>Ga0075433_10004632_pt1 | contig 10733 bp, 10 predicted proteins | sample RhiMethybrSRZTD2_FD_75299 | JGI IMG/M metagenome (GOLD analysis project Ga0075433, IMG submission 75299) | Populus rhizosphere microbial communities from Tennessee, USA - Rhizosphere MetaG P. TD hybrid SRZTD2 | ecosystem: Host-associated > Plants > Roots > Rhizosphere > Soil | place: USA... | reverse complement strand
ATGGACGCGGTCCTTGTTCCACCGTCCGCCTGGATCACGTCACAGTCGACAATGACCTGCCGCTCACCGAGCCCCGTAAGGTCGACCACGGCCCGCAAGGAGCGGCCGATCAGCCGCTGGATCTCCTGGGTCCGGCCCGATTGCTTGCCCTTCGCTGCCTCGCGATTGCCGCGCGTGTGGGTGGCGCGCGGGAGCATGCCATATTCCGCCGTGACCCAACCTTGGCCCTTGCCGCGCAGGAAGGGCGGCACCCTGTCCTCGACCGACGCGGTGCACAGCACGCGCGTGTCGCCAAAGCTGATGAGGCATGAGCCTTCTGCGTGGCGGGTAAAGCCGGGCTGAAATGTCAATTCACGCATCTGGTCGGGGGCGCGTCCGGATTGGCGCATATGGGCTTGGCTCCTGATACTGGTGCGGCTGCGTCCCTAGACCGGCAGGCCCGTCAATCCTAGATGCGGCGCCATGACCCAGCCAATCGGTGAATTGACCGACCGCATGCGCGATATCTTCGGCCTCGTGGTCGAGGCCTATCTCGACCGTGGGATTCCGGTTGGATCGAAGACCTTGGTCAGCAGCGTCAACCTGTCCCCGGCCTCCATCCGCGGTGTGATGCAGGATCTCGAGGAGCGGGGGCTGCTTACCCATCCGCACACGTCCGCGGGGCGGATCCCGACCGAGAGCGGCCTTCGCCTGTTCGTTGACGGCATCATGCAGGCTTCCGCGCCCGACCCGCGCGAGCGTGCCGAGATCGAGCGGCAGATCGTACGCGACCAGCCGATCGAGGATGCGCTGGCCGCGGCCTCGTCGGCGCTTTCGGGGCTTTCGCACGCTGCGGGTGTCGTCCTCGCCCCGAAGCAGGAGCTCAGGCTCAAGCAGCTCAATTTCGTTCCCCTGAGCGATACGCGCGCGCTGGCGGTGCTCGTCGGAACGGATGGCAGTGTCGAGAATCGCATCGTTCCGCTGGATGCGGGGGCGACCGCGGCTGCGCTCACCGAGGTCAGCAATTTCATCAATGCACGCTTGTCGGGGCTCACCCTCGCCGAGGCGGAGGGCCGCCTTCGTGCCGAAATCCGCGATCGCAAGGAAGCGATCGACGCCGCGGCGGCGGAATTGGTCGCCTCGGGCCTCGCGGCCTGGACCCAGGATCATGCCCGCCGTCCGGTGCTGATCGTCCGCGGCCAGGCCAATTTGATCGACGAGACCGCGGCAGAGGATCTCGAGCGCGTCCGCCGTTTGCTCGACGAGCTCGAGGAAGCGCAGGAAATCGCCCGCCTGCTCGAAGGCGCGCGCGACGCCCCGGGCTGCCGGATCTTCATCGGATCGGAGAACCGGATGTTCGCGCTTTCCGGCTCGTCGGTCATCGCCGCGCCCTATCGCGGAAGCCACGGCGAGGTAGTCGGAGTTGTCGGAGTGATCGGCCCGACTCGGTTGAACTATGCGCGCGTGGTCCCCATGGTGGATTTCACGGCGAAAGCGCTGACGAGATTGATGGCATGACGGACGACGACGACCAACTGCACGAAGACGCCGAAGAACTTCGCAAGGCGACGGCCGAAGGCTCGCCCGAGCTCGCCGAGCACGACCGCGTCGCGGAGCTCGAGCAGCAGCTCGAAGAGGCGAAGAGCAAGGCGCTCTACGCTGCCGCGGAGATCCAGAACGTCCGCCGCCGGCTCGAGCAGGAGAAACAGCAGGCTTCGGCCTACGCCCAGGCGGGGTTCGCCAAGGACATGCTGGCGATCAAGGACCATCTTGAGCGAGCCCTGGTTGCGGTCACTGAGGAGCTTCGCGACGACAAGACCGCCAGCCAGTTCCTCGCCGGCATCGAAGCCACGGCCCGCGAGCTGGAATCGGTCTTCGCCCGCCACGGCATCAGCCGCATCAAGTCGGTCGGCGAGAGCCTCGACCCGCACCGTCACCAGGCGATGATGGAGATCCCGACCGACCAGGCGGAGCCCGGCACGATCGTCGAGGAGATGCAGGCCGGGTACATGCTGCGGGACCGGCTGCTGCGTCCCGCGCTCGTCGGAGTTGCGAAGAAGCCTTAATGCACCTCCCGGTGGTGGGATTCGCCCTTGGTCGCGAGGCTGAAGCGCGGCTCTGCTTTCGCTGAGCCCATCAGCCGCCCTGCGGCGTAGCGACCGACCTCGGGCCCATGCTTGAAGCCGTGTCCCGACCCGCCGCCGACGAGCAGCACATTTTCCAATCCCGGGTGGAAGTCGATCAGGAAGTCGCCGTTCGAACTATTCTCATACTGGCAGACTTCCGCGCCGATCAGCTGCGCGCCCCTTAGCGACGGGAAACGACGGTCCCGGTACTCGACGATCTCCGCGAGGGCGGCGGCCGTCGGACGGCGATCCTGCGTGTCGGGATCGACCTCTACACCATGCTCGTCGTGCGCGATCTTCGCGCCGCGGCCCTCGAGGTCGGGAAAGCCGTAGAAGATGTCGCCGCCGTTGAAATCCGCCCAACCGGGCATTGCGCTTGGGAGGAAGCGGCGATCGCCTGGCGGAATCGCAAAATAGAAGACCTCCTGCCGCGTCGCGAGAATTCTGGGCCCGATCACGTCCGGAAACAGCTTGGGCAGCCACGGGCCGAGCGCGAAGACGAAGCGGTCGGCCGCCAGCCGTTCGCCGTTGGCGAGGTGGACCGCGTCGAGCTCTCCGCTCGTTTGGCCGGCAGGAGACAGTGCATTCCCCTTTGCGTAGGTGCCACCGGCCCTGACGAAGCGCTCGACGAGAGTCTGTACCGACCGCCTGGCCATCAGCGCACCGAAGCCTGGTTCGTAAAGGCCCACACGAATTCCGTCGAAGTCGATCATTGGGAAGCGCTTCGCCATCTCGGCCTGGTCCAGCACCTCGGTGGGAAGGCCGAATGTCTTGTGCGCGGCGATGCTGTCCTGGACGTAGGGCTCCTCGGTCGAAAAGAAGAACAGGATCCCGCACTGGTGGAGGATCGGGAGGCCCGAGACCGCGCTCAGCGCTTTCCACTGCGGTAAAGAATCCCGCGCCATCCGAGTGTAGATCGCGTCCTTGCCATAGGCTGCGCGGGTGAGGCGGGATTCGCCGCCCGACGAGGCGCGGCTGTGCGCGGGTCCCTGAGCGTCGACCAAGGTGACGCGATGACCCAGCTGCTGGAGATGATGCGCGGCCCAGGCGCCGAATACGCCCGCCCCGACGACCACGACCTGTTCCGCACCTTTTTTGCTCATCGGTTTCGTCATTAGCGGAGAAACGGCTGCGCCGCCCGCCCCAAGGAGGAGCGAGCGGCGCGTTACGCTCAAACCTGGCACCAGTCTCCGATCAGTTACCGCGCTCGCCGCTAGGCGCCGGTGGTGGCGGCGGAGGAGGCGGGGGCGGAGGCGCTGGCGGAGCCGGCTCGGCCGCGGGAGGCGGCGGTGGGGGCGGTGGCGGGGGCGGTGCTGCGACCACGCGCGGACCACCGAACTTCCAACGCGCGGTCAGACCGATCGTCCGCGGCTGGCCGATATTGTAGCCGTACCGGGCGCGCAGGCCGCGCTCGCGGTCGAGCGACAGCTTCGGGTTCGCGTCGAAGATGTTCTTCACATATCCGACGAACTCGAGGCCATTGTCCCACTTCAGCGAAAGTGACGCGTCAACCAGTGTGTACGGCTTCAATTTCAGCGAGCCGATGTCGATGCCCGTAGGCGACGCGGTGCCGACACCATAATTGCCCGTCACTGGATCGAAGAAAATCAGATCGACAAACTGGTTCGCGGCTTCCTGGTCACCGGGCTGGGTGAAACGGCTGCCGACCCGCTGGACGCTGGCATTGACATACCATTCGCCCGATGAGCTGAACCTGCTCCCGTAACCGGCGGTAGCCGCGAGCTGATACTTGGGCACCGTCGGAAGGCGATTGCCGTCACGAATACCGGTCCTGGTTGCCAGGATCGGATTCGCGATCGTGGAATCGAATTCCGAATTCAACAGGCTTCCCGCGAACGACAGGTCGAGCCCTTCGATCGGGTGCAGGGAGAACTCCGCTTCGATGCCCTGGCTATGCGCCTTGGGCACGTTGAAGACCAGACGCGACGAACAGCTGCCGGCGTCCACGGTGACTTGCAAGTTCTTGATATCATTGTAGAAAGCTGCGGCGTTGAAAGTGATTCCGTGGCGAGAGTATTTGACGCCGGCCTCGTAGTTCCACAGCGTCTCGTCCTTGTAGGTTGCAGCTGCGAACGGCCCGTAGATCGCCTGGTCGGGGATCGTACAGATCGGAATGTTGAGCGGGTCGTTGACGCCGCCGACACGAAAGCCCTTCGAAGCTTGAACGTTGACGCTAAGGCTCCGGTTCGGCTCCCAACTCAGGATTGCCCTTGGCGAGAAGCCATTAGACTTGGTTTCGTCCGTCCGATCGTCGCCGTTCGAGAACAGGCCGCCCGAATGAAACCGGCGCGTCTCATGGAACCAATAATAGCGCCCCCCTGCCGTGGCCTTGATCTGGCCAAATTTGTAGCTCGCTTCGCCGAACAGCGCCCGCTGCTTGATGTCGTAGGGCAAATCCGCGTGGTACGGATTGTCCGTCAGCCCGAAGCCATTGTCCACCGCAGCGGACACCCCAGGCGCGATCGCCGCGTCGATGAAGGCATCATATCCGGGCGTCGGGAGCCGCTGCTTGTAGTTGCGATCGACGTCGCTGAGGAAACCGCCGATCACCCACTGCAATGGCCCGGATCCGGTGGAGGCGAGCCTGACTTCCTGAGTGAGCTGGTCGAGCTTGGTCGTATCGCGCAAGTTGGAGGGAAGATTCGCAATCTGCGGATCGAGCGTCGCGTTGAACGGACCCAGGATTAGAGCGCCGGTGACGATATCGCGCGTGAGCAGAAGCGGGAAGATACCGACCGAACCTGTCAGCGCAGACGCATCGCGGCTAACGAGGATGTTGCGGTTCATGTAGCTCGTCACGGACGTGATCTCGGCGCCGCCGAAATCGTAGCTGGCCGTCAAATCCGCGAGCGTCGTCTGGTCGCGGAATTTCTCCCGCAGCTTCAGATATTGCGTGCGCTCGCCAAGGTCGGTGCCGGCCGCGCCGGTGGTGAACTGGTTGTCGTAGAGAATGTAGTGGTCTTCGCGGTTGAAGCCGTTTGCGGTCGACCGCTGGAAAACCAAGCGCGGCGTAACCTTCACCCCGGGGACTGGTTCCCACAGGATCGACACGCGGGTGCCGAACCGGTTTCCGTCGTTGACATTCTTTCCGCCGGCCGGACCGACCGCGTCGATAAACCCGCCGAAGTGGGTCTGGTATGCGACGATGCGAAGGGCGGCGGTATCTGCTAGCGGGACGTTGACCGCGGCCTTGAAGTCCCAACCGACATCGCCTCCCTTGAGGACATTAATTCCGGCCTCGGCGGAGCCTTCAACGACGCCAATCTTGGGCTGGTTGGTGATGTAGCGGATCGTGCCGCCGACCGAACCCGACCCAAACAGCGTTCCCTGCGGGCCGCGCAGGGTCTCAACCCGGTTCAGGTCGTACAAATCGAAATCGGGCGTGAACAGCGACGCCGACGTGATGCTCTCATCGAGGTAGACGCCGACCTGTTCTTTGACGCCCGGCTGGTCACGGACGATCTGGCCCGCCGAAACGCCGCGGATCGAAACCTGGCTTTGTCCCGGGCCGAGGTTCTGGACCGTGAGGCCGGCGACGTTGCGGCTGATGTCCTCGATCGTTTGCGCATTGGCGCGCTCGATGTCCGCCTGCGTCTGCGCGTTCACCGAGAAGGGGACGTCCTGGACCGTCGACGCGCGCTTGGTCGCGGTGACGATGATTGCTTGTTCATCCGCTGGCGCGGCCGCTTGGTTGGCCGGCTGAGCCGCGGCCTCCTGTCCCGTCTGGGCGAGGGCCGGAGCCGAAAGACCGAACGCGGACGTACCGATGAGCAAAGCTGCCGAAATGCGCATGAGGTCCCCCTTTTTTGTCGTTGATCCGACTTATGCCCGAAACGGCTGTCTCTGAGGAAGGCCGAGCGAAGGGGAATCGCGCTTTCTCGTCACGCCTGTTGCAGGATTGTGACAACTGCAATCAAGTCAGGCGAAGGGCAGGAGAGATGCTGGCGGCACGATGGGAACCTGCTCGCCGCGATCGGCGAGGAACCGGTGGCGGACGATTTCCGCCTGCTGTTCAAGGCCATAGCGACTGAAGGCCCGGCCTTGCTCAAGCTCGTACCGGTAGTGGCAGAATGGATGCCGCATCAGCGGGAGATAAAAGCGCCCGCCTTTCTGCGCCTGCCAGACGTGCGTCAGCTCGTGGATGAAGAAACCCTGCCGAGCGAGCGGCTCCTTCGAAAAATCTTCGGACCAGCCGCCGCCGTCGGGATGGAAATAGATGCTGCCCATCGGCGCCATCGCGGACCGGCGAGGCTGGAACGGCCACCATCTGCCCTTGACCAGGCGCACCTTGGGATAGTCGATCGCCGACCCGAAGATCGAACGCGCGAGTTCGACTTCGCCAGGCGTCATCAGTCGGGAAGTTCTGGTCATACTTGCCGCATGCCAACCGCATCGCTAGGGCAACGCAAAAGCACAAACGGAGGAAGCTTCCAATGAGCGAGACTGCCGATCGGGTAAAGAAGATCGTCGTCGAACATCTCGGTGTCGAAGCCGACAAGGTCACGGAGGACGCTAGCTTCATCGACGATCTCGGAGCGGACAGCCTCGACATCGTCGAACTCGTCATGGCCTTCGAGGAAGAGTTCGGAGTCGAAATTCCGGACGACGCCGCCGAGAAGATCACGACCGTGCGCGACGCGATCGATTATATCGACCAGAACAAGGGCTGAGTCGGGACCCGCCGACCTGCCGCCGAAGCGCCGAAAGGCGGCACGAACGGCTTCCCGAACCGATCGGGAGGCCGTTTGTTTTGAAGGACGGAGTTGAGAAATGCGCCGTGTCGTCGTCACCGGTCTCGGACTTGTCACCCCGCTCGGCGGCGATGTCGAGACCAGCTGGAAGAACATCCTCGCTTCCAAGAGCGGGGCTGGAACGATCACGAAGTTCGATGCCAGCGACCAGAAATGCCGCATCGCCTGCGAGGTGAAGCCGGCCGATCATCAATATGGCTTCGATCCGGCCAAGCGCGTCGACCATAAGGTCCAGCGGCAGGTCGATCCGTTCATCATCTACGGCATCGACGCCGCCGGCCAGGCGGTCGAGGACGCCGGCCTCCTCGATATGGACGAGGCAACGCGATTTCGTGCCGGCTGCTCGATCGGCTCTGGCATCGGCGGCTTGCCGGGCATCGAGAAGGAGAGCGTAAACCTTCACGAGAACGGGCCTGGGCGGGTCAGCCCGCATTTCGTCCACGGCCGCCTCATCAACCTCATTTCGGGGCAGGTCTCGATCAAATACGGCCTTATGGGTCCCAACCATGCGGTGGTCACCGCTTGCTCGACGGGAGCGCACTCGATCGGCGACGCCGCCCGGATGATCAAGGATGGCGACGCCGACATCATGCTCGCCGGCGGCGCTGAAGCGACCGTCTGCCCGATCGGTATCGCCGGTTTCGCTCAGGCCCGTGCCCTGTCGACCAACTTCAACGATCAGCCCGAGAAAGCGAGCCGACCTTGGGACAAGGACCGCGACGGCTTCGTCATGGGCGAAGGCGCGGGTGTGGTGGTGCTCGAGGAATATGAGCATGCCAAAGCCCGGGGAGCGAAGATCTACGCCGAAGTGATCGGCTACGGCCTGTCGGGCGATGCCTATCACGTCACAGCGCCGCACCCCGAGGGCTCGGGTGCTTTTCGCTCGATGGAAATGGCGCTGAAGAAATCCGGGCTCCAACCGAGCGACATCGATTACATCAACGCTCACGGCACCTCGACTCCACTCGGCGACGAGCTCGAGCTGGGCGCCGTCCGGCGCCTGTTCGGAAACGCCATCGGATCACTGTCGATGAGCTCGACCAAGTCGGCGATCGGCCACTTGCTCGGCGGCGCGGGTGCGGTCGAAAGCATCTTCTGCATCCTGGCGCTGCGCGACCAGATAGTCCCGCCGACGCTCAACCTCGACAATCCGAGCGAGGGCACCGAGGGCGTCGACCTCGTTCCGCACAAAGCGAAGCAGCGGCCGGTGAGGGCCGTGCTCAATAACAGCTTCGGCTTTGGCGGGACCAACGCCTCGCTGATCATGAAGGCGGTGTGAGGCGCAGCCTGCCGATCGCTGCCGGCGGGCTGATCCTCGCCGCGCTGCTGGTCATCTATTTCCTGTGGTGGGCACCCGGCCCGAAGCGCGCGCCGCACGACGTGATGGTGCCTGAAGGGGCGAGTCTCGGCTCGGTCTCACGCTTGCTGGCGAAAGAGGGCGCGATCCCGGGCACCGCCAAAACCTATTATGTCATGGCCCGGATCTTCGGATCGGGCGACCCGATCCAGGCCGGCGAGTTCGAAATTCCGCGGGGAATGGGCGGAGCGGCAATTCTCGACCTCCTGCAGCACGGGCGGCCGGCGCAGCGGCTGGTCACCGTCACGCCCGGAATGCCGGCGATCACCGTTAGCGAGAATCTCGCCGCGAACCGCTACCTCACCGGCGTGCTTCCGCCGATCGAGGAAGGTTCGGTCCTCCCCGACAGTTACGGTTACCAGCGCGGCGATACCCGGGCCGCGCTCGTCAAACGCATGCAGTCGGCGATGACCAGGACGCTCGACCAGCTCTGGCCACAGCGCAGCACCGACTGTCCGGTCGCGAGCAAGGAGCAGGCGGTGATCCTCGCCTCGATCGTCGAGAAGGAAACCGGCAAGGCATCCGAACGGCCGATCGTCGCGGGCGTCTATTGCAACCGGCTCAAGATTGGCATGCCGCTCCAGGCCGATCCGACGGTCATTTACGCGGTGACCAGGGGCAAGCCGCTCGGTCGGCGAATCCTCAAGTCGGAGCTTCATTCCGACAACGGCTACAACACCTACCGCCATTCCGGCCTTCCCGACGGTCCGATCGCCAACCCCGGCAAGGCGAGCATCGAAGCGGTGCTCCACCCAGCGCAGACCCGGGCGCTCTACTTCGTCGCCGACGGCACCGGCGGCCACGCTTTCGCCGAGACCCTGGCCGAGCAGAACGCGAACGTTGCGAAATGGTACGCGATCCGCCGCCAGCGGGGAGAGATGTAACCTACGAGGCCGCCACGGCGTCCGACTTCACATAGCCGACGCGATGGTCCGTTCCGGCATAGCCCCAAACCCATCCGAGCGTATCGTCGAGCATGGCGAAAGGCTCGCCGGGCTCGAGCTTGCGGATCACGTCGGCATCGTTCGATGGGGCCAAGCGCAGCTCGGTCGAGGCGGTGATCGCGCGACCGAGCGGCTCGGCGTAGTGCGAGGCGATCACGCGAGCCGCGAGCGCGACGTCGGCGAGATCTTTGCGGTAGGCGTTGAAGTCGGGGTCCGGCGGGTTCGATGGGCCGCTTAGCGAGAAGGAATCACCGCTGGTGAGCGTAGGCGGGGGCCTGCCCGATGATCGGCCGGTGCGAGGCGCCGCTGTCGGCGTCGCGGAGGTTGCGTTTGAACCCTTCAAGAAATTCCGTCCCGCTGCTCGTTCGGACGACGAAGACGTTGCGCCGATCGTCCTGATCCCGTTCGCGGCGCAGATAGCCGAGCGCGCCGAGGGTGTTCAAGGCGCGCGTCACAACCGGCTTGGAAACCCCGAGCACTCGTGCGAGCCCGCGCACGGTGTGCGGCCCCGGAGTGAGATAGACCAACATCAAAAGCGCCATTTGCCGGTTGGTCAGGTCCGGTTCGCCCGAACGGACGTAGGCGATAAGCGCCTTCATCCAACTGGTTAGCGAAACCTCGCCCATGGCCAACACTCTCCGTCCCTTGGTCGCGTAATCCCCAAGTAAACCGGTAAGGACGCGAAATGTTGCAGGAGACGGTAAGGAAAGGCCCGGATTTTCGGTGAACGGCCCGATCAGCCACGCAGATAGCGGCGCCTGAGCGCCTCGAATACGGCGCGAAGACCGAGTGCGTCGCCGCCCTTTGGCCGGCCAGGCTTGGCCGGATCGCGCCATGCCCAGGTGTCGAGATGCGCCCAGGCGATCTCGTCCGGGACAAAGCGCTTCAGGAACATCGCGGCCGTGATGCAGCCGGCCATCGGCGAGCTCGAGGCGTTGGCGAAGTCGGCAATGTCGCTTTTTAGGAGATCGTCGTACGGATCCCAGAGCGGCATTCGCCAAAGCGGATCCTCGACATCACGAGCGGCGGCTTCGAGTTCGGCGGCAAGGTCGTCGCGGTTGGCGAAGGTCGCTGGCAGGTCGGGCCCCAGCGCGACCCGCGCCGCGCCAGTCAAAGTCGCGAAATCGATGATCAGTTCGGGCTTGCCTTCGACCGCCTTGGCGAGTGCATCGGCAAGGACCAGCCGCCCTTCGGCGTCGGTATTGTCGATCTCGACGAACAGGCCCTTGCGCGACTTGACGATGTCGCCGGGCCGATAGGCGGAGCCGGAGACCGCGTTCTCGACCGCCGGGATCAGCAGATGCAGGCGAACCGGCAGCCGCTCCATGGTGATCAGCCGGGCGAGGGCGAGCGCATGGGCCGCGCCGCCCATGTCCTTCTTCATGATGCGCATTCCGGACGCGGGCTTCAAATCGAGCCCGCCGCTGTCGAAGCACACGCCCTTGCCGACGATCGCGACCCGGGGATGCTTGGTCTCGCCCCATTCGAGCTCGATCAGCCGCGGCGCCCGTTCGGGCGTCGCCGCTGCGCCGACCGCGGCGATCAAGGGGTAGGC
>Ga0075433_10004630_pt1 | contig 10735 bp, 8 predicted proteins | sample RhiMethybrSRZTD2_FD_75299 | JGI IMG/M metagenome (GOLD analysis project Ga0075433, IMG submission 75299) | Populus rhizosphere microbial communities from Tennessee, USA - Rhizosphere MetaG P. TD hybrid SRZTD2 | ecosystem: Host-associated > Plants > Roots > Rhizosphere > Soil | place: USA... | reverse complement strand
TACGGATCCGAAGACCTGCATCTGGCCGAAGAGTTGGCCTATCGTGCCGCGCTGGCAGTCGATAACACGCGGCTCTATCGTGAGGCGCAGGAGGCGGTGCAGCTGCGCGATATTTTTCTCTCGGTCGCCTCGCACGAGCTTAAGACGCCACTAACCTCGCTGATGGGTCAGGCGCAGCTGGTCGAGCGGCGCATGCTCCAAACCGGCTTGCTCCAGGAACGCGATCAACGCTCGCTGCGCGTCGTCGTCGAGCAGGCAGGCCGGCTGCGCAAGATGATTGATGCCCTGCTCGATATTTCGCGCATCCAGACCGGGCAGCTCGCCATCGAGCATACATCCGTCGATCTGCTCGCCCTGGTGCGCCAAGTGATCGAGGAGGTGCAGATGGAGACCGATCGCCATACGATCGTCTATCAGCCGCCCGATGAGCCGCTGCTGGTCGAGGGCGACCGGCTACGCCTGGAGCAGGTGTTTCAGAATTTGCTCCAGAACGCGATCAAGTACAGCCCGGCGGGTGGCGCTGTGACGGTTCAGATCCGGCGCTGCGGGGCGCTGCTCTGCGTGGATGTGGTCGATCAAGGGCTGGGCATCCCGGCGAGCGCGCTGCCGCAGCTGTTTCAACGCTTCTACCGGGCGACCAACGCCGACGATCATCATATCAGCGGGCTGGGCGTCGGCCTATATGTTGTCAAGGAGATCGTCACACTCCACGGCGGCACAGTGGCGGTTGCCAGTCAGGAAGGGCAAGGCAGCACCTTTACGGTCTGCCTGCCGCTGCCCGGCGAGCTGCCCGCGCCACCCGACCAGGATCTGCTGGCCGCGCAGACCGACGACGATCTAGCTCGCACTTCCGGCTAGAACCTGGGTCATATATGCTGATCCGCGAAGAGACGCGAAGGGACGCGAAGAGGAAATACGCCTTCGCGTCCCTTTGGGCGTCACCAAGCCATCAAGCCTTGGTGACGCCCAGAGGGCACCCGGTGCCTTGGTGGTGAAACTCTGGTGTTATGTAGGCCAAGCTGTGCGAGTAGCTTTACACTATTTCAGTGCGACTGCGCGATCCAGTCCATCGTCTTGGTCGCCAGGCGATCAAGCGCCTGCACCGCCAGCTCAAGGTGCTCTTCGCGGGTGTCTTCCTCTTTTGCGTGCGACAGGCCGCGTAGGCTTTGCACGAACAGCATGATCGTGGGGACGCCCGCGCGGCAGACCTCGGCCGCGTCGTGCAGCGGGCCGCTGGGCAGCCGATGCATCGTGCCGCATGTCTCGCGGACTGCTGCATCAGCCAGCTCGATCAGCTCGGGGTGGAACAAAATCGGCTCGATCTGCCAGATGCGCTGCCATTCGACCGCAACCTGCTCCTCTTGTGCGATGCGATCACCCGCCTGCTTGGCTTCGGCCAGCATCTGCGCGAGTCCATCGGCGCTCAGGTGGCGCTGATCGAGCGTCATATCGCACTGGCCCACCACTGCCGTGACGATGCCGGGCCGCGTCACCACACTGCCGACGGTGCATACGCCGCCGTTGCGCTTGCCGATCTCGCGGATCTCCAGGCCGAGCTTGGCGGCCGCGCCGAAGGCATCGCGCCGTTTGTCCATCGGCGTCGAGCCGGCGTGCGCCGATTGGCCGGTGAAGCGAATGGCGTGCCGCTCGACGCCGAAGGTGCCCAGCACCACACCAAGCGGCAGCCCAAGACTCTCCAGCACGGGCCCTTGCTCGATATGCAGCTCAAGGTAGGCTGCAGCGTTGGCCAGCTGCTTGCTGGCCTCCTTCGCATGGTCAAGTACGACAGCATAGGCGTTGAGCGCATCCGGCAGCTTGATCCCATCGCGATCAGTCAAGTTGCGCAGATCGTCGGGGTTGAGCGTGCCAGAGGCAGCGCTCGATCCGAACAGGCTGCGTCCAAAGCGCGCGCCCTCCTCGTCGGCCCAATCCACGAGCCGCACGGTGATTGGCGGCGTGCCTTCGCTCGCGATCCGGCGCAGCACTTCGAGCCCGGCTACGACGTTCAGGCAGCCGTCGAGCCAGCCGCCGTTCGGCACCGAGTCGATATGCCCACCGATCAGCATACTCCGCGCTGATCGGCCACGCAGCGTCGCCCACTGATTGCCGGCTTCGTCAACCACGACCTCGACCGGCAATTGCGCGAGCTTCTCGCGCATCCAGGCACGCGCGCGCGCCCAGGTCTCCGTCCAGCACAGGCGTTGGGCACCGTCGGCGTTGCCGGTCAGGGCGCGCAATTCCTTCAGCTCTTCAATCGTGCGTTTGGGGTCCAGTCCAGCGTGGCTGGTCGCATCGTTCGCCATAGCGCTCTCCTCATACTATAGCAATCCTATGTGATGTGTAAACCTGACGATAGACGATAGACGATGGACAATGCGCTCGTATCGTCTATCGTCCATCGTCAGGCCGGTTTACTTCTGATGTAGGTTCGCTATATGATCTGCCGTGATTCTACCGCGCTAGATCAAGTGGGCCGATCGCATCCGGCTGGTCAGCGCCGACAGCCGACTGTACTCGGCCTGGATGCGATCGACGCGCGCGTTGAACTGCGCGCGCTCGCCGCGATGATCGGCAAGCTCGCGCAGCTCGCATAGCTGAAAAACCGCCTCATCGTAGGCTTTCGTGGTCTTTTGGCTGATCAGCGCCGTCACATGTTCCCAAGCCGACGGCTCGCGTTGCGCCAGCTCTTCCAGCCGCCGCAGCCGCAGGCGCTCCGCCTCACGCCGCTCGTGTTCCTCGCGGTGCTGCTTGCGCTGCTTTGTCGCCGCCGCAAGCTCGGCAAGGCTGCGTTGCGGCATGAGTGCGGGTGCGTTGCTCTGTGGGCCCGCAAGCTCGCGCAGACGGCGTCTGAGCTGTACATCGAGGTGCGACTCGCCGTGCGCGAGGCGGATCAGAAAGGCGCTGCTCTCGGCTTCGGACAGCATGCCCACCCACCGCTCGAGCGGCTCGGCGGCCTGTTTCAGCGGCGGGCTGTCCTCGGCGGCGACGGCGATCAGATCGCTGTCGATGTCGAAGAATTCGATGAACGCACGGAGCGGTTCCGAAAGCTCTTTGAGACCGGCGGGCACTGGCGGCTCAGCCAGATCGTCGTCTTCAGCGTCGGCTGCCCATTCCGCAGCGTCATCCTCGTCGCCCTGAGCGCTCGGGTCGATGTAGCCAGCGACTTTCAGCCACGCCAGATAGGGCGCGCGCATATCGCCGCGCATGATCTCCGCGCGGAGTGGCACCAGCTCGGCAAGTAACCCTTCGCCCTCGATCCAGCCTAGCCCTTCCTCGTCGGAAGGGCTGATATTCAGCACACTATATTCGCTGGTCGTCGTGAGCGAAACTCCGTCGAAGGTGCAATAGGGTTCGAGGATTTCGGGATCGAGCGCGCTGCGTGGGAAGCGAAACGCCAGCTGCTTCGAGCCCCAGTTCGCCAGGTACAGCAGAGCGTCGTAGTGCTGCGCCAGCACCTTCATCGGGTCGTCGGGAAAGTCGCCGTAGGAATAGGTGAACACCGCCCGGTTCGGCGTCAGCTGGACACGCCGCGACAGCGCGCGGATGTTGGCCTGCTCTGTGGCTGTTAGCGGTCGATCAATCGCCTGGAATTCGTAGTATTGATATTCGCTCATAGTGCCCTCGTCGTCACCCTGCTCGCGCATATTATACACGAGGTCGCGGGAGCCTCGCAGCGCGCTCGATCTGGTCGAGATGCTCGCGGCGATGGAGCGCTCGCTCTAGGCGCGGCGGTCGTTCGAGCGCCTGAATCGCGGTCAACATCGCTGGCGGCAGCGTCGCGATTTTTCGATCAACGGCTGCCGCGCTCTCGACCGCCAGTTGCGCAGCCGCGCGCGGCGGAATGGCGAGACACAACGGGAGCAGCGCCGCGTTGAAGATGTCGGTCTCGTAGGACGCCTGCGCGACGCCATGTTGCTCCCAATGCTCGAGCAGCGCCAGGACGCGCCGATCCCAGAAGGCCAGGTGCGCCAGCGCCGCGGCGACGGTCCAGCCATCGTCGAGGGCATACACAAGCTCGTCGTCACGAATCCGCGCGACCAGCGCATCGAGCCGCTCCCGCTCGAGCGCGTTCCGTTCGATCAAGGATCGCTCCTCGGACATAGTGGCCTCCTCTCATACATCCGCGAACGCTATCGAGATAATAGCTGCGGATATGATAGCAGATCATATATCATGCAGGTGCGCCGGTAGCTTATGAGCAGGAACAGAAAGCCAGGAACCGAGCAATATCGGCTCGGTTCCTGGTGATTACGGGTTTTCGGTTCAAGTGCCTATGGATCCCAAAGTGGAGATGACGAATCGGGCGGATCAACTGACGCGCTCTCGCCGGGCGGGTCTAGCTCGATGGCCGCCGCTGGTGTAGCAACCTCTGCCGGCGGCGTAGCGGTGGCCGTTGGACTCACGCCCGAGGGCGTCGGTATCCCCGGCACCGTGGGCGGCACGATGATGTACATGGTTGGCGTTGCGGTTGCGGTCATGGTCGTCGGCACCGTTACCGTGAGCGTTGTGACGGCGGTAGCGGTGGGCACCGGCGTTGTGGTCGGCGGCGTGGTTGGTGTTGCGGTCGGCGGCGTGGTTGGTGTTGCGGTCGGTGGTGCGGTCGGCGTCGCGGTCGGCGAGGCCGTGAGCGTGGGCGATGGCGAAGCCGTCGGCGTGTTGGTGGCCGTCGGCACGAGCGTTGCTGTCGGTGTGGACGCGGGCGTGTCCGGCGGAGTCTCTGTGATCTCCGGTGGAATCGCGAAGTTCTTGGTCACCTTGGTCGTGCTATCGCTGCCCGCAGCCATGATCATATATCCGCCGGTCGGCGATTGCTGATCCAGGTAGAACACAACCGTGAATTTCCCCTGCGCGTCCGCGCGCTGTAGTGGCAGCGCAACGACGGTGTCCGAAGCGGAAGCAGGCGCGTAACGGGGAAACGTGAGTTGGAGGGCCACGCCTTCGAGCGGCTTGAAGCGTTGGCCCTGAACTTCGACCTTGTAAAGCGGCGGGCTTTCAGAGGCGGATGTCGCAATAACCGTCAATTGACTATCCCCGGTCCGCGTCACCGCCGTTGGGAGCAATGTGAATTCGGTGGACGGCGTTTCGAGGCCGCCTCCGCTCGCGGTGAAGGTATATTTACCGGTCGGGCTGGCCTGGGTGAACTGAAACGTCGTCGTAAATTTGCCGCTCGCGCTGGTGAGCGGTTGCGCCGGGAAGGGCATGATCGTGCCATCCGGCGCTGCCATCGCGATCGAGACATGGACACCGGCTGCGAACCCCTGCCCGGTTATCGCGATCACGTCGCCGCGCACACCATCCTTCGAGTCGCCATCCTCTTTGTATACATTCAGCTTCGGGCTGAGGGTTGGAGCTGGTGCGGCGGGGTTGATCACCAGTTGGGTTTTACCCTGATTGCCGCTGGACTGCCCGACTGCGAGGATGCTATAGCAGCCGACGGGCCAGTTCTTGCCCAGATTGTAGGTAAAATACAGTTCGCCGCCGGCATCGACCTTCGGTGCGGGGGCGACGGTGGAATTCAGGGTGTTCACCGGGCCATCCAACGCCATGACACCAGGCAAATCGAGGACGTGCCCATCCGGGAATGTGAAGGACATCGCGATCCCTTCGTTGGCGTGGTAGCCGGCGAGGCTGAAGCTGACGGTCGATCCCTGAGATGCCGTAGGTGCCATTGCGCCATCCCGCGGGCAGGCCGCATCAGCCGTGCTGCTGGGGATGTTGAGCGTGGCAGTTCCGGCAGCGGAGGATGCGTAGGCGAAGGCACCGAGCGTGAGGGCGAGCAGGAGCGTAAAGACGATCGCATAGCGACGTTGTTGTGTGGATGCTTTCATGAGCAATGATCTCCTCGGCCATGTTTGGTAGCAGACACTCTATCGTACTGCGGAAAATGTTTCTCGGAGAGGCCCGCGTCCCCTCCGAGCCCCCCATGAGAGTCTATTTGGGCGGAATCTTGAAGCTCTCAGCTGGGGTGGGCTTGCCATTGCTGCCGGTTCCCGTGATGTTGTATATGCCGGTCGGCGATCCCTGATCGAGGTAGAAGACGAACATGAATTTCCCCTGATCGTTGGCGCGCTGCATCGGCAAATCGACGACGGTGCTCGAAGGCGCACCAAGCGTATAGGCCGGTATGGTGAGCTTAAGCTTCACGCCGTCGTTCGGATTGAACTTGTTACCCTGAACTTCCACCTTGTAGAGCGGCGGTTGCAGAGAGATAGTGGTGGTGATGACGTTGAGTATACCTATACCCGGCGGTGGCGTCGGTGCCTCGATCAACGTGAATGCGGCGGATGGCTCTTCGAGACCACCTCCGCTGGCCGTGAAGATATATGCGCCGAGCATGCTGGCCTGTGTGAAATGGAATGTCGTCCTAAATTTGCCGTCCAGGCTGGTGAGCGGCTGAGCCGGAAACGAACTGACCGTGCCATCCGGCGCTTTCACCGAGATCAAGACGGGGACGCCGCCCGCGAACTTTTCCCCCTTCATCACGATTGTGTCGCCGCGCACACCACTTGCCGAGCCGTCGGCCTCTTTGTGTACATTTAGCAGCGGGCTGAAGGGCGGATCTACCTTGGCAGCCATGATCATGAGCCCCGTTTTCCCCTCGTTGCCGCTGGATTGCCCGACTGCCTGGATGATGTAGCATCCGATCGGCCAGCTCTGATTGAGATAGTAGCTAAAATACAGCTCGCCGCTGTCATCGACATTCGGCGTGGGATCGACAGTGGAGTTAAGGGTGTTCATCGTGCCATCCATAGCGAGGACGGCGGGCAAGTTGAGCGTGTGCCCATCCGGGAACGTGAAGGACATCGCGATCCCTTCGTTGGCGTGGAAGTCCGAAAGGTTGAAACTGACGGGTGAGCCCTGAACGGCTGTGGGTACCAGCGCTCCTCCCGGCGTACAAGGCACGGCAGCCATGCTGGTAGGGATAGCGATCATGGCTGGCCCAGCGGCAGCCGAGATGTAGACGAAGCTGCCGAACACGAGGACCAGCAGGAGCGTAAAGGCCATGGCATAGCGACGTTTATGCGTGAATGTGTTCATGAATTGTGGCCTCCTCGGCCATGGTGTGTAGATTGACGCGGGCAGCGCCAGTTCGACAATCGCCCGCTAATTGTCGGATGGAACGGCACGAATCGAATAGGCGATCACCTCCTTCTAGATCGTAGGCACAACAAAGCAGGGCTCCCGTATGCGGGGAGCCGCAGGAGATAGCGGAACAAGCTATCGAATTAGCTTTAGTCGTCGCGAAACGAGCGTGGTCGCGCGTTGAGATGGACAGATCAGGCGATCCGCCGAGCTAAACAGCTTACTTCGCCTATTTCTGATAAAAAAGTCTGGGTGCTGTGTATTGCACCTGGAACAGAGCGCGTGTCTTTTCTTCAAAAGTTAAAATCAGACGCGCGATGTGAATGCGCGGCCACTAGCACGGTTTTGCTACATCTTTTTCCAAAAGTTAAAATCAAACCGTGCGATCGACGAACTGTTCCAGGGCTTCAAGCTGATATGTTTATGATAACCACCTGATAGGATCATGAGCAAGATAGAAATATTACGGGAACATGACTCAGCAATGAAAATAAGCTAATCGAGGGTAAAGATATGATTAACAGCCGACATATGTTGAGCAAATTATGTGAAAATACTAAAAGGTGTTAATGAATTAAAAAGCATCCTATGTTCGTTCAATGTAAAAGGTGCAACGTGCTGCGCAGCACGTTGCACCTTTCAGTGGATCAGACGCGTCGAAGTAGCGGGTTACTATAGCGAATCTACATCAGCAGTAAACTGGTCTGACGATAGACGATACGAGCGCACCGTCCATCGTCCATTGTCTATCGTCACGTTTATACATCACATAGGATTGCTATACTGGCGGGGTGGTTTAGCGCGAAGGCTCGGCCAAACCGTGGCGATAGGCATAGATCACCAGTTCGAGGCGACTGGTGACGCCGAGCTTGTCGAAGATCGATGTGAGGTGGTGCCGTACGGTTGTCTCGCTGATCGACATCCGCTGGCTGATCTGCTTGTTTGCCAACCCCTCGCCGATCAGCGCGATCACGTCGCGCTCGCGGGTCGTCAGGAGCGCGAGCTTGGCGGCCTCGGGGTCGGGCTGCCCGATTGCGCGTGCGCGAGCCATCTCGGTCAGCACGCTCGCCACCATCGTCGGATCGAGCCAGGCTTCGCCCGCCGCGACTTTCGCGATCGCCGTCAGCAGCACCGCGAATGCCTGATCCTTGAGCACCAGTCCGGTCGCGCCCATGCGCACCGCGCGGCGATGCTGCTCCGCGTCGCGCATGCCCGTCAGCAGAATCACGCGCGCATCGGGCGCGATGGTGCGCAGCGCGGGCATCAGATCGATGCCGCTATCCTCGCCGAGGTCGAGGTCCAGCAGGATGATGTCGGGTGGTGTGGCGGTGGCCTGCGCCAGCGCCTCGACGCGGTTGGCCGCCTCGCCGCTGACGATCAGGCCCGGCTGACTCTCCAGCAGCATGCGCAGCCCCATGCGCACCACGGCATGATCATCGATCAATAGGACTCGGATCTGGTTGGTAGTCGGCATGGTCTGTCTCCCTCGACAGCGTGCAAATGCGGAATGGCCACTTCAGTCAATACGGCCTGATGCAGCGGTTATAAGAATTGCACACGACTGGGTGCTGGTGCTGATGAGGCAGAGGGTCAAGAAGCGCTGCGGTCATTAAGGAGAGCTGCACTTGTTCCATAGACGCTAAAGACAGTGTGGACAACTGGCCCTCACCCCGGTCGCTTGCTCTCAACCAGGAGAACAAGCGGAGTCGCTGTCGCGACGTGGGATGAGGGCCAGATTGTGCGCGCTATGAATGGAGGAACGTCTAGAGTGCTGGTTATCTATTCGGCTGCGCGCATTTCGATCCGCGAAGGGCCGCGAAGATCTGAACCTTTTTCGCGTGGCTTCGCGGATCATATATGCCGGACGCGGCTAGTTCGACTGCTCCTGCTCCTGAGCCCGCTGGCGCTCGTCCTCTTCCATCTTCTTGCGCAGGCTCAACGGGCGCATATCCGTCCATACCTCTTTGATGTACTCCAGGCACTCCGCTTTGGGGCCGCTCTTGCCGACAGCCCGCCAGCCGAGTGGGATCTCGCGATCCACCGGCCAGATCGAATACTGCTCTTCGTGATTGACCACAACGTTATAAACTGTAGTGTCTTCCTCTTCGTCCCGGTTCATGGGTGCCTCCTGTGCGCTTGACAAACGGTTCCGTGGAATTAGGCGTTCAATCAAACCCCGCTACATTGTAGCATAAAATTCCGGTGCCGATCTTCAGCCGGCGAGTCATCCCTGCCACTGCCAGCACGACAAGCGCCAATCGGTTCCTTCGGCTGCAAGAGCCGCGACGTAGCCGGGGCCAGCATAGAGTTCGCGGAGCGACCAGCGCGCGAGTTCGTGCGGCTCGCCGCGTGTCTTCAGCAGCCGCGCCGGTTCGCCGGGAACCAGCGAGACATCGAACTTATCCAGCGGATGCGACAGCCCTTCGCCACGCGCCTTGATATAGGCTTCTTTACGCGTCCAGCAGGTGAAAAAAGCCTCGTGCTGTAGCTCGGCAGGCAGGTTTCGCAGCACCGCGTTCTCTTCGACCGAGAAAAACCGCTCGGCTATGTCCAGACCGGCGAACTCGGGCCGGATGCCTTCCACATCGACGCCGATCTCGCGGCCGCGCGTCACCGCGATCAGTGCAAGCCCCTGCGAATGTGACACGTTGAAATTGAGCGTTGGCTCGCCGGGCGCGGTGCTCAGCGCCGGCTTGCCATATGAGCTATAGGTAAAGCGCAGTTGCTCTGGTCGTGTCCCCAAATAATGGCTCAGGAGCGCGCGCAGCACCCCGCGCGCGACGATGTAATGCACGCGATCATGCTCGAAATAGAAGCGCGCCGCTCGGCTGGCCTCGTCCTCGGCGAGGCTGCGCTGGAGGCGCTGGACGGTCTGCGCACTCTGGTCGAGCGGCGTGCGCCAGACGTGAATCTCATCATCCGCCAGGCGCAGCTGCGCTGGCGGCGCTAGCCACTGCCGATCAGGATCGCTCATGCGGGTTGGCTTTCGGTAAGTGTGTCGAGCAGCTGAGTCAGATCCTCGGCAAGATACTGCAACAGCAGCTCGCGCGCGCTGTGCAGGAAGAAATGGTCGCCGTCCAGCATGCGCAATCGGAATGTGCTGCGCGTCTGCTCGCTCCACGCGGCGACGGCGTCCTGGCTGACTCTGCGATCTTCCAGGCCACCGAACGCCGAGATCGCACAGGCGAGCGGCTCGCCGGGCCGATACACATATGTTTCGAGCATCGTGAAATCTGCGCGCAGGGCCGGCAGCACGACCTGCATCAGCTCCGCGTTTTCCAAGACGCCGTCGGGTGTGCCGTTATAGCGGCGCAGCTCTTCCATGAACTCCGCGTCGGGCAGGTGATAGATCGGCGGGTCGGCGGTTGGTACTTGGGGCGCGCGCCGGCCCGAAGCGAACAGCTGAATTGGGCCAGGGGCCTGGTGGGCGCGCAGGTAGCGCGCCAGCTCGAAGCTGATCAACGCGCCCATACTATGGCCGAAGAAGGCGAACGGCAAGCTAAAGTGCGGGAGCAGGGCCTGTGCCAGCGTCTGAATGAGCGGCTCAAGCCGCGTGTATGGCGCTTCGAGCAGCCGGGTTTCGCGGCCTGGCAGCTGGATCGGGTAGATCGCTACTTCCGCAGGCAGCCGCTCCGACCAGGTGCGAAAGATC
>Ga0075433_10004629_pt1 | contig 10735 bp, 8 predicted proteins | sample RhiMethybrSRZTD2_FD_75299 | JGI IMG/M metagenome (GOLD analysis project Ga0075433, IMG submission 75299) | Populus rhizosphere microbial communities from Tennessee, USA - Rhizosphere MetaG P. TD hybrid SRZTD2 | ecosystem: Host-associated > Plants > Roots > Rhizosphere > Soil | place: USA... | reverse complement strand
GCATCAGCGGCATGGCACCGCGCGCGCGCATCGCGGCGTACAAGGCGCTGTGGTCGACGCAGGACGGCTCGACGGCGAGCGGCTTCACCTCGGATCTCGTGGCCGCGATCGATCAGGCAGTGTCCGACGGCGTCGACGTCATCAACTACTCCATCAGCGGCACGACGACGAATTTCCTCGAGCCCGTGCAGGTGGCGTTCCTATTCGCCGCCGATGCCGGCGTATTCGTCGCCGCGTCGGCCGGCAACAGTGGACCGACGACCGGCACCGTTGCCCATCCGGGGCCGTGGCTGACGACGGTGGCCGCGGGTACGCACAACCGCAATGGCGTCGGGTCCGCTGTTCTCGGCACGACGACATTCACTGGCGCCTCGCTGGCGACGCCGGTTGGTCCTGCGCCGTTGATCGATTCGACTGCTGCGGGCCTGCCTGGCGCGAACGCGACTGCGCTGGCCTTGTGCTTCACCGCTGCCGACAACGGCGGCACGCCTGTTCTCGATCCCGCGAAGGTCGCCGGCAAGATCGTCGTGTGCGATCGCGGCACCAACGCGCGTGTCGCCAAGAGTCAGGCGGTGGGAGATGCCGGTGGAATCGGGATGATCCTCGTGAACCCGACACCGAACTCGATCAACGCCGACTTCCACTTCGTGCCGACCGTGCACCTGGCCGACACGGATCGTGCGCTCGTGAAGGCGTATGCGGCGACAGCGGGTGCGACGGCCAGAATCAATCAAGCGACGATCGTGTTCGACACGCCGGCGCCGCTCACCGCGGCCTTCTCGTCGCGCGGACCGCTCACCGCCGGAGGCGGCGACCTGCTCAAGCCCGATGTCATCGCACCGGGCCAGGACATCGTGGCGGCCGTGGCGCCGCCCGGAAACGGCGGCTTCAACTTCAACCTGTATAGCGGCACGTCGATGTCGAGCCCGCACGTCGCGGGGCTCGCCGCGCTGCTCAGGAACCTGCATCCCGACTGGACGCCGATGATGATCAAGTCGGCGCTCATGACCACGGGCACCGATGTGATCGACGGCGGTGTGCCAGCACCCAACACGAACCCGGCGCTGATCTTCCGACAGGGCGGCGGGCACGTGAAACCGAATTCAGCCGCCGATCCCGGCCTCGTCTACGACCACGGGTTCAACGACTGGCTCGCGTTCCTGTGCGGCGCGACCACTGGTGTCAACGCGGCGACGTGCAACGCGCTGAGCGGTGCCGGCTACTCGCTCGATCCAAGCGACCTCAACGTCGCGTCGATTTCGATCGGTGCGCTGGCGGGTGCGCAGACGATCAAGCGCACGGTCACGAACGTCGGATCGAGCACGTCGACATACACGGCCACGCTGCAGGGCTTGACGGGGATCACGCGCACCATCACGCCGTCATCGCTGACGCTCGCGCCCGGCCAGAGCGGAGCGTTCACGATCAACTTCACGCGGACCACGGCGACGCTCAATGCGTTTTCGGGCGGGCAGCTGTACTGGTCCGACGGCACGCACACGGTTCGGAGTCCCATCACCATCCGTCCGGTGGCGCTTGCTGCGCCGGTGCAGGTGTCGAGCGCAGGAGGTCCGATCAGCTACAACGTGACGTTCGGCTATACCGGTGCGTTTAGCGCGACGGGGCGCGGGCTGATTCCAGCGACGCAGACCAACGGCACGGTCGCCGACGATCCAGGTGATTCGTTCAGTCCGACCGGTCCGGGCGTGGTGGCGATTCCAGTGACGATTCCAGCCGGGACGACCTATGCCCGGTTCTCGCTCTTCGATGCGAACGTCACACCCGGCAGCGACATCGACCTCTACGTCTACCGAGGCACCACGCTCGTTGGCGCAAGTGGCGGCGGCACGTCGGCCGAAGAAGTGAATCTCCTCAACCCACCGGCCGACAACTACACGGTGTACGTGCACGGCTTCGGCGTGCCTGGCACCGCGAACTTCACGCTGTTCTCGTGGCTGCTGGGATCGGCGAGCGCCGGCAACATGAACGTGGCCGCGCCGGCATCGGCGGTGCTCGGAGCTTCGGGAACGATCAACCTGACGTTCAGCGGGTTGACCGCGGGCACGAAGTATCTCGGCTCGGTGGCGTACTCGGGTGTGGCGGGATTGCCGAATCCGACGATCGTCAGAGTCGATCCCTAGACGGACGAGGCCCGTCCGAAAGGACGGGCCCCACGACAACCGCTCAGCGGCCACTGTAGGGCCGGTCCTTTTGGACCGGCCCGTTTCGTTATTGAGCGCCGCGCGCCGCGGGGATACGCGGCGCCACCACGCGTTCCGCTTTCTCGGTGACGGAACGATCGCTCTCGAGCTTCAGAAACGTCAGCACGCCAGCCGCGACCAGCGATCCCAATGACATGATCAGCGACACGATCGGCAGCAGGTAGCCGGCGTTGAACAGGAAGCCGGCGATGATCGGCGCAATCACCGAGCCGCCGCGCCCCACGCCAACGGCGAAGCCGGTGCCCGACGCGCGCACGTGCGTGGGAAACGCCTGCGCGATGATCGCGTACATGCCGACGATGGCCGCGTTGGTGCAGAAGCCGGCGCCAAACAGAATGATCGACAGCTTCTGGAGATCGGGTGGCGTCCGCCCAAACATGATGACCATCACGGTCGACAACACCATCACCACGATGGTGAGCGGTTTGACGCCGTAGCGCCTCGTCAGCAGGCCGAACACGGCGCCGCCGGTGGCACCGCCGGCATTGGCCCACACCACCACGCCTGCCGCAGACGAGGCCGGGAACCCGAAGTCGGCGACGATCTTCGGCACCCATTTCATGATGAAGTAGAACGTCGTGATGTGGAAGAAGTACGCGGCGGTGACGATCATCGTCAGTGCGAAGAAGGTGGGCGCGAAGATCGTCGATCCGGCCAGGCGCGCGGTCTCGGCCTTGATGTCGGGCAGCGCATTGACGGCGGCGTGACCCATGCGCGCGAGCGTGCGATTGATCTTCTCCAACGCGCCCGCGGGCTGCTTGCGCGCCAGCCAGTGCACCGACTCGGGCACGAGGAAGAACACGATCGGAATCAGCGTCGCCGTGACGGTGGCGCCGAAGTAGAACACCGATCGCCAATCCTGTGTGCGAAGCAGCCGTGCCGCGACCATGCCGCCGAAGACGACGCCGAGCGGATAGCCGATCGACATCATCGACACGCTCATGTGGCGGTTCTTGTTGTTCGAGAACTCTGCTGACACCGCGTTCATTGATGCCAGCATCCCTCCGATGCCCAGGCCGGTGATCACGCGCCAGATTGAAAGCGTGACTGGATTGGTGGCGGTCGTCGCCATGAACATCCCCGATGCCATCACCACGAGGCATCCCAGCGTCGTCGGCCGCCGGCCGATCTTGTCGCTCACACCGCCGAGGATGATCGAGCCGAGCGCCATCCCGATCAGCTCCATCGACAGCACGAAGCCAAGTGCCGCCGGGTTAATCCCCCACTCCTTGGCGATGCCGGGCGAGGCGAAGCTGATGGACAGGATGTCGAAGCCGTCGAGCGCGTTCAACGCGATCGTGATGCCGATCACCACGAGCTGCATGGGGCTCATCGGCGATAGGCCGACCACGTCCCGCGGATCGGTGCTTTTGCTGGGCGCGTTCATGCGCGAAGGGTATCACGGGGTGTTCGCCCGCGAACATTCGGCGCCCGGTTACGGACAGTGTAGGGCGGGAACGACAGTGTAGGCCGGGCCTGGTTTGTAGGCCCGGCGTGATCTCCCAACAAACAACCCAAGCGCCCTTTTGTCACCGGCGGCGCTTTGCTTGCATAGACGGACTATGTCATGCCGCGCGACACCATTCCACCAGGCACTCTCCAGATGCTCATCCTGCGCACGCTCACCCGCGAGGGAGAGCTGCATGGCTTCGAGATCGCCGAATCGATCGAGCGTCTATCGACCGGCGTGTTGACGGTGGAAGAGGGCTCGCTCTATCCGGCGCTGCAGCGGCTGCTCGTCAACGGCTGGGTGTCGGCCGAATGGGGAACGACCGGCGGCAATCGTCGTGCGCGCTACTACCAGGCGACCAAAGCCGGGCGCAGGCAACTCGAGATCGAGCAGCAGCAGTTCCACCGTGTGACCGACGCCATCGCTCGCGTTCTCCAGGCGGTGTGACTGAGGCCTCATGTCGACTCTCGCGACGCTGCTTCGTCGTCTTCGCGCGTTCTCGCGTCGATCGCGCCTCCAGCGCGACCTCGACGAGGAGATGCAATTGCACGTTGCACTCCGGCGAGAGCAACTGCAGCGGCACGGCATGGCTTACGACGATGCGGCGCTCGTCGCCCGCCGCCGATTCGGCAATCGTCTGCAGTTGCGCGAGCAGGGCGTCGAGGCATGGGGCTGGAGCTGGATCGAGCAGTTGATGCAGGACGTTCGCTTCGGCGGGCGGACGCTGGTCAGGAGTCCAGGCTTCACGGCAACGATCGTCGTGACGCTCGCACTCGCAACGGGTGCGACCACCGCGATCTTCAGCATCGTCGACGGCGTGCTGCTGCGCCCGTTGCCGTTCGCAGCCCCCGATCGGCTGGTGCAGGTGTACGGCCGATCGTGGCGAAGCGATCAAGGGCTGAACACACCCGATCCGCTCGAAGGGCCCATCGCTGCTGCGGAGCTCGCGCAGTACGCATCGCAGAGCACCACATTCAGCAGCTTTGCCGCCTACGGTGTCGGCGTGCGTCATATCGCGGGGTCGGGAGAGCCTGAGCGACTCAGCGCCGTCGTCGCCGATCGCAACTTCTTCTCGGTTCTGGGCGCCGGCGCTCTCGTTGGCAGAACGGTCACGGTCGGAGATCCGCCCGACGCCGCGGTGATCAGCGAACGGTTGTGGGAGCGCCGCTTCCATCGCAACCCGGCAATACCAGGCACCTCGATCTCACTCGACGGACGTCCGTACACCATCGTCGGCGTGATGCCCGGCGCGTTCCAGTTTCCCTACAAAGCCGCCTCGCTCATGGCCGGGGCGTTGCCCGAATCGCGCACCGATGTGTGGACGATCATCGAGCCCAACCCCGCGATTCCGACCGGCGGCGCTCGGTATTCCGTGATCGGCCGGCTCAAGCCTGGCGTCACCGTCGCTGCCGGATCGGCGGAACTGCGCGCCATCGCGGCGCGCACCGAGCGCGATCTCTATCAGGGCACGGGAATCCGCGTTGGCGTGCGGGTCGTGCCGCTGACCCAGGACGTGATTGCGCCGATCGCGCGGTCCTTGTGGGTGCTGTTTGCCGCAGTGGGGCTCGTGCTCTTGGCCACGTGGACCAATGTCGCGAACCTGCTGTTGGCGCGTCTCACGATTCGTTCCAACGAAGTCGCCACACGCGCAGCGGTCGGGGCCGGCAGCCTGCGGCTCGCACGGCAGTTCGTCGTCGAGAGCTCACTGCTGTCCACCGCGGGCGGACTTGTCGGCATCGTCGTCGCCAAGTGGTGCCTCGATCTGTTTGCGACGATTGCGGCGGCCAAGGTGCCGCGCGCGCACGAAGTGACGCTCGACTGGCAGGCGTTCGCATTTCTCGCCGCCGCATCGATCGCGTCGGCGGTGGTGTTCGGTCTGGCGCCGGCGCTGTGGGCCGCGCGTGCGACCTTGCGTACCGGCGGCGGGATGAAGATGACGCGCGGGTACGGACGCATGCGGGATGCACTCGTCGTCGTCGAGGTTGCGCTGGCGGTCGTGCTCGCGTTTGGTGCTGCCGTGATGACGAGCGAAGTGGCGCGGCTGCGGCGTGTTCCGCTGGGTATCGCAACCGACAATGTCATCACGCTGCACCTCACTCCGCGGACGACGGCCGAGGACTACTACGCGATCGAGGACCGCGTCGCGCAGCTGCCTGGCGTGCGGGCTGCGGGCTTCACGCAGCTGATTCCGCTGCAGAACTGGGGCTGGGAGGCCGACTTCTCGATCCGCGGCCGGCCACTTGAGGGGCGGCCGATCGCCGATCTTCGCTACGTGACGCCCGGCTATTTCAAGACGCTCGGCATTCCGCTGCGTGAGGGGCGCACGTTCACGCCGCAAGACGACGCGAGTGCGTCTCGTGTAGTGGTGGTAAACGAGGCGCTCGTTCGACGGTATTTGATGGGCGATAGTGCCGTCGGGGTCGATCTCAATCGCGGCACGATCATCGGCGTCGTCGGCGACGTGCGGCAGTCGGGACTGAATCAGCCGGCAACGCCGGAAATCTTCTACCCAGCGGCGCAGAACGTCACGATGGCGTCCGATATCGGCATGTCGCTGATCGTGCGGACCGCAGGCCATCCCGAGCCGCTCGTCAGCTCGATCCGCTCCGCAGTCCACGCGATCAACCCATCGCTCGCGATCTTCAACGTCAAGACGATGAACCAGGTGATTGACGACTCGCTCTGGGAAGTCAACCTTTATCAGTGGGTCATCGGTTTGTTTGCCACGCTGGTCGTGGTGCTGGCGGCGATCGGCTTGTATGGCGTGATGTCGTACAACGTCGCCGCGCGTCGCCGTGAATTCGCCATCCGACTCGCACTCGGGTCGCGGCCGGTGCGGCAGGTCGAGATCGTGCTGCGCCGCGGGCTGTGGCTGACCGCCATCGGTTTTGCGATTGGCGCGCTGCTGTCGGCACACGCCTTGTTGTCGTTCAACATCCTGCCGATTGGACGCCCGCCCGATCTGCGCGCGTTCGCTGCCACGAGCGCGCTGCTCATGCTGGTGTCCCTCATCGCGTGTGCCGTTCCGGCCATGCGCGTCGCATCTGTCGACCCGGTGACCGCGCTTCGAGACGAATGACGCCCGGTATCGGGCGCGATCGCTGGTGATGTCGTAGGATTGCAGCGTGCACATCCTGTGGCGGCTGGTGATCAACGCCCTCGCACTCTGGGTGGCCACGCAAGTCGTCAACGGCATCACGTTCAAGGGCGACTGGCTGCTGCTCGTCGGCGTCAGTCTCGTGTTCGGCGTACTCAACGTCGTCGTCAGGCCGATCCTCAAGTTCCTGACGTTGCCGTTCTTCATCGTCACCCTTGGTCTCTTCACGTTCGTCCTCAACGCGTTCATGCTGTGGCTCACCGGAGTCGTGTCGATGGCGTTGGGATTTGGCTTCGACGTCGACAGCCCTGGCGCCGCGCTCGTTGGTGGGCTGGTCGTGACGGTGGTGAGCTTCGCGCTGTCCCTGGCCGTCAAGTCGGGCGACAAGAAAAAGAAAGACGACTAGCCCTACTTCTGCTTGTCGAGGACGAAGCGCGTCTTCGTGCGCGGGTGCGGATCGATCCACGTGGTCAGTGATTGCAGCGTCTTGAAGATCGCAAACGCCCGGCGCGCCGGCCCGCCGCCGTATTGTTCTCGTTGATTGCCGTAGCGAAAGCTGAACTCGACGGCCTGCGGCCGGTCGGCGGGCTTGTCGTCGTCGTACCAGACGATGAGCGCGCACTCCGCTTCGACCTTCGGTCCACGGCCGATCTGAAACGTCGTGCCGGTAATGACCAGCTCACGCGCGGTGAAGCCGCCAATCGCCGAAAGCGGCAGCTTTCCTCTCGGATGGTCGAGACGACGCGACAAGCTCGGAAAAAGCTTCACCAGGCTGCGCAGATCTGAAGGCTGCTGTCGTTTGCCGACGGCGGCGGTCGCCGAAAAACTATAGAGCGAGACGAACGGTGCCTTGATGTCCTCCTCGAATTTGATGTCTGCGTCCGGTACTCGCGTCCTGATGCGCCGGCTCTCGGAGAGGTAGCGATCTTCATGTCGGAACTTGAGGGTGACTTCCGGGGTACCGTCTTTCACATCGCGTCGCACGCGAACGCAATAGCCCGCCGCCGTGAGATCGCGCGACGCCGTATCGAAGAACTGAATGCGGCGGCGCTTGGCAACCGATCGGAGCGAGCCGTTGACGTCGATGATCAGCGCCTGGACTGACCGTGAGAAGTCGTTCCAGAACGCGGCAGCGGCGGCGAGCAGGGCCGGCTCGCGGCCGGCAAATCTCGCTGCGCGCAGCATGACCTTGTATTCACGTGATACCACGTATGCGCGTTTCATCGTCGAGACTCGTCAAAGCCGCCTGACAGGGGAGCCGACATACACCGCGCCGGCTTCGAGCGTGGTGTGCTTGGGGACGAAACTCAAAGCGCCGATCTGACAGCGATCGCCGGCCACGACGCCGATCTCGATCGTGGTGCCGAGACCGACAGCGACCTGATCGCCCAATCGTACCTGTCCTGTCTTCACGAGACCTCCCTCAACCGTGTGCCCGGACACATGCACCTCCGAGCCGATGATCACGCCGTCGCCGAAGTCGAGCAGGTTGTGATCGCTGATGTGGACGGTGTTGATGTAGACGCCACGGCCCATTCGAGCGCCGTTGAGGCGCAGGTACGTTGTCCAGAACGGTGACCCGCGAAACAGACTTCCCGCAAAGACGCGGACGACATGGATCGCCACCATGTAGCGCGCCCAGGTCATCAACGGCCAGCTCAGATCGGCGATCCGCAGCTCGACGTTCACGGGGGTTCGCGTGCGGGTGACCCATGTTGCGATCGGCGAGACGATCATCAAGGTCACCGCGAAGGCGACGTACGATGGAATGGTGATCGCGCTGAACACCAGCAGGCGCGCGAAAATGGAGATGGGAAGCGACGCGGCAAACGCCCACAGCGCCACTGCCGGCAGCATCGCGATTCCACACACGATGGTCTGCGCGACGACGATCGAGACCACGGTCCAAGCGATCCGGAAGGCGAGCGCCGTCGGCGAGCTGGCACCAGATGGGCTGAGCACGGGTGGATTGTATGGCTGACCATTACGATCCGCATCTGCTCGTCGAGGGTACCGGCGATGCGGTGGTGCTCGTGCCTGGATTGGATGGCACGGGCCAGTTGTTCTACCGGCAGCGCCCGCTTCTCACGCGCTCGCGACGGGTGGCCACCTACGCGCTTCGCGATTCGACGTCCGAGATGTCGACGCTCGTCGACGATCTCGCCGCGGTGATCGAAGCGGTGGCTCTCGCCGACAAGCGCGCGATCGTGATCGGCGAGTCGTTCGGCGGCACGCTGGCGATGAGTCTCGCGCTGGCGCGCCCCGAGCGAGTGTCGGCGCTCGTGGTGTTGAATTCGTTTGCCCGTTTCACGCCGCAGTTCCGGTTGCACCTGGCGCTATGGGGGCTGCGCGCGCTGCCGTGGGGCATGATGCCGCTGGTGCGAAGAGCCACTGCTTCACGCATGCATTCGGCACACACCCATGACCACGAGATCCGCGAGTTCATGCGTGTGACGACGGCGGCGACGCGCGAAGGCTATCTGAACCGGCTGCGCGCGCTCACGCGCTTCGATGTTCGGGATCGGCTGCACGAGTTGCGCATGCCCACGCTCTTTCTGGCGGCCGAGCTCGATCACCTCGTGCCGTCTGTGACGCAGGCGCACTTCATGGCCGCGCGCGTGCCCGGGGCACAGGTGCGTGTGCTCGACGGCCATGGGCACATCTGTCTCATCGCGCCGGGCATCGATCTCGGCTGCATCTTGGATGAGTGGCAGCCGACGACGTAGCTCGACGCGCGCTCATATAATTCGGGCGTGCCGGTCGGAACGCCCTTTCACGAACGCACGTTCGCGCTCTGTACGTCGCTCAACTACCGCGACTGGTCGGGCTACTACACGGTCAGCTCGTACGAGACCCATCACGACCACGAGTACAACGCGATCCGAAATGCCGCCGCGCTGATCGACGTCTCCCCGCTGTTCAAATACCACATCGAAGGACCCGATGCCGCGCGCCTGGTGAACCGTGTCATCACACGCGACGTCGCGGCGATGTCGGTGGGCCAGGTGTACTACACGCCATGGTGCGACGAGCAGGGATACGTGATCGACGACGGCACCGTGGCGCGCTTGGGGGAACAACGGTTTCGATGGACTGCCGCCGAACCGAATCTGCGCTGGCTCGTTCAGAATGCGGTCGGCTTGGACGTCGCCATCGAAGATGTGTCCGAGCCGATTGCCGCGCTGGCGCTGCAGGGACCGTTGTCGGTGGGCGTGCTTCGCGAGTGCGTCGACGTCGAGATCGATGCGCTCAAATACTTTCGGGTCACGAGCGCACACATCGACGGCGTCGACGTCGACATCTCGCGCACGGGCTACACCGGCGATCTCGGCTACGAGATTTGGATGCCGCGACGCAGCGCGGTTGCGGTGTGGGATGCGCTCGTGCGTGCGGGGCGCGCCTTTGCTCTCAAGCCCGCCGGCATGCTCGCGCTCGACGTCGCGCGGGTCGAGGCCGGACTGCTGTTGATCGATGTCGATTTCGTCGGCAGCCGCAAGGCGATGACCGCGGATCAGCGCTACACGCCCGACGAGCTCGGTCTCTCGCGACTCGTCCGCCTCGACAAGGGTCCGTTCGTCGGCCGGGCCGCGATCTGCGGTGAACGCGACCGCGGCGTTCGTCGCCGCGTTGTCGGTCTCGAAATCGACTGGTCGGATGTCGAAGCACTGTACGAGCGAGCCGGTCTCGCGCCGCTTGTGCCTGCGGCGGCATCGCGCACTGCCGTTCCAGTCCGCCGATATGGAGCGCAAATCGGCCGCGCCACTACGACGACGTGGTCGCCGTCGCTGAAACGGCTGATCGCGCTCGCGACTGTCGATGCCGCACATGCCGATGCGGGGACGCCGCTCGAAATCGAGGTGACCATCGAGGCGGTTCGTCATTTCGTCGGCGCGCAGGTGGTGCCGACGCCGTTCTTCAGCCCGCCGCGCAAGACCGCCACGCCGCCGGTATAGAATCACGCCTCCA
>Ga0075433_10004628_pt1 | contig 10735 bp, 6 predicted proteins | sample RhiMethybrSRZTD2_FD_75299 | JGI IMG/M metagenome (GOLD analysis project Ga0075433, IMG submission 75299) | Populus rhizosphere microbial communities from Tennessee, USA - Rhizosphere MetaG P. TD hybrid SRZTD2 | ecosystem: Host-associated > Plants > Roots > Rhizosphere > Soil | place: USA... | reverse complement strand
TGCCGCCGCCCGCTCGGCGCGGCGGTCCCGCACCGGCCGGCCGTCGAGCGCCTCCAAGACCGCGACCAATCCGAGCCCGAAGCGGCTGGCGCGCAGCGTGGCGTCCAGCCGCGCAAGGCTCACGGGAACGTCGCCGGTGGGGCGGCGCAGCTCGCCCAGCAGCGCGGCCACCCGGTCGCGGGTGGCGAGCGGCGGGTCGCGCAACACCACCGGTCGGCCGCCGAGCACGCGCCCGTTGCGCTCCAGCCGCCGGCGCGCCGCCGACCACAGCGGCACCAGCTCCGGACCGCCCCACAGCGCCCGCAGCGTCTCGACGGCGGCCTTGGCCGCAGCCTCAGCCGTCGTCCCGCTCATCCCTCGGCGCCGGCGACGAGGGCGCGGCCGTTCCAGCGGGTCGGCTGGGTATGGACCCCGAGGGCGGATAGGCGGCGCCGCATCGTGTAAATCTGGCAGGACGGGATCTCGCGGTAGTTGCCCCACAGCTCGTGGCTGGCGATCACCCAGTCGAGGTCGAAGTCGACCAGCAGGCCGAGCAGCGGCCCGCGCAGGTGCGTGTCGATCCCGGCGAACGCCTCGTCGAGCGCGACCAGACGGGGGGCGTGCCGGTCCGCGCCGGCGAGATAGGCGTCGACGGCGGCCACCAGCGGCAGGTGCACCGCGGCAGCCGCCTCCCCGCCGGAGAGCGTCTTGAACACCTGCGGGGTCAGGCGGGTCGAGGTCCCCGCGGCGTCCACGATCGTCAGGTGGAAGCGGTGCCAGGCGCGGTAGTCGAGCACGCGCGGCAGGATGACGGCGTAGGTGGCGCCCGGGTTCTCGGCGCGGGCCTGCTCGATGCTGCCCGCGAAGAAGCGGCGGAGCCGCTCGCGGCGCTGCTCGTCGAGCTGCTCCGGGTCGTGACGCAGCAGCTCGACCGCGCTGCGGATCGCCGGGTCGTCGCCGTCGCGGTTCCAGTGCAGCCGCACCGTCAGGCCGCTGGAGGTCCGCGTCGTCGCGAGGCTCTGATTGATGCCAGCGACGAAGCTGGCGGTCTCGTTCATGCGGGTCTGGATCTCGTGCACCACCGAGGTGAACAGGTGCCGCTCGAACATGGCCTCCTCGGAGGAGGACAGCCGCAGGCTCTGAACCCGCTCGGCCTCGGCGAGCTGCGCGCCCGCCTCGAACAGGCTGAGCAGCCCGTCGTCGGTGGCGACCTCTAGCAGGTACAGGTCGTGCTCGGGCCGCAGGCTGGGGTCGTAGCCGCCCGACAGCTCGTCGCGCAGCCGCCGGGCCGCGTCGATGACGCCTTTCCCTGCGGCTGCGAGCGCGGCCTCGTCGGTGGCCATGCCGTCGGTGGCGGCGATGACCGCGCCGGCGAGCGCCGCCAGGTCCAGGTCGGCGTCCAGCTCCGGGCCGCCGTCGTCCCGCCGGCCGCCGGCGAGGGCGTCGCCGACCGAGCCGTCCGCCGCGCCGCCGACCGCCTCCCGCACCGTCCGCCAGGTGAGCGGGGCCGCGGCGGCCGCGCTGGCCGTGCGGTCCCGCTCGGCGGTGGCGAGCCTCTCGGCGGCGGTCCCGACCGCGCCCTCGGCGCGGCCCTTGGCCTCGCGCGCGCTGGCGAGCGTACTGTCGAGTGAGCCGAGCCGGTCATCGACGGCCTGGACGTGCAGGCGTGCCTGCCCGACGCGGGTGTGGATCTCCTCCGGGCTGCCGCCGAGCGAGGCCCGGACCGCCTCCAGCCGGGCGGCGTCCTCGGCGAGCCGCTCCCGCGCGGCGCGGGCGTCCCCGGCGCGCGAGCCGCGGCGGCGCTCCAGCTCCGCGAGCCGCGCGGCCGCCCGGTCGCGTGCGCCGAGCGCCGACAGCCGGGCGCGGGCCGCGTCGACCGCGTCGCGGCCCAGAGCGGCGAGCTCCTCCAGCGCCTCGCCGACCGCCTCCAGCCGCTCGGCGACCGCGACCACGCCGGCGGCCCTGGCGGCCGCGTCCCGTGCGGCCTCGGCCTGCCGCAGCCGCTCGGAGTCCGCGCGGGCGGCGCGGCGGACCTGCTCCAGGGAGTCCTCGGCGGTCCGGACGGCGCCGGTCTCCCGATCGAGCTCGCGCAGTCCCGCGGCGAGCGCGTCGGTGGGCGGAAGGCCCTCGACGAGCCGGTCGAGGGCGGCGAGCCGCTCAGCCGCGGCCGCCTCCGCGGCGATCGCCGCCTGCCGCTCGCCGGCCAGGCGCTCCAGCTCGGCGTCGATGCGGGCCAGCTCGCGGCGGCGGCGCTCGGCGCGCGCCGCCGCGCCGATGTATTCCGCGTGCTCCTTGGCATAGCGGCCGGCGAGCACGCCGAGGCGGAAACGGCCGTCGGTGCCGACCCCGTCGGCGGGATGGAGGCTGCCGAGCGCGAGCCGGTCGAGGACGCCCGCGACCGTGGCCGCGTCCAGGCCGCTGTCCGGGGCTGGGGCGGGGACCAGCGCCGCGGACAGGCGCGGCCCGTCCGGCACGGCGCCGGCAGGGACGGCGAACGCATCGAGCGCGTCCTGGTCGGCGAGCCCGCCGGGCGAGACCCAGGCGTCCAGCAGCCCGGCCGCCTCCAGGGCGGCCTCGAGGCCCGCCCGATCGGCCGTGTCGAGGTGGTCAGCGAAGTCGCAGCACGCGAACAGCGGGACGCCAGCGCGGCCGGCGCGGTCGGCGGGTCGGGTCTGGGCGCGCTGCGGGCCGCGGTCGTGGTCGGCCTCGGTGGCGACTCGTGCGCGCTCGGCGCGCAGCGCGGCAGCCTCGTCGGCGAGGTCCTCCCGGCGACGCTGGGCGTCACGGCGCTCGGCGGTGGCTTCGTCCCGATCGGCGGCGAGCATGCCGACGGCGGCCCGCGCGAGCGGCGCCGAATCGGCGGCCAGCGTCTCGACGACAGGGGAGAGGTCGGCGTCGGCGGGCACGTACCGGGTGCTCGCGTCCACGCGAGCGGTCTCGGTCCAGGCGGCGATTCTCGCCGCCAGCGCCGCCCGGGCCGCGTCGACCGCCTCCGCCGCGGCTCGGCGGCGACCAAGCGCCGCTCGCAGGTGCTCTTCCGCCTCGGCCTCGCGGCGGCGGGCGGCCGCCAGGGCGTCCTCGGCGCGGCGCGCCCGGTCGATCGCCTGCTGGACACGCCGGAGCTCGGCGGCGCGCTGGCGGCCGGCCGCGTCGAGGCGGCGGCGCAGGTCGTCGGGGTCGAAGCCGGACAGGTCGATACGGTCGGGATCGGTCAGGTGGGGCACGGCGCCCACGCCCTCGCCGGCGCCGATCCCGGCGGCGATCGCCGCGGTGGCCAGCGCGCGGGCGCGCTCGGCCAGCACCCCGGCGGCCGCTTCCGCATCCTCGGCGGCGCGCTGGTGCTCGTCGGCGGCGCGGTCGGCGTCCTGCTCGGCCTCGGCAAGCCCGTTCTCGGCCGCCTGCGCCGCCACCTCGCGCGAGGAGACCAGGGCGGCCAGGTCGTCGAGGGCGAGGACCGCCCTGTACTCGGCCGACTGCTCCAGGCCGCGCAGGTGCCCGGCGGCGTGACGCTGCTCGACCCTCGCCGCCTCCTGAGCCTGCTCCAGCTCGAGCACGAACGCGGCCGCGGCACTGCGATCGTGCTCGGCCTGCTGGTGCTCGCGCCTGGCGGCGAGCGTCACCCGCTCGGCGGCGACCAGGCCGAGCGCGCGGGCGCGCGCCTCGGTACGCAGGTAGTCGCGGTACCACGGCAGCGCCTCATTGACCGCGGCGACCGCGGCCCGCAGCTCCTTCAGCCGTGCCCGGATGCGGTCCAGGTCCTCGAACGCGGCCGCGACCGTCTCGATCACCTCGTCGGCGAGCGGGCTGAGCGCCTCCGACAGCGACGCCGACAACCCGTCCAGGTCGAGCTGCTTGGCCAGGTGCGGACGGCGCAGCACCAGCACTAGGTTGACCAGCTTGCGCAGGCGGTCCACCCCCACGCCGAACAGCACCCGGTCGACGACCCCCTGGTACTCCTCGATGGTGTCGAACACGCAGGCGCTGACCAGCCGGCGCCGGCCGCGTCGCCCCGGCTGGCCAGGGGCCGCCACGTCGCCTTCCAGCTCGTCGTCTGGCACGTCGTCGGCATCGGCGGCGTCCTCGTCCAGCCCGTCGCCCGGCGGTGGCGGTGGTGGTGCGGCCGCCGGTGTGGCTGCCGCGTTGGCGTCCACCGGCGGCGGCAGACGGTCGCCGAGCGCCGCGATCAGGCCGCCACGGGTGAGCGGAATGCCCCCGGGGACCAGGTCGAGGTCGACGCCGACGCGGCGGTCGGTGACGAAGAACCACGTCTCCGCGTCACGGGCGCTGGTCGCCCGCGCGCCGGCGCCGATGGTCACAAAGCGCGGCCCCGTCGGGGTGTCGCGGCACAGCTCCAGCCAGACGTAGCCGACCCGCGACTCGAACTCGTAGCGGCGCGGCCCGTCGCCGCGGCACTGGCACAGCAGCAGGGACTTGAGGTTGCGGCCGCCGCCATGGGGGTCCATATAGGTCGCGCCGGCGCGGCCGTCGAGCACGAACGGGAACAGCAGCGCCAGCGCGTTGGACTTCCCCGACCCGTTGGGGCCACGGAAGATCACCCGGCCACCGGCGAAGTGGAAGACCGTGTCGTCGTACTCCCAGACGTTGCGTAGCCCGGCCCGGGTCGGGCGGAACCGGTCAGGCCGGCGCTCCACCCGCGGCCCGGCCTGACCGTTGGGCGCGGCGCCATCGCCGCCATGATCGAGCAGGATGGCCATCAGCGCCTCCTCTGGCTGGCGCGCCGGCGGCGCCCCGGCGTGGGCGACGCGCCGGGGCGGAAGCGGGCCGCGAGCGGGCGGAGCACGACGGTGCCAGGTGGTTCCTCCGGGCCGGGCTGGACCGTCAGCCCGAGTCGCTCCAGCAATGCCAGCGCGGCGGCCAGCAGCGCGTCCGGGTCGGCCTGGTAGGCGACGGTGAAGCGGTCGCGGTGCTCGGCGAGGATGCCCGCCCACGCCGCCGCGACCGCCTGCGGCGGGACCCGCCGGCCGACAGGGAGCCGCCCCGCTACCTGCCCCTGCCCGGCGGGCTCGGCGACCAGCGCGTCGGCGAGCAGCAGGGCGACGTTGTTGACGACCCCGGTGCCGGGGAACGGCTGGTCGTTCAGGCGCGGCTGACCGGCGGAGTCGATCAGGGCGAGCCCTTCGGCGCGCACCTCGACCTCGCAGCCGGTGAGGCGCTCCAGGTCGCCGATCAGGCGCGCGCGGCGCTCGGCGAGATGGTCGTGCTCGTCGACGGGCAGCTCGTCGTGGTAGACCGCGGGCTCGTCGAGCATGCGGCGGGCCAGGCGGTGGCGCAGCGGCGCGTCGCCGGCGCCAGGCGGGTACCGCTCCTCGCCGAACTGCTCCAGGCCCCGCTGCGGGTCGATCCAGGCCGGGGTCGCGCCGAGCATGCGCCGCGCGGCGTCGTGGTCGATCGTGTACAGCGCGTCGGCCTCCTCGTCGTCGATGAAGGCGACCGTCTCGCCGTCGGGCGCGGTCCGCAGCACGCCCAAGCGCTCCAGGTAGCCGACCGTGTGGACAAACGCGCGGCGGTACTCGATGCGGCCGAAGTCGACCGGGATGCTCTCGTCGCCGGCGCGGACTCGCATGACGCCCTCGACCAGCCGCCGGATGGTGGTCTGGCCGCCCTCGCTGTGGAGCGCGGCGAGCACCAGGCACAGCAGCACGTAGTCGAGGCGCCCGAACGGCCTCGGTAGGCGCTCGCCACCGGCGGCGGTCACCATCGCCGGCCGCCGCGGCGACGGCTCGACCCGGCGCTGCACCAGCCTGGCGCAGGTCGGCGCCATCTCGAGCCGCCAACGGGTGAGGCGCTCGAACTCGTTGCGCAGCGTCGTCTCCCAGCGGCGCACCCGCGGCAGCGTCTCGGGGTTCGGGTAGGAGGTCGTGACCAGCGGGTGCGCCAGCAGCGTGCGGGCCGCCTCCTGGAATTCCTCCAGCTCGATCGGGTCCAGCATGGAGGCGAACCTGGCGGGACTCATGCCGGCACCACCTCCACGACCAACCCCTCGAAGACCAGGTCGCCGTCCACGCTCCGTACGGTGCAGGCCGCGGGGTCGGGCCGGACCAGGACGGTGACCCCTTCGGCGGCGGCATGCGCCACAGCCTCGCCGTCACCCGCCGGCAACGCGAGCAGGCACTCGTCCACCAGGCCGAGCAGCAGCTCCAGCTCCGCTCGGGAGAGGACCCTCCCGGCGAGCGGCTCGCTGGCGAGGCCCGCCGCGGCCTCGGCTCGCGCCAGCTCAGCGGCCTCGGCCTCTGCCGCGAGCGCCTCCCGCTGGCCGGAGAAGTCCACGGCGCGTGCTGTCTTGCCCGGCGTGCTGGACTGGCCGCGCTCGCGCAGCGACACCGCGATCTCGACCGGTTCGGCGCTCCACCAGGAGGCACGCGGGCCGGTCGCGGTCGGATCGGACGGCAGGCCGCTCACGCGAGGCGTGCGGCCCAGCCCGAAGGCCACGTCGAACAGGGCGTGCGCGTCGGCGTCGCGGTCACATCGGTGGAACCAGCGCGCCAGCGCCACCAGCTCAGAGGTCCGATCCACCGGGCGGCTGTCCGCCTCGGAAAGGCGCCGGATCTGCGCCAGCACGTCTCGCACCGCCTGGGTGGTGGCGGCGAACAGCTCGTCGAGCCCGGACGGCCGCCCGTCCGCAGGGGTGAGCCAGCGCTCCAGCCCCGTCCAGCGGGTCCGCCAGCTCGCCCGCAGGTCGCTGCCCAGCCCGAGCGCGGCCGCGGCCCCGTCGTCGCCGGCCGCCGCCAGCTCGACAAGCCGGTCCACGCCCTCGGCGGCGATCGCCCCGGCGGTGGCCGCCATGCGCCGCCGGTAGCGGTAGAGGTCGTCGGAGAAGGTGGAGAGGTAGGAGAGGAGCAGCTCCTTGCAATCCAGGAACACCGCCGCGTCCAGGTCGGCCCCACGGGTCAACTCCGCCAGCCGGGTCGAGAAGTCCTGCGCCGACCGGGTGAGGTCGCGGAGATCGGTGTCGAGCGAGCGCAGCAGGCCGTACACGCCGGCGGCGTCCCCCGCCCGGACCGCCGCCAACAGCAGTTCGAGGTTGCGTCCCATCCCCTCGAACAGCCGCGCCCGCAAACCTCCCGCCGTCTCGACCGCCGCGAGCACCGCCTGCGCCGCGTCGTGGGCCGCCACGCCGACCGCTGTCAGGTACCACTGCGCTCGGCGCCGGTACATGTCCTCTTTGCGGGTCACGTGGCGTGTGTCGGGCGCCCAGTCCACGCACCCCATCGCCTTGAGCGCGTCCAGCGCGTCGACCAACCGGTCGAAGTCCAGCTCCAGTTCGGCCGCCGGAAGCATCGCCAGCAGCTCCTCGGTCCGTAGCTGCGGCTGGTACGCCGCCCGCGCCGTCACCATCGCCGACAGGATCGCCAGGTGCCGGTCGGCCCGCTCGGTCGTCGTCACCAGCAACGCCCGCAGCCGGTCCCGCTCGCCAGGCTCCACCAGCCGCTCATGGAAGGCCCGCACCTCGGCGGCGGGCAGCGGCCCAGCGGCCTGCCCCTGCTCCTGCTGGGCCTCCACCGGAGCGGTCGCGAGCGAGGCTATGACAGCAGGCGCCTGCCCGTTGTCACTCCGCGCATCCGTGACCGGAGCGGCCGATTCCTCGGTGGCGAATGGCTCCATCAGCATGGTGCGAGAGCCTACCCGGAGTCCGCGACAACGCAGGAACCTCAGTTGCTGCGATGCGGACAACTGAGAGGCACCCCGCGATGCAGCCGTGTGGGGCGGCTCTACACGCTCGTGTCGGTCGCTTGCGGAGGCACGCCGGATGTAGCCATACCTATAGCCATGACGCCTGCTGAGCATGTGCCACTCGCCGAGGTCAAGAACCGCATGTCAGAGGTCGTTGACCGCCTCGAACACGAGCACGGCCGAGTGGTCATCACCAAGCACGGCCGTCCGGCCGCCGTCATGCTCAGCCTGGAGGACCTGGAGTCGCTCGAGCGTGGCCGCGGAGGTGTCCCGCGTGGTTGATGGCACACCCGGCAGCCTTGGATGGTTCCCTCTGACCGTTATCACCAGAGGCGCCGAGGATGCGTCTCCCTGGCCTCGGGAGGCCGAGGCCGTCTGGCAGGAGCCTGCAGTTGGCTGGCCGGCTTGCCCTATGAGCTAACTCCGCCGCTTCCTCCCTTTCCGCCCTTCCGCTTCGCGTTGATGGTCCGCTGCCGCATTGACTCCGTCATGACGCCCTGGAGGTCATAGAACTCGCGCTCGCGTCGCTTCGTCTCCTCCGGATCAGGCGGCCTCTGCTCAATCCCAGCCTTCCGCAGAAGGTCGTCTCTGAGGCTGCGGTAGCGAGTGAGCGCTATGGACTTCGCTCTGGACGAGAACACGACATTGCTGTCGAGAACGACATGGAAGCGACCGTCGTCCGGCACCGAACCGGTGCCCTGCTTGATCGAGAGGCCTATCGTTCGTACTTCCTGTCTGAACATCCGACCCCAGCCGTTAAGCTTGGAACATGATGACTTGAAGCGAGGATGACATGTGGGAGGAGTAACCGCGAGAAGCCAGCCGCCGAGAGCTGTCTTGCCGCAGGCCGGGGAGGGGAGGGGAGGGGTCTTCTGCTGAAACCTGTCCGCCCCGGTGGCGGGGCGGACCGCTCGAAACACATAAGCTCCTTGTTCTCCACGAGCCGTCCGATGGGGCAGTGGCATGGATGATGCCCAGGTTGACCGGGTTCGCCGTGCGCTGCGGCGGCGATCCAAGCCACACTGGAGGGTGGTCTGGCGCATTGGACCATCCGAGCTGTGGGACAGTGCCCTTGGCGCGCGACCACGATGGCGGGTGCGGGTAAGGCGGCTGCGCTTGGGCTGGAAGCTGCTGTGGAAGCAGCGGCTACGTCGTGACCTCGACCCGATGTACCGGCTTGTCGCGTGTCGGCGTGGCCGCCACCGCGACGCCCTCCTGATCTCCGACGACTTGGCTGGAAATCCGCTCGGCGATGACTACCCGGAACTCGCCGTCTGCGAGGTCTGCGGCCGGGCCGTCGAGTGGCCCAAGGGCAAGCCCACACTCGTGCGTCGCGAGCAGGAGCAGAGGCTGTAGCAGCTCGCACGCGGCTGTGGGCTTCAGTAGCTCTGTGGACGGCTGGCGTACGTCAGGAGCCGTCTGCGGGTGGCGGCGCTGCTTGTTACCACTGCACCATATGTCCCAATACCCGATACAACCAAATCGGCCCGTTCTGAAGCGCTGCATCCAAGTGAGACGACTGGGGGGAACGGACCAGATTGGATGAGACAACGCATGTCCTGGGCCAACTTCAGTGAGAAAACGAAGAGAGCTGCAGCGCCGCGCGGACCAGATTCAGTGAGAACACAGGGCGGACCGGGCCAACTTCAGTGAGAAAGGGCCAACTTCAGTGAGAAGGGACACGTGCGCGCAAGGCCAGCCCGCGTGGGGGGAGGATGGGAGCGGGGTGGTTAACATAACGAAGATTATCAACCATTCGTGCGGGGGAGTCCTGCCGCGACCCGTTCTCGGAACCGTTGCTGCGCCGCACGGTTGCAGGCCCGGCAAGCCCGACCGCCATGCGGCGTCATCAGCGTGTTGGCCTGGTCGTACGGATGTCCGTGCGGGCAGTAAGTCTTGAGACGGTTCTTGACGGCGGGATGGTTTGGGCTTCGGTTCATGTTCTCGCGGTGCGTGACAGCCTCAAGATGGTCCGGTGCAAGCAGGACGCGTCGCTCGGGCAGGAAGGATCAGAGTTGTGACACTGATGGTCGATCTCTTTGCCGTCGGGGATCGGCTCGACTAACGCTCGGTAGACGAACCGGTGGACGTAGTCGCGCACCCGGTTGATCTCGCAACGAACGTAGCCGGTTGCCTTCCCCGGAGTGCCTTTGTGGAGTCAGCAGGGTCCCAACTCTGGCCGCAGTGGAGGAACCGGACCGTTCTTGTTGACCTTCTTCCAGAACCGTTCCGGCAGCGCGACCACTGGTTTCAGGTCACTCGCTCGCTTTGGCCTCGCCGTAGCCCGCCGCGGCTTGCGCCTGAACGCGCGGTGGTGTAGCTCCATGCCGCCCGGGATCGGGCCACGTAACAGCTTCCAGCCCAACCGGTGGGTGTAGCTGTCCTGTGCCTTGGCGATGCGCCCATAGGCTGTGGTCGTTCCAGTGAACAGCCAGCAGGTTCCCAGCTCGGGGTGGGTCGGTCCGAGGACGGTGCGGTCAACCAGGCGTTCCAGCTCGGAACGGCGCCTTCCTGACCGTCGCGGGCCGGCGCTCGCAGGCGCTGGAGTTCCACTGGGATATCGGTCGAATCGGTCATGTTGGTTTCTTCTTGCGAGGCGTGCGAGGTGTGCTCGCTGCGTCTCGGTGACGATCAGCCTGGCCGTCCAAGAGGAACCTATAGCCTGGGCGCGACAGTCTTGGCGCCCTTGTCCACAAAGGCGTCTGCACAACTGCGTACCGGAAGGCGTCGACGAGCGGTGCCAGCTGCGGTGAGTAGGCGTCAGCCGGGCAGGTAGCTGTAGCCGATGTGGATATGATCCTGGTGGCCTTCGTCGGAGGGGCGCAGGGGGCTCTGGAGGTGTCGAGCCACAGGGCCAGACGCGGGCGGGGCGGCTGACCGGACGGCCGTCGACCATGTCAATGGCGAGGCCCCGGTCAGGTGCCGACGTAGGCCGCGAGGTGCTCGCCGGTGAGGGTGGAACGGGCGGCGACGAGGTCGGCGGGTGTGCCCTCGAAGACGATCCGGCCGCCGTCGTGGCCGGCGCCGGGGCCGAGGTCGATGATCCAGTCGGCGTGCGCCATGA
>Ga0075433_10004627_pt1 | contig 10736 bp, 6 predicted proteins | sample RhiMethybrSRZTD2_FD_75299 | JGI IMG/M metagenome (GOLD analysis project Ga0075433, IMG submission 75299) | Populus rhizosphere microbial communities from Tennessee, USA - Rhizosphere MetaG P. TD hybrid SRZTD2 | ecosystem: Host-associated > Plants > Roots > Rhizosphere > Soil | place: USA... | reverse complement strand
CCAGACGGGCGGGAACTTGGTACAGCGGCCGTTCATCGCGGTGTGAGCGTCTCCCCAACGCTGGGCGCCTGTCCCTAAACAGCTACGCCCACACGCCTTAGATGCCCGCGCCCGCGTTCATCTATTCCTCCGCTGGCAATACCCTTAGATGGCTATGGGGGGTCCAATGCGGGCACGGGAGTCCGGCGCCCGGCCGAGGGGGTCCGTCCCTCGCTCGCCACAGCGGGGGGAGAACCCTCAAGAAACCCTCAGAGAAAGCTCACGAAATCTTCAAGGCAGGGCGAAAGGCGGTCAACTTCGCGAATTGGGCCGGCTATCCGCCAGAGCGGCGGCGGGAGCTGCTGGCCCAGTCCTGCCGGGACGTGTCGACCGGCAGTACGCCGTTACTTTCATCCTCGGTTGGAATGGTCAGTCGTTGAGACCGGCCACCCTGCCCCGCAACACGGTGATCGAGGCTTTCGGGAGGGTGAACGTGGTCGGCGGCTCCTGCAGAAGAGTGGCCACCGGCGGATGGTCGGGATCAGGGTGACTGTTCGGTCCATCGTTGATCCACCCATACTGCTCGCTGCCGAAGGTCACGAAAGTGACCGGCCCCGCAAAGGACGTATTGCGTTTGCTCTGCGAATCGGCAAACACCACCCGCACGGTGTGAGGGTTGGTCTCGTCGCGATTGACCAGCATCAGGGACCAGTTTCCGTCGGGACGATGCACCGCGTACGACGTCACCAGCAGATTGCCCTCGGCATCCGTGACATCGCTGGAGCTGGGAACCATTTGATGGATTCCGGCGCGGTGCTGCACCCACTCCAGGTTGATCATGCGAGCGGCGAAGTAGGTCGAGGTGTATCCCTTGATCGCGTAGGTCTCGTCGGACACGAAGTTCGACCACGACGCCCAACCCAGACAGGTGCTCTGCACTCCCTGCGGCTGAATCGGTGAGTGGTAGAAGGCCGCGCCTCCCCCTTCAAAGAAGGAGCCGATGTTGTCCGCCAGCCAAACCGCCGCAAAGACCGTGGTCATCGGTCCGGTCAAGGACCAGGAAAGGTGACTCTCCGTCACGATCAGCGGGACATTTTTCGGCACGCCGTCATCGCGCCACACCTGCAGGATGTGCCGCATCAGTCGCGGCTCGTTGTACAGACTCTTCCAGGTGATATCGCACGGCTCGAACGGATAGTGTTCGAACGAGACGAAGGCCAGGTCGGAGAGCCGGCCGTGGGCCTTCAGGTAGTCGACAAAGCGGCCCATCCATGACGTGCGCCCTTGCCGGTCGGGCCACACCCGGATGTCTTCGGTGACACCCTCGAAGATCGGTCCCCCGAGCTTGAGCTTGGGGTCCACCTTGTGCAACGCCCTGGCCCACTGCAGGTATAGCGCCGCATAGTCTTCCGGCATGGCGTGTTTGCCGTCAGGCTCTTCGCCCAACTCGATGTACCCGATGGCATAGCCGCGCTTCTCGACATACGCGATCTGCGCCGCGGCGTCGTCGGGCGTCCCGTAGAGCATGGTGACCGGAATCATGGCCGGCAGGTTGTTCGTCAGCCCGCTCGTGAAGAACAGGTCGAAGCCCGTGTGCTGGTAGCTCCCGCTGTTGTTGACGTCTTCCTCTGAATGCCATGGATCGATAGACGAAACCGTATACGTGGTGCGGCGCTCGTCAGGGCTCTTGGTCACCTCGAGAAACGCGCCGCTCGCATCCAGCGTGCCCGCGGCGATCTGCTGGATGGCGTACCCCACGCAGTTCCGCACGTCGTCTCGTCCATGCTCATCGCAGGTGTTGGAAGACTGCGTCATCAGAATCCGCACGAACCGCGTCGCGACCGGGGTATCCGTGACCTTCAACATGACGGTTCCACCCTGCGCGTTCTTCATTGCACCTGTGGGAAAAACCTTCCATTCCCCTTTCGGTCCGCCGTCGAAGTCGAGTGCGTCTGTGCCGACCCAGTATTCCACCTGATAGGTCGTCGCATAGGGGCTCGCCCATACGATACGCACCGCGCTCACGGGCTTTTCCGCTTGCAGGTCCACGACCACCCACTGCGGCAGCAGGCTGTCACTCTCACCTGTGAATGCTCGTGTCAGATACGGGTTGCTCTTCCAATAGGTCAGGTTGGGACCCGCGACCGGACGATCGCCGCTGGTCGCGAATCCGCGGTGCGGCAGAGCGTAGGCCAGGATGTAGCGAATCGGTTCCTTGAGATCGGTGCTGCCGGTGAAGTATCCGCTGCGATGCGCCGCATCGCTCCACGTGCCGTTCTCGGTCCAATGCCAGGCGGCCATGCGGAGCTCGGTGTTGACCCGGTAGGTGATCGGTCCCCAGCCGGCCGAGAGCGCCTCCTGGATGATGTGTGGCGTATACACCCGGTTGATGTCGGTGCGCGAGAGGACGTCGATCGAGCTGCCGAGCGCGTTGTCGGGATCGAACGCATTGATGGCATGGCCCGGCGTGGCGTCGACGCGCACGGTTGATTGGGCAAACGCCGGCGTGGCCGCCGTCAACACAATGAATGCGATCTGGGCCGCTGTCCGAGACGCCTGCATGACGTCATTCATCGAACACCTCGCTCGTGTGACGCACAACGTTCTCACCTGGGTGAGGACCAATCCTGCCCACGTCATCCAGGCGGCAATAGTAGCATTCGCCCGATTGGGGCGAGAAGGAACGTGGGATGCTGGCGTAGGCGTTTTCTGCGTTGCACTGTTGTATTCATGCCGATGCTGCCTCGTCTCATCGCCCTTTCGGTCGTTACGGTGGTGCTGGCCGTCCCTTTGGCTGCTCAGTGTCCCGATGGCTCCCCACCGCCCTGCCGGCCGCAGGGCACCCGCCTGCCCCCGGCCCCGAACAGTGTCGCCGTACTCTATTTCGACAACCTGTCCCGCGACACGGCCGACGCCTATCTCGCCGAGGGCCTGACGGAGGAGATCATCATCCGGCTCGGCCAGGTGCAGCGGCTGGAAGTGAAATCCCGCTTCGAAGTGCAGCGGTACCGTGGCCACGCCCTACTGGATCCGCCCGCACTCGGCCGCTCGCTCCATGCGGCCTACCTCCTGACTGGAAGCGTGCAACGCGCGGGCGACCAGGTGCGGTTGCGGGCCACACTCGTTCGGGCGGCGAACCGGGCCCAGGTGTGGGGTGATGTGTTCGACCGCATCGGCAGCAACCTGCTGACGGTCGAGTCCGACATCGCCGGCGCCGTGGTAACGGCGATCGCCGGGCACCTGCTGCCGGAGGAGCGGACTCGTTTGACGCGGCCGATTACGTCCGACCCGATCGCGTATGACGAATACCTGCGCGGGGTACTGGCGCGCAGCAACTCCTTCGACGAGCCTTCCATTCGGAGCGCCCTGACCCACTTTGAGCGGGCCATCGCACGGGACTCCGGATTCGCCGCTGCCTTCGCCGGTCAGGCCCAGGCGTGGGTGGACCTTGCCGACGGCTACATCAGCGGGCGCGAAGGATATGCTCGGGCGGCGGCGGCCGCGCGGCAGGCGATCGCACGAGATTCTTTGCTGGCGCTTCCGTACGCCATGCTCTCCTCGGCGGCTCTCGCATTGGATTTCGATGGACGGGAAGCCGAGCGACTGGCCCGGCGGGCGGTTACCCTCGATCCCCGCCGTGCGGAAGCTCACGGAAGGTTGGGTGATGCATTGTGGGGAGCGGGGCGGTTGGATGAGGCGCTGTTTGAACGGCGCCGAGCGTGGGAGCTCGATTCGCTGTCCACCGACAATGGCTACCTCTATATCGACATGCTGCTCTTCAGCCATCAACTCGATAGCGCGGCGGCGTTTCTTCCCCGGTATCGACAGGTAGCACCAGCCCCCAACGCGGACCTGCTCGCCGGCCGGCTCTTGGCGGCACGTGGCGACCTTCGTGGCGCAGCACCGCTGTTGAACTGGCGCAGGTACGGGGGGCAAGCGGCGGGAACGTACGTGCGCGCCCTCCTGGCGCGTGGAGATACGCTCGCAGCTCGGGCCACCCTGGACTCCATGCTGGCGGCTCGCACATCGGGCTACTTCAATCCGATGGCCATTGCCCGGGCGTACGTCGCCCTGGGCGACATCGACCGCGGTATGGAATGGTTACGGCGGGCATTTGAGGAACGCACGATCTGGCTCACCGTCGTGCGGGCGGATGATGAACTGGCCCCGCTGCGGGCCGACCCCCGCTATGCAGCCCTCGACCACCAACTGAAGTACTGAAGGTTGCCCGTGACGTCGAATCATTCCACCAGAGGTGGCGACTCAAGAGACGGCTGAGACGGTCGTCGAGGTACAGCACACCCTTTGCCGCTGCGGATCTAGAATCCCCAGGCGATCAGGTTGTCCACCAGTGGTTGCGGCACCTGTTCCATTCCGTTCACATCCCCGAGAAAGAAGATCTTGGCAGGGCGGTTCCTCACCAGTCCCATGACCGGTTCCCCGCTCTGAAGCGATCCGAGAACCTGCACGGAAGGAGCGAGGCTCGTGTCCACTTCGGACCCGGCGATGAACGCGACACCCGCCACGCCGGCCGTAATCGGGTGAGAGGCAAAAACCGTGACATTCCCGTTGAACGATCCTTCCAGCGTTACGCCGAGCTCGGTCGCCAGCGCATCCGTTTGGCCGGGAAGGAGGAATTCGCCCAAGAGCAGGATCGTGACGGGGCAGGAGGCAAGATAGGTGTAGGCCTGGAGTTCGGAGGGAAAGTAGGATTCGAAGCCTGCTGCGCGGATCACCTTTGTGTAGCCCGATAACATCGTGGAGCTGACTACCGCGCCGCGCCCGAGCTCGTCGACGGTGTACCCCCTATTCCGCAAAGTGTCCGCAAGCGCTTGGCCTTGATGAGGAGAGTCTGACACGAATGGTGCGACCTGGGGATACCACCATACGCCGCCATCGTGCGACGCGTCGACGAGGACCTTGTTGGATGGTGATGGGCACGCGAGAGTTTTTGCGGTCGAGAGGGACGCTGTCGGGCTGGAGCAGCCAACGTCGATGATGAGGGCGCCGGTCAGACAGAACGCGGCTATGAGGAACCGTAACGTGCGCATATGGGGTTTTCCCCCGGTGCGAGTATGCGCCGACCAGGAATCGAACCTGGAACCTACTGATTAAGAGTCAGTTGCTCTGCCAGTTGAGCTATCGGCGCGCGGGGCGGAAAATCATCTGGCGACCCGCGAACCGCAAGGGATCGCGGCAGCCGGACGGCGAAGTACCGCCCGGCTACCACGAACCGATTGCTTACGACGACGCCTTCTGGGTGGGGTCGAAGAAGCTGCCATTCTCGGCGTCGATGTAGACCTCCGTGTTGGCAGCCTTGGCCGGGTCACGAATGACGAACGACCAGACCAGTTTCCCACGCAGCCGCTGCAGCATGATGGCCTGAAGTGTGCCGCTTGGCACTCTGCCCAGCGCCAGACCGCGCGCCGAGTCTTCTGTGACCTTCGCCAGTTTCAGCAACGAATCCGGCACCGTGCGCCGATAGGCCGGCGCGGCCCTCTTGACCGTGTCGCGCTGGACCTGAGCAGCCGCGATTCCGGTCGCTCCGACCAGGAGCAGCCCAGCCAGGGTAAGGGGGGCAATGCGATTCATGAGACAGTACTCCTTCCGGGAATTGCCCGCAGTGTCCGGCACCAGCCGAACACCTGAAGAACCCGGAGGGACGCGAAAGGGTCCCCGGTTCCCGGGATTCCCGGCAGGAATGCCCCCAAGGGGAATCGAACCCCTGTTCCCACCTTGAAAGAGTGGTGTCCTAACCGTTAGACGATGGGGGCGCGGGAGTAGCGGTAACGGGATTCGAACCCGTGTTTGAGCCTTGAGAGGGCTCCGTCCTAGTCCCCTAGACGATACCGCCGCGCCGGCGACCGTAGCAGGGTCGGAGAATATCGCCACCGCGTCGCTGCGTCCGCAACCCACTAGAGGCGCGTGCTGCGGAATCATCGCGACGGCGCGATGTGGAGCTCGCGGCTGGCAGACGCGCGTTTCCTCCCCGTGGGTGCCACCGACACGGTGATCCGGTACCGGCCCGGCCGCAGCGTAGCAACGTCGACCTCCAGGGCTCGGGCCGCCAGCCCGGCCGGCTCCCGCATCCGTTCCTGCCACTCGAGCTGGAGTGGCGGCGACGTCGTCGCCAGGCCGACCGATTCCGCGGCGCGCCGCAACAACCCTTTTCCGCGCTGCTGCACGCTGACCGATATCGCCGTCGGTTCGCCCGATGGAAGCCCGTAGACCTCCCAATAGAGCCCGAGGCGTCTGCCACGCGGTACGGTGGCGGCCGTATGTACGTACGGCAACACGGCCGCGAGATCGCCGGGCAACGAATCGGGGGGTTCGAAGAAGAGCAGGTCGGACAGCGCGAGCCGGGTAGAGTCCGGATCTCGTGCCGCGAGGGCGACCCGCCCTCGGCCGGCCGCCCGTGGCTCGTCGATGATTTCGAGGCTCGCGAGCCTGGCGGCCCACGGCGCCGTGGCAATCAGCACGCCACTCGGTCCGGCGACGGCGCGCCGCTCCACCACCAGAGAGTCGTGCTCGCCCCGGGCGAGCACGAGGGCGGCAGCCAGCGGGCGCAATCGGAACAACGTGTCCTGGGCGACGTCGTAGGCGGCGACGACGAGTGTCGAATCGCCCCGGCGGAACGCGGCGATCTCCGGCTCCAGGATGGTGAATGCCTTGGCATACGTCGGCGCGTACAACTCGCGCGCGCGCTCCGAGTCGAGCGTGCTCGGGGCCACGCTGCCGGTCTCATCCGGCAAGAAGTGATACGTCGGCTGACGGTCGTGCCCAACGACTTGTCGTTCCATCTCGCCAGGACGCGGCCGTTCCTGCTCCCACGCGACGGGCCAACCATAGCGCACGATCAGTTCGCGAAGATCGTCGCCGGTCGCCAGGCCAAAGGGTGACCGCGCGTGCTCCAGCATTCGCGCCAGAGTGTGCCGGGCGTAGTGCTCTACGCGGCGGTCATTGCCGGGCCGCGACAACAGCGGCTGGGCGAGCCACCACAGTCGCGCCTCGAGTTCCTCTCGTTCTTCGCAGGTCTGCTTCCGGTAGCCTCGTCGCAGCCGTCCGTCCGCGAGCAGAGAGGAAAGATCATTCCAGCGGCACCGTTCGTCGCGGGGCATGTCGCCGAGTGCCGCGCTGTACGCGCTATCGGCGGCGTGAGATTCTCCCGCCGCGTGCAGCGCGAAACCGGCCAGCGATTCGCACCACCAGGCGGTGGAGCGGCAGTCCCGCGCCGCGGTCAATGCCGCCACGGCCTGGCCGTCCTCCGCCAGGTAGCGAACGCGTTGCCCGGCTATCCATTCGTCCCCGGGGAACATGGCGGCCGCAGAGTCGAGCACCTGGAGCAATCGGTGCCGCAATACGCCGATCGACGACGGCTCGGGTGGGGGATTCGAAGCAGATCCATCGTCCCAATAACAAAAGCGGCCGATGAGCTCGGCGCCGAGCAGCGGATCGCACCGGCTCGCCGGTTGCGCCTCTACCGATGGAAGCCGTGCTCGCCGCGAGAGCTCGAAGTCCGCCTGCGCGCGCTGGGCCCACCGCACCACGGCCTGTGAGTCGCCCTGGGCGATCATTGCGAGCAACGCGAACACTAATGAATGCACCAGGGCCTCTCACGACCAATCTACTCGGCGACGATCGCCTCCATAGGCCGGATCAGCCCTAGAATCGCCTGCTCCAGCTCACACCCAGCGACGGCAGGATCGTAAACCAGGTCTCCAGATCCCGATCGAGGCGGATGCCGCCAGCCGGATCGGGGCTCGTGAAATAGTCGTAGCCCAGAACGTTGCGGTGATTGGTGATGTTGACGACGTCGAGGAAAAAGCGCAGCTCACTACGCGCGGTCGTCTTCCGCCGGGTAATCCGCAAATCCAGGCGGTAGTAATCCGGCAAACGGTTCCCGTAGAGCTTGTTCGGCTTCAATGTGAAGTCGGGGGCTCCAGTGGGTCCCGTGACTTGAACCATGTGTTCAATGGTGGCGGGCCAACCGCTATGGAAGGCGAGCGCGCCCGTCAGCGACCAAGTCTGTCCCAGCCGGTAGGTACCATCGAGGTTCAGGGCGTGGCGTTGATCCTGTGGACTCGGATGCACCGGGTCGAACACGATCGGGGTGGCGTCATTGACGTCGTCGATCCGGAGCGCGTGTTCATCTGTGAACGCCAGGGCATAGCTTCCCCGCACCGACCACCGGTTCCCGATGTTCCGGCTGTGATACAGCTCGATACCCTTCGACGTCGTCCGGTCCGGAAAGACGAGAATCCTGTCCTCATCCGTTTCCGGAAAGACGTTGAGCCCGCCCTTCCAGTTCCGAAAGTCCGGCCGCAACCGAGAACCGATCTTGTAGTAGCCCTCGACCCGCACCGTACCGCCGTTTTGAAACGCGTGCTCGAATCCCAGCGTCCACTGCTTCGAGAGCTCCGACGGGAAGTAGCGATTCAGACCATCCAAGGCCGCCAGATCGGCGATTCCCTGTCGTTGGCGGTAGTAGCCCCAGCCCGCCCGCAAGGTGCTCTGCTCGGACAGTCGGAGCAGGGCGTTCACGCGGGGGCTCAGATCCCGGTCGTTCGTGTAGGACGCCCGGTCGTAGCGCAGTCCGAGCTCCAGCGTGAGAGGATCGAGCAGCTGGATGCGATTACTGAGATACGCCGCGACCGTGCTGCCGTAACGCCGGCTCGTCTTCTGCGTGCGAACCGGATAGTAGCCCGTCGTATCGACGGAGGGATCGTCGGGACTTTGCCCGACAAGGCTGGTCAAGGCGTAGTCGACGCTCAGGGCGCGTACGTCGTAGCCGAACCCCAGGATCATCCGGTCGGATTGCTCCCAGGTCCAGTCCTGTTTGAAACCGTAGACAGGGAAATCCCGGGTGCCCGTGACCGAATAGATGGCCTCGGGACGATTGACGTATCGCTCGGTTCCATCTCGCGCTGCCGTCACGAGGCCCGCCGACGCCATAGTCCTGACGGTCAGGCGTGGTCCTACCAATGATTGCAGCGTGAGCCAGGCGTACGAATTCCCGTATCCATTGGAAGCAATCTCTCGAGTTGGAATGGAGTCCTGAAACCCGGTGGTGGAGGGCGCGTCAAACGTGTAGCGGTCTCCGGCGTGCAGCACGTTGAACGACAGCGCGTGGCGGGGGTGCAGGGCGTAGCGAGCCACCGCGAAGACGTCGTAGTACCGCGGAGAGGGGAGATCGTTTTGGTTCAAGATGCCCAGGACGAGATCCACATAACCCCTCCGGGCAGAGACGAGCCAGGAGCCTCTCTGGTTCGCGAATGTGCCTTCGGCCAGGGCGCGCGCGTTCGTGAAGCTCAACCCGAGGCTGTAGCGGGTGCCGGCGCCATTGGGCGTGTGCGACGTGAGGCTGAACACCCCGCTGCGTCGATCGCCGTAACGGGCGGAAAAGCCACCCGTCAGGAGCTCCACACCATCGATGGTTTCGATGTCGATGATACTGATAGCGCCCTCGGCGAAATCCTTCATGTGGTACGGCTCGTACAGCTCGAGCCCGTCGAGCAAGATCAGCGTTTCATCGTGACGGCCGCCGCGAATGGAGAAGTGCGCCGAGTAATCGCCGGACGAGAGACCGGGCAGGCGGTTCACCGCGCGAAAGATGTCTTCGCCGAATTGCGGTGCGGATTCGATTTCCGTGCGCGACATGGTTTGTCGAGTCGCCGTGCCCGTTGCCATGAAGGAGAACGTACCGGGTGTGACAGCGATCTCTGAGAGCTGGAACGCAAGGCGCGTCATGGTGAGGGCGAGCGCGACCGTCGTGTCGCTGGCGATGCGCACGCTCACCGCGATCGGTTCGTACCCGAGGCGGCGGACGTCCAGGGTATACGCCCCCTGAGGCACCGAACCGATGGCAAAGCGACCGCTGAGGTCGGTCGACGCCCGGAAGGCGGTCCCCTGTACCGTCACCTCCGCCAGGCTCACGGGTCTCCGAGAGAGGGAATCGAGGATCTGGCCCGCGATGGTGGCGCCCGGGCCTGCGCTTTCCTGCGCTTCGGCCGGCCGGCTTGCGAGGACCGCGAGGCACATGACGGAGAGCATGATGAATCGTGAACCCATGAAACGCTCCTCTGATTACTGAATCGTCATTACATACTGGCCGGCCGAGTCCGCAGAAGTTGCGGCGACCACGCGCAGGCCCGTCTTTTCGAACATCACTCGGCTGGCGATCACAATGCGCACAGAGCGAGCAGTCCGGGGGACAATGACCTCGTAGCTCGCCGCGCTCCCCCGGTTGTGAACTCTCACTCCATCAGGGGTGACGCGATACATCACGGGCGCACTGGATCGGATGGCCAGCTCGGACGTGTCGGCCAGCAATACCCGCAACACACCGCCCGTCTGCGTGGTGTCGAAGACGATCTCCGCGACATCGCCCGGGACAACAGCCACGCCCGTCTGCGCACCGAACGGTGCCTCAGGCTGGATCGGCGCCCGCCCCTGGGGATGCACGGCGGCCCAGACTCGCGCGGCCAGCGTTCGAACGAAGGGGCGCCCCACGGTCGCGCCCGCCGCAGCCGTCACCATGAGCGTTACCGCGGCGGCGATGAGCGCCGCGCGTCGCCCCTGCGCCCGGCGCGCGCGGTGCAACACGGCTTCCAGCTGCAGCGACGCCGCCGGCGGCGGCTCCAGCAGGCCCAACAGGCCAGCGGTCGTCTGGTCGGCCTGCTCGCTCTCGATGATCCTCGCGTGACATGCGGGACACGCCGCCAGGTGCTGCCGCACCTCAGCCGCGTGGGCCGACGGGA
>Ga0075433_10004621_pt1 | contig 10741 bp, 11 predicted proteins | sample RhiMethybrSRZTD2_FD_75299 | JGI IMG/M metagenome (GOLD analysis project Ga0075433, IMG submission 75299) | Populus rhizosphere microbial communities from Tennessee, USA - Rhizosphere MetaG P. TD hybrid SRZTD2 | ecosystem: Host-associated > Plants > Roots > Rhizosphere > Soil | place: USA... | reverse complement strand
CCTCGGAGACATCCGGACGCTCCTGCGCGCGGGCGCGGACAAGGTCTCGCTCAACACCGCCGCGCTCGAGCGGCCCGCGCTGATCGACGAGGCGTCGCGGGCCTTCGGGAGCCAGTGCATCGTGGTCGCGATCGATGCAAAGGCTCGCGCCACCTCCTGGGAGGTCCACACCCACGGGGGGCGGCGGCGGGCGGGTCGCGACGCGGTCGAGTGGGCGCGCGAGGTCGAGCGGCGCGGCGCGGGCGAGATCCTGCTCACCAGCATGGACCGCGACGGGACCGGCTCGGGTTACGACCTCGCCCTGACCCGGGCGGTGTCGGAGGCGGTCTCGGTGCCGGTCATCGCGTCCGGAGGCGTGGGACGGCTCGAGCACCTGCACGACGGCGTCGTCGAGGGACGGGCCGACGCGCTGCTGGTGGCCTCGCTCTTTCACTTCGGGCAGCACACCGTCCCGGAGGCGAAGCGCTACCTGAGCGAGCGCGGTGTCCCGGTGAGGCTCGGGCCGTGAGCCCGCTCGACGATCTGAGCTGGGACGCGCAGGGGCTCATCCCCGCGGTGGTGCAGGACACCGAGAGCGGCCAGGTCCTCATGGTGGCGTGGATGAGCCGGGACGCGCTGGAAGCGACGCGGCGCTCGGGCCTCACCCATTTCTGGTCGCGCTCGCGACAGGCGCTCTGGCGCAAGGGCGAGACGTCCGGCCACGCCCAGCACGTGGACGGCATCTACGCCGACTGCGATCGCGACACGCTGCTGGTGCAGGTGCACCAGGACGGGGTGGCCTGTCACACCGGGGCGCGCAGCTGCTTCTTCACCCGCCTGGACGAGGCGGAGGGCCAGCCGGCCGCCGCGGGCGCGGGGCCCGCGATGCTCGAAGTCCTCGAGCGCGTGCTCGAGTCGCGCAAGGTAGCGCCGCCGGCCGGGTCGTACGTGGCCTCCCTCTTCGAGAAGGGCCAGCCTCAGATCTGCCGCAAGATTGGCGAGGAGGCCGCCGAGGTGATGACCGCCGCGCTCGGAGGCGAGGGCGACGGCCGGGTGGTCTCGGAGGTGGCGGACCTGTGGTTCCACACCATGGTGCTGCTGAGCGCGCGCGGCATCCCCCTGCGCCGGGTGTTCCAGGAGCTGGCCGCCCGGCACGCCAAGGGTAAGTGACTTCCCGTCACCCGCTCGTCGCGCTCGCGCTGCTCGCCATCCTCGCCGGCTGTGCCACCGCCACCGGCCGCATCGAGAACGGGGTGTACCACTCCGCCAAGGGCTACCGGGTGACGCTGCCGCCGAGCGGCTGGAAGGTCGAGTCGGCGCCCCGCGCGGATCTCTCGCTGGAGCGCGAGGCGGGGTCGGCCGGGATGCTGGTCGACGCCACCTGCGCGGGGCCCGAGACGTCCCGGCCCCTCGACGTGCTGGCCCGGCACCTGACCTTCGGCCTCACCCGGCGCGAGGTGATCGAGAACGGGACCACGCAGGTGGCCGGCCGCGAGGCGGCGCGCTCGGTGGTGCGGGGGCAGGCCGACGGCCGGGACGTCACGGTGGAGGCCCTGGTCGTCCGGGCCGAGCCGTGCGTGCACGACTTCCTCTACGTGGCCCCGACGGTGGCCTTCGACGCGGGGCGGCCCGCCTTCCGGGCCCTGGTCGAGAGCTTCGCGCTGGAGGGTGGTCGGTGATCGTCCAGGACCTGCGGCGGCACCTGCGCGAGTCGGCGGTGTGGTACGGCGGGCTCGGGCTGCTCACCGTCCGGGTGGCGCGGAACCTCACCCTCCCGCCCGCCTACTTCTGGCTGGTGGCGCGCGAGATCGACATCATCGGGGTGCGCTCGCTCACGGTGGCCCTCACCGCGGCGCTCTTCACCGGCATGGTGCTCGCGCTGCAGACCGCGGTGAACATGGCGCGCTTCGGCGCGGAGAACTACGTGGGCCCGGTGGTGGCGCTCTCGATCCTGCGCGAGCTGGGCCCGGTGCTCACCGCGATCCTGGTGGGCGGCAAGGTGGCCTCCGGCATCACCGCGGAGGTGGGCTCCATGAAGGTCACCGAGCAGATCGACGCCCTCCGGGCCCTCGGGGTCAACTACGTCAAGAAGCTCATCGTCCCGCGGCTGATGGCCGCCCTGCTGGTCTTCCCGCTGGTCACCATCCTCGCGGACGGAATGGGGCTGCTCGGAGGTATGCTGATCGCTGTGTTCGATCGCAACGTCGACCCGTATCTCTACTGGAACACCATCGCCTACTGGGTGGTGCTCAAGGACTTCTTGACCGGGATCGGCAAGAGCGTGGTGTTCGGCGCGCTGGTCACCCTGATCGGCTGCTACAACGGGCTCGCCACCGAGGGCGGCACCGAGGGGCTCGGCCGCTCCACCACCGCGACGGTGGTCCAGGTGGCGATGGGGGTGATCATCTCCGACTTCTTCATCACCAAGCTCTTCCTGCTGATGTTCTGGTGATGCGCGCTCATTCCGCGGGCCCGCTCGTCGAGCTGCACGACGTGTGGAAGGCGTTCGACCGCAAGCAGGTCCTGCGCGGGGTCGACCTCGCTCTCGGCAAGGGCACGATTCTCGCGGTGATGGGCGGCAGCGGCACCGGCAAGACGGTGCTGCTGCGCATCGCCTCGGGCCTCATCTATCCGGACGCGGGCCGCGTCTCCCTCTTCGGCGCGCGCATCGACCGGATGACCGAGGAGACGATGCTGCCGGTGCGGCGGCGCTCCGGCTTCGTCTTCCAGGGGGCGGCCCTCTTCGACTCGCTCTCCGTGTTCGAGAACGTGGCCTATCCGCTGCGCGAGCACACCCGCATGCCGCTGCGCGAGATCACCGAGCGGGTGCACCACTTCCTGACCCTGGTGGGGCTGCCCGACACCGACGAGCTGATGCCCGCCGAGCTGAGCGGCGGCATGCGCAAGCGGGTGGGCATCGCGCGGGCCCTCGTGATGGAGCCGGAGGTGGTCTTCTTCGACGAGCCGACCGCCGGCCTCGATCCCACCAACGCCCGGCTGGTGGCCCAGCTCATCGCCCAGCTCCGCACCGGGGTCTGCGACACCGCGATCGTGGTGACCCACGACGTGGAGTTCGCGGAGATGGTCGCCGATCAGATGGCGATCCTCCTCGACGGGAGCTTCGCCGACGTGGGCACCCCCGCCGAGATCCATCGCTCCGCCCACCCGGACGTGCGCCGGTTCCTCGCCGGCGAGCTGCGGGAGATCTAGCGATGGCCGCCGAGCGCTCCCAGTTCGCGCTGCAGGTCCGCATCGGGGCCTTCATCCTCTCGGGCCTGCTCGTGTTCGTGGCGATCATCTACCTGCTCGGCGCGCAGGGCCGCTACTTCGAGCGCAAGTACGACCTCGTGGTGGAGTTCACCGAGGTCGGCGGGCTCATCGAGGGGGCCACCGTGCGACTGGCCGGGGTGCAGATCGGGCGGGTGACCGCGGTGACCCTTCCCGAGCAGCCCGGGGGCAAGGTGCGGGTGACCCTCACGATCGCGCGGCGGTATTCCGAGCGCATCCGGCGCGACTCGGAGGCGCGCATCGCGACCCAGGGCCTGCTCGGCGACAAGATCGTGGAGATCACCCTCGGCACGGAGGGCGCGCCCGCGCTCAAGCCGGGCGAGTCCCTGACCGCGAGCGAGCCGTTCGAGATGCAGCAGATGTTCAAGGCCGGCGTCGAGACGATGCAGACCGTGAAGGAGCTGGCCGCCGGTCTCAAGGGCACCGTGGCGCGGGTGGACCGCATCGCCAAGGAGGTCGAGACCGGCAGGGGGCTGGTGCACGCGCTGGTGTACGACGAGCCGGAGTCGCTCAACCGGCTCAACGCGCTCCTGGCCCGCACCCAGCAGATCCTGGCCCGCGCCGAGCAGGGTGACAGCGCGGTGGGGGTCCTGCTCTCGCCGGAGAGCGGCAAGTCGGCGCGCGCGCTGCTCGCCGCGATGGACGCGCTCGGGCGCGGGTCGGAGAAGTCCGACGGCCGGGACACGCTCCTGAGCGCGCTGCTCTACGATCCCCAGTACAAGGGCGTGGCCGACGACCTGCGCGCGGTCGCGCACAACTTCCGCGACGTCTCGGAGCGCGTCGCCCAGGGGCAGGGCCTGCTCGGCCAGCTCACGCGGGACGGCGCCGACGGCACGACCGGCGCCCTCGGCGACGCCACCGCCGACTTCCGCGTGGCGATGGCCAACCTGCGCGCGGTCACCGACAAGCTCAAGGCGGGCGAGGGCACCATGGGCGGCCTGCTCGAGGACCCGACGGTCTACGAGAACCTGGTGCAGTTCCTCGAGGGCGCCCGCCGGAGCTTCCTCCTGCGCACCCTGATCCGCTCCACCATCGACTCGGGCCGCGCGGTCGAGTCGGCCGGGGCCGGGAGCCGCTGATGGCGCGCGAGCGCTCCACCTACCGGTGCCAGGAGTGCGGGCTCGCCGCGCCCAAGCCCGGCACGTGCCCCGACTGCGCCCGGGTGGGCACCTACGTGCAGCTGGTGGAGGAGCGGATCGCGCCCGCGCGCGGGCCGGCGGCGCGCCCGAGCGTCGGGGCGACCCGGCCGCAGCCGATCGCCGAGATCCGCATCGACGGGGGCGGTCATCGGACGTCGACCGGCATGGCGGAGCTCGATCGGGTGCTGGGCGGCGGGGTGGTGACGGGCTCGCTCGTGCTCATCGGCGGCGATCCGGGCATCGGCAAGTCGACCCTGCTGCTCCAGGTGAGCCGGCTGCTCGCCGAGCGGGCGGGGCCGGTGCTCTACGTCTCGGGCGAGGAATCGGCAGCCCAGGTCAAGATGCGGGCGGACCGGCTCGGCCCCGCCCCGGCCGGGCTCTACTTCGTGGCGGAGACCGATCTGCAGACGGTCGAGGGTCACGTGGCCGCGCTGGCCCCGCGGTTTCTGATCGTCGACTCGATCCAGACCGTCTACCTGCCCGGGCTCGAGTCGGCCCCCGGCAGCGTGAGCCAGGTCCGGGAGTGTGGCGCTCGGCTCATGGTCCTGGCCAAGGGGCGGGGCGTCGCCACCTTCCTGGTCGGGCACGTCACCAAGGAGGGCGCCATCGCCGGCCCCCGGGTGCTCGAGCACCTGGTCGACACCGTCCTCTACTTCGAGGGCGAGCAGCACCACGCCTATCGGGTGCTCCGAGCGGTCAAGAACCGTTTCGGATCCACCAATGAGATCGGGGTGTTCGAGATGGGAGCCCGGGGCCTGACCGAGGTTCCGAACCCCTCCGGCTTCTTCCTGGCCGAGCGGCCGAAAGACGCGGCCGGCTCCGTGGTGGTGGCGAGCCTCGAGGGCACCCGGCCCCTGCTGGTCGAGATCCAGGCCCTGGTGACCCCGGCCGGCTTCGGCACCCCTCGCCGTACTGTGCTGGGTGCCGACTACAATCGCGTATGCTTGCTGCTGGCGGTCCTGGAGAAGCGGGTGGGCTTCCCCCTGCAGTCCCAGGACGCCTTCGTCAACGTCGCCGGCGGGGCCCGGGCGTCCGAGCCCGCCGCGGACCTGGGGCTGGTGCTCGCGGCGGCGTCCAGCTATCTGGACCGGCCGGTGCGAGGAGACTTGGTAGTGCTCGGAGAGGTGGGGCTGGCCGGGGAGGTGCGGGCGGTGACCGGGCTCGAGGCGCGGCTCAAGGAGGCGGCGGCCCTCGGCTTCACCGCGGCGGTGGTCCCCCAGAGCAGCCTCGCCGGCGTCACCGGCCTGGCGCTCGACGTCCAGGGCGTGGGCTCGGTGGACGAGGCAGTGAAAATCCTGCTGGGACCGTGAGGGCGGAATGCAGCTAGGCATTCTCATCGTCCGGGTGCTCGTGCTGATGGCGGCCACCGCCGCCGGCTTCGCCCTCGCGCACGCGCTGGGCCTGCACACGCCCAACAATCTCTTCCTCGGTGGCGCGGGCTTCCTGGCCGGCGTCCTGGTGGTGCTGCTCGAGTGGCAGGCCCGGCGCATCCCGGTGGACCGGCTGTTCTGGGGCGCCACCGGCGCCATGCTGGGCGTGGTGCTGGGCCTGGGTCTCGGTACCGCGCTGGAGGCGATCGTGCCGGGGGCGGGCGCCCTCGGGCGCGGGCTCTTCGCGCTCCTGCTGGGCTACCTCGGCGCGACGGTCACCCTGGCCAAGCGGGACGAGCTCGAGGACATGTCGGTCAAGCTCTTCCCCAAGACCGCGGCCCGCCAGGAGGGCGACAAGATCCTCGACACCTCGGTGATCATCGACGGGCGCATCGTGGAGGTCTGCCAGACCGGCTTCCTGGCCGGCCCGCTCCTGGTGCCCCAGTTCGTGCTGCGCGAGCTGCAGCAGATCGCCGACTCCGCCGACGCGCTCAAGCGCAACCGCGGCAAGCGCGGGTTCGACGTGCTGCAGCGGCTGCAGCGGGTGCCGCGGGTGACCGTCCGCATCGACGAGGTCGACTTCGGCCACGTGCGGGAGGTCGACCGCAAGCTGATCGAGCTCGCCCGCGCCACCGGCGGCAAGATCGTCACCAACGACTACAACCTGAACCGGGTCGCCGAGCTGTCGGGCGTGTCGGTGCTCAACATCAACGAGCTGGCCAACGCGCTCAAGCCGGTGGTGCTCCCCGGCGAGCCGCTCCACGTGCACATCGTCAAGGAAGGCAAGGAGGCCAACCAGGGCGTGGCCTACCTCGACGACGGCACCATGGTGGTGGTGGAGCACGGCAAGCGGCTCATCGGCCAGACGGTGGACGTGACCGTGACCACCATCTACCAGACCGCGGCGGGTCGCATGATCTTCGCCCGCCAGCGCGACGAGGAGAGCGGATCGCGGTGACCTACGCGATCGTCCCCGCGGGAGGCCATGGCGCGCGCATGGGCTCCCGGCGGCCCAAGCAGTATCTCCGCCTGGGTCAGGCTCCCATCCTCGTCGCCACCCTGAACGCCCTTGCCCGCGCCCGCTCGATCGCCGGCATCGTGGTCGCGGTGCCCGAGGCCCACGTGGCCGCGACCCGGCGGCTCCTCGCGCGCGCGCGCGTGCCCAAGATCCTCGACGTCGTGGCGGGCGGCGCGGACCGGCAGGAGTCGGTGTGGCGCGGGCTGCAGCGGCTGCCGGAGGACGCGCGCGTCGTGGTCGTGCACGACGCGGTGCGGCCCTTCATCACCGCCGACCTGGTCGAGCGGGTGCGCGCGGCCGGGGCGGGTGGCGCGGCGACCTGCGGGATGCCGGTGCGCGACACGGTCAAGCGGGTGACCGACGGCGCGGTCGAATCCACCATTGCGCGCCAGGGGCTCTGGCTCACCCAGACCCCGCAGGCCTTCGCGCGCGACCTCCTGTGGGAGGCGCACGACAAGGCGCGCCGCGACGGCTTCGCGGGCACCGACGACGCGGTGCTGGTGGAGCGGCTCGGGATGCCGGTGGCAATGGTGCCGGGTCTGGCGCAGAATCTCAAGATCACGACGCCCGAGGATCTCCGGACGGCCCGCGCATGGGTCAGGCCCCGCCGCCGGGCATGACCGTCCGCTCCGGGCTGGGCTTCGACCTGCATCCGCTGGTCGACGGCCGGCCGTTGATCCTGGGGGGCGTGACGGTCCCGGCGGAACGTGGGCTGGGCGGCCACTCCGACGCCGACGTGCTCACTCACGCGGTGTGCGAGGCGCTCCTGGGGGCCCTGGCGCTCGGGGATCTGGGACGGCTGTTCCCGGACACCGATCCGCGCTACAAAGGAGCTTCGAGCCTCGGGCTGCTGCGGTCGGTGATGGACCTCTTGTCCAGCAAGGGAGCGCGTGTGGTGAACGTGGACGTGACCGTGATCTGCCAGGCCCCCCGTCTGGCGTCCTTCCTGCCCGATATGGCCCGGCGGCTGGCCGAGACCATGGCGCTCGGGGCGGACCGGGTGAGCGTGAAGGCCAAGAGCCCGGAGCACCTGGGCCTGCTCGGGCGCGGCGAGGGGGTTGCCTCGATGGCGGTGGTGAGCGTGGAGACCGACGGATGACCCTGCGCGTCTTCAACACGCTCTCCCGGCGCAAGGAGGATCTCGTGCCCGGCCACGGGGGCGAGGTGGGGATCTACGTCTGCGGCGTCACGGTCTACGAGGTGAGCCACATCGGTCACGGTCGGAGCGCCATCGTCTTCGACGTGATCCGTCGCTATCTGCGCCACCGCGGGTACGCGGTGAAGTTCGTGAAGAACTTCACCGACATCGACGACAAGATCATCCGCCGCGCCAACCAGGAAGGCGTCACCGCGCGGGAGATCTCCGAGCGCTACATCGCGGAGTACCGGGCCGACATGGCGTCGCTCGGGGTGCTGGCCGCCGACGCCGAGCCGAAGGCCACCGAGCACATCCCGCAGATGATCGCCCTCATCGAGCGGCTCATCCAGCGGGGCGTGGCCTACCAGGTCGAGGGCGACGTCTACTTCGAGGTGCGGCGGTTCCCGGGCTACGGCAAGCTCTCGGGCAAGAACCTGGAGGAGCTGCAGGCGGGCGCGCGCGTGGAGGTGGACGAGCGCAAGCGCGACCCGCTCGACTTCGCCCTCTGGAAGGCGACCAAGCCGGGCGAGCCCAGCTGGAAGAGCCCGTGGGGCGACGGCCGCCCGGGCTGGCACATCGAGTGCTCTGCGATGGCGATGCAGTATCTCGGCGAGACCCTCGACATGCACGGCGGCGGCGAGGATCTCGTCTTCCCACACCACGAGAACGAGATCGCGCAGTCGGAGGCCGCGACCGGGCGGCCCTTCGTGCGCCAGTGGATGCACAACGGGTTCGTGAACCTGGCCGCCGAGAAGATGTCGAAGTCGCTCGGCAACACGCTCACCATCAAGGACCTGGTGCGGCGCCACGACCCCGAGGCCCTTCGCCTCTACCTGCTCGGGACGCACTACCGCAACCCGCTCGAGTTCGCCGACGAGCGGGTGGGTGAGGCCGGGCGCGCCCTCGCGCGGCTGCGGTCGCTCAAGGAGGAGGCCGATCGCATCGCCGCGCGCGGGACTCCCGCGCCCGGACCCGACGGGGGCCTGTTCGAGCAGGTGGCCGCGCAGCGAGCCCGGTTCGAGGCCGCGATGGACGACGACTTCAACACCCCGCAGGCCCTGGGCGTGCTCTTCGATCTCACCCACCAGCTCCACGCGGCCCGCGAGCAGGTGGCGCAAGGCGCGGTGGGGGCGGGCGCGTTCCTGATGGGGGTGGGGGAGCTGGTGATGCTGAGCCAGGTGCTGGGGCTGCTCGAGACGGGCGGCCGCCGGTCCACCGCCATCGATCCCCAGCTCAAGGCCAAGGTGGAGTCGCTCGTCTACCTGCGGCAGGAGGCGCGGCGGCAGCGCGACTTCGCGGAGGCCGATCGGCTGCGCGCGGAGCTGGTCCGGCTCGGGGTGGTCCTGGAGGACACGCGGGACGGGACGACCTGGAAGCTCCAGTCATGAGCCCGGAGCGACCGCGCGACCCCCGCGGGAGCTTCCCCCGCCCGGGGGCGCCGAGGCGGGAGCCTCCGCGCGCCCCTCGCCGAGCGGATCCTCCGCCGTCGCGTGAGCCGCTACCGAGCGACGAAGCCCCCCTCGAGCTGGCGGACGTCGAGGGCCGCCCGCTCTTCGGGCGCAACCCCGTGCTCGAGCTGCTGAGGGCGGGGAGTCGCCGGGTCGAGGAGATCGCGATCGTTTCCGAAGGTCGGGGGCCCGCCCTCCATGACCTCCTGAACCTGGCCCGGCGACAAGGGGTCAAGATCTCCTTCCGGACCCGAGACCAGTTGACCGCCATGGCTGGGGACCCCCATCACCAGGGGGTCGTGGCCCGGGTAGCCGGGGCCAGCTACTCCTCGCTGGGGGACCTCTTGACGGTCCCGGCCGGACGGGGGGAGGTGCCGTTCTTTCTCGCCCTCGACCAGGTCCAGGACCCTAGAAACCTCGGAGCGGTGCTTCGCTCGGCGGAGGTGACGGGGGTCCACGGGGTGATCCTGCCCAAGCACCACGCGGTGGGGCTCACCGGGGCGGCCGCCAAGTCCGCCATGGGGGCGGCCGAGCTGGTGGCGGTGGCCCGGGAGACCAACCTGGTCCAGGCGCTCGAAGAGTTGAAGAAAGAAGGGGTCTGGATCGTCGGAGCAATCCCGACCGGTGGGAAGGTCCCGTGGGAGATGGACCTGACCGGGCCGCTCTGCCTGGTGCTCGGGGGGGAGGGGGAGGGGCTGCGACCGCTGGTGGCGAGGAGTTGCGACTTCCTGACCAGCCTGCCGATGCGCGGCCGGCTCGGGTCGCTGAACGTCTCGGCGGCCGCGGCGGTGCTCTGCTACGAGGTCCTGCGTCAGAGGGGTCGCGGAGAAAGGACTTGACAGAAAAACCCTTGACTTGATGGGGGGCCGAACCTAGAGTGAGGGTTTGCGACTGCTGGCGTAGCTCAGGGGTAGAGCAACTGCCTTGTAAGCAGTGGGTCGGGGGTTCAAATCCTCCCGCCAGCGCCAGTACTATCAAGGGGTTACACGATCACGGGGCAGCCGGGGAGATACCCAAGTGGCCAAAGGGGGCAGACTGTAAATCTGCTGGCGAACGCCTTCGGAGGTTCAAATCCTCCTCTCCCCACCACCACTTGTTGCGACCAATTTTTCAGCACAATCGAGCGCGTCGGGAGAACGGGCGGGAATAGCTCAGCGGTAGAGCGCCAGCCTTCCAAGCTGGGGGTCGCGGGTTCGAATCCCGTTTCCCGCTCCACCCGCTTCTTCGAGGCAGCGCATTGGACGAGGCTCGGCATTCAGGCCCATGTAGCTCAGTCGGCAGAGCGCGTCCTTGGTAAGGACGAGGTCTCCGGTTCAATCCCGGACATGGGCTCCATCATCACCGACCGGTAGAGACGAGGG
>Ga0075433_10004619_pt1 | contig 10742 bp, 10 predicted proteins | sample RhiMethybrSRZTD2_FD_75299 | JGI IMG/M metagenome (GOLD analysis project Ga0075433, IMG submission 75299) | Populus rhizosphere microbial communities from Tennessee, USA - Rhizosphere MetaG P. TD hybrid SRZTD2 | ecosystem: Host-associated > Plants > Roots > Rhizosphere > Soil | place: USA... | reverse complement strand
CGACGGCATGTCGGGGCAGCACCGCGAGATGACGCGCGAGGCGCTGGAGATCGTGCTGCGTCTCTGGAGCGATGAGCCCGAGTTCGATCACAAGGGCAAGTACTGGCACGTCACCAAGACCGGGACGTTGCTCGGCACGCTCAAGCCGCACATCATGCCGTTCCAGAAGCCGCATCCCCCGATCGGGGTGGCCGGCGTGAGCAAGGGCTCCGACACGCTCAAGCTCGCGGGCGAGCGGGGCTTCTGGCCGATGAGCCTCAATCTTAATCCCGCCTACGTGGCCAGCCACTGGGAGTCGGTGGAGATCGGCGCCGCGCGCAGCAGGCGGACGCCCAAGCGCGCGGACTGGCGGCTGGTGCGGGAGATCTTCGTCGCCGACACCGACGCGGAAGCGATGCGACTCTCCGCGGGCAGCATGATGGGCCGGATGATGGCGGAATACTTCCTGCCGCTGCTTGCCTCGTTTGGCTTCACGGAGTTCCTGAAGCACGACCCCAGCGTCCCCGATTCCGACGTCACGCCGGAGTACTGCGCGCGGCACAACTGGCTGGTCGGCTCCCCCGATACGGTGGCCAATCGGCTCCATGAGATCTATGAGCAGGTGGGCGGCTTCGGCCACCTCCTCCTCTTCTGCTTCGACTATACGGACGAGCCCAAGGCGTGGCGGCGCTCCATGGAGCTCCTCGCCAAGGAGGTCATGCCGCGCTTCAAGACCCTGGTGCCGAAGTAGGCGGGCGCGGTCCTCAGCGCCCCATGCGGCGGTTGTAGGCCTGCGTGAAGCGGGCGTGCAGATCGGGATCGCGCTCCGTCTGCCCGGACGTGTCGAATTGGACCCGCACGCTGCCGTCGGCCTGGCGCGCCACCGTCACCTGCGCGCTGATCCCGTCTCGGACGCCCCGAATCAACCCGGTCGCCGGATCGGCGGAGGTCACCTGCACGCCGGCGTCCTGCAGGCCGCCCAGCGCGGCGCTGTAGGCGCGGTCGTAGTTGGCCGGGGCGGGCGCCACGGGCACGGGCTCGTAGACCACGCAGGCCGCCAGCACCACGCTCGAGAGACCGACCAGCAGCATGACCAGCCCGACCCGCATCGTCATGGCCCATTCTCCTTTCGGAGCCGCTACAGTGAGCAGGTGACGAACGACGACGTCAGCGCCACCAGCCGCAGTCGCCCGTCGTCCACGATGGTCATCTCGATCACGCTGATGGGTTCCGTCTTCTTCCACGCGACCTCGGACAGGACGCGGAGCGAGTAGACGGTTCCGCCCGCATCGGCGCGGGCTCGCGCGTCGGAGGCCCAGAAGGAGCGCTGGGACAGCTCGTACGCCTGGTAGGTGCAGCGCCGCGCGATCACCTCCCAGGCAAAGGCCTGCACCGGACGGGGCACGGGGGTCGCGCGGGGAAACTGGATCGGCGAGTCGAGGGGGATCGACGCGAAGCCGGCCAGCGCGCAGAAGATCGGCGCCAGGGTCACCAGCCGCAGGGGAAGGCGCCACCGGCTCATGGCCGGCGGCCCCCTTGCCCCCGGGCACGCGTTCGCATAAGGTGGCATCGGCCCCAGGCGCTCACACACCACCTGCCACCCGGGAGGAGGGTATGGAGTTCGACTCGCGAGCCGATCGCTTGCCCTTCCACGACGAGGACGAGACCGTCCCGGCCCCGGACGACACCCCGACGTCGTCCGACACGCAGATCCGCCATCTGCAGCGGGTTCCCCTCTTCAGCGGCTTCACCGAGGACGAGCTGCGGCGCATCGTGGAGCTCTCGCGGATCGTGGAGGTGGCGGCGGGCACGGTGGTCACGGAGATGGGCGAGCCCGGCGACTCGTTCTTCGTCATCATCGACGGCACGGTGACCGCGCGCACCCCGATCGGCACCGGCAGCGAGCTCAAGCCGGGCGACTTCTTCGGCGAGATGAGCCTGCTCGACGGCGAGCCGCGCTCCGCCACGATCCTGGCGAGCACCGACCTGCGCCTGCTCGTCGTCGATCGGACGCATTTCTGGCAGCTGCTCGACGGGACGCCCGACCTCATCCGGCGCATCCTCATGATCCTGTCGCGCCGCGTCCGCCGGCTGGAGCAGACTGTTCACGCCATTCTCCGGGGCGCGAACCCCGCCTGATCGACGCTCATCCCGCGGGGGCCCACTTCGGCAGGCCGCAGTGCAGGCAGCGGCGGGCGAACGGGTTGTGCCGCCAGTCCCGGCGCCAGGGGCGCTCGTCGAACGCGCGAAAGAACATCTCCCCACAGCGCGGGCACGCGAAATTCCACTTCCGGTAGCCGATCGCGGCCACGACGAGGATCCAGAGGACCGCCCCGACGGCGATCGCGTTGCCGCCATCGCGCGTCCACCCCAGCGCCCGGCTCAGGAAGGCCATTCCCGGGACGTAGAACACGAAGGCGAGCCAGAACGCCCAGCTCCACCCGCGGTAGCGGCGCCATGCGTCCGAGTACGGACCCTCCACGTCACTCGTAGTAGTCGGGCGAGCGCTTCTGGCCCAGGGTCTGGAGCTTGTCGTGGTTGATCCAGAGCTGAGCGTTCTTCTCTGCCATCAGATCGGCGATGCGCTTGAGCGACGCCTGCGTCTGCTCGGCGCTCGTGTTCATCGAAGGCACGCGCCGATTCTCCCAGTTATCCTTGAAGTGGGCCAGGTCTCCGCTCAACACCACCCACCCGGTCTTCGGCAGATGCACGAGCAGGGACTCGTGGCCGGGGGTGTGACCGGGCGTCGAGAGGATGGTGACGCTGCCGTCGCCGAACACGTCGAGATCGCCCTCGAGCTTGCGCACCGGCCGCTCGGCCTTGAAGGGCGGCTGCTTGCCGGCCGCGAAGGCCCAGTCGAGCTCCGCCTTCTGGATCAGGAGCGTCGACTCCGGAAAGAGGTCGACGTTGCCGACATGGTCGCCGTGGGTGTGCGAGACGGCCACGTAGCGGATATCCGAGGGCTTCACGCCGAGCTCGGCAAGCTGGGCCGCCAGGGTCTTGGCTCGCGTCGCCGTCCCGATCGGCGTGGTCAGGGGCTTGTCCGCCACCGCGTCGGGGTAGCCGGTGTCCCAGAGGAGCCAGTCCGTGCCGTGCTTGATCAGGTAGCAGTTGTCCGATAGCTCGATCGGCTTGCCCACGTTGACGCCCGGCGACCAGCGCGACTGATCGACGGCGGCGTTGTGGCCGCAATCCAGGACATAGAGGCGGTCGACGCCCTTGGACTGCGCGTCGGCGCCGGGGACGGCGAGCGTCGCGGCCGCGAGCGAGGCCAGCCATAGCGTGGTGAAGAACCGATGCATGGGCTTCATCCTCCTCGTGCTCAGCATACATCGGCGGCGCGGGGGCGAGCGCACGCCGCGGCCTACCAGAGACCCGGGAGCAGACGGGACCGGACCAAGGTCGCGTACCGCGACCATTTCGCATCCTGCGCGAGCACCCGCTCCTCGGCGCGGATGCGGTAGATCAGGGACGCCCATCCCGCCAGCACCATCAGGGCGGTTCCGACGTTCCATCCCTGGAGGTTGTACCCGATGTCGGCGAGCACGTAGGAAAGATAAATCGGGTGGCGGACGATCCGATAGGGGCCGGAGGTTACGAGCTCTCGGAGGGCCGGACGGATTCCGAACCGCCGGCCGAGCGTGACGAGGCTCACGCAGCTCAGACACGCGCCGAGCGTCACGAGGACGAGGCCGCCCGTGGGCCACACCGGCTCGTCGGGGACCCACTTGATGTAGATGACCTGGGCGTACGGGTAGGCGTACGAGACCACGACGGCGGCGTAGGACAGCGGCGAGCGATCCTGGGCGCGCGGCGCCGCCCGCGTGAGCGCGATCCCAAGAACGAGCAGGTGCTGCGACACGTAGATCCCGTCCGCGATCCCGAAGGCCGGCGTTGTCCAGAGGAGGATGCCCAGCTCCACCACGGTGACGCCGAAGAGAAGCAGGTCGGCGGGAGTTCGCGCGGACAGGCCGGGCACGCCGAGCCTCACGAGCGCGTGGGCGCGGCCCTGAGCTGACCCGCCAAGCGCCGATCCTCCGCGGTCACGTCGGCCTGACCCACGCCTCATCCGTGCTCGTCCTGGTCGCCGCCTCGGCGAGCAGCGCGTACTTGGCCAGCGTGCGGTCGGCCAGCGCGGCCGGCCAGCGGCGATCGTCGACCAGCGTCAGGAAGTCGTCGAGGACCTGGGCGAAGTGCGTCTCGTGGCCTCCGTCGAGCGAGGGCGGCACGCTCACCTCGTAGCTGTCCGCACCGGCGGGCACGATCTCGACACCGGGAGACTGCGGCTGACTCGCCGCGACCAGCTCGCGCAGCGCGCGCCCGACCCCGGCAGCATCGGCATGGGGCTCGACGAACACCCGGCGACGATGGCCCGTGTGGGCACTTTGTTCCAGGCGGACATCGGCGCGCGTCCCGCGGGCGACATGGCGCGAGACGTCTCCCCCGCCCCGTTCGGGGGCGAGATCCCACCGGGTCCGGGCTCGCGCGGTGACAGAGCCGATCCGGTACACGATCTCGGCGTTGCAACGATAGCCAAGCTCGTCGCCGTCGACGAAGGGCTTCAGTGACTCGGGAAATCCGGCCTCACCGGTGATGCGGCGAAAGGCCCCGCCGGGCACGCGAGTCGACCAGGCGCGAGCGGAGAGGAGAATCGGCGTCACTCCGTCGCCCTCGGCGAGCCATTGCGCCTGGTCCACGAGGTGGGTGGGGATGTCGACAGGACCGCTCCCCTGCACATGCACGTCGAAGTACCACCAGGGACGCCGCAAGGGGACGCCGTCGACGAGCTTCTCCAGGTGATGGACGCTCTCCTGCTCGATGGCCGCTCTCTCGTCGCGAAAGCCGCCGAAGATCGCCGGGGTCGCCACGAGCCGCTTCACCACGCCGGCAGCCAGGTCCCGCCGCCCCGTCAGCATCTCGGCGGCGAGCGGCCAGCCCGCGAGGCTCGCCCGCACGTGCTCGAGATCCTCGGGCTCCACGAGCCACGGCTTGTCGGCGAGCACGTGGAAGCCCGCGTCGTGCAGGTGGCGCATGGCGCGCGCCTTGCCGCCGTTCCGGCCCGCGAGCACGACCACGTCGCCGCGCCGCTCGTGGACGAGGCGGTCGAGCGGATCGTCGGCGATGACCACGAGGGGACGCCAGCGGGTAGGCTCCTGAGGGCGCCGGTTGAAGCGCTCGACGAGCGCGAGAAAGTCCCGCAGCTCCCCGCCCTCGCGCGCGTAGACGACGATCTCGTCGGCCGCGCGGGGTTGCGGCACGCGCAGCGTGAGCGCGGCGTGGAAGTGGCCGGGGTCGAGGAAGAGCAGCGTGTGCATAGGCCCCGGCCGACCCTAGCGCGTCTCGACGAAGGCCGCAAGAATCGGCTACTGTGAGCCAGGAGGACGAGCGATGGCGTACTGGCTGGTGAAGTCCGAGCCCGATGATTGGTCGTGGGACGAGCAGGTCGCGAAGGGGGGCGCCGGCGCGGAATGGACCGGCATCCGCAACTTCTCGGCTCGGAACCACCTGCGCGCGATGAAGAAGGGCGAGCAGGCGTTCTTCTACCACACCGGCAAGGAACGGGCGATCGTCGGCATCGTCAAGGTGATCGCGGAGGCGCATCCAGACTCCACCGACTCCGCCTGGCACGCCGTCGACGTCGCCGCCGTCAAGGCGTTCAAGACACCGGTCACGCTCGATCAGATCAAGGCGGACAAGCGCTTTGCCGGCATGGCCCTCGTCCGCATCTCGCGCCTCTCCGTCCAGCCCGTGTCCGACGCCGAGTGGCGCGCCATCTGCAAGATGGGCGGAGTCTAGCGCCCGCCAGATCAGGGCCGCCTGGCCAGCGGGTCCTCCGGATGAAGGTAGGGCGTCCACTTGAGCCCGATGCGAGAGAGATCGGGTGCGAGCACCTCCTCGCCATCGGGGCGGACGCCATGCTCGATCCATCTCACGAGATCGTCGAAGGCCTGACGGCGGGTGGCGCCGTCGACGGCGCAGTGGCCCGGCCCGCGCACCACGCGCTGCACGAGACGATGATCCGTTCCCGCGGCGATCGTGCGGCGCTTGTACGATTGCTCCAGGCTCAACGGCACCCACGCGTCGCCGGTCTCGTGGAGGGTGAGCAGCGGCGCCGTGAGTCGTCCCGTCGGCTCCGCGTACACGGGATCGGCCGAGCGGGCATCCTTGAACGGGTGAATGCGCCGGACCCGCGCGTTGAGCTCATCCTCGGTCAGCCCGAGGCCGGGATCGATCCGGTACTTGATGTGGACGGTGCTCGCGGCGCGCAGGCCCGGATTGGGCTCGTGCTCGAGGTTCCTGGGGCGATACATGACGTTGGGCAGGTACCGCGCCCGCAGGCCCTGAAGCCGTAGCGGCAGGTCGTTCCCCACGCGATCGGCCCCCATCAGGTACTTCACCACGCTGTCGAACTGACGCCCCCGCGCGGTGTACGCGTCGGGCATCCCGAGGGCCCGGACCAGGGCTTCCGTCAGGGAACCGAAGGCCAGCCGGTCCGGCACATCGAGGATCGGCACCCCCGAGATCAGCTCGGCCGCGGCGGTGTACGCGGTCAGATAGTCGGCGATGCCGATGCCGTCGACGAGCCCACATTCGGCCAGACCCCCCTGGTAGAGCTCGGGCCGCTGCTCGAGGGACGCCGTGACGATGTGCCCGCCCATCGATTGGCCATAGATGATCGTCCAGCGGGGGCGGCCCACCTCTTTCAGGAACAGATCCCGCAGCGCGATCAGATCCTCGATGAAGAGATGGGGCTGATACTCGCGCGCGCGATAGCCCGATGCGATCCAGGCATGGCCCTGCTCGAGGACGTGGCTCGCGATGGGCAGCAGGCGCACATCGCCCCGGCCCGGGCCGCGCTGAATGCCGTGGGCGAACACGACGAGCCCGCCGCGCCAGTTCTCGGGCACCTGGATGATGTAGTCGGCGTCGTCGAGCCGGCCGCTGCGATCGATCGCCGCGCGCTGGGCCTCCGCGACGGCCGCGGGCGCCCACGGCCCGAGGGGCCCGATCGCCACCAGCCCCAGCGTCAGCAGCGCGGTGAGCGCGGTGGACAGCGCCAAGCCTCCGGGTCGCCTCATAAAGCCATTCAATCGGACATGAGGAAGATGAGGGGTCGCACGTCGTCCTCGGGCGTCCAGTCCCAGTACCGGAGGAGGATGGTGTAGACCATCAGGCCGGTCTCCCCTTCCCCGAACAGCAGATAGCGCATCGCCTGGGCCATCAAATCGCGCCGGGTGAGCCCGATGAAGATCGAGATGGGGTCGAGGGCCTCGCTGAGATAGGCGATGGTGTTCGCGATGGCGACGGCCCCGAACACCTCCGCGACGTAGTCGTCGCCCTCTTTGCGGAGGCGGACCTCGAGGGGGGCGGAGAACTCGCTGCGATTGTCGAGCAGGCTCACGTGGAGGAACAGAAACGGCCCGCGCACGTTGTAGTGCCGCACGATCTCGGCCCGCTTCTGGCGTCGGGCACCGGCGGAGGCGGTCCGGATCGGCACCACGTGCACCTTCTTGCCCCGCACCTCCGGCCCGAGCCGCCAGCTCTCGACGTCGTGGAAGTAGCCATGCGGGATGCGGAACTCGACCGAGCGGATCGACCGGCTGATCGCGCACGCTGCCATGAGGAGCACCGTGAAGATCGTCCCGATGATCAGGCCGTCGGGGCGCTCCACGCAGTTGTCGACCAGGGTATAAGCGAAGACCAGGCAGACGACCCCGGTGTACGAGGCCAGCAACCAGAAGCGCTCTCGCCATAGGGCGAGCGTCGCCGCGAAGGCGGCGGATAGGATCAGCACCAGCACTCCCGTGGCATAGGCGCCGCTCTGCGCCTCCACGGACGCGCCGAAGACCAGCGTGATGACGATGTCCACGGCGAAGAGCAGCAGCACGAGGGGCCGTGAGAGCGCCGCCCATCGCGGCGCCATCCCGAAGCGCGGCAGATAGCGAGGAATCAGGTGGAGGAGGCCGGCCATGGCCGAGGCGCCGGCGAGACCGAGGATGAGGATCGTGGACACGTCATAGACCGTGCCGAAGCCGGTGCCGAGGTAGCGATGGGCCAGGAATGCGATGGCGCGCCCGCTCGCCTTGCCGCCTTCCGCGTAGTCGGTCGGCGCGATGAGGAGCGTGGTCACGAGGCTCGAGAGAATGAGCAGGACGCTCATGATGACGGCCGCGGTCAGCAGGAGCTTGCGCGTGTTGGCGACACGCCCCATCGGCACGTCGCCCGTCCGCGGGCTCACGTCGCGATCGGCGGGTCCGCCGTCGATCAGTGGCATGACGGAGACGCCCGTCTCGAACCCACTGAGCCCGAGGGCGAGCTTCGGGAATACCAGCACGGCGCCCGCGACCAGCAGCGGATAGCTGCCCTTGGCGGCAAGGGCGGAGCGCCAGTCGCCGAGGAGCGTCGGGTGCGTGATCACTTCGACCATGCAGCGTCCCAGCACGACGACGTTCAGGAGGAGATAGGGCACGGCGGCCGCGGAGGCCAAGCCGATGGCCTCGTTGAATCCCTTCAGGAAAACCACGGCCAGCACGGTGAGGATCACGAGCGTAACGAGGATCTGGTGCTCCCCCAGCACGGGATGGAGAAGGGGATTCTCGACGGCGTGCTTGGCGGCGTCGGCGGCGGACAGCGTCATCGTGATGACGAAGTCGGTCGCCGCGAAGCCCAGCAGGATGAGGACAAGCCCCTTGCTCTTCCAGCCGCGGAGCAAGTTCTCCAGCATGGCGATGGAGCCCTGCCCGGCATAGCTGCGCCTCGCCACCTGCGCATAAACGGGAAGGGCCCCGAACAGTGTGACCACGACGAGGATCACCGTCGCGATCGGAGCCACCGCGCCCGCCGCGAGCAGGGCGATGCCGGGCTGATAGCCGAGGGTCGAGAAATAGTCCACACCGGTCAGCCAGATGACCTTCCACCAGGGATACGTGGCCACCGGCTGCCCACCGTGGCCGTCCAGGGATCCGCCGCCCCGCAGCCATCTGCCCACGGCGGATCGGTATTCGGTCGAGGGCTGGGGGATCTGCCCACGGAATGGGATGAGCTGTCTGTCGCGGCTGCCTGAGAGCGCGCCCGGCGCCGCCGGCTCCTCAGGGGACGTGCGCGGTTGGTCAGGCATCCCGGCGCATTATGCTCTGCTGCCGGCCACGCCGCCAGATGCGGCTGCCGGTCATCGTCGACGCCGTGGACTCGCGCGTCGTCTCAGCGGGGCGGGCCGGGGCGCGGGCTAGGCCAGGCGGATCACGTAGAGCATGCTCCCGCTGTCTTTCCTCGCGAGAAACCCGTCCGGGCTGGTCACGATGCCGTTCAGTGGCTCCGCGCTCCGGCGCACCAGGCGCTCCGTCCGGAACGCCGCGAAGTGGACGCGGACACCGCCGAGCGTCTCGCACGCCGCGCCCGTCCATTGATTGGTCGCCTCGATCACCATGAAGGCGTAGCCGAGCGCTCGATAGTGCGCGGCGGTCGCCGCCACCAGCTCGAAGGCGTCGGCCTTCGGGAGCGCGTCGGACCGGGCCACCATGAAGTGATGACCGACCTTCCGCGCGGCGTGGGCGTCACGGAACTGCGGGTAAGCGACGGACAGCGCCTTCAGCGCCTCCGCGTCCTGAGCGCCGAGCAGCGCGAACACCGGCTCCACGTAGGCGAGAACCGCGCCGAGAAATGGGTCGCCCTGGCGGAAGCTCGGCGCGCCGTCGAGCACCGGCATCGGCTCGTTGAGCGCGCCGCCGATCACGTCGCCGGCGGCATCGAGGATGGCGAGCGACTGGGTCAAGGCCTCCGCGTTGACTCGGACAGCGGAGCGCGGGCTCGTCGCGTCGGTGAGGATGAGCAGCCGGATGAACCAGTAAAGGAGTCGCTCGGAGCTCCAGGGACCGAATGCGGCGGCCCCGAACGGATCGCGATGAAGCGCCTCGCGCAGCTCGGGGGGCGGGAGCCGCGAAGGCTGGAGGTGCCGGCACTGTGGCTCACGAAGCGCGAACGATGTCCCCACCACTTCCGCCAGCTGCAGGATCTGCGCCGGCGTGAGCTTTGACGCAGGTATCGCGGCATATCGCCGGCTGCGATAGGGACGCGCCCACTCGAAATCCACGAGCGGTAGCATCGCCGGCAGCGTCTGCACGCCGTGGCGAGCGATGTCGCCCGCGGTCGGGTAGGGACAGTAGGGCAGCGGAAGCGGCTCACGATCATCCATACACGGATAGCGGGAAGCATCCGCGGTGCCAATGAGATGATCCGAGAAGGTGAAGTTCTGAGCGGCCTTCGCGGGGGCGGCGGGACGGCTGCTTCGATCTATCGGGAAGGGCGCCGGGACGTTCGGGCGACTCGCCCGCGGATGATCATCCCGCTGCTTCGCCCACCAGGCTTCCCAGGCCTTGGCGGCGGACACGGGCTCGGCGGGCATGACGACGGGCGCTCCCTGAGTCTTCTCCAGCTCGGCGAGGCGCTTCCTCAGCGTCGCGTTCAGGTCGGCCGGCTTCGCCTTCGACATCATGGTGGCGAAGACTCGCTTCTTCGCCTTCTCGAGCACGAAGGCGTCCGACACGACGAGCACCGCCCCCTTGGCCAGCTGGGCGAGAAATGTGGTGCTCGCGGCCTGGTCTCCCTTCAACACGCAGGCGGCGACGGCCTTCCCGTCGTCGGCCCGATAGGTGCGCACGACCGAGTCGACGAGCACTGGCAGAATGGCGATGTCCCCCAGGGGGCGATAGCCCAGCCCGGCGAACGTTGCGTCGAGCGCCCCCTGCGGCTTCCCTTCGACGCGC
>Ga0075433_10004616_pt1 | contig 10746 bp, 9 predicted proteins | sample RhiMethybrSRZTD2_FD_75299 | JGI IMG/M metagenome (GOLD analysis project Ga0075433, IMG submission 75299) | Populus rhizosphere microbial communities from Tennessee, USA - Rhizosphere MetaG P. TD hybrid SRZTD2 | ecosystem: Host-associated > Plants > Roots > Rhizosphere > Soil | place: USA... | reverse complement strand
AATTTCGTTATCTGAGATGAACAGATTATGCAAAAAATAACGAAGACAAAATATCCTAGAGACCAGATGGCTCCCTGCGCTTTCAGGGTCAACATCGGTTCGACCAAAAAGGGGTAGCTGATCAGAGCCAAGAGGGATCCCAGGTTGGAAAGAGAGTATAGGCGATAGGGAGAGTCGCCCGGGTGAGTGCGGGTGAACCAGCCTTGAAGAAGTGGTCCTGTTGCAGAAAGAATCCAGAACGGGAAGCCCACGCTGACCGCCAGGAGTTGGATAACCTTCCATGTAGGATAATCACTGCTACGAGGCTTCCAACTTTCTCCTGGCAAGATCGGGGGCTTCCAGGATACGGTGAGGAAGATCAGAAAGAATGAGGAGAGCAGCAAGATCGTCAGATGAATTCTTCTTTGGGTACGCGGTCTATAGTTAACGATAAGATGTGCGTAGGTGTAACCCAGCAGGAGCAACACCTGAAAGAAGAGCATGCAGGTTGTCCAGACGGCCGGACTTCCGCCAAACCAAGGCAAAATGAATTTCCCGATCAGAGGTTGGACGAGGAACAAGAGAAAGGCCGATAGGAAGATCGTTAGGGCATAGTAGAGCACTTAGAGTTCCTGAGTGGGCTGGCCATTAGGAAGGACCTGAGAGTTGAAAATGTCCAGTATCCGCATTTCATTCGAAATCAGTTCTGACCATTCTGCATGGTGGGAACATTTCGAACTGACTGACGGTTCATCGAAAGCACCCAGCGCTTCCCCGGTTGGTGGCGAAAGCATAGAGAATCAACTTTGCTCTGTCAATTGTCTGGTTGGAAAGGTTAGTCGGCGACAGCAATTCGACGGTCTGCAATTTCTAGTGGGGCACGAAGGACTGACGTGAGCCCGTTCGTTCTGTCCTTTCAAGTGAGGTTGAAGTCCAGCCCTTTCGTCCCAATCGCTTGCCACCCCCGTCATTTTCCTTGACAGCTCTGGGATGCGGTTGTTCAATGTGCGGGTTCAAAAGACATCTTGAGTACTGTCGGTTAAGACCGATGCAATAGACTCAGCTGCAATATCCTTACCGATGCAACCAGATCAAAACATCAGCCCTTCTTCGGATGCAGATGCCCGCGAGTTAGGCAAGCTGGGCTATGTGCAGGAACTTTTCCGTACCATGGGAGGATTCTCCAACTTTGCGATCTCATTCTCCATTATTTCGATTCTTACGGGAGCCATCACGCTTTTTGGCTACGGATTCGAGATGGGCGGCCCGCTTCAAATGACCTTGGGATGGCCGATCGTGGCCTTCTTTTCGCTGGTGGTCGCGTTGGGGATGGCGGAACTTTCTTCGGCCTTCCCCACTTCAGGGGCCATGTATCATTGGGCAGCCGCTCTGGGTGGGAAGGGATGGGGCTGGTCCGCCGCATGTTTCAATCTTGTCGCGTTGATTACGGCGCTGGCTGGCATTGACTACGGATGTGCCCTCTTTGTGGCTCCGCTACTGGGTATTGAAGCTTCCCCAGGCAATTTGTTGTGGCTTTATGCCATCATTCTGTTTTCCCACGCCATGATCAATCACTTCGGAATCCGCTGGGTGGCCTTCTTGAACGATGCCAGCGTGACGATCCATCTGGCCGGCGTGGCTGTCGTGGTGGGGGCCCTGGCGTTTTTCGCTCCGCATCAGCCCGTAGATTTTCTTACCCAGGCCATTAACAGTAACGGAAGATCTTATGGATGGGCGTTCATCCTGGGCCTCCTGCAGGCTCAATGGACCTTTACCGGTTTTGACGGCTCGGCTCACGTTGCCGAGGAGACTCATGATCCCCGGAGGCGAGTGCCATGGGGCATCGTCCTGTCAGTGAGTGTTTCGGCGGTGGCCGGATACCTGCTGCTATTGGCGCTGGTGTTAGCAATTAAGGACGTCAATCAGGTATTACGTTCAGTGGATGCCGCTGGCCAACCGGTGCCTGCGGTTGTCACGATTCTTTCTCAAGCGCTTGGGAGGCGGGCAGGAGCTGCCCTTTCCGCCATTGCCGCCCTGGCGATGTGGTTCTGCGGACTTTCCTGTGTTACCTCCTGCTCTCGTACGATTTATGCGTTTGCCCGCGACAATGGCTTGCCCTTCTCCTCATTTTGGAAGCGAGTCAGCGCCACTCACGGTACGCCGGATGCAGCGATCTGGAGTACGGCATTGTTGGCCTTTGCGGCCTTGGTTTATTCGGGGGCCTACTCTGTCGTGACATCCATCTCAGTCGTGACCTTTTACATCTCTTACCTCATTCCCATCTACCTGGGGACCCGTGCTCCCGGATGGCAAAAAGATGCAGTCTGGAATCTGAGCAGGTACAGCCGACCGGTGGGTTATCTCGGCTTGCTCTGGGGACTCTTCATCTTTGTAGTGCTTATCTTGCCCCCCAATGAGCTGGCAGGAAAAACTCTGGCCGCGTTGGTCGTTATTCTCTTGGTTCTTTACTTCGGGCGGGCGCGACATAGGTACGAGGGGCCGGCATGGGCAAGGTCATACTTAAGGGGCCTAAGGGCAGGTCCAGCCGAAGAGCCTAGCGTTCGTATTATTGAGACCCACAGAAAATAAAGACGCTCACCTCGCCTTTTCGCTGTTTCGGTCGCGGAGGGGGCACGACATCGGGGAGGGGAAATCTGAATCTGGAAGTTGAAACTGCGAGCAAGCCTTGGCTGAGTCGAAGGATGGCGGCTCACGGCCTCCGGGCGGGCTGTTCCTTGGCGAGACAATGAAAAGCGCCGTGCATCACTGTAGCTTTTTTGGCAGTACCTCTTCTGCGTTGCCCAAGCGCTTCAGGTGCATGTAAGCGTCGGTACCATATCCCTCCATCGAGATCACCTGCAGATCTCCTCCAAAGTAACGAGCGTACAGCCGACTGAGAGGCAGTCCGTAACCAAGTCCTGCGAGGGGGGCCTGAAAATCACTCTCATAAGGAGAGTTGGGCTCAAGCGTAGGCGGATGAGCGGTGGTATAAAGGTAGGTCCAGATCCGTGAGATGCCACTGCGCGGAATGCCTCCACCTTCATCAGAAATCTTGATCGTCATATCCTCGACCCCTTCAGCCATCACGATTCGAATCGCGGGAAGAGTCGTAACACCGGTTCCGTGAAATTCCACGGTCGCTCGCATCGAGTTCTTCAGAAGCTCGAAGAGCATGTGATGAAGATGGGAAGGAACGTACGTAAACGAAAGATCAGCGTCTCCAAACAGTTTGACTTCTGGTGCCATTTCATAGTGCAGGAGACAGAGGTTGCGAGCGTTAGCCATGGCATCCTGGGCCACTTCAGTGGGTGAACACTTCTCACAAATGAGCCCGACATAACCGGGTCTGGAGTTCTGGTGAAGCGCAGTGTGCTGTCCAATCAGCATGCGCAGCCCGATTCGGGAAAGATAAAATCGGTCCAGAAACGCATGGATTTCTGGATTGACGGCATCGGGGCCGAGCGCCTGTTTCAGCTCTTGAATTCCCTTGGCCATGATTGAGACAACGTTATTGTGGCGCTGTTTGATATTCTCGATGACGGTGTTGAAATGTTCCTCATCCTCGGTATTCTCAGGGCGTGGCAGTTCAATGAGCTGACGGACTGATTCAACATACATTTCCCTGACGACACCAACCGAAGGCATCTCAGACAGACCGTAAGGCAAGCTCTCCAATTCCCTGACGCGGTGAGAAAGCCGCACGGGAAGCTCGCTATGCAGGAACTGGGCAGCCACCAGCAGTTTCTCTTTTGTTGGGTTTGATCCAAAATCAAACAATTGCTTGATAGTGACCGCTCTCTGCCTGAATTGGGCCAAGTAATGGATTTTGTCTACAAGAGGTTTGACGTGAACTGCTGTCGTCGTCCTGCTCGCCATTGGGAGTGTCCTTGGAGCTGCGGTGCACCCTGGAAAGAACCTTCGCCCGTGTGCGTCCGGCAACGTGGAACAAGTACAATCACTTGCGGAAGCTGCGCAGTGCTCTAGCCTGCACCGGGCGCACAAAAAACTCTTGGATTCGGTCTACTTTGGAAATTCTCCATCACCGAGGACTCAATGTCAACGACTCCTTGGCTCTCTACACAGTTTTCTTGCCGCCAAAACGGCGGGGCCTTTTCGATTTTAGTTGTGTCTAAGGGCGCCCGAAGCCGCCACGAAACACTAACCTGTTCCTAAGAGATTACCGAAGAGTGAATGGTACGATGTCTTCCCAGATAGTCCTTTGTTTTCTTTATGTTCAACCTGTCAATATTCAAATTCAAACGTTCGAAAATTGTGCACCACCTGCTGTTGGTGCTAATGCTCGTCAGCATCGGTCCTCTCTGTTTCTATGGCTGGCAGGTTATCGAACTGAACAGAGAAAAGCTGGAGAGAACAGAGAAACTGTCCCAGCTTAGCATTGCCAAATCTCTTTCCCGAGAAATCGCACAATATCTCAGCGGTTACCGGGAACAGATTCTAGGCTTTGCCAGTGCTGTTGAATTGCGCGGCGGCATTTCGGGAATCGAAGATTCAAGTACAAACCATCTCCTGCAGAAGAAGCTTGAGGCTCTGGTCACCCGTTCAAAGAACCTTCTCTATATCAACATTGTCAATAGCCGGGGCAAAGGAGTGCGCGCTGGAAGATACAACGCGGAAGACCCGCTGGTTCAGCGTTTCTTTACGCGAGCCTTCTTGGAAGGGAGTAAGGACCAGTTCTATATTAGCGAACCTCTGGCCCTCGAAGTCGACAATCAGGTTGAACCGGTAATCATCATGTCCAGTCCAATCAACTCTGAACAGAGATGGATAGGTGTCACCACTGTCATCGTCGGGTTGAGCAACATTCTTCACTGGGTTACCGAAAATAGCATGGACCGCAAGACAGTCTACGTGGTTGATTTCAACGGCCGGATCGTGGTTCATCCCGAACGCCGCACTATCATGACGGGAATGGACTTTAGCAAGATCGGGATTGTTCAGGAGTTCACGGAAGCATGGAGAGCTTCCCGAGGCAATGTTCGACTGCCGGGGACACGCCCCTTTAAGCTCCTTGAAGGAGGTAGAGAAAAGGAGATGCTTGGCACTTACTATGCTATCCCCGAAACTTCCTGGGGAGTAATTGTGCAGGTCGACCAAAGGGACGCATTCGCAATTGTATCCCAAATGAAGAAAGAGACCATCAAGTGGGGAATCTGGGTGCTACTGTTGTCGCTGTTTGTGGGATGGGTCAGCGCGCGGTCCATCACCACGCCGATTCAACAGTTGGCGGAGAGCACTCGATCGATTGCCAGGGGCGACTTTTCAAAGAAGATTGTTATCAACAGCAAAACCGAAATCGGCGAACTAGCTCAGACTTTCAACAAGATGACGGCTGACCTCGAGCTTTACGTCGAGCAGATCAAACGAGCCCTCAAGGAGAATAAAGATCTGTTTGTGGGTACCATCAGAGCGCTCGCAGCAGCCATCGACGAGAAAGACCCTTACACCCGCGGGCATTCAGACCGAGTCACCGATTATTCCATCATTATTGCCAGAGCCATGGGTTTGGATGAAAGGGTGATCGAAACCATTCGCATTTCGGCGCTCTTGCATGATGTCGGCAAAATCGGGATTGATGACAAGGTTCTTAAGAAGCCTGGTGTGCTAACTCAAGAGGAGTTTGAAGTAATGAAACAGCATCCGGTGAAGGGGGCGCACATCATGAAATCGATTGAGCAAATGCGCGACATGATTCCTGGCATGAAGTACCACCATGAGCAATGGGACGGAAATGGATATCCCGACCGGCTCAAGGGCGAAGCCATCCCTCTAATCGCCAGAATCATTAGTGTGGCCGACACGTTCGACGCTATGACAACCAACCGGCCCTATCAAAAGGCCATTGAGCTTGACTATACGCTGAAGAAAATCAAGAGCAATGCGGGTATCAAGTTTGACCCCCAAGTCGTGGACGCTTTGATGAAGGCCATCGAAAGCGGTGAAATTGGTATAGCTCCGGCTCCCACGCAAGCCTTGGCCATTTGAAGGAATTCCTCCCGAACACGAGAAACACCGACTCCGCAGTCGACTCGATCCTGTCCGCTTGAAGAAACCTCCCGACCTGCCCTAAAATCCATACCGGATTCATTCTGCCCCTTTGTCGAATCTTGAGGTCCTCCGTGCCCTATAAAGACATCCTCAAAGAGTTGCTTGACAAGGTTGAAGGTGCCGTAGGCGTCGGTTTTGTTGCCAGCGACGGGGAAACCGTGCAACTGGAAGGACAGCTTGAAGATTTCGTTCACCGACTTCATCTTGCCTATCAGGGGATCTTGCTTCAAACCTTGAGCCGTATTCATGAGAATCCGAGGAACCTTCAGGTCGTCCTTTCGATTCATCAAAACTATGCAGTCGCCATCAAGCCTCTTTCAGATGGCTATTTCCTGGTGCTGACCCTGAAAAAGGGAAAGAATCTGCACCTGATTGTCCGTTATCTGGAACAGGCTGCTGAGGAGTTGAACCGGGAATTGTGACTGCTAGTATGTTAAGATACAGCCCTGTAGCGGGATTTAGGGCACTCTGCCTTTGAGAGGCTCCCTGGTGGAGTTGTGTCGCCCCCACAACCGTTACACTGTGCAAGCCGGAAGAATCTTAAGAGAGCGTTCTTGAATGCAGACTTTGTTTGGTAAGCAGGAAGAAAGCTTTTTCAATAAACTGAAGGCTGCGGTTGCATCCACCAAGTCAAATCTGGTGGCTAAGATAGAGGATGCCGTCAAGGGTAAGAAAGAAATCGATTTTGCGCTTCTTGACGATTTGGAAGCCATTCTAATTGGAGCTGACATTGGAGTTGAAACGAGTACCGAAATCTTAGAGAAGATCCGGGCTCAGGTAGATCGGAGGCAGGTCGACGATGCGAGTCAACTGAGGTCTCTGATCAAAGCCCAGCTCAAGCAGATCCTGGATTCAACACAGGGGGAGACCTCCGAAAGAACTATCACCGGCACTCAAGTCACAATGGTCGTAGGTGTCAATGGAGTGGGCAAGACTACTACAATCGGGAAACTAGCGAACTACTACATGCAGGAGGAGAAGAAGGTTCTTGTCTGCGCGGCAGATACGTTTCGGGCGGCGGCGGTGGAGCAGTTGGAAGTCTGGGGAAAGCGTGCCGGAGTGGAAATCATTCGTCAGAAGAGTGGCGCTGATCCGACTGCCGTCCTATTTGATGCCATCGCCGCAGCAAGGTCGCGCGGAATTGACATACTGATTGTGGATACGGCCGGCCGCTTACATACCAAGAACAACCTGATGAACGAACTGGAAAAGATGAAGCGGATCGCGGGCAGAGAAATCCCCGGTGCCCCTCATGAGGTCTTGCTCGTCATCGATGCGACGACGGGTCAAAACGGATTGGTGCAGGCTCGCGAGTTCACTCGAAGTGTCGGGGTGACAGGGATTGTGCTCACAAAGTTGGACGGCACAGCCAAAGGTGGCGTCGTGGTGGCGATCGCCAAGGAACTCAAAACTCCAATTCAATATGTCGGAACCGGCGAAAAAATGGATGATCTCATCGAGTTCAACCCGGAGCTGTACTTGAATTCCCTGTTTGAATGAACTCTCTTAGTACCGAGAAGGCGAGTTGTGAAGAGTCCCCTCGCCTCCTTTGCACTGTCACGCCGCCACGCCATCGGCCGCTTGGGACCTGCCGGTCTTCGTGACGGAGGAATTCAGAAAGACGATCCGTGCCCGGGAATGACTTGTCTTACATGGACCGCGCATTAGCGCTCGCCAAGGAAGGGAAAGGACTGACTAGCCCCAACCCCATGGTTGGAGCCGTACTGCTTAGAGGGGGCGTAGTCGTGGGTGAAGGTTCCCATCGATACGCCGCAGTGAAACACGCTGAGGTCTTGGCCATAGAGCAGGCTGGAGAAAGGACTCAAGGTGCGACACTATACGTAAACCTTGAGCCCTGCAGTCATTTCGGCCGAACCGGGCCCTGTTGTAACTCAATCATCAGCGCCGGGGTCGCACGTGTTGTAGCAGCTATGACAGACCCCAATCCCCGAGTGGCTGGAAACGGCTTCCAACAATTGAGAGAGGCAGGTGTTGATGTGGTCTTTGGGCTTAAGGAGGCTGAGGCGCGCAGACTAAACGAAGCCTACTCAAAGTACATCACAACCAAACTGCCGTTTGTCACACTGAAAGCGGGGATGACCCTGGATGGAAAAATTGCTGCCGGAGACGGCCATTCCAAATGGATTACCGGCCAGGAGTCCCGGATGAGGGCCCAGCAGCTGCGATTTGAGAACGATGCGCTGTTGGTCGGAATCCGAACCGTCCTGCAAGATGATCCCTGGCTCACGGATCGGAGTGGGCAGACTCGGCGGCGTTCCCTGACACGAGTGATCCTGGACTCCAACTTGAATTTCCCGCTGCAAAGCAACGTCGCTAGCAGCCGCCAGGAGGGTGCTATACTTGTCTTTTGTTCGGAAGAGTACCAACCGGAACGTCGGAGCCGACTTGAGGGAATTGGCATCGAGGTGATTCCGGTTGCGGCCTCAGGGCAGCACCTTCCGATCGCAACTGTTCTCAACGAATTAGGACGTCGTGAGATCATCAGTATTCTGATTGAAGGTGGAGCCGAAGTCAACTTCAGCAGCCTCCGCAGCCATGCCGTGGACAAAATCATTTTCTTTATGGCTCCCAGGATCCTCGGAGGCAGGCAGGCGGTTCCCGTAGTTGGGGGAGAAGGTTTTCCAGATCTCAATCATAGTTTGTCGCTCGCATTTGCGGCTGTCGAGCAAGTCGGGTCAGACTTGATGGTTGAGGCTTACGTTCGGCGCGAAGACCAGCCGTAACATGACCAACGATTAAGGATGCCATGTTTACTGGACTCATCGAGGAAGTAGGTACCATCCAATCATTTCAGCTACGAGGCGGCACGGCTGTGGCCGAGATAGCAGCCCGAAATCTGATGCCAGGACTCCAAAAGGGAGACAGCATAGCCGTCAATGGAACCTGCCTCACGGTGGTTGGCTTGACCCAACAGGGCTTCAACGCTGAGCTGTCGCAAGAAACACTGGCTCGGACCAGCTTTGGGGAAATGCAACCAGGAAGCAAGGTCAATCTCGAACGCCCTCTTTTGCCTACAACTCGGCTAGGTGGGCATTTTGTGCAAGGACATGTTGACGGTGTCGGCAAGGTTACCGGCATTCACCCAGAGCAGGGATTTGCCCGTTACGAGTTCTCCTTCCCCGCTGACCTTCAACCTTACATCGTCGAAAAAGGGTCCATTGCTATCGATGGAATCAGCCTCACTATAGCGAGTCTGGCGCGGTGCTCGTTTCAGGTCGCCATCATTCCTCATACTCTTGCGAATACGAATCTGCCGGATCGTCACGTCGGAGATTCAGTGAATCTCGAATGCGATATACTGGCCAAGTACGTGGCGTCCTTGTCAGGTTACCGGGCGGAGCCCAAGAAAGGCTCCACGTTGACTTTTGAATACCTCAAGGAGCAAGGGTATTAGGCGAGCGCTCATATGAGTGGCTCATGACGAACCCCCTCATTTCTCCAGACTGGTCCGTTGGCTGACGGATGGGGGATGCGATGTAGCCCCTCTTTCTTTCCGAATCCATCTATGTATTTCTGCGCGATAGAAGAAGCAATTGAAGAGATCCGGGAAGGCAGGATGATCATCGTGGTAGATGACGAAGACCGCGAGAATGAAGGTGACTTGACGATTGCGGCCGAGAAGGTGACGCCCGATGCCATCAACTTTATGGCCCGACACGGACGCGGGCTCATCTGTCTGTCAATGACGGGAGATCGGCTGGATGAACTGCAGATCCCTCTAATGGTGACGGACAACAGCTCGACTTACGGAACCGCTTTCTGCGTTTCTATCGAAGCTAGACATAAGGTTTCCACAGGGATCTCCGCGGCCGACCGGGCGCATACTATTCTGACGGCGCTGGACTCTAACACTAAACCTCAGGACTTGGTCAGGCCAGGCCACGTCTTTCCGCTACGCGCAAGAAAAGGCGGGGTCTTGATTCGCGCCGGCCAGACCGAGGCTGCGGTCGATTTGGCTCGCATTGCCGGGTTGAAGCCGGCAGGAGTGATCTGCGAAGTCATGAACGAGGACGGAACCATGGCTCGTGTACAAGAACTCCATGACTTTGCGAAGCAGCATGGGCTAAAGATGATCACCGTGGCCGATCTCATTAAGTATAGGTTGCGCACGGAATTCTTTGTTCATCTCATCGCCGAAGCAGAGCTTCCCACTCGTTTTGGTCCTTTCAAGATGATGGCTTTTGAGTGCGAAATTGACAACGAGACTCATGTGGCTCTGGTTTATGGCAGGATTGACCCGGAGAAGCCAGTTCTGGTAAGAGTCCATTCCCATTGCCTGACCGGGGACGTCTTCAGTTCGGTTCAGTGCCAGTGCAAAACCCAGTTGGACAAATCCTTGGCCATGATTGCGCGCGAAGGTAGCGGAGTTCTCCTTTACATGCATCAGACAGGACGAGGTTTCGACTTGCAGAAGGGAGACGGAGGGAACCGTATTGCCTATCATGGCATGGCGGACATCGATGGGGAAGCTTACAGCATGAAGCGCGCCCAGCGAGACTATGGGACGGGAGCTCAGATCCTTCTGCGGCTAAACCTCAAAACCATTCGCATCCTTACCAATCACCCCCGCAAAATCGTGGCCCTCGAAGGCTATGGGATCAAGGTCATTGAACAAATTCCCATTGATATCTCAGAGCAGATCTCCAAAAAGCCTGTCTCCTAGTCCTGTGGCCCCTCCTC
>Ga0075433_10004614_pt1 | contig 10749 bp, 9 predicted proteins | sample RhiMethybrSRZTD2_FD_75299 | JGI IMG/M metagenome (GOLD analysis project Ga0075433, IMG submission 75299) | Populus rhizosphere microbial communities from Tennessee, USA - Rhizosphere MetaG P. TD hybrid SRZTD2 | ecosystem: Host-associated > Plants > Roots > Rhizosphere > Soil | place: USA... | reverse complement strand
GTGCCCTTGCGCCGCGCGCTCGTGACCGGAACGGACCTCCCCTACCCAGAGGGCGTCGCGGCGGCCGAAGTGCTCAAAGTGGGCACCGGCGTCGGTGGCGTGGAAGAGAACCGCCGCGGCCTGCGAATGATTGTCTGGAGTTCGGTCGTAGCAGCCGTTTTCGCCGCGCTGGCGCAGACCAGAATTCTCGTCGCGGACGTCGCCAAGGCTTTCAATTTCGGGTCAGGAGCTTCAGCGGCTTCCGCGAGCCTTTCGATGCTGCTGATCGGGGTCGGCCATCTCGTCGGCCTGGCCGTCGGCATCGCGATGTTTGTTGGGTTGCTGATCAGCTGGGTCTTCCTCGTTCCGCACTATACGGCATTGGCCACGCAGCCCGGGGGTGTTGAGCTTGGGGCGTTCGTCAACGACGTCTTCCGGCATCAGGTGCGGTTCATTGGCGCGGGCACGATCGGCGTCGCCGCGATCTGGACCTTGCTTCGGATTCTCCGCCCGATCATCAGCGGCGTAACCGGCGCGCTTGCGGCCAACCGCGAGCGAAAGGCCGGCCGCGGTGGAGAACTGCCGATTACCGAGCGCGACCTTCCAATTGGGATCGTTGGCGCCTCGATCCTGGTCTTGATGATCCCTATCGGCCTGTTGTTGTACGCCTTCGCGGACACAGACCCGATTGCGTCCAATCCGACGCTGACGCTGCTCGTCAGCATCATCTACATCCTCATTGCCGGCATCGTGATCGCCGCAATCACCGGCTACATGGCCGGGTTGATCGGGGCCTCAAACAGTCCCGTTTCCGGCGTCGGAATCCTGTCCGTGCTGGGGATCGCGCTGATCCTCGCGCTGATCTTCGGGAAAGTGGGCGGCGACGCCTCGAAATCGCTGGTCGCGTTCGCGTTGTTGGTCACGGCCTTCATCTTTGGCGTCGCCACCATCGCGAATAACAATCTTCAGGATCTCAAGACCGGCCAATTGGTCGATGCGACACCTTGGCGGCAGCAGGTCGCGCTGGTGCTGGGCGTCGTATTCGGAGCGCTGGTCATTCCGCCGGTACTCAACCTGTTGAACAGCACGTTGGGATTCCAGGGCGCGCCTGGAGCCGATGCGAATTCACTCGCAGCGCCTCAAGCCGCGCTGATCTCCGCGATCGCTCAAGGCGTTCTCGGCGGCGATCTCGACTGGAAGCTGATTGGATGGGGGGCGCTGATCGGCGTCGTCGTGATCATGATCGACGAGGGTCTGCGCTACACCAAAAAGGGATCACTTCCGCCGCTGGCCGTCGGCATGGGCATCTATCTGCCAATGGCACTGACTCTGTTGATTCCGGCGGGCGCCCTGCTCGGCCGACTCTATGATAATTGGGCGGCCCGGCGGCCGAATGCGGAGTTCGCGCAGCGCATGGGCGTGCTCCTCGCGACCGGCCTGATCGTCGGCGAAAGCCTGTTCGGGGTCGTATTCGCGATGATCGTCGGTGCAACGCGCCAGGACACGCCGCTCGCTCTGGTCGCGGAAAATCCGTGGGCGGTGCCGCTCAGCATATTGGTCTTCACCGCGGCGATTTTGGGTCTCTATGCCTGGACACGACAGCAGGCGGCTTCCGCTCCGATCGTTCCGGAGGACCACATCACGCCGCCGCGGGAGATGGCTCCGCGCTAATTGCTGGCTAGTACCTCGCGCCGAAGAGCGGCGGGAGCCCAGGGCTTCGCGCCGGCTTCGGCCGCGCGGATGAGCTCGACGATCTTGCAGTTGATCGGAGACTTCACGCCGATTCTCTCCGCCAGCGCGACAAGCTCTCCGTTGATATAACCCACTTCGGTCTTGCGGCCGTGGGCAAGGTCATCCGACATCGACGACCGCGCCTTGGCATCGATCTTCCAGCGCTTGATGAACACCCGATTGAACAGCCAGTCGGGCGAATCGATCACGGCCGGCATCAGCCGCGGCCCGACCGCACCGACCTTTGCCGGCCGGATTCCGGCGCGCTCCAATATCCCGAGCCCCTCGCGCATCGCCGCGGCGAACACGCGGCGATAATCCCGCTCCCGGATCTCGGTGAGCAGGGTCCGGCCGGACAAGGCATTGACCGCATTGTTGAGGTTGATGAGCAATTTGCCCCAGGCGATCCCGGGCATGTCGTCGGATAGCTCGAGCTCCGCCGGCCCGGCACCAACGCGCCCGGCCAGTTCGCGCGTCCGCGAGCGGTTTTCCGCGTAGAGCGGCGCTCCCGCCACGCCTTTGTGGAAGCGGCCTTCACCCAGATAGGCGCAATTGAACGGCACCATCCCGCGCACGACTTCGAACCGCTCGCCAAGCGCGCGTTCGAGAACATCGACATTGCTGATCCCGTTCTGGAAGCTGATCACGAGCGCCCCGGAGCGGCCACGCTCGGCAATGTCCCGCGCCGCATCGGCGGTCGCGCCGCTTTTCACGCAAAGCGCGATCACATCGGCGTCGGCCAAGCCGCTTGGCTCGGTGCGATAGTCGACATCGTCCAACCGGACCTGCCAGCCGCTGTAATCGCTGACCGTCAGGCCATTTTCCGCAACATCCGCCGCGATTGTCGGCCGTCCGATGAACGTGACCGGCAATCCCGCCGCCTGCCAGCATCCGCCGATGAAGCAGCCGACCGAGCCGGCGCCGAGGACGGCGATCCTATCCGCGGCCACGGTACGGCGCGACGCCCTGATCGGGCAGCCACAAGCCCCCGGGCGGCGGGCCCGACTGCCAGAAGACGTCGATCGGCATTCCGCCGCGCGGGTACCAATAGCCGCCGATCCTGAGCCACTTGGGCTTCATCTCGGCCACCAGGCGCTGGCCGATGCAGACTGTCACGTCCTCGTGGAAGCCGGCGTGGCTGCGATAGCTCCCGAGGAACAGCTTCAGGCTCTTCGATTCGACGATCGTCGCATCGGGCGCATAGTCGATCACCAAATGCGCGAAGTCGGGCTGGCCGGTGACGGGGCAGAGCGAGGTGAACTCCGGCGCCGCGAACCGCACCAGGTACAGCGCGCCCGGCCGCGGATTCGGCACATAGTCGAGCACCGCTTCGTCGGGCGAAGCGGGCAGCGCACTGGCCTTACCGAGATGCGTGGTCTCCATCGCGGCGCCTCTTAGGGTTCCGGCAGCGCCCAGTCGATGGGCGGCAATCCATGGGCTTCCAGGAACGCGTTGGCCTTGGAAAAATGCCGGCACCCGAAGAAGCCGCTATGCGCCGACAGCGGCGACGGATGCGGTGCCTTCAGCACCAGGTGGCGCGACGTATCGACGAACGCCGCCTTCTTCTGCGCGTAGCTCCCCCACAGCATGAACACGACCGGCTCCTGCTTGGCGTTGACCAATTGAATGATCGCGTCGGTAAACCGCTCCCAGCCCTTCTCGCGATGCGAGGCGGCGCGGCCCATCTCGACGGTGAGGACGCTGTTCAGAAGGAGCACGCCCTGCTCCGCCCAATGTTCGAGGAAACCGTGCCGCGCGGGTTCAACCCCGAGGTCGCTCCGCAGCTCCTTGAAGATGTTGACGAGGCTCGGCGGCGGCTGGACCCCGTGCCGGACCGAGAAGCACAGCCCGTGCGCCTGGCCGAGGCCATGATACGGGTCCTGGCCGAGGATCACGACCCGGACCTTTTCGAGCGGGGTCAGGTCGAGCGCCCGGAACCACTCGCTGCCCTTCGGGAAGATCCGCTTGCCGCGATCGCGCTCGGCGAGGAGGAAGCGCTTCAATTCGGCCATGTACGGCTGCTCGAACTCGCTCGCGAGCCGCTCGCGCCAGCCTGGTTCCAGCTTGATCTCCTGGGTCGCCATCGCCCGCCTTTGTAGCCTATCTTCGCCAAATGGAATCGCTCGTCTCCACCGATTGGCTTGCAGAGCATCTCGGCGAGCCCGACCTCGTCGTGGTCGACTCGAGCTGGCACATGCCGGCGAGCGGCCGAAGCGGCCGCGACGAATATCTGGCTTCTCACATCCCCGGCGCCCGCTTCCTCGACATCGACGAGGTCAGCGATCGCTCCAACCCCGCCCCGCACATGCTCCCATCCGCCGCGGAATTCGCTGCCGCGATGGAGCGCCTCGGCATCGGCTGCGGCGACCGCATCATTGTCTACGACAATTCGCCGGCCCGAACCGCCGCGCGAGGCTGGTTCACGTTCCGCCACTTCGGGGCGCGCGACGTCGCGATCCTCGACGGCGGGTTTCAGAAATGGGTCGCCGAGGGGCGGCCAACCGAATCCGGAGAGGCCGAGACCAGGCAAAGCGCCTTCGAACCCGCGGAAGATGCTGATGAGGTCGTCGCCAAGCAGCAGATACTCGCGGGCGGCCTCGACATGCCCCTGCTCGACGCCCGCAGCAGGGAGCGGTTCGAGGGCAGCGCGCCCGATCCGCGTCCGGGGGTGGAGCCCGGCCATATCCCGGGCGGGCGCAACCTGCCCTTCGGCCTGCTCTACAATGAGGACGGGACCTTCAAGTCGCCCGATGAGATCCGCCACCTGTTCGCCGAGGCGGGAATCGACCCCGCTCGGCCGTTCACCGCGACCTGCGGCTCCGGGGTGACCGCGGCCTGCCTCCTTTTTGCCGCGCACGTGCTCGGCCACGACGGCAATCGGCTCTATGATGGAAGTTGGTCGGAATGGGGCGCCGACCCGGCGACCCCGAAAGCCCAAGGTCCAGCTTAAAGCGCGTCCGGCCTAGGCCAGAACGACCTTCGATACCTCGGCGAGCTCGCGCCGGATTTGTTCGATCAGCGCCTTGCTCGCCTCTTCGTGCGGCTCGTTCCCCTTTTGCTTCTCGGAGAGCAAGGCTTCGACCCCGGCGGCGGTCGCTTCGACCAGCCTTCCCGAGCGAGCATCGAACCAGCGGCGCTTCTGCTCATCGGCGCGGTTCCAGGCGTCCGCGATCGCCTCGTCGTCCATGTCGGACGCCGGTCCGCCGCCGAACGGATCGACCAGGCGGAGCGCATGACGAACGGTCGCTAGGCGGGCGACGGCCTCGGCATAAGGCTCGGGCCTCGGCCGCGGCGCGGAATCGGGAAGGAGCGTAAGCATCTGCCCGCGAGTAAACGGGTGAGGCTAAAATTCTGTGAATCCGTCATGCTGAACTTGTTTCAGCATCCATCCAGGAGACCGCTGAGCAGGTGACGAAATGGACCCTGAAACAAGTTCAGGGTGACGAGTTGGCGTTACGCCCCTTGCGTCGCGTCGATGTCGCGCAGGATCCAGCCGCGCTGCGGGATCGTTTCGATGAATTCGGCGCCGCCCGACGCATTCCTGAGCTTCTTGCGGAGCTTCGAGATGAACACGTCGATGATCTTGGGCTGCGGCTGGTCGTCGGCGCGGCGATAGAGGTGCTTCAGGAGCATCGCGCGCGTCACGACATTGTTGCGGGCGAACGCCAGCAGCTCGAGCACGCGATATTCCATCTCGGTGATTCCGATGGGGTGCCCGTCGATTCGGATCAGCCGCTGGACCTGGTCGACGCTGAGCCGCCCGCCGCAAAGCGTTTCGGGCATCTCGCCGCCGCTCGCCTTGAGGCTCGCCAACAGCTTCGATGCCGCTTCCTCGCTGTCTTCGGGGGATACGCTGCGCGGGCTTCCGATCAGCGCCTGCTGGATGTCCCCGAGCAATTTGTGCGCTTCCTCGACCAGCCGCGAGCCTTCCTCGAAGCGGCGGCGGGAACGGTCGAGCATCGATTCGATCTCGACCAGCCTGGCGGATAAGGTTTCTTCAGCCATTCGTTAGGGTTCGTCCCCGCTCTTATAGTCTACTGACCGGCCTGCGCCGAGGCGATGTTGGTGTTCGCGGCCGGCGCGTTCAAAATCTGGATCGTCGCCGCGCCTTTATCAACCACGCGCGTATCCGGGTCCCACACCTGGCTGCGGATTCCGATCTGCGCCCGGTCGCGCCCGGCGTCGTCGAGCATGCTGCTCTCGGCCGCGCTGCGCGGGGCAGGCCCGCCGAACAGGGCGTCGATCGCCTGGCTCTGGGCGTCTCCCGCCGAAAGACCCGCGGTGCCCGCAACCGGCGGAGTCAGACTGAAATCGGGCGGAATGATCAGCGGCGCGTTGCGCGCGACCGCGAACTCGTCGGGCGTATTGTTCCGGCTGCTGCGGAAAATGGAGCAGCCGCTGGTCGCGACGGCGGCCACGATCACCACGGCGGTTAGGACTTTACGCATGCTCGATAGTCTCCCCGGGTTTTTCACCCTCTGTGCGCTCCTTACGAGTGAGGAACGCTCGCAGCAACAGGATCACGACGCCGATGCTAATCGCTGCGTCGCCGACATTGAATACCAAAAACGGGCGGAAGTCGCCGAAATGCAGGTCGGCGAAGTCGACGACATAGCCGAAGCGGACCCGGTCGAGGATGTTTCCAAGGGCCCCGCCGAGCACCATCCCGAGCGCGAGCTGGTCGAAGCGGTTCTTCTCCTTGCCGATCCAGTAGGCGACTCCGATCGCGATGACCGACGTCAGCGCGACCAGCATCCAGCGGCCGACCGGGTTGGTCGCATTGAGCAGGCCCAGCGAAATGCCGTTGTTCTCGGTGTAGGTCAGGTTGAAGATCGGCAGGAGCACGACCTGCCCGACCTCGCGAAGCTGCAGCGGGCCGGTGACGACCCATTTCGCCAGCTGGTCGAGTCCGAAAATCAGCAGGGCAATGCTGAAACCGAGGGCGCGGGTTCGCATCAACGCCCACTCCCGTCATGCTGAACTTGTTTCAGCATCCATTGTGGAAACGGCTGAGCGGATGGAAAAATGGACCCTAAAACAAGTTCAGGGTGACGGAAATACTCACCCATTCAGCACATCCTTGCAGCGGTCGCAGATATCGCCATTGGCCTCCACCTCCGGCAGGTAGCGCCGGCAGCGCTCGCATTTCTGGTTCTTCGTCTTCGCCACCCTGATCTCATCGCCTTTGCGGACTGTCGAGGTGATGAACAGCTCGGCGAGGAGTTCGGGGTCCTCGTCGCTCGGCACCGTGACTTCGGCTTCGAGGCTCGAGCCCAGCACCTTGTCCTTGCGCAGCGGCTCGATCGCTTCGGTCACCTGGGAGCGAAGCTCGCGCAAGGCGCCCCACTTCGCATCGTCGGCATCGACCGCGGGCACCTCCGGCCATTCGAGCAGATGCACCGAGCCTGCATCCGGGAAGCGCGTGCCCCACACTTCCTCGGTGGTGAATACCAGCACGGGAGCCAGCCAGCGCACCAGCGCGTGGAAGAGGATGTCGAGGACGGTCCGGTTGGCCCGCCGCGTTGCGGTCTGGACCCCGGTCTCGGCGTTGATCTCGCAGTAAAGGACGTCCTTGCGGATATCGAAATAGAAGGCGCTCAAATCCTCGTTGCAGAAATCGGTCAACGCGCGGACGTAGGTATTGAAGTCGAAGTCGTTCACTGCCCGGCGCAACGTCTTGTCCAGCTCGGTCGTCAGGTGAAGCACATAGCGCTCCAGCCCGGGCATTCCCTCGACCCCGACCTTCTCGGCTTCTGAAAACCCGTCGAGCCCGCCGAGCAAGTAGCGGAAGGTGTTGCGGAGCTTGCGATATTGGTCCGCCACCCCGGTCAGGATCTCGTCGCCGATGCGATGGTCCTCGGTGAAGTCGACCGACAGGGACCACAGCCGGATGATGTCCGCGCCATAGGTCTCCATCACCTTCAGCGGGTCGACCGTGTTCCCCAGGCTCTTCGACATTTTCATGCCCTTGGAGTCCATGGTGAAGCCGTGGGTCAGCACCGCGTCGTAGGGCGCGCGTCCGCGAGTCCCGCAGCTTTCGAGCAGGCTCGACTGGAACCAGCCGCGATGCTGGTCCGACCCTTCGAGATAGAGGTCGGCGGGCCAGCGCTCCTCGGGCCAGTGCCCACTCTCCAGGGTGAAGACGTGGGTGCAGCCGCTGTCGAACCAGACGTCGAGAATGTCGGTCACCATCTCATAGTCGTCGGGATTGCGGTTGCCGAGGAAGGCGGCGGCGTTTTCCGCGTCCCAGGCATCGACGCCGCTCCTGGAGACGGCTTCTATGATGCGCTGGTTGACTTCATGGTCGACCAGCGGCTCGCCCGTCTTCCTTTCGACGAAGAGCGCGATCGGCACCCCCCAAGCGCGTTGGCGGCTGATCACCCAGTCGGGGCGGCCTTCGACCATGGAGCCGAGGCGGTTGCGGCCCTTCTCGGGGACGAACCGCGTGTCGGCGATCGCCTGCATGGCCAGCTGACGGAGACTAGCCCCTCCCCCCTCCGCGGGGGAGGGGTTGGGGAGAGGGGGCGCCGGAGATGGGGCAGCCCCCTCTCCCTGCGTCGCTCCGCTCCGCTGTCCCTCCCCCGCGGAGGGGGGAGGGACGATTGGCCGATCCATCGCGATGAACCATTGCGGCGTGCAGCGGTAGATGACCTTGGCCTTCGACCGCCACGAGTGCGGATAACTGTGCCGGAAGTCGGCGGAGGCCGCGAGCAGCGCGCCCGCCTCGCGCAGGTCGGAGCAGATCGGCCCGTCGGGTGCGTTGAACTTATTGTTGATGACCGAACCTTGGCCGCCGAGCCACAGCCAGTCGGGCCGGTAGAAGCCCGCCGCATCGACCGCGAACACCGGATCGATGCCGTTGGCCTTGCACAGTTCGAAATCGTCCTCGCCATGGTCGGGCGCCATGTGGACGAGCCCCGTGCCCTGGTCGGTGGTGACGAAGTCGCCGGCGAGGAACGGCCGCGGCTTGGCGAAGAACCCGCCGAGCTTGTGCATCGGGTGGCGGACGATTGTGCCGGCTAGGTCGGAGCCGCGTCCTGCCCAAGTGATTGCCGGACACGAGGGAAGGAGTGACGTTTCCAGCCCAACGGCGATGCTGCTGCCGAGAAGCCGCGCACCCTCCGCGACTAGTTCTGGCATTTCCCAATCGACACGTTTCGCAAGGCCTTCCGCGAGAACCGCGGCGATCAAGAGTCGTTGGCCATGAATCTCGACGACGATGTACGCTTGATCAGGATTGTAGGCGATTCCCTGGTTGACCGGGATCGTCCACGGCGTGGTCGTCCACACCACCGCATAAGCCCCGACCAGCTCCGGGATCGGGCTCTCGACGATCTCGAACCCGACATCGATCTGGGTCGAAACGATGTCCTCATATTCGATCTCGGCCTCAGCGAGCGCGGTCTTCTCGACCGGCGACCACATCACCGGCTTGGCCCCGCGATACAGCTGGCCGGACTCGGCGAACTTGAACAGCTCAGAGACGATCGTTGCCTCGGCGTTGAAGTTCATCGTCAGATAGGGCTTGTCCCAGTCGGCATTCACTCCGAGCCGCTTCAGCTGCTCGCGCTGCACGTCGACCCAATGCTGCGCATAGGCGCGGCACTCGGCGCGGAACTCCCTGACCGGCACCTCGTCCTTGTTGAGCTTCTTCTTGCGGTACTGCTCCTCGACCTTCCACTCGATCGGCAGGCCGTGACAGTCCCAGCCAGGCACGTAAGGCGCGTCCTTGCCGAGCAAATTCTGCGTCCGGACCACCATGTCCTTCAGAGTATGGTTGAGCGCATGGCCGATGTGGATGTCGCCGTTGGCGTAGGGCGGGCCGTCGTGGAAGATGAACTTCTCGCGCCCATCACGCGATTTGCGCAACTGGCCATACAGGTCCTGCTCCGCCCAGCGCGCCGCGATCGCCGGCTCCTTCTGCGGCAGCCCGGCCTTCATCGGAAAGTCGGTGCGCGGAAGGAAGACGGTCGATCGGTAATCGGACTTGGTATTGTCAGGGGCGTCGGCCATTACCGGCGCGGCCTTAGCGGGGCCGCCCAAGAAAATGCAAACCCGTCATGCTGAACTTGTTTCAGCATCCATTGCGGAGGCGAGCGGCCTGGGTGGAGGAATGGACCCTGAAACAAGTTCAGGGTGACAGGCCGCCTTTCCGCCGACGCTCCAACCCCGCGTCGGCCGCGTCGACCTGCGCCTCGGTGCGGATGTCCCGGCTGGGGCGAAATGCCGGACCAACGGTCCAGATATCCTCGACCCAGAGATAGCCCCTGAAGGTCGAAGGCACGTCGGCGAGCTGCTCGGGCAGCGTCAACCCGGTGCCCGACTTCCCGCCTCGGGGACCGATGACAACGACCTTCGCGCCGACCGAGTTCATCCGCTGAAGCAGGCGGTTGGGCCAGCCGGCAAACAGCCACTGATGGCTGAGCGGCACCATGATGACCCCTTTCCGGCAGCTATCCGGAATTATCGTGAGCCACCCCCATTTCAGATAGTCCTTGGTGCAGCGCTTTGCCTCGTCCATGCTCCACGCCCAGGCGCCCGGATAAAGCTTGCGGATCCGCTCGACCGGACCGGGAGCGCCATAGAAGCCGTCGCCGACTTTGACCGGATCGTGGCCCGCCTCGGCGAGCTCATGCGCGAGCACGTCGGCCTCATGCGGATCCCTGCTCTTGAAGTTGTAGAGATACGCCATTCCGGGAAGGGCCCGAAGGACCTCCTGCAAGCTTGGGATCGCGCCGCGCTGCTTGCCGCGCAGGGGAAAGGTCTTTCCGCCATCCGCGGTGTAGCCGTAACCGGGATCGAGCTGTTTCAGCTCGGCGAGCGTCTTGCTGCGCACCTCTCCCTTGCCATCGGTGCGGCAGTCCAGCGTCCAGTCGTGGAATACCGCCATTTTCCCATCGGCGGTCGGAGCGACATCGATTTCGATCATGTCCGCGCCCTGCCGCCACGCCGCGTCGACCGAACGAACCGTGTTTTCGAGATAATCATGTACGGGCGGCTCGATCCGTGTCGCGGTACAGCTGTCGCGACCGATTCCGC
>Ga0075433_10004613_pt1 | contig 10752 bp, 10 predicted proteins | sample RhiMethybrSRZTD2_FD_75299 | JGI IMG/M metagenome (GOLD analysis project Ga0075433, IMG submission 75299) | Populus rhizosphere microbial communities from Tennessee, USA - Rhizosphere MetaG P. TD hybrid SRZTD2 | ecosystem: Host-associated > Plants > Roots > Rhizosphere > Soil | place: USA... | reverse complement strand
CCGATCGGAGCACGTCGTCGACAGAAGCGGTGCCGTCCGATCTGTTCGTATGAACGTGGATGGCGCCACGGATCGGCGTCTTCAGGCCTTCCGCCAGCGGCGGTAATCCATGCGGAGATGTCGGAAGGGCCGCAAACAGCACGAGAGCCGCTACGGCAAGAACCGCCACACGTCCGAGAAGGCGAAACACGCCTCTCAGGCCCTTGGATGAAAGCGGTCGTAGACCGCACGCATCCGCTGCTGCAGCACATGCGTGTAGATCTGCGTTGTCGACAGATCGGCATGGCCGAGCATCATCTGAATGGCGCGAAGGTCGGCGCCCCGCTCGAGCAGATGGGTGGCAAAGGAGTGCCGGAGTGTGTGCGGGCTGAGCGTCGCCCGTACGCCGGCACGCCGGCCGTACGCTTTCAACACTTTCCAGAAGCCGACGCGCGTGAGCCCAGGTCCACCACCGCGCGCGTTCACGAACAACCGAGGACTACTGCGTTTGCCGAGGAGAACGGGACGTGCGTCTCGCACATATCGACTCACCCAGGCCGAGGCTTCATCGCCGAGCGGCACGACGCGCTGCTTGCCGCCCTTGCCGGTACATGTCAGATAGGACGCGTTGAGGTTGACGTCGCCAGGCCGCAGCGAAATCAGTTCTGACACACGCAGCCCCGTGGCGTACAGCAGCTCGATGAGCGCGCGATCGCGGAGGCCACGTGGGCTCGTTACGTCAGGCTGTGCCAAGAGATTATCGACTTCATCAACGGAGAGATGGCGCGGCAGCGACTTCCACGCGCGGGGTGCACGCAGATCGTCGGCCGGACTGACCTCGAGCCGCCCTTCAATCACCAGAAATCGGTAGAAGCCACGATAGCAGGCGATGGCGCGTGCCACCGACCGCGGCGAACGTCCCTCTGACATCAATTGGCGAATGCACTCCTCTAACTGCTGTCTTGTTAGACGCGCGAGCGGTGCCCCGCAGCCTGCCGCGAATTCGCGCAGCAGCATGAGATCGCGCCCGTAGCTCGCAATTGAGTTGGCTGCCAGACGCCGCTCAACCGTGAGATGCGTCAGATAGGCGTCAACCTCTCGACTTGCTCCCCTCGCTCGCGGCGAGCCCGCTCGATGCGTAGCGCTCGCCTGGGACATATTTCGTTGCGACCCGGTAGAAGGCACGGCAGACTCAGAAGATGATCGCCCGATTGTAGAATTGTAACGAACTTATGCCTGTGCGCTCGAAGTGGCAGTCCCTCCCGACCGAAGCGATCAATCCCGCGACACTCGGTATCGACAAACTCTCCGCCGACGACATCGTTGAACTGATGCTCAGCGAAGACCGGAAAATGCTCGCCGCCGTGCAGCGCGAGCACGAACGGATCGCGGTCGGCGTCGAAATGGTTGCAACCGCGCTTCGCAAGGAAGGGCGCATCATCTTCGTGGGCGCCGGGACCAGCGGCCGCCTCGGACTTCTGGAATCCGCCGAGATGCCGCCGACGTTCAGCACCGAACCGGGTCTCGTCCAGGCGATCATGGCCGGGGGGCGCGACGCCATCTTCAACGCGAAGGAAGGTGTCGAGGACAACTACGAAGAAGGCGCACGTTCGATCATGCGCTTGCGCCCGACCAAGCGGGACATTGTCATCGGCGTGTCGGCCAGCGGCATGACGCAGTTCGTGCGCGGCGCGCTGACGCGCGCGCGCAGGGCTGGCGCGCGAATCATCTTCGTCACCTGTGATCCGCATACAGAGCTCCAGACATTTGTCGATCTCACGATTTCTCCTGCAGTAGGTGCGGAGGTGATCGCTGGTTCAACCCGTCTGAAAGCCGGCACGGCGACCAAGATGGTGCTGAACATGCTGACCACTGGCGCGATGATCCGCATCGGCAAGACCTACGGAAACCTGATGGTGGACGTCCAGACCAACTCGGAGAAGCTGAAGGATCGCGCGCGCCGCATCGTCAACATCGTGACCGGTCTCGAGTATGACGAGGCGGACAAGCTCCTCAAACGAGCCCACTGGAACGTGAAAGCCGCGATCGTCATGCAGAAGACGGGGCTTCCCTACCCGAAGGCGCTTTCGCGGCTTCGGAAGGCGCACGATTCGATGCGCGAAGCGCTCGGCGAGGACATCGAGCCGCGGCTCCGCGGCATGCTGCAGGGCGCGGCTGAAGCCGCCGGCAACGGACGCGGTTAACTCAGCGACGCCGCCTCGCGATCCAGAATCAATTCGACATCCTCGTGTACCTGCAGCATCGACGCCGGCACACGAGTGGTGAGGCGACCGCCGGTCGCCTGCCGGATGCACTCGGCCTTTTTGCCGCCGGTGGCGACGAGGACGATTCGTCGGGCACGCAGAATCGTCCCGATTCCCATTGACAACGCCTCCGCAGGCACGCGCGACGGGTCGTTGCCGAACAGCATCGCGTTGTCGCGCCTCGTCGATTCCATCAACCGGACGCGATGTGTGCGCACCGGCAAATCGTCGCCAGGTTCGTTGAACCCGATGTGGCCGTTGGTGCCGATGCCGAGCAACTGCAGGTCGATACCGCCCGCCGCGGCAATCGCCGCTTCGTACCGATCGCATTCGGCGTTCAGGTCTGCAGCGACGCCGTTCAGAAAATGGATTCGTTCAGGGCGGAGATTCACCCCTTCGAACAGGTGACGCTCCATGAACGTTCGGAAGCTTCCCGGATGGCGGCCGTCGATGCCGGCGAATTCGTCGAGATTGAAGGTGGAGGCGCGCGACCAGTCGGTGTTGCCCGCCGCATGAATCCTGCACAGCTCCGCGTACCCATCAACGGGCGTACGCCCTGACGCAAGCCCGAGTACCGCGTCCGGCTTGGCTTGCAGCGTTGATGCGACACGTTCGGCAAGCGCCGCAGCGACGTCGTCGCTACCGTCGAGCACCGTGATCTTCACGGCCGCCTAGACATACGTCGGAACAGCCAGCGATCCTTTCGCTGCCGCAAGCGCCAGACGGACGGCACCCACCGCCGGCTCGACCTCCAGGCGCTGAACGTGGGTCCGCGGCGCAATTTCCGACAGCCGCCTCGTGATATCGCCGACCAGCCACGGAATGCCGCGGAAGATGCCGCCGGCGAGCACCGTCGGAAAAACGTCGCCGCGCATCTGCAGGCGGCCGATCACTGACGCCGCCGCAGACGCAAGTTCGGCGCCCGCATGACGCAGGATCTCGGCCGCAATGGCGTCGCGTTCGTCCATCGCCCGCTGCACCAGCCCGGCGATGCCTGCGATGGTGTGCCGGTGAACGTCCCGGTAGTAAATCTCATGGATGAGCTGCTTCGGCGTCGAAAGATCGAGATGTTCAAGGATCATCGGCGTCAGCAGCGTGGCAGGTCCTCGGCCGTCGAACTGCCGCACGACCGCGGTCAGCGCGGCCCGCCCGATCCAGAACCCGCCACCCTCGTCGCCGAGGAGATACCCCCATCCACCTGCGCGCGCGGCGCGGCCGCCGCCATCGCGTCCATACGCAATGGATCCTGTGCCCGCAACGACAACGACACCTGGCGCGTCACCGGCACCGGCAACGAGTGCGACAAGCGCGTCGTTGACAACGATCACCTGGGCCTTGAAGCCGATTCGGCGCATGATGCTCTGCACCGCGGCGGTGTCGTCCGGTCGATCGACCCCAGCGATGCCCAGGCAGATGGCCGCTGGCCGCAAGTCGTGGTCACCGATCGCGGCGTCCATTACCTGGTGGAGGACCTTCTCGACCTCGAGTTCGCCGGAAGCCTGCAGGTTCGCGCCTCCGCCACGCGCCTCGCCGATAATTCGCCCCTCACTGTCGGCAAGCAAACACATCGTTTTTGTGCCGCCCGCATCTATACCGAGGACGTACATCTTTGAAAATTGTAGTACAGTCTCGCTTTCTTCCTGCATGCCTCCTCACGGCCTTGCACACATGCGCGAGCGCAAGACACCACCCCGACGGACGCTGATCTCGCTTCTGCTTTGTCTCGTCATTGCCGCATTGACCGCTTACAACACGATTGGTGCGGCGGCCGCGACGGATGAAGTGCGCGCGCTCTGGGTGCGGCAGACCAGTCTTGACAGTGAAGAATCGATTCGCAGGATGGTTGCGTCTGCGGCGACGTCCGGCTTCAACACCCTGTTTGTTCAAATCGCAAACGAAGCGGCCGCGGCCGCGCAAACATTTGATCCCGTCGCTGAAACGATCACTCAGGCACATACCGCGGGATTACGCGTGCATGCGTGGCTCGACATCGCCCGCGTCGCGCCGACGGGCGAGCTGCCATTCGCACGCGACCACGTCATCTACCAGCACCCTGAATGGTTGATGGTACCGCGCGCCATTGCGGCCGAGCTGCTTCCCGTCGATGTGCACAATCCGGACTACCTCGGACGCCTGGTCCGGTGGACCCGCAGCAACACCGATCGAATCGACGGGCTGTACGTATCGCCGGCGATTTCGGAAGCTGCGTCATATCTGGCCGAGGCTGTTCGCGACATCGTGCGGCGGTATCCGATCGACGGGGTCTACCTGGACCACGTGCGTTACCCGTCAGCCGATGTCGATTACGGCGCGAAGTCGATTGCCGCGTTTCGCGACTTCATGCGCGGCCAGTTGCCGCTCGCCGAGCGGCAACGCATCGATTCCATTCAGGCGCTCGATCCGTTTGCGTATCCGAACGAGCTCGCGGAACAGTGGCGATCGTTCCGGCGGGCGCAGCTCACCGCGCTTGTTGTCCGGTTGCGCAGCACGGCAAAGAGCGTGCGTCCGGAAGCCCTCGTGAGCGTTGCGGTCACCTCCGATGCGGAATCCGCCGAACGTGACAACTTGCAGGATTGGCGGACGTGGGCAGCCAACGAATTCGTCGACGCGCTGTGCCCGATGGTGACGGGCGCCGATGTCACAGGGCAGCTGTCACAGATCCGTGCGCTGGCGGCCGGGCGCCCGTTCTGGGCTGGCATCGGCGCCAACCGGCTATCGCAGCGCGAAACGATAGACGGCATCGGCGCCGCACGCCGCGCCGGCGCGCAGGGCATCGTTCTGTTCTCCTACGACAGCCTGATCAGTCCGCCGAAGGGATCCGATTTTCTGACAGGAATCGGACGCGGCGCGTTCGCCGGCTCTTGAACGAGAGCGCTGTCAGCCCGAGGGGCCGACTCCGTTTCGATGCTGTGCGGCAAGTCCTCGAGCGCGCGATCGCTGAACGTGCATTCCCCGCCGCCGTCATCGAGGTTGGCACCTCCGGAGAACCGCTCTGGCGCCGGGCGTTTGGAACACTCACCTTCGACGCGGCCGCCGCAGCCGCCACCGACGACACGATTTTCGATCTCGCCTCTCTGACCAAGGTCGTGGCGACGACGCCGATGGTGATGCAGCAGGTGGAGCGCGGCGTGCTCGCGGTCGACGATCCGGTGTCGGGCCACCTGGCCGCATGGAGTGGCGACGATCGAGCAGATGTGACACTGCGCGATCTACTGGCACATTGTTCCGGCCTTCCCGCCTGGCGGCCGCTTTTTCGCGAGCTGAAAGGGCGAGCCGGGTTTGAAGCGGCCATCGCCGGCGAAGCGCTCGAATACCCGCCGCGAACGCGGTCGATTTACAGCGACCTCGACTTCATGCTGCTTGGCTTCATCGTCGACGGACGCCTGCCGATGGCAGAGCGCTTTGCGCTGATGCTGTCGCAAATGGGGATCGTCGAAGAAATTCAGTTCGTGCCTCCGACGCTCTGGCGCGCGCGCATCGCGCCGACGGAATACGACTCGTGGCGCGGCAGATTGCTCGTCGGCGAGGTTCATGACGAGAACGCGGCTGCGCTCGGTGGCATCGCGGGGCATTCAGGACTCTTCGGTACCGCCGCCGCGGTCGGCTCGTACGCGCGGCACCTGCTTCAGGTGCTCGACGGCAGAACCGGCGCCGTCCGACGGACAACACTCGAAGAATTCATCACGAAACGCAGCGACGTCCCCGGCAGTTCGCGCGCGCTTGGCTGGGACACGATGCTCCCGACATCGTCGTGTGGATCAAAGATGTCTCCGCGCGCCTTCGGCCACACCGGGTTTACCGGAACGTCGCTCTGGATTGATCCTGAGAAAAACGTCTACGTCGTACTGCTGACCAACCGCGTGCACCCGACGAGGGAGAACGATGCGATCAAACAGGTTCGTCCTGCGGTTCACGACGCAGTGATGAGCGAGCTGTAATTTTCGCTACCGACCGCGGCCGGGACCGAACCCACCTTGGCCGAATGGCGTCCCGAAGGGCGTTCCCTGACCACCACCACGCGGGCCGAATGGACCGGGCGCTTGATTGCCGGGTCCGCGGCCTGGGCCTTGTCCGGGCGGGAAATTGCCGCGGCCACCGCGCCCTCCCGGTGGACCGCCCGGCAGATTGATGCCGCCAGTGGGCGTCTGCGACGCGTTCGGCGCTCCAATGCGACCGCTCGCCTGCTGCGCGACGAAGACCCACTCGTTGTACTTGGTGTGACCGTTGTAGACACGCAGCGAGGTGGCCTCACTCTTACTGGCGACGCCGATGATGCCCCCCTGTGCGCCGATTGAGGCGCCGCTGCCAACCGTCGTTGTTGGGGCAACCCGCTGTCCCTGCGTCGGTACGATCCCTCCCGCATTCGGCTGCGCTGCGGCCTGCTGATTGGCGTAGACAGGCTGGAATTCGCCGTCGGTTATCGGGTCTTTGTACTTCTTTCTCAGAAAGTGCCCATCGAGCAGGATCTGCACGTTTGGCGGAAACGTGTTGGCGTACTTCCGTTGAAAAAGCACAATCGCCCGCGCGTACTGCTGGCCCCGGAAAATCAGCTCGGCTTCTTTCTCGCGCTGTGCGGCAGTACGCCATGCGGGCAGCGCCATGCTCATGAAGATGGCCATGATGGTCATCGCCACCAGCAGCGCAGCCATCGCGTAACCATCCGTATGAAATGGTCGACGCGCGGCGTTGTGATCCTGCCTCACGTCAGATTCCCGTGACGATGAACTCCGTCCGCGCCGTGGCTGACCGGCCATCGGTTGTCTGTACTGTCACCAACGCCGTGTAGCGGCCATTCGCGGTGTAGATGCGCGTGGTCTTGTTGCTGGATGTCGTGGCATCGATGGTGCCGTCGCCATCGAAGTCCCATGCGAAGGACTGCGCGACGCCACCGGCGACTGTTGCGGTGAACGCCACGGTCTGGCCCTGCCCTGCAATCGAGGAGCCCTGCGCCGCTGCCAGGTCTATCGTCAGCGCGCTGCGAGGTGTGACATTCACAATCGTCGACGCCGAGCTGCGCTCGTTGTCCAGATCCGTGGCAGTGACAACAGCGGTATATGTCGCGATGTTTCCGCTTGATGAACCGCTGTAGTTATGAGCGACGGTGACCGTACCGCCTGAAAGCGTTCCCAGACTTTGGGATGTGCCGTCGCCGAAATTGACTGTGGCGTCACGGAGTGCGCTGCTCCCGGTCGCTTTCGCGATGTCGAAGGTCACCGTGGCGGTATTGGTCGCGTCGCTCGCCGCCACGGCCGCGCATGAGGTTCCGCTTGCGGGCGTGCATTTGATGGTAACGCCCGGACCCGGTCGCAGAGTCACCGTCGCGGTAGCGGTTGCTGTCCCCGCCGAGGCGGTAACCTTCGTCTCCGCTGAGGTCGTGAGGGTTGTCGTCGCCTGACCGCTGGCGTCCGTTACCGCAGTGCCGGGATCCACGCCGCCATGATCCGCGCTGAACGTAACGGGAATACCCGCCAGAGAACCGCCGCTGGGATCCAGCACGCTCGCCGTGACAGCAACGCTGCCTCCGTTCGGTCCCACGCTCGTTGGCGAAGCGCTCACGGCAATCGTCTTGACGGCAGCCACGCCGACTGTAATGGTCACAACGTTGGTTGCCGTCGATGTGGTGGTCGTTCCGGTGCCGCCGCCGGTGGTGGATCCTGATCCGCCCCCCGCGCCGCCGGACACGGCATGAATCGTCGCCACTCCGGAATTGCCGCCCGCGTTGAATGTCGCGACCGCAACTCCGTTGCTCGTTTGCGCGTCCGCTGGCGTGATGGTGCCAAGAGTCGTCGTGAAACGGACCATTGTCCCGTTCTGCACCGGTGTCCCGCTCGACTCGGTGACAAAGGCGGTTAATCCGACCGTCCCGTTGGACGGGACCGTCGATGAATTTGCGCTCAGGTTGATCGTCGAACCGGTCGGCGCCATCAATGGCACCTTGTCGCATGCCGCCAGCAGGGCGAGCATGATAGCGAGCGCCGAAATATGTGCAGTTCGCTTCGTCATCAGTTCCAGTCCGAGTAATTGGTTCCGTCGAGCGCTTTCAGCTCGGATCCGCTTCTCACGTCGTACACGCCAGGCTGGGCAGTCGGATTGGTGGGATCCGGTTCCGCGGGAACCTCGCGCCACGTATCGGCCGAGTTCGTGAACGGGTCCACTGGAACCGACCGCAAATACTTTTGTGAAACGAGATCCTGCAACGACGTCGGGTACTGCCCTTTATCGGAGTAGTACTGGTCGATCGCGTCCCGCATCCGGAACAAGTCCTCCTTCAGCACCGATTCTTTCGCGCGTGTCACGCTGTTGGTGTAAATCGCGAGGCCGATACTTGCCAGGATCACAATGAGGGACATCACGATCATCAGTTCGATGAGCGTAAAGCCCGGGATTGGGGATTCGTTCCTCGACAGGCTCGGGACGCCCTGAGGCTCTCGAAGGGCGGGGTTCGGGACTCGACGTCTACCAGTCACGGTACTTCGTCCCGTCCAGCGCAGTGCCGCCGCTTTTCGAATACACGTCGAACACGTTCTGCCCGCCCCAACTCGTCGAGTCCGGTTTGTCCTGATAGGAGCGCAACCCCCATTCCGTATCGTTGGTCATCGGATCGATCGGGATGCGACGGAGAAATTTGAGCTTCCGGCCCGTCGCGTCGTTCGCGATGGCTACTCCATCCACCAGCTTGTCGAGGTCCGGAGGGTATCCCTCGTTATCGGGCCGCAGTTCCGTCGTCGGGATGAGCCCCGTGTCCACTGAATCCTTGAACTTATCGATAGCCGTGCGGATTTCCCGCAGGTTCCGCCGCAGTTCTGCTTCGCGTTGACGCTGCGAGGTGACCTGCGCCAGCGGCAGGACAGCCGAGGCCAGAATCATCAGCAGGGTGACGACGATCAGCAGCTCGACGAGCGTGTAGCCGGTGCTCTCAAATCCACACCTGTTGCTTCGATCTTCCAGCACCCGTCGGATGTCCAATCTCGACGTCGGAACGCGGAAGCTCGAAGGTCTCGCATCCATGAGTTCTACCGGACCGTCACCGCGGACACTGGTGTAAGTTGCAGCGACGCCGGTGTGCCGCCCGGGGCCGTCGCGGTACCCGTGACAGACAGGTTCGCCGCGCCGCCACCGACCGCGTCGAACACAAGCGCCGCCAGGAGCCCTGTCCCCGCAACGCCTGTCGAGTCACCAGTGCGGACCACGGCTATGTCAATGCGGCCGGTCGTCGCATCCACCATTTGCGTGAACGTGGCCTGAACGCCGCCCGCTCGCATGAAGCTGCCTTCCTGCACCGCACGGACATGCAGCGCCGCGGGATTGAAGGTAATCGTCAGCGACAACCCCGAGAGGCGTGACGCGTTGGTGGCCGATACCGCCACCGTATAAGGCCCGCCACCGACACGGAACTCAGGACCCGGCGGCGTCACCACGATTTGCGCGCCGGCACTGGGGAGTATCGGACCCGAATTCGGGGCCGGCGGCGCGCCCGGACCACCGGCCTGGGTCGTCGCGGCGCCGGGCGCAGGCGGAGCGGGAGCGGCGGCGACGGCGGTCGTTCCGGGAATCGGCGAGCTTCCAGGCGGAATGATGGACACACCTTGGGCTCCGGCCGCGGCACCTTGCGCGCCAGGATTCGGCGCGGCCGCCGGCGGCGGCTGCGCCGGCTGCGCCACGGGCGCGCCGGCAGGCTCCGGCTCTAGCGGCGCGGCGATCAAGGGCGGCGGTCCATTCAGGCCGAGGTTCTGCTGGGTGCCGATGAAGATCGGACTCAAGTCACCAGCTGTAATCTCCTGCGTCCGCACGATGCGCGGCGTCAGCAGCATCACGATGTCGGTCGTCCTGACGTCGGTCTCGTTCGATCCAAGCAGCTTGTTGAGAACCGGAAGACGGAGGATTCCGGGAATACCGCGGAGCGTGGTCCGATCGTCCTCTCGCAGCAACCCTGCCAGAAGGTTTGATTCACCGTCGCGCAGCCGCAGTCGCGTCGTCACCTTGCGGGTGCCGAATGATGGCAGGTTCTGCCCTGCGACGTTCACATCGGTGGAACGCGTGCTGTTTTCGACGAGGAGGTCGAGAATCACGTCCCCTTCAATGGTGACGCGCGGCGTCATCTCGACGTTGATACCGACCGGCCGATAGTTGAACGACGTCAGCGGATTCGTATTCGCGCCGCCGGTTGCCAAGGGTGTGAACACTGTGGACGGGACAGGGATATCGTCACCGAGGTTGAGTGTGATCTTCTGTCCCTCGGCTCCGCGAAGCTGCGGCTTGGCAATCAGTTTCGTCTCAGTGTCTGTTTCCAGAAAATGAACGATCGCAGAGGGCACCGCCAGATAAAAGTCGGCGGTCGAGACGCCCCGCGTAATGGTGTTCAGGTTGAAAGCCGGCGTGGTGTTGATCGCAGTGGTGCTTGCTGTGCCCGTTTGCCCGCCGCCGGTCGTACCGCGCGGGTCAGATTCAGGTGAGAACACGGTGCCAATTTGGTATGCCGACAGATCGACGCCGAAGGTCTTCGCGCGCC
>Ga0075433_10004611_pt1 | contig 10753 bp, 5 predicted proteins | sample RhiMethybrSRZTD2_FD_75299 | JGI IMG/M metagenome (GOLD analysis project Ga0075433, IMG submission 75299) | Populus rhizosphere microbial communities from Tennessee, USA - Rhizosphere MetaG P. TD hybrid SRZTD2 | ecosystem: Host-associated > Plants > Roots > Rhizosphere > Soil | place: USA... | reverse complement strand
CGCCGGCGGTGTCCCGGCGACCCGGGTGTTCACCCGGCTTTGGCTGGCCCTGTTCGGCGAGTGGTCCTGGGACGACCTGCCCGTCATGCCGCCGGAGCTGATCTACCTGCCCTCCTGGTTCCCGCTCAACGTCTACGACTGGGCGTGCTGGGCCCGGCAGACGATCGTGCCGCTGACCATCGTCGGCTCGCTGCGCCCGGTCCGGCCGCTTCCGTTCGGGCTCGGCGAGCTGACGCCGGATGACCCCGCTGGTGAGGAAAGCGGGGCAGGCCGGGCAACCGGGTCCGGCTGGGCAACGGTGTTCGGCCGGCTCGACCAGGGGCTGCACGGCTACGAGCGCCACGCACACCGGGCGGCGCCGGTGCGGGCGGTGCGCCGTGCCGCGATGCGCCGGTGCGCGGAGTGGATCATCGCGAGGCAGGAAAGTGACGGCTGCTGGGGCGGGATCCAGCCGCCCTGGGTCTATTCGCTGATCGCGCTGCACCTTCTCGGCTACGGGCTCGACCATCCCGTGATGAAGCGGGGGCTCGCCGGGCTGGAGCGGTTCACGATCATCGAGGACACCCCGGAAGGCCCGGTGCGGCGGCTGGAAGCCTGCCAGTCGCCGGTGTGGGACACGGTGCTGGCCGTCATCGCGCTGGGCGACGCCGGCCTGCCGCCCGATCACACCGCGGTGACCGCCGCGGCCGACTGGCTGCTCGCCGAGGAGATCACCGGCCCGGGCGACTGGCAGGTGCGCCGACCGGAGCTGGCGCCCGGCGGCTGGGCGTTCGAGTTCGACAACGACATCTATCCCGACATCGACGACACCGCGGAGGTCGTGCTGGCGCTGCGCCGGGCGCGCTGCACGCCGGGCGAGGACGCCCTGGCGTCTGCCATCCATCGGGGGGTGCGCTGGATGGTCGGCATGCAGTCCCGCGACGGGGGCTGGGGGGCGTTCGACGCCGACAACACCTCGACGCTGCCGCCCAAACTGCCGTTCTGCGACTTCGGCGCGGTCGTGGATCCACCCTCGGCCGACGTCACCGCGCATGTGGTCGAAGCCCTGGCGGCCGAGGGCCTGGCAGGCAGCAGGGCGGCGCGGCGCGGCGTGGTGTGGCTGCTGCGGGCGCAGGAGAGCGATGGCTCCTGGTTCGGCCGCTGGGGTGCGAACTACGTCTACGGCACGGGTGCCGTGGTGCCGGCGCTCATCGCTGCCGGGGTCCAGCCCGGCAAGCCCGCCATCCGGCGTGCGGTCGCCTGGCTGTTGGAGCACCAGAACCCCGACGGCGGCTGGGGGGAGGACATGCGGTCGTACGACGACCCGGGGCTCGCCGGGCGCGGCGAATCCACCGCGTCACAGACGGCGTGGGCGCTGCTCGCCTTGCTCGCCGCCGGGGAGGGCGACAGTGCGGGCGCAGGCCGTGCGCACGGTACCCCCGAGCCGGACGCTGGCGCTGGTCGGGGCCGTGCGCACGGTACCCCCGGCCCGGACAAAACGTCCTGGCCGGCGGCACCGGACGCCCGGCCAGAAGACACCGCCATGGAGCGGGGGGTCCAGTGGCTGATTGACCACCAGCGGGAAGACGGGACGTGGGACGAGCCGCAGTACACGGGGACCGGGTTCCCGCGGGACTTCTATCTCAACTATCACCTGTACAGGCTGGTGTTCCCGGTGATGGCGCTCGGCAGGTACGTGGCGGGGACGTCATGACGGCGCGCATGGCGGGGGCTGACGGCTTCCCCGAGGTACCACCCGGCGAGGGGCCGGATGTGGCTGGTGTGGGGTCTGGCGAGGACTCGGATGTGGCTGGTGTGGCGTCCGGAAGCGGGTCTGCTGCGGCTGGCGGTGCGCGGCTGGTGGTTTGCGCGCCGTTGTTGCCGGAGGTCTGGGCGGTACGGCCGGGGATTGGCGAGGGCGGCGAGGTCCGGGTTAGTGGGTACGGGGCGGGGCGGGCGCGGAGACAGGGGGAGCGGCTCCGGCAGGTTACGTTTGGCGCGCTCGTGGTCGCGGGTACGGGCGGCGGGCTGACCGATGACCTCAGGCCCGGTGATCTGGTGGTGGCCTCGGAAGTCACGGACGGGACCACGACTACCGCGTGCCCGTCCGCGCCGCTGCTGGCGGGGGAGCTGCGCCGGGCCGGGCTGCCGGTCAGGACCGGGCCGGTGGTAAGCGTGGACCGGCTCAGGCACGGCCGGGAACGGGCGCGGCTGGTGCATCCCGGTGCCCTCGCCGTCGACCTGGAGTCGGCGTGGCTGGCCGCCGCGGCCGGCGAGCGGCCGGTGGCGGTGATCCGCGCGATCTCCGACACCCCGCGGCGGCCGCTGCACAGCCCGGCAGCGCTGGCCAGCGGCCTGCGCGCGCTCCGCTCGCTGCGGGCCGCCGGGCCGGTTCTGAGCCGGTGGGCCGCGGCGGCAGGCCAGCGGCGGCTCCTGCTTGCCGGGCCGCGGTCGTTCTGCGCCGGCGTTGACCGGGCGATCGAGATCGTCGAGAAGGTGCTCGATCGGCAGGGGCCACCGGTGTACGTGCGCAAGCAGATCGTGCACAACACGCACGTCGTGGCCGACCTGGAGCGGCGCGGCGCGGTGTTCGTGGACGAGCTCTCCGAGGTCCCGGACGGCGCGTGCGTGGTGTTCTCCGCGCACGGCGTCTCGCCGGCCGTGCGGCAGGAGGCCGCCCGGCGGGGCCTGAACGCCGTGGACGCCACCTGCCCGCTGGTGTCCAAGGTGCACGTCGAGGCGCGCCGGTTCGCCGCGGAAGGTTACCTGGTGGCGCTGATCGGCCATGCCGGCCACGAGGAGGTCGAGGGGACGCTGGGCGAGGCGCCGGGTGCGATGGCGCTGGTGGAGACCACCGATGACGTCGCCAGGCTGCGCCCGAAGGACCCGGGCAAGGTCGCCTACCTCATGCAGACCACGCTCGCCGTGGACGAGGCCGAGGAGGTCGCCAGCGTGCTGCGGGAGCGGTTCCCGGCGGCGCGGGCGCCGGGCAGCGACGACATCTGCTACGCCACCACCAACCGGCAGCAGGCGGTGCGCGCCGTCGCCGCCGAGTCCGATCTGGTGCTGGTGGCCGGCTCCGCGAACTCGTCCAACTCCCTCCGCCTGGTGGAGACCGCGGAGCGGGCCGGCGTCCCGGCCCATCTCATCGACGGCCCGGCCGACATCGAGCTCGGCTGGCTGGCCGGGGTCTCCACGGTCGGCATCAGCGCTGGGGCGTCCGCGCCGCCAGCCGTGGTCGGCCAGATCGTCGCCGCGCTCGCCGGGCTCGGCCCGGTGGAGGTGAACGAGCGGGTGACCACCACCGAATCCATCCATTTCAGCCTGCCCAAGGAGGTCAGGTCGCCATGACCATGCCGCTGCGCCAGAGCGTGCGGATCGGTGCATACCTGATGCGCCAGAAACTGGCCAGGAAGGACAAGTTCCCGCTCCTGGTCGAGCTTGAGCCGCTGTTCGCCTGCAACCTCAAGTGCGCCGGGTGCGGGAAGATCCAGCAACCGCACGATCTGCTCAAGCAGCGGATGCCGGTCGAGCAGGCGCTGGCCGCGATCGAGGAGTGCGGCGCGCCGATGGTGTCCATCGCCGGCGGGGAACCGCTCATGCACCCGCAGATCGACGTGCTGGTCGCCGAGCTGGTCAAGCGGAAGAAGTACGTGTTCCTGTGCACGAACGCGCTGCTTATCCCCAAGAAGCTGGACAAGTTCCGGCCGTCGCGCTACTTCGCGTGGGCGGTGCACATCGACGGGCTGCGTGAGCGGCACGACGAGTCGGTGTGCAAGGAAGGCGTATTCGACGAGGCGGTCGCGGCGATCAGGGAGTGCCAGCGGCGCGGGTTCCGGGTCACCACCAACACCACGTTCTTCAACACCGACACCCCGCAGACCGTCATCGACGTGCTCGACTACCTCAACGACGACCTGGCCGTGGACCAGATGATGATCTCCCCCGCCTACGCCTACGAGAAGGCGCCCGACCAGGAGCACTTCCTGGGCGTGACCGAGACCCGGGAACTGTTCCGGAAGGCGTTCGGGAACGGGAACCGCCGCCGCTGGCGGCTCAACCACTCGCCGCTCTTCCTCGATTTCCTCGAGGGCAAGACCGACTACGCCTGCACCGCCTGGGGAATCCCGTCCTACTCGCTGCTCGGCTGGCAGCGGCCCTGCTACCTGATGTCCGACGGTTACGCCAAGACCTACGCCGAGCTGATCGAGACGACGGACTGGGAGGCCTACGGGCGGGGCAAGGACCCGCGGTGCGCGAACTGCATGGCGCACTGTGGGTACGAGCCGTCGGCGGTGCTCGCCACCATGGGATCGCTGCGCGAGTCGCTGCGCGCCATGCGCGGTGCCTGACCACACCCGCGGAGACTTCCGGGGCAACCTCCCCGTCGTCACCGGCCTCGGCTTCCACCCAGCTCACCACTGGACAGTCACCGGCATCTGGCTAGTGCTCTACACCCACTCCCGCTGAGAGGAGCCGGAGCCGCGGGGTATCGGGGCCAGGATCCCGGGCGGCCGATTGCCCCCAGGCCCTTCGGCGTGACAAGGCTCGCGGCTTGCAGCTACCGCACAGCACACCCTCAGCCTCCTCTCAGCCCGGCCCGCCAGCATTCTGACCGTCGTGACGCCCGCCCCCGGTGTCATTACGCGCCGTCACCGGCAGACGTGGCCGGGCGCAGCGGATCGGCCTGATGCGCAACGGCCAGCTGGACATCAAACAGGACACCAGGCACGGCGCCAGCTGACCGAGCCGGGACCCGTGGCCGGCCCGCTCCCCGCCCCGGTCGGCCAGGCCCATGCTTAACGGATGGCCCGGGCACTGCCGCTGACCACAGCCAACCCGCTGCCGGGCCGCTCAGGTACGCGGCGGCAGGGCCGGAGTGAAGCCCCGCGGGAGCTGCTGCTCGCACCAGACGACCTTGCCCCCCGCCGTCCTCCGGGTGCCCCAGCGCAGCGAGAGCTGGCTGACGACCTGCAGGCCGCGGCCCGACTCGTCGTCTCTCGCCGCGTGCCTCATCCTCGGCGGTGTCGGCGAGGTGTCGGCGACCTCACACGTCAGGGCCCGCTCCAGGACGAGGCGGAGGGTGACCGGGCCGTCGGTGTACCGGATCGCGTTGGTCACCAGCTCGGAGACGAGCAGCTGGGTGGTGGGCACCATCCCGGTCAGCTCCCATTTCTCCAGCGGCTCGGTCACCAGCGCTCGCGCCTCGCCCGCGGAGGTGAGTTCCCCGGGCAGGATCCAGGTCGCCAGCTGGCTGCCGTCGATGCGGCTCAGCCGCGCGATCAGCACCGCTATGTCGTCGCGCTGCTGGTCGGCGTAGGCGCCCGCGACGGCGGCCCTGCACAGCTCCTCCACCGGGCGCCCGGCCGACCCGGGGCCGAACGTCGACTGCAGGCGTTTCAGGCCGTCGTCGATGTCGCGGTCCCGGCTCTCCACCAGCCCGTCCGTGTACAGGACGAACATGCTGTCGTCCTCGACCTCGAAGGACCGGCTGTGAATGATGCCCTCGCCGATCCCCAGCGGGGGCGCCGGCGAGACGTCGAGGAACTCGCTGTTGCCGTCGGGCCGCACCAGCAGCGGGGGCAGGTGGCCGGCCGAGGCGACCTCGCAGGTGCCCTGCACCGCGTCATAGACGGCGTACGAGCAGGTCGCGAAGTGGGGCTCCTGCTCGCCCAGCGTCTGCATGAGCTCGTTGAGCTGCTGAAGGGACTCGGCGGGAGACAGTTCCAGCATCGCGAGCGTCTGGATCGCCGTGCGCAGCCGGCCCATGGTGACAGCCGCCCGGACCCCGTGCCCGGCCACGTCGCCGACCACCAGCGCCACCCGGGCCCCCGGCAGGGCGATGGACTCATACCAGTCGCCGCCGACCTCGACCAGCTGGCTGGCGGGCAGGTAGCGGTGCCTGACCTCGACCGAGCAGGGCGCGGACAGGTCGGTCGGCAGCATGCTGCGCTGCAGGGTGAGGGCGGTGGCGCGCTCCCGGCTGTACCGGCGCGCGTTGTCAATGTAGATCGCCGCCCGGGAGGCGAACTCCATGCCGATCTCGGTGTCGTAAGCGTCGAAGGGACGGAAGCCCGCCCGGCGGGTGCACACGATGAAGCCCAGCAGGGTGTCGCGGGCGTGGAGGGGCAGCAGCAGCATCGAGGTGCCCGCGAGCAGCTTGGCGACGGGCCGCCGCAGCCAGGACTCGGCGATCTTAAGCGCATCGTCGTTGTCGCTTCTCGTCCGCACCGGCTTGCCGGTTTCCATGACCTCGGTATAGGGCGTTCCGGGTGGGTACCGGAGGACCTCCCCGGTGGGGAACGCGGCGTCCAGGCGCGGGTCGTCGTCGTCGCTCGCGATGGCCAGCCGGCGCAGCAAGGGTGACCCGTCCTCCCGGTCGGCCGGGGGATCGTCGGCCGCCACCATGCTCTCCAGCACCAGTAGCCCCGCCGAGTTGCAGAAGTGCGGCACCACGATGTTGATCAGCCCGCGGGCCATCTGGTCGAGGTCGAGGGTGGCGCCGATCTGGCGGAACGTATCGTCCAGCAACGCGTGACGCATCTGCGCCGGGTCGAGGAACTGCTCGTCGGCGGGCGGCGGCATGCGGATGATCACCAGCGCGCTGATGCTGTCGTCGCTTCCGCGCATGGGCTGGATCGAGACCACCGCGTCGACGGGGTCGAGGCGTCTGGTGCGGAACGTGAGCACCGCCGTGGCCTCGCGGCCGCTGCGGGCGGCGTCGAGCAGCCCGTTCAGCGGCGAGCCCGTCTCGTCTGGCGCAGTAACCAGGTCGTTCAGGTGGGCGCCGAGCAGGGAGTCGCCAGAGGGGGCGAGGGTTTCCAGCGAACTCCGGTCATGCTGGACGATCCGTCCGGATTGATCGATCCCGACGATCAGCGTCCGCACGGAGGTGTGGGACAGCAGAGCAGTGATCTTTGAAACGATACCCGATCGGGTGTCGTCGCTCCGGGTGACCGGTGAGACACGGTTCCCGGAGTAGGGTGCCTGGATGTCCGGCGAACGCGATCCGGCGGCCCGCCGGCCGGAGGAGCGCCACGCGCTGGCGGACCGACGCGGCCGGGGCTGATGGGGCGGGAAGGCGGTGGGCGCATGCGGCAGCGTTCCAGGGCCGTTGAATCCCGGACGGCCGGCGAGCTCACCGGGGCTACCGGCACCGCCAGGTCCTCCGGGGTCCCTCGGGTAACAGTGGTCGGCAGCCTCAACACAGACATCTCACTGGCAGTGCCGCACCTGCCCGGGCCGGGCGAGACGGTCCTGTCGCCCGCCGGCGCGGACATCGGCGCCGGCGGCAAGGGCGCCAACCAGGCCGTGGCCGCCGCCCGGCTGGGCGCGGCGGTGCGTATGGTCGGCTGCTGCGGCGACGACGAGTTCGGGACCGCGCTTCGCGCGGGGCTGGCGGCCGAGGGAGTAGATGCCGGTGGGGTGCGCGTCGTTACCGGCGCCGCCTCCGGGCTGGCCCTGATCACGGTAGACGCCGCGGGCGAGAATGCGATAGCGGTGGCTGCTGGCGCGAACGGCTTGGCCGGGCCGGACGAGGTGGCTGCGGCGTTCGCGGCCCCGTGCGAGGCGCTGGTGGTCTCCGCCGAAATTCCCGCCGTGGTGCTCGCGGGGGTGCTGAGCCGGGCCCGGCAGGCCGGCACCACGTGCGTCCTGAACCTGGCGCCGGCACCGGACGGGGCGGCTGGCCTGCTGGCCGGCGGCGTGGACTGGCTCGTGGTCAACGAACAGGAGGCGGCGGCGGTGCTGGGGCAGCCGCTGGCCGGGTCGGAGGAGGCACCGGCGGCGGCGTCGGCGCTGGCCCGGATGGGCGCCGGGAACGTGGTCATCACCCTGGGCGCGGCCGGGGCGGTGCTCGCCCGCGCTCCGGATGCGCCCGGCGCGGTGGCCGTGCCCGGTTTCAGCGTGGCGAGCGTCGACAGCGTCGGCGCCGGCGACGCGTTCGTGGCGGCGCTGGCCGTCGTACTGGCGGCCGGGGTGGGGCCGGCGGACGCGGTGCGCGCCGCGTGCGCGGCGGGTGCGGCGGCGACCACCCGCCGGGGCGCGCAGGCGGCGCTGCCGCGCCCGGCCGATGTGCTGGCCGCGACCGGGGCACCCTGGCCGCTGGTCGGCAGGTGAGTGCCACCCGCCGCGGGTGAGACCGCGAAGCCGCAGCCGTCGCAGGTGCGACAGCCGAGCAGGAGCCGTCGCGGGTGCGAGCGCTAAGCCACAGCCGCCGCGGTGAGACCGCCAAGCTGCAGCCGCCGTAGGTGCGACATTGAAGCCACGGCGATGGGCCCGGCGGCCATCGGCTCGCTACCGGGCCTGGCAGGGAGCCCGGAGCGGGGCGTAGATGATCACTGACGAGTCCTGGAACACGGGACGGTAATGGCGGGGCGAGGTGCTGAATCCGGCGAAATCGGCCTGCTGCCCGAACTTGTACAGCACGATGTACCGGACGTCGTCACGAACCAGGATGTCGGCCGACCGGCAACTCACCGGCTGCGACAGGACGTGCGCGGAATCGAGCAGAGGCTGCCGGCCGGCGGGGGGCAGCGACCGCGGATGCCTCAGCCGGCGGGGGAAGTAGGATTGCAGGCCGGTATAACCGCCCAGGGCGAGCACGGCGCGGTTGGTGATGCCGTGGTTCATGCCAGGTGTTGAGATGATCGTGCCGCCAGTGTTGTGCTGGCGCAGCCATTCACCCGCGCGCGCGACCGCATGGCTGACCACATTGCCCCGCGCGTCGCTGTCGGTCAGCACGTTGCCGGCCGCCGGCAGCCCGACGAGAACGATCATCAGGCCGGCGGCGGCCAGCGACGCCGCTACCGTCAGGGTTCGCTTGGTCATCTGCAGCGCGGCCACCGACCGCACGACGATGCCGACGCCGAGCGCGCCAGCGATGCACAGTGATGCGCCGAGGTCGCGCTCGAACCGCTGCGGGAAGCCGTCCAGCGCAGTCCGGCTGCCCAGGTACATGAGCGCGGACCATCCCAGCACCGTTATCGCCGCAAGCACCTGTGCCGGCGTGCGGAGGTACCTGATGCCAGCAGCCAGAGCGGCGATGCCGAAAACGCCGAGCCACACGATCGCGGGCCCGAGCTCGGTCAGGAGATGTGCGGGCGCGGGCACCGGCTGGGTGCCCAGAACGCTGGTCACCGCGGCCGAGGTGGCGGAGGACCCGGTCAGGATGTCGCCGAGGTTGTAGGTGTACGCCGCGTAGCCTGCGGACAGCACGGCGACCGCTACCAGCGCGAGCAGCAGCACACCCGCATCGTGCCGGCGCCTCTTGAGGAGCAGGTACGGCAGGCCGATGACCGCGACCAGGGCCAGCAGCAGCGCCATGTACAGGCTGACCACCGGGTGATAGAGCACCACGGACGCGCCGACCACCGTCACCAGCAGGCCCGACCGGACGGAGGGTGATTCATACAGCGTGATCAGCGCGGCGACCAGCATGACCATCAGGAAGAAGGCGGCGGTCAGGTCCGGATACCTGCCCTGTGTCAGGCTCGTATGCGCTCCGGTCAGCACCAGGCCCGTCAGCGCGGCCGCCACCACTCCGTACTCCCAGCCCCACAGCCGGGTGGCCAGCGCATAGGCGCCCAGCGCGACGAGCACCAGCAGGGACGGCGCGAGGACGGGGAACAGCGTCAGGGGCGTCAGCCCGGAGATGCGGCAGAAGACCGCGGTGAGGGTGGAGAAGCCGGGCGGGTAGACCAGGAATGTGCCGTACGAGCCGTGAGAGAGCAGTTGCTCGGCCATGATCGCGTAGGAGAACTGGTCGCTGCCGCGCACGTAAGGCCAGTCGAAGCGGATCACCGCCGCGTACGCGCGGACGGCGACCAGGCCCAGGACCGCCGAGAGCGCCAGCGCCCGCCAGCCCGCCCGGGCCGGTGGGACTGGCCGATCTGCCGCGATCGCCGCATGCCCGCCGGGGATCCCGCCCGTAGCAGGGCGGGGGTTCCGGTCCGTGGCGGGGCCGGCGTTCCGGTCCGTGGCGGGGCCAGGGCTCGGGTCCGTGGCGTGGCCAGGGTTCGGGACCGTAGCCCGGCCGGGGTTCCGGTCCGTGACGAGGCTGGACCTCCGGTCCGTGGCGGGGCCGGGGTTCGGGTCTGCGGCCGGGCCGGGATTCTTGTCTGCGGCTGGGGCCAGGGCCCTCGCCGCGAATACACCGGCGACGGCGAGCGTGCCCGCAACCGCGGCCAGCAGCAGGCCGGATGCTGGCACGTGCAGTAGTGAGGCCAGCGCCGCGGCCAGCGCGGCTGCGGTCAGTACCAGCGTGCCGGTGCCGGTCAAGGCGGTCGGCCGGGGCAGCACTGGGGCGGCTGACCCTGGCGCCGCGCCGCGCACGACGAAAACGAGCGCCCCGGAGCCGAGGACCAGGGCCACCGAGCCAAGGGCAATCCACAGCGTGATACCAGAGCCGGCGAGCCGCGCCAGGGTCAGCGCAACCGCCGGCACGGAGGCCATCGAGAGCACCGTCGAGTAGGTCAGCCGCTCGGCCAGACCTCCCGTGGGGCGCAGCACGACGGCCCAGAAATAACCGGGCAGCACGCCCGCCGCCGCCGCAGCCAGCGCCGCACGGACCAAATCCAGAACCACTGGCTACCCGCCGTGACAGTGAAAGTGCCTGATAGGGGTCGAGACGCGACTCTAGCTCATGCCGCAGGGGCGGTTGACGGCTTGTTCGCCATGCTGGCTGCGCCCGCCCGGGCTGTGCGCCGGCGGGTAACTGATCACGGGTCCGGTGAGGCACGCCAGGTGGTGCTTCATGCCGGGCGGCTCAGCACCG
>Ga0075433_10004609_pt1 | contig 10754 bp, 8 predicted proteins | sample RhiMethybrSRZTD2_FD_75299 | JGI IMG/M metagenome (GOLD analysis project Ga0075433, IMG submission 75299) | Populus rhizosphere microbial communities from Tennessee, USA - Rhizosphere MetaG P. TD hybrid SRZTD2 | ecosystem: Host-associated > Plants > Roots > Rhizosphere > Soil | place: USA... | reverse complement strand
CCGATCCGATTCCCGAGCAATACATCGAAAAAATCCTCGAAGCCGGCCGCTGGGCGATGTCCGGCGCCAATTCACAGCCGTGGGAGTACATCGTCGTCAAAGACCCGCAGGTAAAAAAGGATCTCTTCCGCGCCTACACCGAGGTGAATGCGGATTTCATCTACTGGATGGAGCAGCAGCGCGTTTTCGAGCTGCGGCATCCCGCCTATCAGATGACGGCGGAAACGGCGGTCGAGCGGCAACGTCGCGGCGCGGGCTGGTCGGAGGCGCCGGCGCTGATTGTCGTGGTCGGAGACGGGCGGCGGCAATGGGGCACCGTTCAGGGCGCCCACACTTTCGGTCGCGATCAGTCGCATCTCACCGATGGTTTGGCCAACACGTGCACCTTGATGCATCTGGCTGCGGCATCGCTTGGGCTCGGAACGCAGTGGGTAACGATACACGTTCAGGAGCCGTTCAAAAATGTGTTGGGCGTGCCGGATCTGATGATGCTGTACCTCATCATTCCGATCGGCTATCCAGCCGTGGAGCCGTCGGAAGGCGTGCGGCGGCCTTTGGAAGAGATTGTTCATCACGATCATTACGACGAGTCGAAGTTCATGAGCAACGAGCGCGTCGTTCAGTATCTGTATGAGCTGCGCGGCAAGACGATGCAAAGCTATCGGCAGTCATACATCGGCAAGGAAGAGCCGAAAAAAAATTGACTTCTGACGACAGGAAAATCTGACATGGCCGATCACGGATCAACGGTTTGGGCGCAATTGATCGCCCTCAGAGACCGTCAGAGAGCGCTCAGAGCGGAAAGCCCGTTCGTCGTTCGCGGCGCCGACTTGTCTTGGGAAACCAATCCCCAGGGCATTATGAAATGGTATCTGCACCCCGCCACGGAGCGAAGCTGTCACAAAGCGCTGATTTTCTCCGTGCAGAAAATTCCGTCGCGAAGCCGCAGCGGGAAACAGCATTGCCAGGGGGGCGTCGTTCATTACGTCGCCGAAGGCAGCGGCAGGACCGTCATCAACGACATCCCCTATGAATGGGAAGCGGGCGACATCGTCCAACTGCCTTTGCTTCCCGAGGGCGTGACCTATCAGCATTTCAACGACGATGCTTCGCGAGAGGTTATTTTAACCGCATGCCTGCCGAACCTCACCGAGCCGCTGGGCGTCGACCGCGGCGCCGGTTTGTTCCAGATCGAAGCGGCGCCGGAATTTACGGGAGCATTCCAGTCCGAAGCGCCCGAACTGGCGGCACTCCACACCAGGCTCGAAGCGGAATCCGGTAAGGCTATCGAAGTCAAAGTCGACGCGCCGCAATCGACGTACGACCGCAACTACGCCCGCACGCAAGAAATCCAACAGCGCTCGCGCACGGCGAAAGTCGTCGTCAAGCGGCGCGACCGCCAGGATGAAATGACCCGCCAGGGGCGCCTGCGCTATTATCTCAATCGCACCGTCTTGCACGACACCGTATTGAAGGATTGGAACGTTTTCACCCATGAGCTTCGCACCCGCTCAGGCAAGCACCGCCATCAGGGAGGCCTGGTGCTTTACGTCATCGCGGGCAAGGGCTACACCGTCTGCGACGGGCAGCGGCTCGACTGGGAGCGCGGCGATTTGATCCTGCTGCCGATCCAGCCCGGGGGTGTCGAGCACCAGCATTTCAATCTCAACGGCGACACGCCGTCGTTCTGGATGGCGTACATTTATAAGCCGTTCCATGACGAGGTGGCGCACGGCATGGAGCAGCGCGAGGAAGCGCCGGAGTTTAAAGGATCGGGAGATTGATTAGGCGGTCAAAATGATAGGTCGATTATTGCGACTGGTATTTTTGTTGTTGGGAATATGCAGCGTGATGGACCAGACCGGTCGATCTGTCGCTGAGGGCGCGGCTGCGCCGGTAAAGATCATGGCAAGCTACGGCGGCGAGTTGGGCTACCAGGCGCCGCTCTGGGTCGCCCACGATTTGAAATTGTTCGCCAAGCAGGGAATTTCCTCGGAGCTCATCCGCATCGCCGGCGGTTCGCGCAGCATGGCGACTCTCCTGTCGAATTCAATCCACGTTGCGCAGAGCGCCGGCGTCTCAACGGTACAGGCGGATTTGGTCGGGGGCGATGTGGTTATCGTTGCGACTTCGACGAACCGGGCCACGGTGGGCATCGTCGCTCAGCCTAAAACAATCAAAAAGCCGCAAGATTTAGCCGGCAAGACCGTCGGCCTTGTGGGACGCGGCGACATGAACGAATATTTTTTCTTGAATGCGCTTGAACGATGGGGCATCGACCCAAAATCGATCACCTTCCTCGCTATTCCCGGGTCGCAACCGCGCCTCGTCGCCGTGGCAAATGGCAATATCGACGCGACGATTCTCGCTCCGCCATTTACTTTCGAAGCCGAAAAGATGCATTTGACGACGTTAGTCGATTTCACGACGTCATCGGACCCGTTTCCGCAATCCGGCCTTGTCGTCCGCAAAGAGTATCTCCGCACCAGTCGCGATACGGTGAAAAAGATCCTCATGGCCTATATCGAAGCGATCTACATACTCAAAAAGGACGCCGAGAAGAGCACCGCCATCATGAAGAAGTACATGCGGATCACCGACGACGCGATTGCCAAGCGTAGTTTCGAATACTATTCCAAACTGTTTTCTCAGCCGCCGCTGACGGAAGAAAAAGGTATCGGCGTGGTTTTGAAATTTCTTGCGACGCAGCCCGAGTTCCCCAAGGCAAAGAACGCGAAGGCGACGGACTTTTTCGACAACAGCCTGCTGCTGGAACTCCAGCGCGAAGGTTATCTCGCGCGCTTCAAGTAGCGAGCGCGTTTTAAAAAAGAGCTTGCCGTGGCGCGATCCTATTTTAATTACGAATCGATGCTCCGCTGGCGCTCGGAGTGGCTAGAAAAACAGCTCACCGGCAAGCTGCTCATCCGTTCCAGCGACCGCGATTTCGAAGCGTCGCGCCAGGCGCTGCTCAAACGCTATGTCACGTTCGAATTTACCCCCGAGGTCGCTTCGACCAACTGGTCGGTGTTTGTCAACGACGTCAAACAACACTCCGGCCGCCATCGCCACCAGGGGGGCCTCGTTTTGTTTGTCATCGCCGGAAGCGGTGGCACCGATATCGATGGCGTACGCTATCGATGGAAGCGCGGCGATCTGATTACCCTGCCGGTTCGCCCCGGCGGCGTCGAGCACCAGCACTACAACGACAACGCGGGCAAGGACTGCCGCTGGGTCGCCTTCTACTACAAGCCGTTCGAGGATTGGGTGTGCCATACGATGACGCATATCCAGGATCACGACGGCGCGCCTCCCGTCGCCCCGGCGGAAGCCGACGGTTCGGCCCCGGCCGAGCCCCCCGATGGCCGTCTTCCCGATTTTCACTACCGGCCGCGGAGCGAGTCCTTTGAAACACTCTACGACGTGTTGCTACAAATGCGCGACGTCCAGCGAAAGCTGCGACAGTCGCAAAGCTGTATCCGCGCCGGCGATCGGCTTCCATGGGAGGTCACCCGGCACGGAATCCTGCGCTGGTATCTCCACCCGCTGTTTCTCTATACGGCGCTGAAAAATTTTTCCGCTTATCTGCAATGCATTCCGCCGGGAAGCCGCAGCGGATTGCAGAAGCATCCCGGGGACAAGGCGTTTTTTTTCCTTGGCGGAAAAGGGCACACGCTCGTCGACGGCGTGCGCTACGATTGGGGCGCGGAGGATCTTTTGATTCTGCCGATCAGGCCCGACGGCGTGACGTACCAGCATTTTAATGACGACCCGGACGCGCCGGCGTTTATGTTCGCTTGCGAGCCCAACCTCGCTTTCCTCTTCGACCTAGACCGGGGCAGCGGCTTTGAAGAACTGCAAGACGCGCCCGAGTACGTCGATGCCAATGCGCGGGCGGAGATCGCCGCGTCTCCGCCCGTCTTCTGAGGCCTTACCGTGCCCGTCGACCCGATCACCGTCGAGATTATCCGCTGTGCGCTGAAAGCGGCCGCCAACGAGATGTCGGCGGTTTTAAAAAAGACCGCTTACAACATGATGATCTACGAGGTGCAGGACTACTGCGTCAGCGTTCTCGATGACGAAGGCCGGACGATGGCGCAGAACGAAGGGGCCTTGCCGATCTTTCTCGCCGATCTGGGCGTCGCCGTGCAGGACGGTATCGAAGTCTACGGCAAAGAAAATATTCATCCCGGCGATGTTTTTCTGGTCAACCATCCTGAGATCTGCGGCCAGCATTTGAACAACATGGCGGTCTATACGCCGTTTTTCTGGGAGAGCAAACTGCGTTGCTTTCTCGCCGTGCGCGCGCACTGGATCGACGTGGGCGGCGGCAGCACGGGTTTCGGGTCGAGCATGACCCGCGACGTGTATGAGGAAGGACTGCAGGTGCGTTCGGTCAAGATTTACGATGCCGGAAGGCCCAACACGGAAGTGCTGCGTTTGATCGAGGACAACATCCGCTTCCCGGAGTCGTCGATGGGCGATTTGCGCGCGCAGATTGCGTGCTGCCGCACCGGCGAAGAGCGGCTGGCCGAGATTTGCCGCAAATACGGCGCCGGATTGTTCGAAAAAGCGGTGCGGCAAATCTGGGATCAGACGGATAGACTCGTGCGCGAGTCGGTGCGCGCGATTCCCGACGGCGTTTATTCCGCCTCGTCTTTTCTCGACGACGACGGCAGGGATTTTAACAAAACGATTCCGATCAACGTTAGGGTGGAAGTACACGGCGACGAGCTCACCATCGACTTTTCCGAAGTAGCCGATCAGGTGCCTGGATTCATCAACTGCGGTGCGTCGGGCGGTATGGCCGCGGCGCGCGTCGCCTTCAAAGCGCTCACCTCGCCGAAGTCCGAAGTCAACGAAGGCTCGTTCCGCGCGCTGCGAGTCGTCCTGCCCCCGGGAAAACTGCTGAGCGCGAAACGGCCCGCACCTATCGGCGGCTGGAGCCTTTCGCTGCCGACGGTGCTCGACACGATTTTGCGCGCCTTGGCGCCCGTGCTGCCGGAGCGCATTCCCGCGGCGCACAAGGGAGACATGGGCGGCTACGCGATCTTCGGCGTTCATCCCAAAACCGGAAGGCGCTACGTCTGTCAGAATATCATCGGCGGCGGCTGGGGCGGCCGGCCGTTCGAAGATGGCGCGTCGTCGGCGGTCTCGATGTGCCAGGGCGACGTGAAGAACACGCCGATCGAGCTGCAGGAGCTGTACTATCCGCTTCTGTACGAGCGCCACGCGTTCCGGCCCGACAGCGGCGGCGCGGGAAAATTTCGCGGCGGGATCGGCGTCGAAGTCAGAGTGAAGGCCCTCAACGAAATGCTGGTCAGCCGCAATACGGACCGGCTCAAATGTCCCCCGTGGGGTCTGTTCGGCGGCGCCGAGGGACAAACCAACCAGACGCTGCTCGAGCGCAACGGCAGGGAGGAAAAGCTTCCCGGGAAGTTCAGCCACTTGCTCGTCCATCGTGGCGAGACAGTGGCGTTTTTAACGGCCGGCGGCGGCGGCTATGGAGACCCATCCGAGCGGGACAGCTCCGCTGTCAGGAGCGACGTCGATTTGGGCTACGTTTCCAGGCAACAAGCGCTGGAAGATTATCCGAGCGCGGACAAATAAGAGAAGAAATTGGCGGAGAGGGAGGGATTCGAACCCCCGTTACCCTTCCGGGTAAACTTGATTTCGAGTCAAGCGCCTTCAACCGGGCTCGGCCACCTCTCCGCGGCTTAATTCGTAATTTCTAAGTTCTGCTTTTTCCGTCTCAATTCGGAAAAAAAACCGCTCAATAGCGCGCTGCATTCTTTTTCGAGGACGCCGCCGGTCACGGGCACCTGGTGATTGAGACGCTGGTCGTCGCACAAATAATAGAGCGACTCGACCGCGCCCGCTTTCGGATCGCGGCAGCCGAAGATCAGCCGGTCGACGCGCGCCTGGAGCATCGCTCCGACGCACATGATGCAGGGTTCCAAAGTCACGTAAAGCACACAGTTCTCGAGCCGCCAGCTCTTCAGGTGCTTCGCGGCCAGGTCAAGCGCCAGCACCTCGGCGTGCGCCAGCGGGCTTTGCTGCTCCTCGCGCCGGTTGTGCGCCCGCGCGATCAGCTCGCCGTTTGCCACAACCACAGCGCCGACGGGGATCTCGCCGGCCGCGGCGGCCTGGCGCGCCTCCTGCAGCGCGATGTCCATATAGAAGCGATCGGTTGCAGAATTTTGAATAATAAACCCCCGCATGACTCGAAAACATAACATAAAACTTCCGCTATTTGAATGTCCCGGCTTGACTCCGAGACCCAGGCTCTTTACTCTCGCTCCGAGTCTTCTATGGGCGCGCAAGGCAGCATTCGCAGTCTCGCTGCGGCGATAATCGGCGTGCTGGCGAATAAGCTCATTCGCCAGCTCATCATCGGCGCCGGCTTGGCCGCACTCGTATTCGTCGCGCATCAGCGCGGTCTGCTGGATACCCTGGAATACAAAACCTTAGACTTGCGATTCCAGATCCGCGGCCCCGTCCCCCACAAGCTCCCGATCGTCATCGTCAATATCGACCAGGACTCCTTCGACGAGCTCGACTTGCCGTGGCCCTGGCCGCGGACGCTTCATGCCGAGCTGATTCGCAAGCTCAAAACCGCCGGCGCGAAAGTCATCGCCTTCGACGTACTTTTCACCGAGCCGAAACCCGATCCGAGCGAGGACCGCGCTCTTGCCGCGGCGATCCGCGAGGCCGGCAACGTCATCCTCGCCGCGGAGCATACGGAAGTGCCGAGCGATTTCGGCGCCCGCACGCGCTTGAGCCTGCCGATTCCTGTGGTGCGCCAATATGCCCTGGCATACGGTCCGGCCAATCTGATCATCGACCGCGACGGCGTCGTGCGCAGCGGCCGGCGCGCGCTCCCTTTTCAGGAGCGAAAATTCCCCGGCTTTTCGTACCGCATCTATGAAGCCGCCATGGGCATGCGCCCTACTGACGGAAACGAGATTTCGACGGCGCGCTATTACGTCAATTATCGCGGCCCGAATCGAAGCTATCCGATCGCGCCCTATTACCGCGTCTTGAGAGACGAGATCGACCCGGCGTTTTTCCGCGACAAGATCGTGCTCGTCGGCGCCTACTCGCCGAGCCTCCACGATTTCTTTTCCACGCCATTCAGCGCCAGTGAGCCGATGGCCGGCGTCGAAGTCCAGGCGAACTTCGTCGATACGCTCGCCGCCGGCGATCCGGTCGTGCCGGTGCCTGGATGGATATTGATAACGCTTTTCATCATCTTCGTGGCGATCGCGGTGTGGGGCTCGATTAACCTAAAGCCGCTCGAGGCGACGGCGGCGGTCATTGCTTTGATCATCGTCTACGCGTTCCTCGCCTTGTACCTTTTCTCTTCCGACGAGCTGTGGCTGGGCGTCGCCCCGGTTGTGTTGGCCTGCACGCTCAGCTACGGCGGAATTATCTTGGACCACTACATCAGGGAGCAGAAGGCGCGCATTCGCATGCGGAGCCTGCTCAACCGCTACCTTTCTCCGAACGCCGCAGAGGCGGTCGTGAACGCGCCGGAAGGCATGGAGCTGCAAGGCAGCCGGACACATATCACGGTACTCTTTTCCGACGTGCGCGGCTTCACGAGCTTGTCGGAGCATTTGAAGCCCGAAGAAGTCGTTTCGCTGCTGAGCGATTATCTCGGTCAGGCGGCGCATATCGTTTTCAACAATGACGGTTTCTTGGACAAGTTCATCGGCGATGCGGTGTTTGCGATCTTCGGCTGGCCGCCATCGCTCTCAAAAGCCGACGATGCGGTGAGAGCGATCAAGACCGGCATCGAGATGATCGAGCTCGTCGACGCGCTGGGTCCAAAATGGACCGCGATGATCGGAAGGCCGCTCAAGGTCGGCGTCGGCATCAACACGGGGGACGCCGTCGTCGGCAACATCGGCTCCGAGAGCAAATCCGATCTCACCGCCATCGGCGATACCGTCAATCTCGGGGCGCGCCTCGAAGCGCTCACGAAGGAGCTGGGCGTTCCCATGCTCGTTAGCGAGACCACGGCCGCGGAAGTGAACGGCGCGATCCCCCTGCGGCCGCTCCGCAAGGTGAAGGTCCAGGGACGCGAGGCGCCGATCATGGTTTATTGTCCCGAAGTGCTGATCAAAGGCGAGATCGAGACGGCCGAAGACGCCGCGACCCCCTACGTCCAGCAGCATAAGTGATCGGGATTTAACGAGAAATTTATTGACAGCCGATTTCGACTGGATTATAAACAGCCAGTTATTCTGGGAGTTTTGCGCTTGAGAACCCGTCGATTTATTACCGCACTCGCTTTGGTCGCATTTCTGATCGCGCCATCAATCGGGCGCGCGGAATCCGATTTCGAGGCCGCGGAGATTTTATTCACGCAGGCCGTCTTAGAATACGACGCCAACGACTACGCCGCGGCAGCGCGCGACCTGTTGAAAGCGCATGCCCTGGACTCGGGCAACGCCAACGTCATCTACTATCTGGGACTGACCTATAATGCGCAGGGCAATTTTGCCGAAGCGGAGCGCTACTTAAGAGAAGGCGTCGCGCTCCAACCCAAAAACCTCGACCTGCGCTATGAGCTCGGCATCGCGCTCTACGGCGAGAAGCGATACGACGACGCCCTGAAGGAGTTTCTCGCCGTCGTCGCGGCGGATCCGCACCGCGACCACGCCGGCTACTATGCCGGCCTCTGCTACTACCAGAAAAGAGACTACGAGAACGCCGTCACTTATTTTCGCAGGAACGTCTCTACCGACATTAAAACGCGCCAGCTGAATCAGTACTATCTCGGGCTCGCGCTCCGGGAGCTGGGGCGGAACGCCGAAGCGCTCGAAGAGTTAACGGAGGTCGTCAAGATCGAGCCCGCCGCTCCCATCGTCGGAGCGACGCAGCAGCTCCTTACGGTCATACGGGAAGAGACCGGCGGCAAGCGGCTGCGGCTGGAAGTGACCTTCAACACGCAGTACGACAGCAATCCCGAATTTAAGCGGAGCGGCAACGGCAGCTTCGGCAATCTTCTCAACGTGCGAGCGGATTACCTTCTCTATAAAGCCGGACCGTGGGAAAGCACGGCGAGTTATTCTTTTTTACAAACGCTCAACTACAATGACCATCGCGGTGATCTTACCGACAATATCATAGGCGCGAACATCTACCATAAGTCTGTTATCGCCGGCATGCCTGTCATTGCCGGCTTACAACTCAACAACGACCTTCTTCTTTTTGGCGGCGAACTCTATATCCAGCGGCCCACCGCGACGTTCACCCTAACGGCACAGGAGAATTCGACGAATTTCACGACCTTCTTGTATCGTCCCCAATACAAGGATTTTCTACAAGGCGCCACAACCAAGCAGGAGCGCAGAAACGCCGTTAATCAGATGCTCGGCTTTATCCATTACCTCCGGTTCGGCGCGGGCGGGCAGCATCTGTTCAATTTCGGATATCAATTTGATCATGAGGATCCCCGTGGCAGGAACTGGCGCTACAACGGCTATAGAGCCATCGCCGGTCTTCTACTGAGGCTGCCATGGGAGCTTCGATGGGTTACTAATGTGGAATATCACGCCCGGTTTTACGCGTCACAGGATCGCATAGACCACGAACCCATAGCGCTCACCTCATTGAGCAAGGACATAACACCGCACCTAACGGCGACGGCGCAATATCTCTTCGATCGAAACCTTTCCACCCTTAATGAATTTAATATACGCAGAGAGGTATTGGCCCTAGGCCTCACCTGGAGGTACTAGCGGAGCGGATGTTTGCGTGATACAAGATAACCCACCGGTTTCTTTTATAGGGAGGGCCGAGTCGTGTATAAAATCCTGAAGGCTTTACCTTTTCTTTCTGTCTCTATCCTGCTCGGCGCTGCCGCTGCGCGCGCCCAGGGCGTCGGCATCGTCTCGGGCATTAGGGGCGACGCGACGGTGCGCCACGAGCGAGCTGCGCAGACCCAGAGCCTCAAATTCAAAGACGATGTCTTCTGGCTGGATACTCTCAGCACGGGGGCCGACGCACAGCTGAGGCTCCTCATCCAACAGAAAAGCGTCGTCACGATGAAAGAGCTCACGCAGCTTCAGTTACGCGAGGACGTCATCGCTGCCGGTCAAACCAAGAAGAAGTCCGTCGTGGACCTCGCCGCCGGCGCCGTCCGCGTCGTGGTCGATAAGGACATGCTCAAAAGCGGCGACTACGAGGTGCGTACGAATCAGGCGGTCGCCGCTATTCGCGGCAGCGATCTTTACGGGACGGCGGACAAAGACAAGACGGAGTTCTGCGCCGGACCGGGATCCTCCGTCACGGCGATCCATCAAAACCCGGCGGTCGGGCAAAAAGAGCTGAACAATCTGCAATGCGCTTCTATTTCTCCGACCAGCATCGACGTGCGAAACATCTCGCTCAGCGATTACCGCCTGCTGACCGAGATCGGCCCGGCGGGGTCGCAGAACTCCGATCACGGCCCCAAAGCCGAGAACAAAATCTCGCCGCCTCCGGGGGGACCGCCGCCAGGAGGGGGCCCAAATAATCCCTATAACAACACAAACGGGTGTTTGCTCTGTAAGCCGAACTCGGGCCTACCCGGACCGAAGTAGAACCGTTTGGCTATTCCCATTCATTTGACAGTCGATTAGCCAGCAGTTATCGCTTACCTCGCGCATTCCCTCGCGCTTTATGGGTAGGGGGTCACAGAATAATTATAGAAATGTGACCCCCCTACCCGTTTTCTTCGTCCCCGTAACAAAATAAAAGAGAGACTC
>Ga0075433_10004606_pt1 | contig 10759 bp, 7 predicted proteins | sample RhiMethybrSRZTD2_FD_75299 | JGI IMG/M metagenome (GOLD analysis project Ga0075433, IMG submission 75299) | Populus rhizosphere microbial communities from Tennessee, USA - Rhizosphere MetaG P. TD hybrid SRZTD2 | ecosystem: Host-associated > Plants > Roots > Rhizosphere > Soil | place: USA... | reverse complement strand
AGGCAGCCAGCGCCAAGTTATCGTTGGCAGCTATGGTTTTACCCCCGGATTTACGAGCCGGGAGCCACGCTCGGCTTGCCTCTCTCGGGGTCACGTTCCCGTCGAAACCGTGACGCCCCCTGAACGTCATTTTAGCATGCTGGCCGGCTTGAGCCCGATCTCGGCAAGGTGCTGCTCCCCGCCGGGCCCGTTGAGCTTCCAGTAGGAGAGGCGGGTCGAGCCGAGGAGCGAGGCCTCTTCGCCCGTATCCGTGGACCAGCGCACCAGGCGAAAGGGTGCCGCCGCCTCGACGTCGTACGTGACGGTGCGGCCGCCATCCTCCGCCACCGTCCAGACCGACGCGTCGAACGTTCCCGCCGGCACGCTCACCTTCTTCGTCTCCGCCGAGCGGGAGATCCTGGCCTGACCCCAGGCCAGCTTCTTGTGGTCCAGCCGCGCGTGGAGCAGGCTCGGCAGGAATGGCACGGTCCGGCTCTCACCGGGCCCCAGGTAAACGGTCCCCCACCCGCGGAGCACGATCGGCAGCGTGTCCTCGTAGACTCCCCCTTCGGGTTGCGCGAGCGTGTCCTGCCCGTCCTGCTCGCCGTCGAAGTAGCTGTGGTAGACGCCGCCCACGCCCGCGCCGCGCGGCAGGATCTGATGGTAGACGTGACCGCACCACTCCTGGCTCGAGAAGCTGATCTTGGCCACCGGCCAGCCCGAAGCCACGCGCGCGAACGACGACGTCATGATCTTGTAGTCGTAGATGCCGGTCTGGAAATGGCGCACGGCGTTGAGCTTCATCACCGGATACACGTCGGCGGCGGGATGCTGGCCGGGATCGGCCTTCACGCGCACCGAGTCGCTGAAGTCCTCGGTCACGAAGATGTAGACCGCGGAGCCCGTGCGCGGAGCCCCGTAGCGGGGCTGGACCAGGCGGTACCCGTTCAGCTCCGCGCGTCCGTCGCCCCAGTGTGCCCAGAACGACGTCGAGGACGCGGACGAGAGCGGAGTCACGGCAGAGGACGCCGAGCCGTCCGCCCGCGCCGGGGACGCGGTGGGGGCCAATCCCGCGGCGGGACCGCACATCAGGACGCCCAGGCTCAAGATCGCCACCGGCCAGCCACGCTGACTCATGCCACTCCCCTCTTGGGACACACGTCGTCGAGCGGACACTCGGCGCAGAGGGGACGGGCCCGGCAGGACTGCTGCGCGAGGCCGACGATCTGCGCGTGGTAGTCGTTGAACAGGCTCCCGTCCGCGGGGAGCCGCCGCATGAAGAAGCGCTGCAGCTCGTCGTAGCTCTCGTCCCCGCGGATGAGCCCCAGCCGGGAGAATACGCGCCGGGTGTAGCCGTCCACGACGAACAGGGCATGGCCGGCGGCGTAGAGGGCAATGCAGTCGGCGGTCTCTCGTCCGATCCCGGGCACGGCCAGGAGCTGCCGCCGAAGCTCCCACGGCTCCTGGCGGGCCATGTGCTCGACCCGTCCCTCGTAGCGCCGCCCGAGAAAGTCCACGAAGGCGGCCAGGCGGCGAGCCTTGACGTTGAAGGTCCCGCAGGAGCGGATGATCGGGGCGATCTCGTCCGCCGTCATCCCGCGCAGGCCCTCGTAGCTGAGCCGGCCGTGCTCCGCGAGCGCCCGCAGCGCGCGGGCCGCGTTCGGCCACGCCGTGTTCTGGACGAGGATGGCGCCGGCGCACACCTCGAAGGGGGTCTCGCCGGGCCACCACCCGGCGGGCCCCCTGGCCCGCAGCAGCCGCCGGTAGATCCTCTTCGGGGACATCGCCACCCCCAACGATACCGCAGCCCCAAAAGATTGACAGCCGCCGACCGTTCCGTCGATAATCGCTAAGTTGATCAACGACCGTAGTTTCGGCGCGCTCCTCCCGAGGTACAGATGAGCCTAGAAGACGCACTGAAGGCCCGCACGATGGAGCTCATCAGCCAGCAGATGGCCAACTGGGTGGTCGAGATCCAGAAGAACATCGGCCGCCATCAGGAGAACCTCATCCGCGCGCTGGACGAGCTTCAGGAAAACGTCGCTCGATACGACGAGAAGATCGACGAATCCGAGATCGCGCAAGCGATCGTGCAGGTCCTCAAGGAGAACCCGCCCCCGGCCGCGCCGAAGGGCCCGGGCTTCGACCGCCTCAAGTCGTCGCTGAACGCGATCGAGAAGGGCACGAGCCTCAGCGAGGTCCTCACCTACCTCGTCAACGAGGTCTCCGGATACGTCGACAGGGCGGCGATGTTCATCGTCAAGGGGCCGAGCGCTATCGGCTGGTACGGCAAGGGGATGCCGACGCCCGACGCCCTCAAACAGGTCAACGTTCCCCTCGGGGCGGAGACGATGTTCCGCACCGTGCAGAACACCCGGGCCGCCGTCCGGGGGCGCCTCCAGGACTCCCCGGGCACCGTGCAGGTCCTCACCCGCCTGGGTGGCAACGCCAAGGGCGTGCTGGCCGTGCCGCTGATCCTCCGCGACAAGCTGGCCGCCATCCTCTACTGCGACACCGCCAAGGACGAGGTCCCCCCCGCCGAGGCGGACCTCATCGAGATCCTCGTCGTCTTCGCGGGCAAGATCATCGACATGCTCTCCGCGGTGCCCAAGGCCACGATCGCCGGCCGCACCACCGGGAACATGGCCGAGCGCGCCGCCGCCATCCGCGCCGGAGGCGAGGAGGTCCGCGAGCGGGCGAACGTGCCCCGGCCCCCGGCGCCGCCCCCGCCTCCCCCCAGCCAGGCGAGCGACGAGGGATCGTCGACCGTGATGTTCAACGCGAGCACGTTCGCGTCGATGAAGCCGCCGGCCCCGGCCCGGCCCGCCGCTCCCCCGCCGCCCCCCGTCCCGTCCGGCCTGCCGCCGGAAGAGCAGAAGGCCCACGAGGACGCCAAGCGGTTCGCTAGACTGGTAGTGAGCGAGATCAAGCTCTACAACGAGGCCAAGGTCAGCGAAGGGCGGCGGCAGAAGGACCTTTACGAGCGGCTCAAGGAAGACATCGAGCGGGGACGTCAGATGTACGCGGAGCGCGTGCCGGGCGCGGTCCGCGACGCCACCAACTATTTCTACGACGAGCTCGTGCGCATCCTCGCCGGCGGCGACGCCGGCGCCCTCGGGCCCATGTAGCTGCCGCCGTTTCGGGTGAACGTGGGCTTTCGCGGATACGCTTCGACGATCGTCGCCGTCTCCATCGCCGTCAGCGGCCCGCTCGGCGCCGCCGCCAGCCGCGGCTACTGGCTCCAGGGACAGCCGCGCGATGCGGCCGAGGAGGCGCTGCGCGCCGCCGCCGACGCCACGGGTCCGCGGACCGAGGCCCTGAAGGCCGTCTCCGCGGCGTATCCCGGCACGCTCGCCTCCGGCCTCGCCCAGCTCGAAGCGGGGCTGAGGCTGCTCGACGACCGCCGCTCCGCGGAGGCGATCCCGTTCCTCCAGCATGCCGACATCCGCCAGACCCACCTCGCCGACTACGCCTTGTTCGCTCTCGGGGAGGCCTACGCCAACACGCGCGATTACCCCCGCGCGGCGGCCGCTCACGTCTCGGTCCTCGAGCAGTACCCCACGAGTCCGCTGCACTGCCCGGCGCTGCTCGATGCCGCCGACGCCGAAGCGGCCTACGGCCGCAGCGAGAAGGGCCTCGCCCTGCTGGATCAGGCGCTGCGCGACTGCACCGACTCGTTGCCCGCCGTCCTGGCCGCGCAGGGGGCCATGCACCAGGCCCGGAAGGAGCTGAAGGAGGCCGCCGAGGACTACGGCCGGCTCGACCGCGAGTTTCCCGCTTCGCCCGAGGCCGCGGCGGCGACGGGAGCGCTGCGGGCGCTGAAGGGATACGTCGCGTCGCGGACGCCGGCCGAGCGCCGGGCCCGTGACCTCGACAAGGCCCGGCGGCTGATGGCCGTCGGGAAGAACAAAGAAGCCCTCGTCCTCCTCCGGCCCCTGCTCGCCTTGTCGGCGAAGGGCGAGGAGTCGGACGAGGTGCGGCTGCGCCTGGGCCGCGCCTCTGCGGCGACGGGGCGCGACGGCGACGCCCTCAACGCCCTCAACGGCATCGCCGCCGAGGCGCGGCTCGGCGCCGAAGCGTCCTACGAGCGCGCGAAGATCCAGTCGCGGCGCCAGCGCAGCCCCTCGCCCTACCAGGCGGTGGCCGACCGCTACCCGAACACGCCGTGGGCCGAGGACGCGCTGTTGAGCCTGGCCTATTTCTACCTGAAGGAGCTGAAGGAGGACCAGGCGATTCCCTACCTGCAGGCCCTCCTCGCGGACTTCCCCAAGGGCCGCTACGCCGATCGCAGCACCTGGTGGATCGGCTGGTGGAACTACCGGAACGGCCGCTACGCCGACACGGCCGAGACGTTCGAGCGGGCGGTGCGCTCCCATCCCGTCACCTACTACACGCCCGGCTTCCTGTACTGGGCGGGGCGGGCGCGGACGGCGCTCGGTCAGAAGGAACAGGCCCGCGAGCTCTATGCCGACGCCGTGCGGCGCTTCAAGCACAGCTATCACGGCCAGAAGGCCGCGGAGGCGCTGAACCTCGTCGCCGGCGGCGCCTCGACGACGCATCCCGCGCCCGCGGCCGAGGTCGACGCGAGCGGCGACATCCCCGACCCGATCTTCAGCCGCGCCCGCGAGCTGCTTCTCGTCGGCCGGCTGGAAGAGACCGCCGACGAGCTCAAGCGGGCGCCCGCCAGCCCCGCCGTCCGGGCCACCCAGGCGTGGATCGACTGGCGCCTCGGCAACTACCGGGCCGCCATCGTGAACATGCAGCGGGCCTACCCGGGATGGGTCGGCGAGGCCGGCGACGAGCTGCCCCCCGGCGTGTGGCAGATCCTCTACCCGCTCAACTACACCGACGTCATCGTCGCCCGCGCGCGGCAGGAGGCCATCGATCCCGCGCTCGTCGCCGCGCTCATCTGGCAGGAATCGGCCTTCGATCCGACCGCGGTGAGCACGGCGGGAGCGCGGGGGCTCATGCAGATCCTGCCCCCCACCGGACGCACGGTGAGCCGCAAGCTGGGCCGCGCCGCGGGCAAGGCGGCCCGCAAGAGGACGCCGGCCCCGAACCTCAACGACCCCGCCACCGCGCTCGCCCTCGGCACCCACTACCTCCGGCAGATGCTGGACCGCTTCGGGGGACGTGTGGAGCTGGCCCTGGCGGCCTACAATGCAGGACCGACGCGCGTCCAGTCGTGGATGGCGGCGCGGCCCGACATGTCGGCCGAGGATTTCGTGGAGAGCATCCCGTTCGTGGAGACGCGCGCCTACGTCATGAACATCCTCGAGCACCAGGATCAGTACCGGCGCCTCTACGCCCTGTCCGCCGGCCCTTCCGGCCCCGAGAAAGCGGACAGTCAGTGAGCTTCCGCATCGGCGACTTCAAGCGGCAGATCGATCCCGCCCTGCTGAAGCGCGAAGGGAGAACCATGCGCAACGACGGCCGGGCCCCGGACGAGCTGCGGCCGGTGACCATCACCCCGCGCTTCATCAAGCACGCCGAAGGCTCGGCGCTGATCGCGGTCGGTGACACGAAGGTCGTCTGCACGGTGAGCGTGGAAGACCGCGTGCCGCCCTTCCTGAAGGGCGGCGGCGAGGGATGGGTCACCTCCGAGTACGGCATGCTTCCCCGCGCCACCACCACCCGGTCCCAGCGGGAGGTGTCGCGCGGGAAGCCGTCGGGGCGCACGCACGAGATCCAGCGCCTCATCGGGCGCTCGCTGCGGGCGGTGGTGGACGCCAAGGCCCTCGGGGAGCGCACGCTGTGGGTCGACTGCGACGTGATCCAGGCCGACGGCGGCACGCGCACGGCCTCGATCACCGGGGCGTTCGTGGCCCTCGTCGACGCGCTGCGCCACCTGAAGAAGCAGGGCCTCTTCGACGAGCTGCCGATCGTGGACTACGTGGCCGCGACCTCGGTGGGCCGGGTGGGGGGCGAGGTGCTCCTCGACCTCAACTACGAGGAGGATTCGAAGGCCGAGGTCGACATGAACGTGGTGAAGACCGGCCGCGGCCTGTTCGTCGAGGTGCAGGGCACCGCCGAGCACAAGCCGTTCAGCGAGGACGACATGAAGGCGCTGATGGCGGCCGCCGACAAGGGCATCCAGCAGCTCATCGCGATGCAGAAGTCGATCCTGGGCGAGGGTGTCGTCAGGAAGGAGAAGCCAGGCTCCTGAGGAACTCCCGCAGGCGGGCGAACGATTTGCCGCGGTGGCTCACGCGGTCCTTCTCCGCTCCGTTCTCCTCGCCGAAGGTCTTGCCGAACGGCTCGTAGAAGAAGACCGGGTCGTACCCGAAACCGTTGGGGCCTCGCGGCGCCTCCACGATCCGCCCCTCGACGCTCTCCTCGGCCTGGAACAGCACGCGGCCGTCGCGGGCGGCCGCCACCGCCGAAGTGAAGCGCGCCCCTCTGCGCTCCGGCGGCAGGCCCTTGAGGCGTTCGAGCAGCAGACGGTTCCGGTCGTCGTCGGTCGCGCCCTCCCCGCCGAAGCGACTCGAGTAGAGCCCGGGCCCGCCGCCGAGGGCGTCGACGGAGAGCCCCGAATCGTCGGCCACGGCGAGCAGTCCCGACTTCTCCGCGTAGTGGCGGGCCTTCAGGATCGCGTTCTCCATGAAGGTCGTGCCGGTCTCCTCGGGCGCGTCGCGGAGTCCCACGTCGGCCGGCGAGAGCACGCGGTAGGGCATCCCGGCCAGGAGCTCGTGCATCTCGCGGAGCTTGCCGGGGTTGGAGCTGCCGAGCAGCAGCGGCGTGCCGGCCATCGCCGCATGATAGCCTGCCGCCGCGGCCACTCGCCGCGTCCTGCCGCCGCAGATCCTGCGGCTACTGCTTCGGCAGCGCGAAGGCGACGTAGGTGCCGCCGCTGGGGGCGCCCCACTTGCCGCCGCCGGCGGCGATCACGACGTACTGCCGGCCGCCCACCGCGTAGACCGCGGGCGTGGCGTTGCCGGCCGCCGGCAGGGTGGCCCGCCAGAGCACCTTCCCCGTTCCCGCGTCGAACGCGCGGAACGCCTTGTCGTAGTTGGTCGCGCCGATGAAGAGGAGCCCGCTGGCCGTGACCACCGGACCTCCGTAATTCTCGCTGCCGGTGTTCTGCAGTCCTGATCCCGGCACGTCGCCGAGCGGTATCTGCCACGAGATCACGCCGCGGTTCATGTCGATGGCCGTGAGCGTGCCCCACGGCGGGGTGATGGCGGGGAACCCCTCGGGATCGGTGAACCGGATCTCGCCGTCGAGCGTGTAGCGCATGTCGAACGGCGTTGGTGCGTTCGGGATCACCGTGTCGGATCGCCCGCTCAGCACGTACTCGACGATCGCGCGGCGCACGGCCTCGTGGAGTTGATTGAAGGCCGGCATCCGGCCGGCGCCGTCGTGCACCACCGTCTCGATCTCGTCCACGCCCCGCCGCGACGCGATGTCCACCAGCGACGGCATCTCCGGCGGGGTGCCGCGCCGGTCGGACCGGTGGCACGACGCGCAGTACCGCTCGTAGAGGACCTGCCCGGTCTCCGGGTGGCCGTCGGGCATCGGCCGCTCCTTCAGCCGCACGGTCCACGCCATCTCGTTCGCGTTGACGTAGAGGAGCCCGCTTTTCGCATCGAACGCGGTGCCGCCCCACTCGCCTCCGCCGTCCATGCCGGGGAAGAGGATCGTTCCCTGCAGGCTCGGCGGGTCGAACTCGCCGGCCTTGCGCAGACCGAGCCACTTCTCGCGCACGGCGCGGTGGGCCTCGGGAGTCCGGCCCGTGATCATGTCCTCGGTGAACTTCGGCCGCACGAAGGGGGGCGGCATCGTCGGCAGGACCTGCGTCGTCGCCAGCAACTCGCCGGGGACGTCCGACGGCGGGGCGGGCACGGTTTCCATCGGGAAGACGGGACGGCCCGTCTCGCGGTCGAGCACGTACACGCGGCCGTTCTTCCCGATCTGCGCGACCACGTCGCGGCGTTGCCCCTCCTGCGTGATCGTGATCAACGCAGGGGGAGCCGGGAAGTCGCGGTCCCAGACGTCGTGCTTGACCGCCTGGAAGTGCCATACCCGCTCGCCGGTCGCCGCCCGCAGGCACAGGATCGTGTTCGCGTAGAGGTTGTCGCCCGCGCGGTTGGCACCGTAGAAGTCGTAGGCCGCCGATCCCGTCGACGCGTAGACGAGCCCGCGCGAGCGGTCGAGGGCGAGCCCCGCCCACGCGTTGGCGCCGCCGGTGTAGCTCCAGGCGTCCTTCGGCCACGTCTCGTAACCGGCCTCGCCGGGGTGCGGAATCGTGTGGAAGGCCCAGCGCTGCCGCCCGGTGTGCACGTCGAAGGCGCGGATGTCGCCGGGCGTCGAGGGCAGGCCCTCCGGCACGAGGGATCCGAGGATCAGCAGGTCGCCGAAGAACACGCCGGGCGTGTTCAGGCCGATGCTCACCGTGCGCGGGTCCCGCCCGGCGAATCCTTCGCGCAGATCGATGCGGCCGTCCCGCCCGAAGCTCGGGATCGGCTTGCCTGTCCGCGCGTCGAGAGCATAGAGCCAGTGACGCGCTCCGAAGTACAGCCGCCGGTCGCCGCCGCGCTCCCAATACATCAGGCCGCGGATGCGCGTGCGCCTCGGCGTCGTCGCGTCGGGATCGGGTTTGAAGCTCCAGCGCGGCCGGCCGGTGGCGGCGTCGAGCGCGAACACCCGCAGCTTCGGCGAGGTCGCGTAGAGCACGCCGTGCGCGACCACCGGCTGGCACTCCATCTCGGATCCCTTGAACGCGTCGCCGGTGTCGTAGGTCCAGGCCACCTCGAGCCGACCCACGTTGGCGGGCGTGATCTGGGTCAGGGGCGAGTAGCGCGTCTGGTCCGGGCCGCCGCCGTAGTGGGACCAGTCGGACGGCGGAGCCGCGCCGGCCATCAGAATGAGGACGGGCAAGAGCATGCGCATGGCGGCTCTTCTACCGTGCCCTCGGCCCGGCCGCAAGCCCGAAGGCTACGCGGGCGCCGGCGTGTTACCCTCAGTCAGCTCGCATGCCTGATTTCGGGGCGTAGCGCAGCCTGGTAGCGCACCTGCCTTGGGCGCAGGTGGTCGGCGGTTCAAATCCGCCCGCCCCGACCATACTTACGAGATAGACCGATCTGCCCGGCTCAGTCTCGACGCGCCACTATCTCCGGAACATGTACTGGACCTTCACGAGCAAGCCGTTCGACTCGCGTTGCCAGCGATCGCCGAGCTCGCGCAGGTTGTGGTTGTAGATCAGGAACAGGTCTCCGCGCGGGTGAAAGGTCCAGCGAAGCCGCGTGTTGGTGCCGAAGGTGCGGTCCTGGGTGTCGTATTGGACGAAGCTGTTCAGCTGCAAGTCTGACGAGACGTTGAGGCGGACCTTCGTTCCAATGAGCGTGAGATCGAAGTCCCCCTCCGGGAGACGGCCGATGTCGTGCTCCGCGTTCACGAGCAGGGTCACGAGCGGCGACGGCGTCCACGAGGCCTCGAGCTGGAGCTGATGAAGCGTCCCCGTGTAGAACCCGCCGAACCACCATGTGGCCTGGCCCGACAGCTTGCGCTTGGCCGCCGTCTGCGCTTCGAGCCGGAACTGTCGCCAGTGATACGAACCCGACGGGATGATCACGCCATCGGCGACCTCGAAAGGCTCGGCCAGCCTCTCACCGGTGGGGTTGACGTTGAACTCGAAGCGGTCTCCGCTCTCGAGGCGCCAGTTGATCGGCGCGATGAAGACCCGGTAGCTCTCCCATCGGCCGTCCAGGTCGGTCGTCAGGGTCGGGAAGAACTCGTGGAACATCTGCCGGATGAACGTGCCGTTGGGCCGAGGTGCGTAAGTGCAGCCGAGCTGATAGGCATTGATCCCCCGCCGGGGTACGAACCCGAGCGGGGGGTCGAACGCGTCGCCGACGCGCCGGTAGATCGCATAGCAGTCCCACAGGTCGTTCGGGTAGTCCACCTTGAGGCCGAAGGCGGTCTTCTCGCGGCCGGCCAGGCCGTCGCGGTCCGTGACGAGCCCCCAGACGCCGACACTGAAGTTCTTGTTGCCGCCCAGGCGCGACGTCTGGTAGGTGAAGTCGGCCCCCAGCTCCCAGCTTCCGCCCCTTCCCCGCGGATCGCCGGTGGTGGCGAGCAAACCCACGTGCGACTCCGAGAGCACGTTTTGTTTCACGCGGAGGACGCTCATGGTCGAGGCCGGTGCCACCGCCGTCTCTTCCCGTGTTCGTACGACCAGACCGCCGAAGTTCGTCGCACCGATGCGCCCCGTGGTCTTGAAGCCAGCGAGGATGGGGGCTTCCTGGCCGGCCACGAGCCCGATGCGCCGGCTGAAAAATGGCAGGAGGGTCTCGCCGCTGAGCCCCCCGAACTGGAAGATGTCCGCGGCGTCCAGGAAGAACGTGCGCTTTTCCGGGAAGAAGAGCGGGAACCGCGTCAGGTTGGTCTGCCGGGTGTCGACCTCGGTTTCGGCGAAGTCGGTGTTGACGGTGAGCGAGGCGAGGACGTTCGAGCCGAGACGCTGGGTCACGTCGAGGCTCGGCTCCAGCGTGCCGTCGATCGAAGCACCCGGCGCCGGGTTCGCGAACCCGCCGACCAGGGACGGCCTCACGCCGAGCCCGAGCCCGAGATCGAACGGCGGGAGGCCCGCGAGCAAGCCCGCCCGGCTCGGCTGGTATACCGCGTAGTCCTGGCGGGGACTGGCCCAGCGCTCGGTCTCCTGCAGCCGCTGGATCCGCCTTTGCACGTTGAAGCCCCACTCTCGGAGGTCGCGCTTGAAGCTGAGCGTCTGGATCGGGATGCGGATCTCGGCCGTCCAGCCGTCGCCGTCCCGGCGAGTGGC
>Ga0075433_10004605_pt1 | contig 10759 bp, 11 predicted proteins | sample RhiMethybrSRZTD2_FD_75299 | JGI IMG/M metagenome (GOLD analysis project Ga0075433, IMG submission 75299) | Populus rhizosphere microbial communities from Tennessee, USA - Rhizosphere MetaG P. TD hybrid SRZTD2 | ecosystem: Host-associated > Plants > Roots > Rhizosphere > Soil | place: USA... | reverse complement strand
GTGGTCATCTTCCGGCCCCGGAAGCCGCTCGCCGCGGGACCGTTGCCCTACCGCGGCGGGGACCTCGCGATCTCCTTCGCGTCCGCCGGCGGGGCCGCCGGCGCATCCGTCCTCACCGAAGTGACTCTGTATGACCTGCGCGGGCGGCGGGTCCGCACGATCGCGCGCGGTCCCTACCCGTCCGGCTTCCAAAGCGCCGCGTGGAACGGAAAGGACGAAGGAGGACGCCGGGTCGCCTCGGGCGTGTATTTCCTGAAGACCGTGAGCGGCGGCCACGAAGAGTCGATCAAGATCACCGTGCTTCGATGACCACCGGTAGGAACATGGCGGAACGCGAAGTCGTCACCTACCATCTGGAAGACCGCGTGGGCCGCGTGACGCTCGACCGGCCGCCTCTTCACATCCTGGACCTTCCGACCATCCGGGAATACTCCGCCGCCTTGGGCCGCGTCGAGCGCGACCCCGCCGTGGTGTGCATCCTTGGCGCTGCCGGAGACAAGGCATTTTCGGCCGGCGTGGACATCGCGGATCATACCCGCGAGAAAGTCCCGGTCATGCTCGAGCAATTCCATGGCCTGATCCGAAAGGTGAGGCGCCTCGAGTGCGTCACGATCGCGGCGGTTCAAGGATTGGCGCTGGGCGGCGGATTCGAGCTGGCCCTCGCGTGCGACATGATCGTCGCCGAGGAGGGAGCGACGTTCGGAGTCCCGGAGATCTGGCTCGGATGTTTTCCACCGGTCGCGGCCGCGGTGCTGCCGCGGCATCTCGCGCCCCAGAAAGCCTATGAGCTGGTCTTGAGCGGGGAGCCCATCACGGCGGCGGAGGCGACCCAGATGGGGCTCGTGAATGCCCTCGCGCCCCGCGGGAAGCTCGAGGAGACCCTGGACCGGTTCGTCGCGCGCTTCACGGAGAAGAGCGGAGCCGCCCTGCGGATTGCCAAGCAGGCGCTCCGGGTCTCGGAGGACGCCTCGTTCGGCGCGGCGCTCGAGGCGATCGAGCGGCTGTATCTGGAGGAGCTCATGCGGACCCACGACGCGGAGGAGGGCATCCGAGCGTTCCTTGAGAGGCGCCAGCCGAAATGGGAAGACCGATGAGCGAGTTCGCGCGAGCGCCGGAGCCCCGTCCCGGCCGCTAAGCCCCCCACCGCGCTCCCAGGGCCCGCATCATGCCGCGCGCCTTGACCAGGGTTTCCTCGTATTCCCCCTCCGGCGTCGAGTCCGCGACGATGCCGCCACCCGCGTGAAACGTCGCCGCACCCGCCTCGACCACCATCGTCCGGATCGCGATATTGAAGTCACATGCCCCGCTCACGTCCCAGAATCCGATGGCCCCGGTGTAGACCCCTCGGCGTGTCGGCTCGAGCGCGTCGATGATATCGACCGCGCGGATCTTCGGCGCACCGGTGATCGAGCCTCCCGGAAACATGGCCCGAATCACGTCGACCGGACCCACATCCTCGCGCAGCCGGCCTTCCACCCTCGAGACCAGGTGGTGCACGTTGGCGTAGCTTGCGACCTCGCAGAGCGACGTGACGCGTACGCTTCCGATCTCGCAGATCCTGCCCAGGTCGTTTCGCTCCAAGTCCACGATCATCACGTTCTCCGCGCGGTCTTTGGCGCTCGCCCGGAGCGATTCGGTCAGCGCGGCATCCTCGGCGGGCGTCGAGCCCCGCGGCCGCGTCCCCTTGATCGGCCACGTCTCGATCCTGTTCCCGTCGATCCGGAAAAACCGCTCTGGAGATGAGGAAGCGATCGCGGCGCCCGGCTCCGTGAGAAACGCGGAGAATGGAGCCGGGGACTCTTGGCGCAGGGAGCGGAATAGGGCGGCCGGGTCCGGCGCCGGCGTGAAGCGAAATCGCTGGGCGAGGTTCACCTGGTAGATATCGCCGGCCGCGATGTGCTCGAGCGCTCGCTCCACCGCCCGGCGGTAGCCGTCCCGGGTGAAGTTCGACCGCCCGGCCACGGCGGCGGATGGAGCCGAGGACGGCGCGGCCTCCGGCGTCGCTCCCACGACGCGCGCCCATTGGTCCTCGAGCCGGGCCTTCGCGCGCCCTTGGCGCGAATCGGGGTCGCGCTCGGGGAGCCCGGTCGAGACGACCCAGCCCTGCCCGCTCACTCGATCCCACGCCCAAACCACGTCGTAGAATCCGAGCGAAAGATCCGGTAGCGACGACTCGCGACGCGCTCGCCCGGGATAGCGCTCGAGCTGATCTTTCAGGTCATACGAGAGATATCCCGCGAGCCCCGATACGAACGGCAAGTGACGCGGCCCTATCTCGCGGTCATAATCGCACCGCTCGGGCCACATGCGGGCCAGCGCCTCCATCGGCCTCCCGGATTGAGGGACCGCCTCGCCGCCGGCCAGCCTCCATAGCGTTCCCTCGCGAAGCTCGAGCCGCCAAACCGGGTCGAAGGCGAGGATGGTCCATCGCGCGCCCTCATCGACGGCGCCGAGCGACTCGAGAAACACGGTGTGCGGCTCCCGCTCGACCGCCGAGAGCGCTTGGAGCGGTGCCAGATCGCCCGGAATCATGCGCACGATCGGTTGAATCCGGGACCCGGTCCGCTCGACGGCGTCAGTAGCCATAGTCGACCGGTTCCGGGAAATGGTGGTCGAGAGGAATCAACGACGCGACGCGCTCGTTTCCGAGGCGTTTCAAGTACCCGCCGAGACCCTCGACCCCCTCCACCCATTCCGCGCGCCAGCGCCCATATCCATCCGCGCTCTTGGTCACCCGGTGGTATTCCGAATAGGCCTCGTGGTCCCTCCGATAGTAGCCCTGCACCGGAGAAGGGTGCGCCCCCCAGCGCGCTTCGCATACCGCAGAGACCACGAGACCAGGAATCACGACTCGATTCGGATCGCGCCGGATCTGCTCCGGGGCGACGATCTCCTCAGCGGTCACGATCACCGCGCGCGCCGCGCGAACCGCGTCGGGCGTGATTCCAAGGCTCCCCCACATGATTCCGTTTCCGTGGGCATCCGCGCGCTGCACGTGCACGATGGCGGCGTCGGGGTGCAACGGCCGGACGGCGAGGATCGGTTCTCCGCCGAGCGGACTCACGATTGGCTCGAGGTAAGGATTCCGCCCGACCAGGTCGGTCCCGAGCGCCGAACGGGTCGGGATGAACGGCGCCCCGATCGCCGCGGCGTGAAGGGCGAGGGCCAACGTGAAATTCGAGAACTCGACCACGTCGATGCGCCGCGGCTCGCCACGCTCGACCGCGCGCCGGAAACAATAGGCCGAGCCCATCATCACGTTTCCCACCCAGGCGCCGAGGACGCGCCGGGCGAGCCCGGCGCCGATGAGCTGGTCGAAACAGATGTCCGATACGGGGCCGATCAGGGAGAGATCCCCAATCCTACGCCGGATGATCTCGTGGGTCGCCGCGAAGGGAATCATCTGCTCGAGGCACGTGCCGAGCACGATCGCCGCTCCGGGGTGCACGAAGCGCTCGATCGCCTCGCCAAGCGGCAGTAGTTTCTCCTGCCCCCGATGATGGGACAGGGCATCGGGGCGCGCGGCGGTGCGCCTCGGAGCCAGGTCATCCATCCGGATTTCGGGCGATTTCGACATGGAACCCGGAATGATAACGCATCCCGGGCGCTACTTGGCGGGAGCCGGCTGCTCCTTCACCAGAGTTTTCACGATCAGGAACACCACGAGGGCGATGATGAGAAAATCGAGCACCGCTCCGAAAAAATCGCCCACCCCCAGCTTGATCCGGCCGATCGACATGGTCGCGGTCCGCCAGTTGCCGCTCGGCGTCAAGGCACCGATGACCGGCATGATCAGATCGGCGACGATGGCGGCGACGAGCTTCTGAACCGCTCCCCCGATCACCACCGCGACCGCGAGCGCGATCACCCCATGCTTCAACAGGAAAGCTTTGAACTCACCGATCATGGCTCGATCCTCCAGGTGGAAACCGTCCCCGCGTGCGGGTATTCTGGGCATGCACGCATGCCTCCGTGACCGAACGGATCACGTCGGGCCCGCGAAATCTACCAGACATGCTCGGCTGGCTCGACAACGTCTTTCCGCGACGCGCCCTGTTCCAGAGGGACCGCCGTCTTCTGCATCTATTCCTCGGTCGCGTCCTCGGGTCCACCGGGTTCTCCATCGTCATCCCGTTCCTGAGCCTCTATTTGCACGGGGAGCGCGGGGTCCCCATGAGCCTCGTAGGTGGAATCTTCTTCTTCGCGGCGCTCGCGGGCGCGGTGGGGCAGGTGGTAGGAGGCGAGCTGACAGACCGCCTGGGAAGAAAGGTGGTAATCGTCGGCTCGCAGCTCGTTCGCTCGGCGGCCTTCGTCGGATTCGGCGTGGCCGTCTTGGTCCATGCGCCCATCTTCTGGTTCTTCGTCATCACCGCGCTCAGCGCGCTCGCGGGACGCGCGTTCGAGCCCCCTTCGGGAGCCATGGTGGCCGACATCGCCACCGGATCCGCCCGCGCCGAGTACTACGCGATCTTGCGAATCGGCGGGAACCTGGGTTGGGCGATCGGGCCCGCCATCGGCGGCTTCCTCGCGGCGCTCTCCTACCCGACGCTGTTCCTGATCGCGGCGGGGGTCCTGCTCGCGGCGGGGCTGTTCATGGCGTTCAAAGTCGAAGAGACCCTGCCGCACCGCGTCGCGCGCTCCCTGGAGGTGCAGGAAGCGACGACCCTCCTCCCGTCCTCGACGGGAACCGCGCCCCTCGCCCGATTCGGGTTCGAGGAGCTCGGGCAGGCGCTCCGCGACGCGACGTTCGTCCGTTACTGCGTGATCTCACTCATCCTCTTCACGGTGATGTCCCAGCTCATCTCGACGTTGTCGGTCTACGCGGTCCAATGGGCGGGAATCTCGAAGCTGGAGCTGGGCGCGCTGTATACCCTGAACGGGCTCATGGTGGTATTTCTGCAATTCCCGGTCGTGCGGATTCTCGCTCCGTATCGGATGACCACGGCGCTCGTCGCGGGGAGTATTCTCTACGCTCTTGGCTACGCGATGATGGGGTTCGCGCACGGAATGCCGGTCCTGGTCGTGGCGATGTTCGTCGTAACGATGGGTGAGATCGTAACGACCCCGGCCTCGATGAACCTGGTCGCCAATTTCTCGACCGTCCAGCTGAGAGGGAGATACATGGGTGTCTACGGTTTGTTCAATTCGTTCGGGTGGTCGATCGGTCCTCTGATCGGCGGCATCCTGCTCGATTTGGCGTCGGGGCGATCGGTCCTCCTCTGGATGCCGATCGGGTCCCTGGCGCTCGTCGCGGCGGCGGGGTATTGGGATTTGAGACGGAGAATCGCCCGAACAATGGACCTGAACTACGAGTACACGACCGCCGAAACCGCCACCGCATGAACCGCGGTTAAGGAGAAACGCGAATGAGCGCATCGCAGTCGGAAAAGCATCGATTCCTGTGCCGCCTGGTCTGGTCGGGCGCCGCGCAGGGGCCGACCACGAGCTATGAAGGCTATTCTCGGGAATATCGAATCGACATCGAGGGGAAGCCTTCGCTTCGCGGCTCGGCGGCCCCGGTGTTTCGCGGGGACCCGAAGCTCCATGATCCGGAGGATCTTCTTGTGGCCGCACTCTCGGCGTGTCATTGCCTGAGCTACCTGGCGCTCTGCGCGCGGGCGGGAATCCACGTCGTCACCTACGAGGACGAGACCGACGGCACCATGGACAAGGTGGACGGCGTGGTGCGCTTCACGGAGGTCACGCTCCACCCGAAAGTCACGATCGCGCCGGGTTCGGATCCGGAAAAGGCCCGCGCCCTCCACGAGCGGGCGCACGCGATTTGCTTCATCGCGAACTCGGTCAACTTCCCTGTCCGTAACGAGCCCACGATCACCGCGGCGGCGCCGGTCTGAGCTGACGCAGGATGTAGAAGTCCTTCACCGAGGACCGGTTTTCGTAGCGCCCCGAAGCGAGCGCCCTGTCCACGATCTGCTGCGCTTCGCCGGGACCAAGCGGCCAGGGTGTTCCGTCGGTGCGCAGGACGGCATAATCAGCGGTCACCTCCGAGCCGGTTTGGATCAGAGATTTCTCGCGGCGATACCCGAGGACCGGGTAAAAGCATGACATGGCCTGCACCGCTGCCGTGTCCGGAACCGCTGCCAGGTCGTGCAGGAATCGCGCACGGGAACGCGGGATTTCCGGGTAGCTCAGATGGGAGACGTTCAAGACGACGGCCGCGCAGGCGGCGGCGAGCGCGAGTCGCGACGAGGCAAGGCGGCGAAAGCCCGCGGAAACGAGGCCGAACGCGCCCGCCACCGCGGAAAACGCAAGGAGCGGAATCCCGTAATAGAGCCCGAGGCTCGCCTGCTGCATGAAGCCGCTGGTGGCGGGGACGACCCACGGGACCAGAAACAAGAGCCACCCGGCCCCCGTGAGAAACGGCGTGAAGAGAAATGCCGCGAAGAACTTGAGATAGGTCCACGCCACGAGTGCCCGCACGAGGTCGATGGGGTGGGTCAGGAGTCCCAGAGCCACGCCGCCGATTCCATCCCCCCAGGAGCTCCAGCGGGATAGAAACGAGTAGCCGCCTCCGCCCGCCCCGACCGCCGGCATCGCCACCTCGAGCACGAACGCCGTCCACGCCAGACCCGCGGCCGCGGTGAGGAATCCCCATATCCGTCTCCGGTCCACGAGCGCCGCGTAGAGTCCGAAGGCCGCGACATACAGCCCCACGTCCTCCTTTACCGTGAGGGCCAGGCACGTGGCGGCCGCGTACTTCCACACGGAGCCCCGCTTGTAATGCAGCACCATCGCGAACGCGAAGATGGGAAGGAAGCACTCCATGTGGAACAGGTAGAGGAGCGCCGCGATCTGGACCGCGTGATTCCAATAGACCAGACACGCGAGGTTCGACGTCCCGGAAGAAACACCGATCCGGGCGAGAATCGACCGAAGCATGACCCCGCTTCCCCAGAGCGCGACCGGCTGCAGCGTCACGAGGAGATACGGAGACCGAATCACCGCGTGGATTGGAACGAGCAGGATCAGAATGGGAGAGAAATGCTCGCTGAGGAAGCTTCGGCCCAGGACCGGCGAGTATAGGAGTGGGCGGTGCGGACGCGGTAAGAGGGCCTCGTCGATCATCGAGAAATCGTGGGAAAAGGTGTGGAAGCTGAGATGCTGGGTCCAAGCCGCAAGCAGGTACAAGCCGAGCATGGTCCCGGACATCGCCGGAAAAAATCGAGGGTGCTCGAGGATCGCGTGCATGCGGCCGGACCACTCGCGGACGAACGAAGCCCGGTCGCGGCGCGCGAGCGCGAATACGGCGAGCGCTCCATAGAGGATCCAGGTCAGCTCTCGAAAACGTTTGAGATGAAAGGATCCGACATGGGTGAGATTGAGCGCCACGAGAGGAAGGAGGGCGGCGCAAACGAACGCCAGCAGGAGCGCCCCCCGCCGGAGCGCGCTCAACATGATGGTATGATGCGAACCATGTTGTGGACTCGGGGTGAACGACCAGTGTGCGCCCGCGAATGAGCCCGCACAGCCTAGCCGAGCAGCGAGGCACCGTAAATCGGCCAATCCAGATTTATGTCCTCGTGGCGCTCTGGGCCGTCAAAGGCTTTGAAGAGCTGTTCCGCGGAGTGATCGGCGGCGCCTTTTACATCGTCCAGCAGACATCCCAAGGGAAGCTCGAAGGCTACATGCTCCATCTCGCGATCCAGAGCGCGTTGTTCGCCGCCGTGATGGCCGCCGGAAGCTTCTACGTCATGACCGCGCTCTGGCTCGGGCGGGGCGCGGCACGAGGCTGGGGGATCGCGTTTGCGCTCGTGAACGAGCTTTCGGTGCTGGCCTATCTCATCACGAGGCCCCCCGAGTTCGGTGGCGACATCCCGATCATTCGAACCGTGACCATCGCCTCGATCGTCAACCTGGGAATCGTGGGGGTCCTGCTTTTTGACGGGAAGCTCGCGCGATTCTTGGGCAGCACGCGGCTGGTCGGTGGGTGGTCGCCTCGGCGCTAGCCCAGCGTATAGCCTCCGTCCACGATGATCACCTGCCCGCTCACCCACGACGCGCGGCCGGTGCAAAGGAACGCCACCACGTTCGCGACTTCCTCAGGCGTTCCCACGCGGCCCAAAGGCGTGCGCCGGGTTGATTCGCGGATGATCTCGTCGTAGGACGGGAAGATCTTCAGGGAATCGGTGTCGATGAAGCCTCCCGAGACCGCGTTCACGTTGATCTTTCGCGATCCCAGCTCGAACGCGAGATAGCGCACCAGCGTCTCGATCGCGGCTTTCGAGACCCCGATCGCCGCGTACCCCGGGATGTAGCGGTGTGACCCGAGGGACGTGAGCGCCACGATCCTCCCGCCTTCCGGCATCATTTTCACCGCTTCCTGGGAGCAGTAGAGGAGCGCCTTCGCGTTCGTGCTCATCGCGACGTCCCACATCTTGTCGTTCACGTCGAGCACGTTTCCGAAATGCCCGAGCGCAGCGTTCGAGACCAGGATGTCCAGCTTGCCGAAGGCACCCTTCACTTCCTCGAACATCTTGGGGATCTGTTCCGCGTTCCCGATGTTCGCGCGGACGGCGAGCGCCTTGACGCCCCGCTTCTGGATTTCCTCAGCGGTGGCCTTGGCGGACTCGCGGCTGCGGAAGAAGTTGATCGCGACGTCGGCGCCCATGTCGGCGAGCGCCAGGGCCGTGGCACGGCCGATCCCGCGAGTCCCTCCGGTGACGAGCGCGGACTTCCCCTTCAGCTCACCCATGCTCCCTCCGTGTAAGTCCTTGAATGGGCGGGAATTCTCCGGGGGAACCGGCGGGGTTGTCAACCGCTAAGTGGGGGGTGCTGCTTACGTGGCGCTGTGCACCTGGCGGGCGACGAGGGTCAGGGCGCCCTTCTCGCGCCAGCCTTCCACGGCCGCGATCAACCGCACCGGGGCGCCGCCGCCGGGTCGGGGAACGGAGGCCAGGTTCAGCGGGAAACTCTGACCCGTGCCCTTGAGCGTGAAGGTCGTGGCCCCGGCCGAGGTCGTCGCGATCGTTCCATCGGCCTCGAAGAGGACGTCGATCAAGGTCAGATCATGGAGGCGGTTCTCCGCCAGGCGCCGGATGACGTCGCGGAGCGGAACAACCTGTGGTTTCGCGTACCGTACTTCGACCGCGTCGCTCGTGACGCGCGCCTCGCCTCCATTCGAGCCCGCGCGCGCCATTTGTCGGATTGTTGTCCGACAGTGGGAGCACGAGGTGCAACCCCGAAGCGCGAGGTAAACGCGCGCGAAAGGGCTCTGGGCTTCGGGGACGCGGGGACCCGCCGCGGAGATGTGCGCGGTCAGGACGATCGCCGCGATGGCGCCGATGCAAATGGAATGGCCTAGACGAACACGGATCATCGGGACCTCCCGCTAGAACATGAACGCTGCGCCGAGATTCACGCGATTGAGCTTCCGGTCGGCGCCGTCCTTCCAATGCTCCAAATCGGCCTTGAAGGCGACCTTCTCGATCGGGTAGTAGGAAACGCCGGCGGTCGAGACAGCACGCTCGGCTGCTGGGTTGCGGATGAATCCCGTCGGAATCTCCTCGTTCGTATCGAAATCCTCATGGCGGCCGAAGAGGACGAGCGACCTCACCCCCCCCGTGCGGTCCCGGCGAAGGACATCGTATGCCGCCTCTACATAATACCCCTGCATCACGGAACCGACGGTCTCCCCGACATAGGCGCTCACGCTGTCCGCTCCGTCCAGCGCGAGCCGCGTATAGGAGCCACGAAGGTCGAATCCGGCGCGACGATACCGCGCGTCAGCCCCCAGAAGGGTCAGGGTAACCTTCCCGAGCCCCGGGGTCCGCTGGTCGGCACCGCCGTAGTAGGCCGAGCCAGCTAGCGTGAGCCCGCGGGCTGGTGCGATCTCGACGCGGCCGACGCCGGCGAGATCGTCCGCCTTGGATTCGGATCCCTTGGAGCTCACATCGTGGAGTCCCCCGAGGGAGGTGATCTTCGTGGCGTCCAGGCCTGCCGTAACGTACGCGCGGTAGCTCGCTTTCCCCCTCCATGCCTGCCCGGCGAAGCCGGCACCGTTTTCCTGCCAGGTCGTCGGGACGATGAAGCGCTCCACGTAGGGGCGCTCGACGCTGTAGTAGAGAGGGGGCTCATGGAATTCGTTCAGAGGCCCTACCGGCATGAGGAGGCTTCCGACTCGGAGGGCGAGTGTCGGGGTAAGATCGTACTCGACGTAGGCTTGCTCCAACTCGAGCTCGTGGGCGGCGTGCTCGTAATCGATTTCCGCTGACACGCGCACTTTGTCCGAAAACTCGTATTCCCACCCGAGAACGAAACGATGGAAATCGAGCACGTTCCCACCACCCGGCGACATGGTGTCGATGTTGGGGTTGTTGTAGTGCATCTCCCCGTAGCCGTGGAACTGGAGCCGGCCTGATTCACCTTCCTCCGCGCCTCGGGCCGGCGTCGCATTCCCCGCCAGGCTCGCGATAAGACCTGCGATTGTTACCCCTCGCACCATCCCAAGTTTCAGACTGGTCACCCATTCCCTCCCACGCCGCGCCCTACCCCCGGGTCCCACGGCAGCTCACGTCGCCATTCACTTCTGAGACAAGGTCTCAATAAATGCCGAACCGCGTGTCCGTTAGAATCCCGTGAGGGTGGACTAGTTTCAACAGCAAAGATTGGGCCACACGGTCTTAATAGGTCGACCCTTGCTCGACGGCGCTTGCCTCCGCACCTGATCCCGTGATACCGCTTCCCGAATGAATTTCGGGAAGGTTGCCTTCGGCACACTTCTACTTGTTGCCGGCGCGCT
>Ga0075433_10004604_pt1 | contig 10761 bp, 9 predicted proteins | sample RhiMethybrSRZTD2_FD_75299 | JGI IMG/M metagenome (GOLD analysis project Ga0075433, IMG submission 75299) | Populus rhizosphere microbial communities from Tennessee, USA - Rhizosphere MetaG P. TD hybrid SRZTD2 | ecosystem: Host-associated > Plants > Roots > Rhizosphere > Soil | place: USA... | reverse complement strand
CGGGCATGTCCTTATAGGTGCCAGCTGGAGGTAACCTATCTTCCGCAGCAAAGCGGAATGGCTCGCATTGCAAGACCGGAATGAGTTCAACGTCTTCGAGTTTGACTATGCTCGACACGACTTCCTCACAAACCGCGACCTGAACAATGGGCCGCAAAAGTTGCTCGCTCGCATGATCGGCGCGCACTGCACGGTATCAAAGATGCTTCCGAACTCGGCGAGGATACCGTCACCGGCGGTATGGATGACCCGGCCGCCGTGCTCCCCGACCATCGGGAGGATGACTGCCCGATGCGGTTTGAGATCACGAACGGCGGCTCCCTCGTCAGCGCTTATGCGGACGCACTAGTCGGCGATATTGGCAGCAAGGATGGCTGCCGGCCTGCGGAATACCTTTGAATTTTGAGGAAATATCGGACATCCCCAGGTAACCGGTTAAAAAACGTGCGGGTGACATTAGCGCGGCCCGGCTCTCCAGGATTGCGCGCGTGCCTCCTGGCGCGCCGTTCGTCCCCGGGGCCAGGCGTTTTCTGGATAGAAGGCCGTATCGAGAACGCTGCTAATTATCGACGACGAAGGGCTTGAACCGGGTTCTTCAGTCCACGTGTATGCTACGCTTGGTTAGGTCTGGGCCTGACCCATTATCTGCCATTGCAACGATCTATCTTGTTGTGATCCACAACTGCCGGAGCCGCGATCAACTTTCGTGCCGTACAAACGGACACATCGGAGGGCCAAATGCACTCTAAGCGGTCATTGCGGAGGGGGATATCTCGGCGAAGCATACTTGCTGGCATGGCAGCGGGCGCAATCCTTAGCAAGGGTGGCTCGGCGAGTACTCAACCAGCACCCGCACCACCACGCATGAAAGGGCCGCGCGTGTGGCTCGAGATGGATCAGCAAGAGCTCGATGACGCTTACGATCAGATCAAGTATGCGCCAAACCTACCGCAGATCGTCAAACGCTATGCGACGAACAGTGAAGCAGTTCGTCAGCGTCTGGGCCCACCCAAGCGCCTGTCTTATGGATCGACACCAATTGAGGGTGCTGACCTTTACTCCACCAAGGCACCCAACGCGCCTATCAATATCTTCATTCATGGCGGCGCGTGGCGAGTTGGGCTCGCTCGCGACGCGGCCTATCCTGCGGAAACGTTCGTAGCCGCGGGTGCGCACTACATCGCGATAGACTTCTTGAACGTCACTGAGACCGGGGGAGACCTGATGCCCATGGCAAGGCAATGCCGTGACGCCGTCGCCTGGGTCTACAAGAACGCCGCGAGCTTTGGGGGCGATCCGAAGCGGATCTACCTGTCAGGACATTCCTCCGGTGCTCACCTCGCTGGTGTGGTGCTGGTGACCGATTGGGAAAAACATTACGGTTTGCCTAACAACGTGATCAAGGGTGGCCTATTGTGCTCCGGCATGTTCGATTTGAAGGCCGTACGCCTCTCCGCCCGCTCCTCCTATGTAAAATTTACCGATGATATCGAACACAGTCTGAGCAGCCAGCGGCACCTTGCTAATCTCAACACGCCGGTCATCGTCGCTTATGGCACATTGGAGACCCCCGAGTTCCAACGCCAGAGCCGTGAGTTCGCGGCAGCAGTGAGGGTGTCGGGGAAACCTGTCTTGTTGCTTGTGGCCGAGCAATACAATCACTTCGAAATCATCGAGACGCTCGGAAATCCACTCGGGCTCCTTGGCCGTGCCGTCCTCGAACAGATGAAACTGACGGCTTAAGCGCTGCTCGTCGCGCCAATGAGCATCGAGTAGGTGCGCGGCTCCTTGGTACCCATTGGTGCCACACAGGATCTTCGGCGGGGCCGCCTCGTCCCGCTCCGGAATATGGGGGCATTTGACGTGTCCGGAGGCCTTTGAGTCCGACCGCGGCGGGCCTGGTCTGACCCGCGTGGGACATCGCAAGGTGCGATGACTTCACTGCGGGCTCGCTTTTTTGGGCCGGCGCGCGCTTTGCCGCATCGCGACTCCACGCTTGGGCTCGGACGGCCGCGCAATCGGGAACACCTCGCGCGCATACTCGGCCAGCATTCCGCAAAAGGCGGTAGCGTAGGCAGGTAACGGGCGCCGCTTGTCCCAGAAGATGGCCAAGGGCTCGCTCAAGGCCTTGCCCTGATAGGTCACCCGGGCGATGCGCAGCAGCGGATATCGATCGATCCGCAGCGCTGAGGGAACGATTGCCACGCCATGTCCCTTCTCGGCCATCGTCAGCAACGTATGCGGCACCCGGCTCTCGAAGGCGATGTTGACCTCGATCCCCGCCAGACGGCAGGCGGCGTCGAAGGTGCGACGGAATATGAAACTGGCATCGAGCAGGAGCAGCGGATAGGCCGAGAGCCGGGCTATCTCGATTGCGGCATCCTTGCCGGTCACGAGCGGCGGATGCCAGACGGCAAGCAGATCCACCGGCTTCAGTGAATGGCTCGCAAAGCGAGGATTGCCGGGCTGAGCCGCACGGAGCAGATGTTGGCCCAGGTGAATCTCGCCGGCCTCGAGCAATCTTAGGGTGTCCGTCCCGAATGCCTCGATCAATTTCACCTGCACGCGGGGGTAGCGTTCCGCGTAGCGGTGCAGAAACTCGGAGATGACACCTTCGATGTATTGAGGCGAGGCAGCCACCTTCAGCAACCCCGTATCGCCGCGTCGGAGCAGTTGCGCGCGCTCGCCCAAGGCTCTCGCATAGTTCAATAGAACGCGGCAGTCGCCGAGCAGCTGCTCGCCCTCGGCGGTCAGCACGAGGCGGCTGCCGACACGGTCGAAGAGCTTGAGACCGAGCTCTTGCTCGAGGGCGCCGATTTGTCGCGACAGAGCAGGCTGGGCGATTCGCAAATGCGTCGCTGCCTTGGTGACGGTGCCGAGCTCGGCAACGGCCACGAAGGTTCGGGCGTATCGAAGGTTCATGTCGTCCCTATGCTGGATCGGCATCGGCGGCAAGACAGATTATGTATTGGACGTTCTAGGACCACAATCGCCAATATCGCGCGAATTGCGCTGGCGCATTCGGGCGCCAGGTTGTGGAATGGAGGGACGTCATGCGCTCATTCTCCTTGATGTTGGTATCCGCGCTCGGTCTCGCATTCACGTCATTCAAGGCCAACGCAGAGACCTGGCCAACCAAGACACTGACTGCGATCGTTCCATTTGCAGCGGGCAGTTTTACCGACGTGGTTCCGCGCGTCGTGTTCGAACAGCTTTCGAAGCAACTCGGCCAGAGCATCATCGTAGAGAACCGACCGGGCGCTGGAACAACCACCGCGGCCGCTTTTGTCGCCAAGTCAGATCCCGACGGCTACACCATTCTCGTGAACTCATCCGCGCACACCATTGCGCCAGCCCTGTATTCGAAGCTGAGCTACAATCCAGTGCTGGATTTTGCGGGTGTGGTGCCGCTCGGTATCTCCTCGAGCGTTCTGGTGGTTCCCCCTGTCAGGGGGTTCAAGACGGTCGCCGAATTCGTTGCCGCAGCCAGGGCGAAGCCGGGAGCGATGAATTTTGCCACGCCCGGAGTTGGGACAGGGCTGCATCTGAGTGCCCTGCGGTTCCAAGCGAGCGCCGGCATGCAAGCGGTGCCTGTAACGTTCAAGGGTGGTCCGGAGTCGATGGCCGAGGTCATTGCCGGACGGATCGACTTCTTCTTTGCGCCGATCGGGATAGCCTTACCGTATGTGAAGGATGGCACGCTTACTGCGCTCGCGGTGAATGGCTTCAAGCGCTCTGCCGCGCTACCCGAGGTCCCCACCACTTCCGAGGCCGGCTTCGCCAATGCCGAGTATCCGTTCTGGATCGGCATGTTCCTGCCGGCAAAGACGCCGCGCGATATCGTCGACAAGCTGTACAGCGAGACTGTCAAAGCGCTGGCAAACCCCAAGGTGCGGGAAAAGCTAGTTGCATTGGGTGTTGATCGCATGGAGATGACGTCAACCGAATTCGATACTCACGTGGAAAAGCAAATCGCTGTCGATGCTGCGCTTGTGAAAGAAGCAGGCATCAAGACGCACTGAAGGAGACGACGCCATGCCGCGCATTCGCTTCGAGGATGGTGTTGCCTACGAGCGGGGCATGAGCCCGTGGAGCCGGCTTGCCGGAGAAACCTTCCTGCAATGGCTTGCGCCCCGTCCCGGACTGCAATGGCTCGATGTCGGGTGTGGAACCGGGGCCTTCGCTGCGTTGATCGGTGAACAATGTGCTCCGATCGAAGTGCAAGGTGTCGATCCGAGCGAGGGGCAGCTCGCAATCGCCCACACGCGAGGGTGCGCGCGGGCCGCGACGTTTCTCCGCGGTGACGCCATGGCCCTGCCGTTCGAGCCGCAACGGTTCGATGCCGCCGTTATGGCGCTTGTCATCTTCTTCATCCCCGATCCCGCAAAGGGCATAGCCGAAATGGTTCGGGTGGTTCGGCCGGGCGGGTGGGTTGGGGCCTATGCGTGGGATGTGCTCGGCGGCGGCTTCCCGTTCGATCCGATCTGGGAGGAAATCCGCGCGGTTGGCCTGTCGCCGCTGCTTCCTCCCAATCCGGACGCCGGTCGACTGGAAGCGCTGCGCGACTTGTGGACGGCTGGAGGACTTCAGGGGGTTGAGACGCGCGAGATCGTGGTGAAGCGCACGTTCCCCTCATTCGAAGAATACTGGGCGACGAGCACGATTACCGAAGGCATACGTTCCTCGTTAGGGGCGATCTCGCTTGAGCAACGCGACGCGCTCAAGGCGCGCGTGCGCACGCGAATGCCGGCAGATCCATTAGGCCGCGTCACATGGCGCGCCCGTGCCAACGCCGTAAAGGGGCGCGTGGCCCGGTAGGCATCAATCCAGGCGAGCCATTGCGCATACCCACACGCGCATTCGCGAGGGCACTGACGGAGGCCGGCAGGACGCACTTGAGAGCCTGCGGGCAACAGTTCGTTTGATGACGATGAAATCGGTGACTTGCTGCAGCCGGTCTATCCCGTTGGGTGGCTTTGGTCCGGCTCGGCGTTGGTGTGCGTGCACCCATGTTGGCGCGGCCGGCAAAGGGTGGTCGCCCGCGTGACCATCAGGAATGGAACGCCGCGCAGGCATCGGCTCCCATGGCTCTGACTATTCTCAACGATGCGGGCAAGCCAGAGCCCGAGGCCCGAGCGTCGGTTGCGCGTCTTCTAGATAGAGCGGGCTTCAGACAATGATCAAACGGTCTTCGCCGTCGCATGGTCAAGAAAAACTGACAGGGGAGCGAGCGTGAAGACTGCGTGCGCTGGCTAGGTGTGTGTGAATCGGGTGCAAGGTATCGATCGCGCAGTATTTCCCAAAAGTTTTAATATGGTTATGAGATCCATGGGAAGGTCAGCTGGAGGCGCGGTCGATGCAGACGGCAGCCACGAAGCTTGAGGCTAGTTCGGTCAAGGTCTATCGGACCGGCTCAGGCCCCACCCTCGTCCTTCTGCATTGCCTCGGCGTCGACCACCGCCTGTGGGACATCGCCGCGGCTGGACTCGAGACAAGCTTCAGTCTGTTCAGCTACGACTTTCCCGGCCACGGCGAGGCACGTGCCCCGGACCAGGCGTACGGAATCGAGGATCTCTCCGGCCAGCTGGCGGCGCTCTTTGCGAGGGAGGGCGTAGCTCGTGCCCATGTCGCCGGCATCTCGCTCGGCGGGCTGGTCGCGCAGCACTTTGCGGCCACGCGCGCGCAGCTGGTCGAACGCCTAATACTGATCGATACCACGCCACGGTACGTCGATGACATGCGACGCATGTGGGTCGAACGGGCACACAGCGCCCGCACGGCGGGAGTAGGTTCGCTGAGCGATGGTTTACTGAAAATCTGGTTTACCGACGGGTACGTCACCGCCAATCCGCCAGCGGTGCGCTACGTCCGGGAATGCTTCGTCAAAGCGTCCGGCGAGGGCTACGCGCTAGCGTGCGAGGCCCTTGGTGCTGCCGATTTGCGTCCTCTTGCTGCAAGCATCCAGGCGCCAACGCTGGTTCTATGCGGCAGGGACGAACTGCCAAGCTTCCTGGACGCCGCACACTGGCTACAGCAGAATATAGAGGGTGCGCAGCTCGCCTGGTTGTCACCTGCCAAGCACGCCTCGATCCTGCAGCAGCCCGAGCAATTCATCGCTCACGCCCGTGCATTCTTGCAGCGCTGAAACATCGGAAATGAGCGGCGCTCAGCCATTCTGCGCCGGGGAGGTCGATCTCTGGGCTACAGCCAGCTCACACAATGGCTCCGCGCCTCACTTCGTCCCGAGAAATCGATATTCGGTAAGGCGGGCGACCGGCACCACGAGGTTTCAAGACATGCTGGCGTGCGTATGCCGATCCTGTTCAATCCGGCCGATTAAGCGAGAGGCACATGCGGCTGCCTCATCCACGCTATGCGTGTGCGTGGGCTCACGTTGTCGCGGTAGGAGCCGATGCGGCGGGCTTTCGCAGCAGCACAACGCCCGGGGTTAAGGCAGACCAGGCACGCGGGACTGGTCTTGGGGTGCGCCCAGCGCTAAGCATGGGCTGAGGATGGCCCTTAGCGCCTGGGACAATGGGAGGGATAGGCTTGTTGAGCAACCGGATCGAAGGCAAGTGGATCGACTGCTTTGCACGCACCTTTCAGCTCTGCAAGATTGGGCCGGGCGACGCCGTTGCCATCCTGTCGGAGACGCAGTCGCGGCGGATCAACGTCGAGCTAGCCGAACTTGCGCTGCAGCGCCTGGGTGCGCGGCCCTTCCATGTTGTGCTGGTAACGCCGCGGCTTGAGAGCGCCGTGCCGGTCCGCTCGACGGGAGCTTCCAACGCCCTGCAGCAACTGGGCCCGGTGATCAAGGCGCTGGCGGCAAGCGCTGTGGTGATCGATATCACCGTTGAGGGCATGCTGCATGCGGTGGAACTGGCCGAGATCCTGAGCAGTGGCACGCGCCTTTACATGATCAGCAATGAGCATCCCGAGGTTTTGGAGCGGCTCATGCCCAATCCCGCCTTGCGACCGAAGGTGGAAGCCGGCGCCGCTATGCTGCGGCAGGCCCGCGAGATGCGCGTGCTCTCGGAGGCCGGCACCGACCTTATCGTCGACATGCGCGAGGCGGCCCGCGTCGGCGGTAACTGGGGGCTGGCGGATGCGCCGGGCTCGGTATCGCATTGGCCGGGCGGGCTATGCGTCTGCTATCCCCGCAGCGGCAGTGTCAACGGCACCGTGGTGATGGACGCGGGAGATGTCAACTTGACCTTCAAGCGCTATCTCGAGCGCCCGATCACGCTGCGGCTGGAAAATGACTTTATTACCTCTATCGAGGGGACCGGCACCGACGCCGAGCTGATGCGCGCCTATTTTGCTGCCTGGGGGGACCGCAACGCCTATGCGTCGGCCCATCTCGGCTGGGGCATGAACCCCGACGCGCGTTGGGAAGCGCTCACCATGTATGATCGCGCCGACATCAACGGCACGGAGCTGCGGGTGTTTGCCGGCAATTTCTTGTTCTCAACCGGCGCCAACAAGTACGCCAATCGCTTTACGCTCGGTCATTTCGATCTGCCGATGCGCAACTGTACCGTGCTTCTCGATGGCAAGGCAGTGGTCGAAAAGGGCCGCTTGGTGCCCGAACTGACGCTGGAGGCCTCGACATAAATGCAGGCCTATCCCACCGAATACATTCCAGGCACACCCCGCATTGCCGTGGACCGGCTGGGGCAGGGGCCATTGGTCGTCTTCCTGCACGGTATCGGCGGAAATCGTACCAACTGGCATGACCAGCTCCCCGCCGTGGCGGCACACTTTCACGCGGTGGCCTGGGACGCGCGTGGCTATGGCCTGAGCGAGGATTATGAGGGGCCGCTCGCCTACCGCGACTTTTGTGACGACCTCTTACGGCTCATCGATCACTTCAAGGCTGATACTGCGCATCTCGTCGGCCTGTCGATGGGCGCCTCCATCATTCAGGATTTCCACGCCTATCATGCCGGCCGTGTCGCCAGCATGGTGCTGGCCGACACGCGCCCCGGCTTCGAGGCGGGTTTTGATCCGGTGGCGCGCGAGGAATTCTTGCGGCTGCGCCTTGAGCCCTTGCGCGCAGGCAAGGAGCCCGTCGATATCGCACCCGCGGTGGCGCGCAGCCTGATGGGTGTGCGTGCGGGTGAGGGTGTCTATCAACGCCTGATTGCGAGCATGGCCGCGCTGCACAAGGCCTCCTACATCAAGGCGATCGAGGCGCGTGGCACCTGGCAGCCCGTGTTCGTGCCAGACGCGGTCCGGGTGCCGACCTTGGTACTGGTCGGGGAAGAGGACCGCTTGACTCCACCGGCGATGGCTAAGGCGATCGCCGAGGCCATTCCCGGTGCGCGGCTTGCCGTCATCCCCGCTGCTGGGCACTTGAGCAACATCGAGCAACCCGCGCTCTTCAATCGACTGATCCTTGACTTTTTGCTGCAGGCGAGCGCGCCCTGATCAGGGCTCTTTGGCGGCGAGGTCCCGGCGCACCCTGCGCGTGATGGGATAGATCAAGAGCCGCTCGCCGAGGGCAAACAACAATACAATGGTCAAGCAGGTGGCGAGCACGCTCGTTACGTCGCCAACGGCCTGGGCCTGCAGCATCAGATAGCCAAGCCCGCTCCGCGCCCCGAACAGCTCCGAAATCAAAGCGATCTTCCAACACACCCCATAGGACACGCGCAAGGCGGCCACGCCGTAGGGCATCAGCATAGGGATCACCACTTTTCTGAGAACGCCGGCCCGGCGCCGGGCGAAGCTCTCGGCCATTTCGATCACTTCGCGATCGAGATTTTTGAGGCCCTCGGCGAAGTTGATGAGTGAGAAGGGCAGCAGGATCATCACCTGCACAAAGATGACGGTGAGGTCGGAGACCTTGAACCAGATGACCGCCAGGATCGCCCAGCCGACCGACGGCATGCCATTGAGCCAGACCAGGATGCGGTCCATGACGATGCCGGAAAGCCAGGGGACCGTATGGGCCAACAGCGCCAGGAGGAAGCCCGCCGCCAGCGCCAGAGCCACGGAGGCCAGCACGCGTCCCCCGGTCACAAGCACGTGCCAGTTCAACTCTGGCGTGGTGAGGATCTGAAAGAGGCGGGAGGCCACTGCCTCAGGCGGCGGCAACACGCTGGCCGGCAGGTGCCGCGAGGACCACCACCAGACCGTGAGCGCAAATACGAGCAGGCCCTCGGCCAGGGCCCGTTCCGTGAACGCTTTGCGGGCGACGCTCAGCATCGTCAGACCGGGCTCCGGCTACCCTGCTGCAGTCGCCGCTGCAGCGGATCGAACAGCAAGCGATTGCCGAGATAGACGATGGTTACGATCAGCACGATCACGGCGTAGATCTGCGGAGTTTCGAGCTCCTGGCGGGCGACATTCATGGTATAGCCAAGGCCGCGCGTGCCACCGAAAAGTTCCGCGGTCAGCGTCACCTTCCATGCCACCCCGAAGCTGATGCGAATGGCGGAAAACGCGAAGGGCAGCAAGGAGGGCAGTACGATAAGCACGAACTGGCGCCAGCGGTTGGCGCCGAAGCTCAAAGCCATTTCGATCAAATCGGCATCGACGGTGCGCACCCCCTCACGGATGTTGATGATCATAAACGGGACCAGGATGATGCCGACGGCAAAGATCACCGTGCCGAGACCGAGGCCCAGCCAGAGGATGGCGAGCAGCGTCCAGCCGATGCCCGGGAAGGCATTGAGAAAGGGGGTCAGTCGCCCATCGATGGCAAGCCGCAAACCCTTGACATAGTACGGGATGAGGGCGACCAGCGTCCCGGCCAGGAAGGCGGCCAACAACGCCGCGCCGACGTGAAAGAGCGAAGCGCCGGTCTGGATCAGCCCCGCGGGCGTGCTGATCAGCGCCCACAGGCTCTTGGCCACCGCGGCGGGACCCGGCAGCAAAAACACCGGGGTGTGCCAGGAGGCGATCTCCCACGCTGCCAGCACCAAGAGCGTGAAGGCATGGGTTGGGAGCGCGCGGGTCGATGGCAGCTTACAAGCGCCGAACGCCACGGGCATGGTCCGCGGCAGCCTAGGGCGCCATGGCCGGCGCCCACACCAGCCCTCGCGCCGGAACCGTGGACTTCAACAGGCCTACATCCTTGGCGGCCCCCCAGAAGTACTCGAGCGCCTTGATGTCATCCTCCTCTACGGGGGTTTTGAAGTTGGCAATGCCGTTCAGCACATTAAGCAGGAAGTCGGCGGATACGTTCGACGTCTTGGCGACCGCCGCGGCAACCTCTTGGGCGTTGGCGACGGCGTAGCGCACGGAGGCCGCCAGCAGGCGGTTGAACTCCCGGTAGGCCGCCTCGGCCTTGGCGATCTTGTCGGGATAGCCGACGATCACGGGCAACACCATGCGCGCGCCGGCGCTTTTCTGGAGCACGCCGGTGCCGCTGTAGATCGAGCGGTAATTGCCGGTCTGCTGCGCGTCGAAGACCTGAGCATAGAGCAGACAGCCGGCCTCGACCTCGCCGCGCTCCAGGGCCGCGGGAATGACGGCGGTTGGCAGCTCGAGGAACTGAAAGTCGCCGCCCTGCAACTCGACGTTGAAGCCATGTTCCTTGGCTAGCGCCACGCGGATCATGGTCAGCGCCGTGGAGCCCAGCCCGAACACGGCGATCTTCTTGCCCTTGAGTTCTTGGATCGATTGCACCGGACTGTCGCGTTTGACCCAAATATCGAGGGTCGGGCCCGGGCTCAGGCGCCCCAGCGCCGTGAACAACAGGCTGACGTTCAAGCCGCGCTCGACCGCGCGCGGGATGGAGATCATGCTGGTTTC
>Ga0075433_10004602_pt1 | contig 10763 bp, 5 predicted proteins | sample RhiMethybrSRZTD2_FD_75299 | JGI IMG/M metagenome (GOLD analysis project Ga0075433, IMG submission 75299) | Populus rhizosphere microbial communities from Tennessee, USA - Rhizosphere MetaG P. TD hybrid SRZTD2 | ecosystem: Host-associated > Plants > Roots > Rhizosphere > Soil | place: USA... | reverse complement strand
GGATCGAGGTTCCAGCGATTGTGCAACAAACTCACCTCAAGCGATCACTAGAATATTTGCGGCAGGATTTCGACCAACGCCCTCTCTCTCTAAGGCCGGGCGGAAGCGGCTGGTCGAAATCTTATGTCAACCACACTGGCCGGGTGGCGGCGCAATCGGGATTTGGACTTTTCCATGGCGAACCCCACTCCTATTATTATCTGGACCGTGAGTTGGTCTTGGATATGACGGGAATCGGGCCGGAAGCTGGCGCTAGCTATGACCGCCCTCTAAAACCTGAGCTTTGGCCAAATCATCCGGATGGGCCGGTCGTCTTGACCTTTCACGATCGAGATCTCGCGCTGCAGCCGGAATTCCTGGAGCGACTTTTTGCCGCGCTGCCCCCGAACACTGAAACCCTCAGCTTGAACAAGTACATCGGGATTCTTCACAGCCAGGTCGATTCTTCAGGCGTCGATGGATGGCTGCTCACCTTCCGGTTTGATGAACCCTACTGCGCTTACTTTGACAACCATTCTTCGTCGTGGCGGCTGTGGCTGTCCGACCCCCTGCGCGAAAAGCTAACAGTGAACAAGGATTTGACTATCCGTGTAGATGACAGCGCACCCACGAAGGTGAAGGCAGCAGACTTTCTTCAGGAGAGCCTGGTCATCGATGTTCCAGCGGGGCTGGGCACTCACGTATGGAAGTTGGAAGGCGCCAAAGGAAAAACCTCTGCACAGACCGTCACCAAATAAGGCCTGTGATTTTCTCGCGCAGAGACGCGGAGGTGCAGAGGTCATTCCGCAAGACCATTGACAGCCCTAGTAATACCGTCCTTCATAAGGGCTTCACCAAAATTGAGCAGGTAGCCGAGCTTAAGTCCCGAAAACCGAAGGTACGTTTGTACTTGTTTTCGGTGGGCTGCTACTACTCGTTCCACCGATTCAGCTCGACAATGACTTTTTCGCCCACAATCAGGTCGGCGCGAAACCGCTTCGTCGAAGCGGAGTTCTTGATAACGAATTGGAATCGGGACCTGCCGCTCCACCTTCAGCCCTCGCCGAGTCAACTCAAAACCGAGAACCATCTCGTAGACAGTCTCCAGGAGACCCGGCCCCAGTTCCCGGTGGATGGCTATGGACGTATCTACAACCACCGTTCCGATCTCGTTTTCTGTCATTTTCTGCGGCTCCGCGTCTGTGCGCGAGAATTGCCTTGCCCTAGACCATCAGAAAATCGAGGGGCTTGCCGTTGTTGCCGATTTTGACAGGGCGGCCAATGTTGCTCATGTATTCTTTGTCGGGATCGATGCCAAGCTTCTTGTAAAGAGTGGCGGCCAGATCGGCGACCTGGACAGGATTGTCTTTCACGAACCCGCCCTTCTCATCGGTCGAACCGTAGACGCGACCACCCGTGATGCCTCCGCCTGCCATGGTTAGAGAGAAGGCATTGGGCCAGTGATCACGTCCGCCGTTGGCATTGATCTCAGGTGTGCGCCCAAATTCACCCGTGACGATCACAATCGTCGTGTCCAACAGGCCGCGCTGATGGAGATCTTCCAGCAAGGCCGAGTAAGCCCGGTCAAGCTCGGGCAGAAAGGTATTGCCCAGGAGCGGAAAGATGTTTTTGTGATGGTCGTAGACATTGAAACCGCGCGACACAGTCACGAAGCGCACGCCCGCTTCCACCAGCCGCCTGGCGAGCAGTACTCCCTGACCGAGGGAGGTGCGGCCGTACCGGTCGCGGATGTTCTCTGGCTCCTTATCGATCTGAAACGCCTTCTTGGCCTGCTCGGAATGCATCAGGCGGAAGGCCGTCAGGTAATAAGAATCCATGCTCTCGGTGATGCCGCTGGTATCCAGGCGTCGGAACTCATCGTCGACCAGGCCGAGCAATGAACGGCGGCGGTCCATGCGCGTCCAATCCACCCCCATCGGTAAATCCAGATCACGCACCTTGTAGTTGTCGACGCTGGGATCTCCTGCATTGAACGGGTTGTACTTGGAGCTGAGAAAACCGGCTTTTTCCCAGCTTCCGGTTACAGACGGAATTGAGACTGCCGGCGGCAAATCGGTTTTGGGACCTAGCTCCTTGGAGATCACGGTCTGCATGGCTGGGAACTGGACCGTCCCCAGAGGGTCGTGCCCGCTGCAGACTAGCGCCAGCGCCGATTCATGCGAAACTAGCTTGTGGGTCATCGAGCGGATGATGACGAATTTGTCAGCTTGCTTCGCGGTCAGGGGAAGGTGCTCTGAGATGCGAATGCCCGAGACATTGGTTTCAATCGGCTTGAACTGGCTGCGGTATTTGGAGTCAGCATCCGGTTTCGGATCCCAACTGTCCAGCTGGCTGATACCGCCGCTGAGCAGCAAGTGGATCACGGCAATGTCACGCTTGGCGGGCACGGCCGCATGGGCTCGCAGCCGCAGAACGTCTCCATAGCCGATAAAGCCGAAAAGACTCAGCGAACCGACCTTCAGGAATGCACGACGATCAAAGCGGTTCTCCATAGGATGAGCCTCAATGATTGAAGATGAATGTCTTCGAATTAAAGATACTCCACAGCAAGTCCTCGAAGGCCTGGCGCCGGGCGCCATCACCTCCCCCGCGAAGCGACGCCAGTACCTGCGTTTGTTCGCTCTCAGTGGGCGGGCGCACCAGTGTGGCCATAAAAAGACGCTGCGTGATTTCCTGATTGGTTAGCGACGGGTCCGCAAGCCAACGGTCCAACGTACCGTCCTTCCCGGTGATCTGCTTTTGGATGGTCTCCCCGCTGATGAGATGCATGGCCTGCGCGACATCAGGTGAATTGTCGCGCTCGCAAATCACTTCACGGGCCTTCAGCCGGCCGAAAGTCTGCAGAAAATAAGTGGGTGCGCCTTGCGGGATGGTCATCGAACGGGTGCCCAGCATGTAGCCCGGAATCTTTTCCGGAACCCCCGTCACCTCGGTCATGGAGTCGATCAATTCCTCGGCCAGAAGGCGCCTCATGAAGTAGTGGGAATAGTTCAGAGTATCATCCCGGTTCGTCGCGTTCGGTTCACTAGACAGCTGGTAGGCGCGCGAGTTCAGGATCACACGAATGGTGTGCTTGAGGTGGTAGCCGTTGGCGATGAAGTCTTTGGCTAAGGCATCAAGCAGGGCTTCGTTAGTGGGGGGGTTCGTCACACGAAAATCGTCCAAGGGCTCGACAATCCCGCGCCCCATGTAGTATTTGAAGACACGGTTGACTATGGCGCGGGCGAACCAAGGATTTTCCGCAGCAGTGATCCACTTGGCAAGTTTCTCCCGGACATCTTCATCCAACCGTTCCGTTTCAAAAGGTCCATCGAGGTACTTGGGGGCGACACGCTTCTTGGTTTTGGGACTGATCACTTCGCCAGCCGGTTTCAGCGTAACTTCGCTTTCGTCGTTCTCATAGGTATCCTTGATGCCCATTCGCCCGAAGAAGGCGGCGAAGCCCCAGAAGTCTTCCTGGGTCCACTTCTCCCAGGGATGATTGTGGCAGCGGGCACATTCGATGCGCACTCCCAAAAATACCTGGCTGACGTTGGTGGCGATGTTCTCCGGTTCCGAGAATTCGGTGATGTAATAAAAGTTGGATGCTGGATTGAAGTAGAGATTGCCGGATGCCGTAATCAGCTCAGTGGCAAACTGGTCGAAGGGCATATCTTCGAGCATTGCTTTGCGCAGCCAGCTATACATGATCCGGCCACCCTTGGAGCGCTGGTCGAGCAGTCCAACCCGGAATAGATCACTGAAGCGAGTGGCCCAAACCTCGGCAAACTCGGGACGCTCGATTAACTCGTCGATCAGCCGGGCGCGCTTTTGGGGGTCCTTTGATTCGAGGAACCGCCCGCTCTCATCAAGGGTAGGCAGGAGGCCCACGGTGTCAAGATACACCCGCCGCACAAACTCGCGATCAGAGCTGAGCGGCGATGGAACGATATTCACTCGCTTCAGTTTCGAAAGGATCAGCTCGTCCACAAAATTGTTACAAGGCACCTCCGGATAGTCCTTCATCGGAGTCGTTCCAATCACGGCGACGCGCGCAGCCACTGCCTTGCCTAGCGTGCGTACCATGATAGCCGTCTCCCCGGCACGCTTGGCTCGAATCTCACCATTCGGGCTCACTTCCAAAACCGATTCGTCGTTAGCCGTGTATTGGACCTTGTGTGTGAGGTCCTCAGTTGAATCGTCGGTATACGTGCCCGAAACCCAAAGTTGTTGTTTCGAACCCAAACCCACGAGGGTCACCTCCTCGGGCACGACCCGAATGGTGCGGAGCCGCGGCGACCCGGCACTGTCATACGTAGCGCCGTCACGAATCCAGTTCAAAATCGCCTCATACTCGAGTGACCCGACTGTGAAGCGCTCGCCACCGCCGTGAGGAACACCGAATGTAGGCTTCAGCAGGATCAGACTTCTGGCTGGATCGTTGCGGTCAATGCGCCGACCGTCCTGGGCTTTGACGATAGCGTCATAATCCAGGTCCGGCTCGTAACCAAACAGAGATAGTTTGAACCCCGCCTGACCACGAATCGATCCGTGGCAGTTCGAGTTGGCACACCCGGATTTAGTGAAAATCGGGACAATATCCTTGACGAAGCTCAGCCTCGGCTTTTCGTTGGGAGCGGCCGAAAGGGGCACCGTGGCAGTGGCAAGCACGAGGATGACTACAGACACTGTTATCATGGCCCCACGAAGTCGAGGCACGCCCCTGTCGTGCCCCCTCACCCCTGGCCCCTCTCCCCGTTGGGGCGAGGGGGAAGTAAACATTAGATCTAACTCCCTCGCCCACATCGTGGGAGAGGGTGCCCGAACGGCAGGTGAGGGAAAACCCGCTTCACCGGACGAAGCGATCTGCCTCGACCTATTCCATCTAACTTTCACTGCTCACCCTCCTCCTTCTGCATCTTTAACTCAATGGGTGGAGAAACAGACGAACCGGCGCGCAGCTTGACCCGGCCGGGCTTGAACGAATTGGCAGCGGTCAACTTCAGCTCGATCGTTGGCGTACCTGGTGGCAATTCGTTGTTTTCAAACTTGACGCCGTCAACGGGGCTCTCTGGCTCAATTTTCAACGTTGATTTTCCGTCGTCGTAGCGACGAACCAAGACTCGCAGCCGCGCGACTTTCCCGGGTGCGATCGGCAAGGACTCTGGGGGCTCGAATACGACCGGCGGCAAGTCCGTGACGGTGGCAATAAGCTTCTGCTCTTCAACAGCCCCTGTCACTTTCCCGACATGCTCCCACCAGTAAAGAACTTCAGCGGTGTGTTCCACAGTTCTGCCGTCCATCACGCCGCGCGCATGTAAACGGATGGGATACTGGCCAGCCGGGGCACCAGAGGCTACGTGCATAGGAAGCAGAAGGTTGGTGCCATCGAGTTTGCGGTCGAGAGCGCAATTATCTTTCACGATGGTGTCCTTCGGCTCCGCGGTCATTTTCTCGCTGGTGACACCTGGTGGGAGATTGTCAGCCCAGACCTCGATTGGCGTCGACCAACCGCCGAATCTCCTCACACGCATAGGCAGAGACACGGTCTTGTCACGATATAAGGTTAGCTCCGGTGTCAGGGATTTCAGGTCAAAATCCGGCTGGGCGGGATAGACAGCAAGCCGATAAACATAATTAAAACTGCCGCGCTCCGCGCAGTCACGAATCATCACAATGTAACGTCCGGCCTTCTCAAAAGTATAGACCAGATAGGGATCGAGGTTCGGCGGCTCGTCGCCATTCTGCTGCAGTCGATCGTCGTCCGAGGCCAACAGCTTGCCGTCCGGTGTGTACACCGCCAGCAGAGGATCATCCAGGAATCCAAGCTTCATGGAATCGACATCAAAAACCAAATGGTCACCCGAGCCTGCGTCGAAAGCGAAAAAATTCGCGGCCTTCTTGCGATCGAACCGACCGCTCAGCGCCACCGGGAGCGTAATGCTCTGCGGATTGTAGCGCGAGCGAGCCGGCGTGGCGAGCTTCTCTTCAAGATCGGAGACCACCATCTGAATCTGGAGCGGTGCTTCGAACGAGGCAGCTATGGCATGAAGAGGATATCGCCCAGGAGCGACCGAGGCCGGAACGGTCATCCGAATGGTGAGGGAATCGCCACTGGCCGCGACGACGTCGCCCTCTGCCAGCGAATCGCCGAGCACAACCCGCTTCACGTCTTGCAGGTTCAAGCCGCTGATGCGAAATTCGCCCGTGGCACCACGACGAACCCCGGCCGGGAGCGCATGTAACATGTGGGGCACGGCACCTGCCACTAACCGGTAACTGCTGTACCGGCTGCCATCGAGCAGTGTCGTGATTGGCTCCGTGGCAGCTGCCACCCGGACGAAGTAATCGGCCGTTCGTTTGACGGTAAATGCCAGATAGGGATCTTTGTGGATGTAGTAGTCGTCGATGAAGTCCAATTCCGCACCGCGATCATCGAGAAGGGTGAGCGTGCTGTCGAGGCGGGACCCAGCGCGCGTCGCCATGACGTCGAAGATCAGCGTCTGGCCTGCCTCAGCGTGAAAGCGGAACACATCGTAGTCGTCGGCCTCGACCACACCGTCGACCATCAGAGGCAGCGTAACCGCCTGTGCGTGCTTCAGGTCGTCGTTCGGCTCAATCTCATTCTCCCTCGGAAGCGATCCCACCTGGAACACACCAACATGCGTGCCGCGCGGAGTGCGCAGCCGATAGTCATGCAAACCCAGCGGAACCTTCGCGCCGACTGACACACGTGCCTTGACCGAAAAGAAATCAGAGGAGAGCACCTTCGCCTGAATATCCTGCCGGGCGAAAGTGATGTCTCGAGTGTCGTCGAGATTGCGTCCGGATATCTGGACGTCGAGAGTTTCAGCCTGGCGGGCGCCCAATGGGAAAACGGAGATAACCGTGGGGCCAAGATCCGGAAGGTTGGCGTCAGCATGCGCCTGTCCAGCAGACAGCACCAAAGAGCAAATTGCCGCAGCCACTGCTCTCATCGTGACGCCCACCCTGGTTCTCTTGACTCTACAGAACTGGCATTCGGCTGGGTAAGCCTCCGTCACGATGCATAACCAACGAAAGCGTTTCATATGAACCCTGCCGTATTGGATCCTCTAATGATCCTTACCGGAAAAATCAGTATGGTCTCGGCGGTAGCGAAAAGTCAAGGTTTGAGTCGTGCTGTCTCGCATCGCGTAACCTCAACCCAAAACAAAAATGGCCGGCCCGACAGAATCCGCAAGCCCAATCTCTTCGATGGAAAAACTCTTAACCTGCTGATACCCTACCGCAGTTGTCACGAACGAGAAAATCGATATAGGTTCGTCGGCTCGATTTTCCGATCTCTTCACCGGGAAAGGAGACACTCACTTGAAATCTAAGCGATGCCCCATCTGTCCCATTCTGTCCTTACTATTCTGTGGGTTGGCCTTCTCAATATCGATTCAGGCCGAGCAATTTGACCTGCTGATTAAAGGTGGCCATGTTATCGATCCTAAGAACCAGATTGACTCCATTATCGACGTTGCTATCGCGGCAGGCAAGGTTGCTCGCGTCGCCCCGGACATTCCCGCCTCTCAAGCCAAACAGACCGTTTCTGCCACTGGCCTGTATGTGACACCGGGATTGATCGATATTCACGCCCACGTCTTTTACGGCACTCTGTTGGATTCCGAATATGGAGGAGGCTATTCCAGCATCCCGCCAGACGGCTTTACTTTCCGCAGCGGCGTCACGACCGTCGTCGATGCCGGGGGCAGTGGCTGGAGGACCTTTTTGGAATTCAAGGATCAGGTCATTGATCGGGTTCGCACGCGAGTCCTGGCTTTGCTGAACATCGTGGGCTCTGGGATGCGTGGAGGTCCTATGGAACAGAATCTCGCGGACATGGACCCAAAACTTACGGCCATGCGAATCAAGGAATACCCGGAAATCCTTGTCGGAGTCAAAACGGCTCATTACGAGGGACCCGAATGGGACCCCGTGGACCGTGCCGTGGAAGCCGGAAAGCTCGCCGACGTGCCGGTGATGGTGGACTTCGGTCGCTTTGTACCCGAGCGGCCCTATCAGGAGCTGGTTCTAAAGCATCTTCGTCCAGGTGACATCTCTACGCACATGTATCTGGGCCGAGTTCCAATGCTGGACTCAGAGGGCAATGTCCTTTCGTATTTGTTCGAGGCGCGCAAGCGCGGAGTCATTTTCGACGTAGGCCATGGAGCCGGAAGCTTTGTTTTCCGGCAGGCCGTGCCTGCGATGAAACACGGCTGGATACCAGACTCCATCAGCACCGATCTTCACGTCAGCAGTATGAATGGCGGCATGAAAGACATGCTCAACGTCATGTCAAAGTTCCTGAACCTGGGAATGTCGCTTCAAGAGGTCATCTTACGTTCAACCTGGAACCCCGCTCGAGAAATCAAGCGGCCAGAGTTGGGAACCCTGAGTGTCGGTTCCGCGGCTGACCTCGCTGTGCTTGGTCTGCGTCGAGGCCGTTTCGGATTTGTCGATGTAGATGGCGGCAAGTTCAACGGCAATCAAAAACTTGAATGCGAGTTGACCCTGCGCGATGGCCAGGTGGTTTGGGACCTCAACGGTATCTCACGGCCAGAATGGGAGAAGCTGCCCGTGGTGGAGGAGCCACGTTCCACTCGGCCACGGCGGTTCTGAGTGCCAGATTACCCCCTGGAAAGGGAAGCTGTGAAAAGATTCAGTTTCGATTCCCCTTTGGTAAGGAAGGGCAAGGGGGTGGTCGTAAGCCCCGCTGTACGAACCCCCTGGAGTCCCCCTTAACCAAGGGGGACACTTGCGAAGTGGCAGCAAAACCGATTTCCTCACAGCTTCAGGGAGTTAGGGACGATCGCCGCGCTCTCTCTGACTGTTTCCTTTTGACTGAGTGAGCGGGATCTGCGCCCAGAGACGTCCTTGCAGGTCGCCACCTGCGTCCTCAAGGGGATTTTGATTGCGACCAACTGGGTTCGGGTCTACAATTTTGGGTGTTATATAATGTGTTTATGCCCCTTTCCTAGGCTCAGACCAACAGCATGCGACCTTGCAGAATCCTCGACATTCTGGCACTGCTGATTCCAAGCATCGCGATATCTCTGATCCCAGCCTTGGCTGGCGATGCACCGGCACGTCATTCCTTTACTGCCGAGCAACGCAGTTACTGGGCGCTGCAGAAGGTCACCCGGCCTGCACTCCCCGCCGTTCACAATCCTGGATGGGTTCGCAATCCGATCGACGCTTTCGTTGTGTCGCAACTGGAAGCAAAAGGACTTACGCCATCACCCCCAGCCGACCGGGTAACGCTCATACGTCGCGTAAGCCTGGATCTGATCGGTCTGCCTCCGACACCGGAGGAAGTTGAAGCCTTCCTGGCTGATCGGTCGCCTAACGCCTACGAAAACGTCGTCGACAGACTCCTTGGATCCCCCAACTACGGTGAACGTTGGGCGCGGCACTGGTTGGATCTGGCTCGATATGCGGAGAGCGAGGGCTTTAAGAGTGATGAAACGCGCCCCAACGCGTGGCGCTACCGGGACTATGTGATCGATGCCCTGAACCACGACAAACCGTACGACCGGTTCGTCCAGGAACAGATCGCTGGCGACGAACTTTGGCCCGAAGACCCCGGTGCGCGTGTGGCCACTGCCTTCAATAGGCATTATCCGGACGAAAGCAACGCGCGGAACCTGCTGCAGCGCCGGCAAGAGATCCTTAACGATATCACCGACACGGTCGGTTCGGTTTTTCTAGGTTTGACTTACGGCTGCGCCCGCTGCCATAACCACAAATTCGATCCCATCCTGCAAGCCGATTACTATCGTTTGCAGGCTTTCTTCGCCAATATCCGGGCAATGGATGATTTTGCTTTGATCGGTCCGCAAGCAATCCGTCGACGACAGGAGCAGATGACCGTTTGGGAGGAGAAAACCCAATCAATCCGCAATGAGATGAGCGCTATTGTCGCTCCTAAACGCAAACAGATGGTCGACGAGCTCTTTGCCAAGTATCCGCTTGAAATTCAGGATGCAATCCTGAAGCCCGCTGGAGAGCGCACTCCAATTGAGTGGCAGATGTACTACAAAGCGAAACCGTACATGAATCCTTCTGACGACGAAGTTGTCGAGAACCTCAAAGAGAAAGACAAATCACGATGGTCGAATTTGAACGCGGAGTTGACAAAGTATGCCAATCTCTATCCAGGCGACCTGCCGGTTGGGACTGGGATTGCGGATGTCAGCCGGCAAACTCCCGAGACCCATGTTCTATCCGTCGGAGTTTATGATGCTCCAAAGGAGAAAGTTGAGCCGGGCTTTCTCACTATTCTCGATCCGAGTCCGGCCAGGGTTTCCACTCCGTCTGGAATAGAATCCACGGGCCGTAGAACGGCTTTGGCAAGTTGGCTAACCGATCCCCAAAACCCCTTGCCGGCGCGGGTTATGGTCAACCGACTTTGGCACTACCACTTTGGACGAGGCATTGTCGCCACACCCAGCGACTTCGGTAGCATGGGGGAACGGCCCACTCATCCCGCCTTGCTCGATTGGCTGGCCAGCGAACTGGTCCGCCGGCGCTGGAGCCTGAAGGCCATGCACCGGCTTATGGTAACCTCCAACACTTATCAACAGTCTTCCCTTTTCAATGAGACGGCTACCAAGGTAGATCCACAAGACTTGTGGCTATGGCGCTTTCCACGACAACGTCTCGAAGCTGAAGTGATTCGCGATTCGGCCCTATGGGTTTCCGGCCGGCTGAACCTTGAGATGAGTGGTCCCAGTATTTTCCCCGAGCTCCCGCCTGGG
>Ga0075433_10004601_pt1 | contig 10764 bp, 10 predicted proteins | sample RhiMethybrSRZTD2_FD_75299 | JGI IMG/M metagenome (GOLD analysis project Ga0075433, IMG submission 75299) | Populus rhizosphere microbial communities from Tennessee, USA - Rhizosphere MetaG P. TD hybrid SRZTD2 | ecosystem: Host-associated > Plants > Roots > Rhizosphere > Soil | place: USA... | reverse complement strand
TCTGTCATTCGGCGGCCACGCGGGCGAAACGCCGACGCGCGTAACCTGCCGCGCGAGTCAAGGAGCCGAGACACGATGAGCCAACCACCGCCCCCGCCTTCCGGTTCGGACCCGCAGATCCCGGCGCCGCCGCCCCCGGCGCCGCCGCCCGGGTACTACGCCGCGGGCACGGCGCCGTCGCCTCCCGGAGGCGCGCCGCCGACGGCGTACGGGCCGCCGGCGAGATGGCGCAGCCTGCGCGGCATCACGACCGCGCTCACGTGGCTGTTCGCCACCCACATCGTGCTCACCGCCGTGTTGATCATCGGCGTGTTCAACCATCTTCGAGTGCTCAGCGACAAGGAGGCCGGCGGGCTCGTCTTCGACACGAAGGCGGTCAACGACGCCAATGGGCTCGCTGCCGCGATGATCGTGCTGTCGGGCCTCGTGGCCGTAGCCATCTTCGTGCTCCTCGTCATCTGGCTGTACCGGGCGGCGAAGAACAACGAGGCGCTCGGCAGGCAGAACCCGCGGCTGGGGCCCGGCTGGGCGATCGGCGGCTGGTTCATCCCCTTGGCGAACTTCGTGATCCCGTTCATCATCATGGACGACGTCTGGCGCGGCGCGGACCCGTCGATCGCGCGCGGCGATCCCAACTGGCGCCGTTCGTCGACCCTTGGCGCGATCTGGGCGTGGCTGGTCACCGCGGTGATCTTCACCGTCCCCAGCGTGATCGCCAGCTCCACGGGGGACGTACGCGCCGACGAGCCCGACAAGGTCCGCCGCGACGACATCTTCCGGATCATCGGAGCTGTCGGAGCCATCCTGGCCGCCGCGCTCGCGATCGTCGTGACCCGCCGGATCGCAGCCCGTCAGGAGGAGTGCTTGCGGGCTCAGCAAGCCACCGCGCCCGCGACCTGAGCCGGACGGGATCTCGCGATGTCGAACGAGCTCCGCGCGCTCGTGCGTCACCACATCGAAGACGGGTTCAATCGTGACGACTGGACCGTCTGCGAGTCGACGTTGGCGGACGGCTACACCGCCTACTACGGCGCCGAGGGGAAGGCGAACGTCGGGCGCGACGCGTACGTGCGGGCGTGCAAGTTCCTCCGCCGGTCGTTTCCCGACGTGAACATCACGATCGAAGATCTCGTCGTCGAGGCCGACAAGATCGCAATGCGCTACACGGAGCGCGGCACTCTCACCGGCCGCCCGTTCCTCGGCGTCGAGCCCGCCGGCCAGGCCTACGCCAAGCCGGGCACCACCGTGTACCGGGTGGTCGACGGCCGGCTGGCGGAGTCGTGGGGCGTCGAGGACACACTCGGCTGGTTCCGGCAGCTGGGCGCGGCGCCCGACGGGCTCGGCGCCCCCTGACCGGTCAGACCTTCAGGAGTCGCTCGACCGCCTGGACGGCTTCGGTCAGCTTGGCGTCGCCCTCGGCCCGGCTCGACTCGGCGGCGCCGCGCACGCAGCTGCGCAGGTGCTCGTCGAGCAGGCCCAGGCCGACACCCTGGAGCGCCTTCGTGACGGAGACGATCTGGGTGAGGATGTCGACGCAGTACTCGTCCTCGTCGACCATGCGCTGCAGCCCGCGGACCTGGCCCTCGATGCGGCGGAGCCGCGTCCGGTAGTCGTCCTTGTGCATCGAGTAGCCCCGCATCGGTTCCTCCCGCGGCTCATATGGGGTACAGGGGTATAGTATCAGCCTCGTGGCCGAGTCGCAGCTGAGCACCCCGCTCCGAGAGCTCCAGCGCGTCGACGTGCCGGTCGACGGCATGACGTGCGCGTCGTGCGCCGGCCGCATCGAGAAGGGGCTCGCCGAGCTCCCCGGCGTGGCCGAGGCCCACGCCAACTACGCCACCAAGCGCGCCACCGTGGTCTACGACCCGGGGACGACGGGGGCCGGCGACTTCGAGGCCGCGATCTCCGGCCTCGGCTACTCGGTTCCGCGTGCCGATGGAGGCGAGGAGCGCGATCCCGAAGCGGAGGAGCTGCGCACGCTGCGCCCGCGCCTGTACGTGGCGATCGCACTGTCGATCCCCGTGCTCCTGATCTCGATGGTCCCGCCGCTTCAGTTCGGCGGATGGCAATGGGTGGCGTTCGCGCTCGCGACGCCGGTGATCCTCTGGGCGGGCTGGCCGTTCCACCGGGCGACACTCGTCAACCTCCGCCACGGCACCACCACGATGGACACCCTGGTGTCGCTGGGCACCCTGGCTGCGTACGCGTGGTCCGTCGTCGCGCTCGTCTTCCTCGGCGCGGCCGAGGGCGGCGTTGCGATGGGTGGCGCCTTCGGTGGCGGCGACGCCGCGCACGTGTACTTCGAGACGGCATCGGTGATCGTCGCCCTGCTCCTCCTCGGGCGCGTGTTCGAGGCACGGGCCAGAAGGCGGTCGAGCCACGCGCTCCGGGCGCTGCTCGAGCTCGGCGCGAAGACGGCGCGTCTCGTGAACGGCGACGAGGTTCCTGTCGAGAGCCTCCGGGTCGGCGACCGGTTCGTCGTACGGCCGGGCGAGAGGATCGCGACCGACGGCCGGGTTGTCGACGGGTCCTCGGCCGTCGACGTGTCGATGTTGACGGGCGAGCCGGTACCGGTCGAGCTGAACGCCGGCGACACGGTGTTCGGCGCGACGGTGAACACGTCGGGCCGCCTCGTGATCGAGGCGACCACGGTCGGCGGCGACACCGCGTTGGCGCAGATCGCACGGCTCGTCGAGGAGGCCCAGGGCTCGCGGGCGCCGGTGCAGCGGCTGGCCGACCGCGTGTCGGCGGTCTTCGTGCCGGTGGTGATCGTCATCGCGTTCGGCACGCTCGTGGCCTGGCTCTTCGCAGGCCAGGGCGCGAACGCCGCGCTGACCGCCGCCGTCGCGGTGTTGATCATCGCCTGTCCCTGTGCGCTCGGGTTGGCCACGCCGACGGCGATCATGGTCGGCACCGGGCGAGGTGCGCAGCTGGGCATCGTGATCAAGGGCGGCGACGTGCTCGAGGCCACCCGGACCGTCGACACCGCCGTCCTCGACAAGACGGGCACCATCACCGAAGGGAAGATGCGCCTCGTCGAGGTTCTCGCCGCGCCCGGTGTCGACGAAGGCGAGTTGCTCCGGCGGGGCGGCGCCCTCGAGGACGCCTCCGAGCATCCGATCGCGCGGGCCGTCGCCCGCGGTGCCCGGGCCCGGGGCGTCGAGCTCGTCGCCCCGGCATCGTTCGACAGCCTTGCCGGCTCGGGTGTGCGTGGCGTGGTCGACGGTGTCGGGATCACCGTCGGGCGGCGTGAGCTCGTGGGGGACGTACCCGACTTCCTCGAGGGCGCCGCCGCCGAGGCCGAAGCCGAGGGTGGCACCGTCGTGTTCGCGGCGTGGGAGGGCGGCGTACGGGGGGCGTTCGTCGTGGCGGACACGGTGAAGGACACGTCGCGGGCGGCGCTGGCCGAGTTACGGGAGCTGGGCCTCGAAACGGTCATGGTGACCGGCGACCGGCGAGCGGCGGCCGACGCCGTCGCGCGCGCCGTCGGCATCGATCGTGTGATCGCGGGTGTGCTCCCGGGTCAGAAGGTGGACGTGGTGCGCGACCTCCAGGCGCAGAGGCAGCGCGTCGCCGTCGTCGGCGACGGCGTCAACGACGCCCCTGCGCTCGCGCAGGCCGACCTCGGCATCGCCATCGGCACGGGCACGGACGTCGCCATCGAGGCGAGCGACCTCACGTTGGTCTCGGGGGACCTGCGCGCCGCCGCCGACGCCATCGCGCTGTCCCGCCGGACGCTGACGACGATCAAGGGCAACTTGTTCTGGGCGTTCGCGTACAACGTCGCCGCCATCCCGCTCGCGGCCGTCGGCCTGCTCAACCCGGTGGTCGCGGCCGCCGCGATGGGGTTCTCGAGCGTGTTCGTCGTGACGAACTCGCTGCGCCTGCGCGGCTTCCGCGGTTTCCGGCGCTAGCTGCGTTCGGCGATCCACCGGCCGAGGAGCTCGGCCTCGGCGTTGGCGTGGTCCTCCAGGCCGTCGACGATCGCCCGTTCGACCCGGCCGCCGACCAGCGGGACGTGCACGGTGAGCTCACCGGTGACGAGACGTCGCGTGCTGTCGCCCAACGGCTCGAGGGTCACGTCGTACGCCGCCTGCAGTCGGTCGGCGTAGTTGTCGGGCAGGATGCGGTGGCGGCTGGTGTGCGAGGTCAGGTCGTAGCTGGCGTCGTCGACCCATGTGAGCTTGGCGGGGTCGACGACGCGGGTGACGGCACCCGACAGCGGCGCCGTGAAGCGGTACCGGATCCGCTGGTGGGCGCGGTCGCCGTCCCGTTCGTTCTCCAGCAGCTCCGGCGCGCCGAGCTTCGGGAGGTCGGCGGTGGCGGCGACGAAGTCGCGGTCCAGCAGCGCGGTCTCGACCGCGCCCAGCGGCGCCGGTATGCGTTGCTCGATGCGGAAGTTCACGACGGATCCATCTCGTTCGCCTGCACTACACCAGCCCCCTACGCTCTGGCGCCAATGGCCAAGATCAGCGACATCCTCCGGCGGGGCTTGAGCTTCTCGTTCGAGTTCTTCCCTCCTCGCACGCCCGAGATGGAAGAGACGCTACGCACCACGCTCGTCGAGCTCGAGACCCTGGCCCCCTCCTATGTGTCGGTCACCTACGGCGCCGGCGGCACGACGCGCGAGCGGACGCACGAGATCGTGGTCGACATCCTCCGCACCACGACGATGACGGCGATGGCGCACCTCACCTGCGCCGCCCACACACGCGCCGAGCTGGTCGAGATCGTCACCCGCTATCGCGACGCCGGGATCGAGAACGTCCTCTGCCTCGGCGGCGACCCGCCGGCCGACTTGGAGCTCCCGGCCGGAGAGTTGAGCTACGCCGTCGAGCTCGTCGAGCTCGTGCGCGAGATCGGCGACTTCTCGGTCGGCGTCGCCGCCCACCCCGAGCCGCATCCGAAGTCGCCCACTCGCGAGAGCGACCGCTACTGGACGGCGCGCAAGCTGGAGAAGGCCGACTTCGCCATCACGCAGTTCTTCTTCGAAGCCGAGCACTACTTCGATCTCGTCGCGGGTCTGCGCGCGAACGGTGTCGACAAGCCCGTGCTCCCCGGGATCATGCCCGCGACCAACCTGCGCTCCATCACCCGCATGGCCGAGCTCCAGGGCTCTGAATTCCCGAAGTGGCTCGCCGACAAGCTCTACGCCGTCGGCGACGACAAGGCGGCGGTGCGCGAGGTCGGTATCGCCGAGGCGACGAACCTCTGCCAGGCGCTGCTCGACGGCGGCGCACCCGGCCTGCACTTCTACACGCTGAACCGATCGACCGCGACGCGCGAGATCTTCACCCGCCTCGGTCTACGCGAAGGCGTCGGCTGAGCCGAGCCTGATGGACGCGCGTTACTAACGCGCGCTCAGCGGCCCACCGCCCGCCACGTGATCGGCTTCGGCCCGGTGTGGCGCCTCGGAGGCGCGCTCCTGCGCGGCACCGAGCGGCCGTCCCGGACGATCCGCGTGCTCGACCCGACCGTTGCCGGACGATCGCGCCCGTCGACGTCGATCGACGAGCGCCGTCCGCTTCCGTTCCCGCGTTCGAACGAACTGCGCGCGTGAGCGAGGGCGTCCTCGAGCCCGTCCCACTGGGCCGAACCGCCCGATGTCAGTGTCGCCTCGAGACCGTCCGCGAGCGCGCGCAGCGCAACCACGAAGATGATGACCTGCGACTCGGCGGGGGCGCGCCACACGACCGGCCGCTCGTCCTCGATCCTTGCCGGTGCCGCGGCGCTCGCGACCGGTTCGGGATCGAGCATCGGAGCCGGTTCGGGGTCGAGCATCGGAGCCGGTTCCGCGACAAACGTCTCGTCCGAGTCGGCGGCGAACATGTCGTGCGGCTCGGCGACGAACGTCTCGTCCGGGTCGGCGACGAACGTTTCGTCCGGCTGGGCGGTGAAGGGCTCTTCCGGTTCGGCGACGAATGCTTGGTCCGGCTCATAGGTGAGCTGCGTAGCCGGCTCGTCGTCGAGATGCGGGATGTCGTCCGCGTCGCTCGCTTCTCCCGAATGGCTCCAGCTCACGAACGCGTTGAGTCCAGTCAGCGTCGCGTACGGGTCCGACCGGTCGACGCTCACGCCCTCCTCGACGAGGGCCTCCATGTCGATCGACGACCAGGGAGCCGGTCCGATCACGGGATCGTGCTTCTCGCCGCGCGCCTCGGCAAAGGCGTGGTTGATGTCGTCCTGATCTCGGCGCCCTTGTCTGATCACACCGACGGCCAATACGCCGCCGGCGACGAGGAGCCCGAAAATCCCTCCCAGCAGGATCGCGAGAACCATGAGTCATCCCTCCGCTTGGACGCTCTCGGCGGCACATCATTGTCGGTTTTTCGGCTCAGGTCGAAAGGAGAGACCCGAGGCCTCGGGCGGTGGCGGAGGGAGTGGGATTTGAACCCACGGTGCCCGGAGGCACAATGGTTTTCGAGACCATCCGATTCGGCCGCTCTCGCATCCCTCCGGCGAGGAATTGTAACGAGATGCCCCTTGCGGCCACCCCGAGAGGAGACGCCATGGTGCCGGCATCCGAGACCCCGCGCTGGCGGGGCGTCAACCATCTCGCCCTCGTGACGCCAGATATGGACGCCACGGTCCGGTTCTACGCCGGCGTGCTCGGCATGCGGGTCGTGGCGACGACGAGGGCGGGGCCCATGCGCCACTACTTCTTCGAGATCGGCCCCCAGAACACGGTGGCGTTCTTCGAGATCGACGGGATCGGGACCTTCGCGAAGCCGGCGGGCGCCCCGCCCACCCAGACGATCCAGTTCGACCACCTGTCCTTCAACCTGCCGGACGAGCGGGGGCTGCTCGACCTGCGCCAGCGGCTGCTCGACGCCGGGTGCGAGTGCACCGAAGTCGTCGACCACGGCTTCGTGCGATCCGTGTACTTCACGGATCCGAATGGCATCGCACTCGAAGCGTCCTGGTGGGCGATCGACGCCACCGGCCGCCCCGCCGACTACGGGGACGAGCGCGTCTTCGCGGACCCCGAGCCGGTCGCGGCGGTCGACGAGCTGCGCCGCCACGGGCAGGTACTCGAGGCGCCGGTGACGCGACTCACCAGCGAGGAGATCGTCGACCCGGTCTGACGGCTCGCCCGCGTGCCGTCAGCGGCGGTCGGCGAAGAAGGCGGTGAGAAGGGCGGCGCACTCCTTGGCGCGGACGCCGTCGACGACCGTCGCCTCGTGGTTGAGACGGGGATCGGCGGCCAGGTTGTAGAGGCTGCCGAGCGCGCCGGCCTTCGGGTCGGCGGCGCCGAACGCGACGAGCCCGAGTCGCGCCGCGACGACTGCACCCGCGCACATCGGGCACGGCTCGAGCGTGACGACGAGCGCGGAGCCGTCGAGTCGCCACGAGCCGGCGGCGCGGGCGGTGTCGCGGAGGGCGAGGATCTCGGCGTGCGCGGTCGGGTCCGCGTCCTGCTCGCGCTGGTTGTGCCGGCGGGCGACGATCTCACCGGTGTCGATTCGGGCGACGACCGCGCCGATGGGGACGTCGCCGTGCCCGGCCGCCGCCCGCGCTTCGTCGAGCGCGACTCCCATCAACTCGTCGAGCTGCTCGCGATCCACGACCGGCAGCGTACGAGCCGTCTCGGCGGAGGGAGTGGGATTCGAACCCACGGTGAGTTGCCCCACACACGCTTTCCAAGCGTGCCGATTCGGCCGCTCTCGCATCCCTCCGGATATGTAGAGACGGACCGTGCACCCGCCGTCGACCCCGTCGCCGCCCGGTGCACTTGCTCGCGGTGGCTCGGGTCAGGTGTACCTGCGGCACACGGGAGGGCTCGCTGAGAGCTGCTTCCTTCCGGACCTGACTCGGTTCGCGAGATCCCGTTGCGCAGGACCCGACCCTCAACGTCACCGCGGGCCGCTGCCGTGCGGCGGCCCGGGCCTCGGGCGGGAATTCAGCCCCCCGTACGTGGATTGGGGGTACAGGGCACCACGGGCTCCCCGCCTAGCACGGTCCGCGCCGCGAGGGTAGCAACGCCCAGGAATTGAGCTTCGCCGTCCGCTTGTCCGTCAGCGCCGGCCGCGGTGCAGCTGCATCGAGAGGCGTTGCATGAGATCGCCGTAGTGCGTGAGCTCGGTGAGTTCGCCCGGGCGGCCGCCGGGCGCGTTGCGGTACTCGGGAATGCCGACGGACGTCACGAGCATGCACGACGCGGTCGTGGCGAAGAACCGGCGGACGGGCTCGTCGAAGAAGGTGAGCCCGGTCGCGCCGCACCCGAGCGTGAACCCGGCGAGCGAGAGGCGACCGGACGCCAAGCCGGCTTCGAGCTGCGCGACGCGATAGCCCCGCGCGCCGAGGGCGCCGAGCGCGACGTCGAGGTCGGCCGAGTGGAAGGCGGTGTACGCGGAGTCGCCGCCGAGCGGCTGATTCAGGCACAGCTGTTGCGTGATCTCACGGAACTGGCCCGGCCGCACGAGCTCGAGCTCACCGTCGCTCCAGCGGTACGCGCCGGGCTCGACGCCCTCGATGCCGTGCACCGACAGGTTGTGCTCGAGCAACGTCGTGCCGGGCGCGGCGAAGTCCGCCGGTGCCGGGCGGGCGGCGACGGTCATGCCCCAGTGCAGGAGCGAGGCGGGGGCCGCGTCGGGCCGCATGATGCGGGTCGAACCGCGCCGCAGGATCACGTCCTCGATCGAGTCGTCGGTGGCGTCGGACGGCGGATCGACGTGCGCCCGGGTCGGGCTGCCGTCGACGGCGTGGGCGCGCCACTCGACGACGGCCGCGGCGTCGGCCAGGGCGCCGGCTTGCTGCGCCTGGGTGATGAGCGGGAAGTCGATCGGGTGTGCCGAGATGCGTTCGAGGTCGACGTCGATCGGGGGGAGGTCAGTCGGCGCGTCGAGCTCGTTGCCCGCGCCGATCGATACCAGCGCGAGGGGGAACTCGGTGACGCCGTCGACACCGACGAGGCGCGCCACGTCGTCGTCCACGAAGCCGGTCCACACCCGGGCCTCGAGCCCGCATGCGTCCGTCATCGCCAGGAGGTTGGCGAGCATCGTGCCCGCATCCCAGTAGAGGTGACGGAAGCCGCGCTCGCCGTACTTCCACGCCGTGCGCCACGGGATGCCCGTGAGCACGATTGCGAACGCGGGGCCGGGTGTGACCGCGCCCGTCCGGAGGGTCGTGAGACCGAGCTCGAGCGGGGCGAAGTGGTGCACGCCGTCGGGAACGCCGTCGACGCCCGCGCACACCGCGTAGACCTCGACGGGGTGCAGGTTCCCGGCCGACATCGCGGTCCGGAAGTACGTGGGCTCCTCGAACGCCGGAGACGCGCTCGTGCGCGTCACGCCGGCGGTGAAGAACAGCAGCCGCGCCAGCGTGGCGGCATCGAGCTCGGCGGGCGCCGCCGGCCCACTCTGGCCCGACAGCACGTCGGCCGCCCGCGCGCGCAACTCGCCGAGCTCGGTCGGCAGCGGCGTCGTCGCGAGGCCGACGTACCGCTTGAACGGAGCCGGGCGGTTGGCCGGGTCGAGGGGCTGGAAGTCGACGAGGAGGGAGCGGTCCGTGGGAGAGCCGTGCTCGGTCAGCTGGTGCAGCACGGCCGCGGGGTCGGGCGCGCTCATTGCTCGGCTCGCCTCGCGGTGCGTGGCAGGTCCGAGAAGGGAACGTCCACGTCGGCGCGCGGCTCCGACGGCAGCCCGAGCACGCGCTCGCCGACGATGTTCCGCTGGATCTCGTCCGTGCCACCCCGGATCGAGATGGACGGACTGGTGAGGAACAACGTCTCCCACTCGCCGTCGCCGTCGATGCCGGCGACGCCGTCGGGCCCGAGGACGTCGAGAGCGAGCGACGCCGCGGCCTTGAGGCCGGCGCTGCCTCGAAGCTTCGATCCCGAGCCCTCGGGCCCGGGCGACCGGCCTGCCTTGGCGGCATCGCGGGCGCGACGGACGGTCAGGCGCGCCACCTCGAGCTGGATGATCGTGGCGGCCAGCCGCTGGCGCACGACCGGGTCGGTGGCCGCGCCCCGCCGGCGGACCAGGTCGACGAGCCGGTCCTTCAAGTCCGCGCCCCATCCGCCGCCGCCGACCGCACCCGCGCCGCGCTCGTACGTGAGCGCGGTGCGGGCGACGCGCCATCCTTCGCCCGGGGCGTCGATGAGATCGACGTCGGCGACGGGCGCATCGTCGAAGTGCACCTCGCTGAAATGGGTGTCGCCGTTCATCTGGCGGAGCGGGCTGACGGTGACGCCCGGCGCGTGCATGTCGAGCGCGAACGCCGAGATGCCGGCGTGCTTCGGCACGCTCGGGTCCGAACGGGCGAGCAGCAGCCCGCGCTGCGAGTAATGCGCTCGGCTGGTCCACACCTTCGACCCCGAGACACGCCAGTGGTCGCCGTCGCGCTCGGCACGGGTGGCCAGCGATGCGAGGTCCGAGCCGGCGTCGGGCTCGGAGAACAGCTGGCACCAGATGTCGTCGCCGGTGCGGATCGCCGGCAACCAGCGCGAGCACTGCTCGGGCGTCGCGTGCGCGACGAGTGTCGGTCCCGCGATGGCGAGCCCGATCAGGTACGGGTAGAGGTCGGGCACGTCGAAGCGCGCCAGCTCCTGGGCGACGACCCCCGCCTGCGGCGGTGTGGCGCCGAGGCCGCCGTACTCCACCGGCCAGGTGGGCACGGCCCACCCCCCGTCGGCGAGGGCGCGCAGATATGCACGGCCTGCCTCGAGGTCGTCGCTGCCGGCGCCGAGAAGGGTGAAGGTGTCGCCGGCGTCGCGCGACTTCAGGCGCGCCTCGAGCGCGGCGCGCACTCCGGCGCGGAAGTCGT
>Ga0075433_10004591_pt1 | contig 10771 bp, 10 predicted proteins | sample RhiMethybrSRZTD2_FD_75299 | JGI IMG/M metagenome (GOLD analysis project Ga0075433, IMG submission 75299) | Populus rhizosphere microbial communities from Tennessee, USA - Rhizosphere MetaG P. TD hybrid SRZTD2 | ecosystem: Host-associated > Plants > Roots > Rhizosphere > Soil | place: USA... | reverse complement strand
TGGGTCGCCTTCCTTTTGACCGCGGCGGCGGTCTTCCTCGTCGCGTCGGTGGCGTCGTCGGTGCTGCGGAGTGCGCTCGCGCAGTATCGGGCGCGCTACCTGGCGCGCTCGCTGCGAGACCTCTCGGACATGTTCCTCTTCGTCGAGCCCGAACAGCTTCTGCTGCTGAACGTAGCCGCGATGGTGCTGCTCGCCGTGCTCGGGCTGTGGATCGGCGGGCCGTTCATGTGCGCGTTCGGGGCGGCCCTCGGGTTCTTCGCGCCCTTGTTCGGAGTGCGCGTGTACCGCCGCCGCAGGCTCGCGCGGTTCGAAGGGCAGCTCGCGGATGCGCTCCAGCAGATCGCCAATGCGCTCCGCGCGGGCCTCACCTTCGCCAAGGCGGTGGAGCAGGTTGCGTCGCGCGCGGCGCCGCCCCTCGGGCAGGAGCTCGGCCTGTACGTGAAGGAGGTTCGCCTCGGCGTGCATGCCGACGAGGCATTGTCGGCCATGGCGCGGCGGGTCGGCAGCCAAGACCTGGAGCTGGTCGCCGTGTCGGCCAACCTCGCGCGGCAGATGGGCGGCAACCTGGCGGAGATGTTCGAGACGATCGCTGCGACGCTGCGCGAGCGGTTCAGGCTGGAAGGGAAGATCCGGGCGCTGACCAGCCAAGGAAGGCTGCAAGGGACGATCGTGGCGGCGCTGCCGCTCTGCCTCGGTGCCTTCCTCGACTCGTACAGGCCCGATCTGATGCGTCCGATGTTCGAGCACGCGTACGGGTACGTTCTGGTCGCTGCCATCGTTCTGCTCCAGGCGACCGGATTCGTGCTCATCCGGCGGATCGTCGCGGTGGAAGTGTAGGAGCGCACCGGTGGGGGAATCGTTGCGCGTGTACCTGATCTCCGCAGCCGCCGCGGCGCTCGCGGCTGCCGCCGCCCTGATGTTCGTGCGTGCGCTCCTCGCCGCCGCATCGACGGTGCGGGACTGGCTCGGTGGGGGAGAAGCTCGTGCGGGTGCGCGGGTCGGGGCGGCGCGCACCTTCGGCCGGAGGGTCCTCGCGGCCACTGCGGGAAGCATCCGGGACGTGCTCCCACGGCGATTGCGGGGCGCGGCAGCGGCGGCGCTGCGCCGGGCAGGACGTCCTGGCGAGCTGTCCCCGGAGGAGCTGGTCGCTCTGGTGCTGTTCTCGGCCATCTCCTTCCTTCTCCTCGGATCGGCGCTGTCGCTCGCGCTCGGCCTGGATCCCGTAGCCGTCGCGGGCGGTCTGCTGTTCGGCGGCGCCGCTCCCGTCTTGTGGCTGCGTGACCGTGCGCGGGCCCGCCGGGCGGCGATCGCGCGGGCCCTGCCGCACCAGCTCGACCTGCTCACGCTGTCCGTCGAGGCCGGGCTGGACTTCGCCGGAGCGCTCGCGAAGGCGGTGGAGAAGGGTGGAAGGGGGCCGCTCGCCGACGAGCTGTCCGTCACCCTCAAGGAGTTGCGCCTGGGGAAGATCCGCGAGGATGCGCTGCGCGATCTCGCCGCCCGCGTCGACATGCCTGCGTTGAGCAGCTTCGCGCACGCGCTGGTCCAGGCTGACCGCATGGGGACGCCGCTGGGAAAGGTCCTCCGCGTCCTGGCTACGCAGCTGCGCGCGGAGCGGACGTTGCGAGCAGAGAAGCTCGCGGCCGAGGCGCCGGTGAAGCTGCTGCTCCCGCTCATCGGGTGCATCTTCCCGACCATCTTCCTCATGCTGTTCGGCCCGATCGTCTACCAGGTGTTCCTGGGCGGGGACTTCTGAATGCGCATCGAGCTGACCATCGCCGAGGGCTGCGGCCGCGGCCGGCGCTTCCGGTTCGACGCGCGCGAGGTGACCATCGGACGGGCGCCTGACAGCCACCTCGTGCTCGCGGAGGCCGGGGTCTCGCGCAGGCATGCGCGGATCCGTTGCGACGGACCGGGGCACGTCCTGCTCGACGAGGGATCGACGAACGGCACCGAGTTGAACGGCGCGTGCGTCGGGGACGCGGTGCCGCTTCGTGCAGGGGATCGCATCGGCATCGGTCCCCTCGTCTTCGAGTTCGGTCGCCGGGAGATGACGCTCGGACGGGCCGCGCGCGAGGGGGTGGCGGTCGCCAGGCGACTCGGCGCCCGACTCGCGGCGACGGTCACCCTCGTTCACGAGCATTGCCGCGCGCGATCGTTGCCGTTCCGGATGTGCATCGCCGTCGCAATCGCGTCGTGCTCGTCGATCGCGCTGTCGCTCGCCTTGTGGCACGTGCGCGAGCGAACGACGAGCCGCGCAGCGCCGGGCCAGATCGCCGCGGCTGAGATGGCCCACCCGCGCGAGGTGCAGCCGCCGCTGGCCGACGCCCGCGCCGCTCGTGAGTGGTACGAGCGCGGACGGCACAAGTTGGCGGAGCGCCGCGTGGCGCCGCGCAACCTCTACGACGCGTGGAGCAGCTTCGGCACGGCGCGCCAGCTGCTGCAGGGGTCGCGTCCTCCGCCGCTCGATGCGTTGGACGGGCTCATCGAATCGGCCGAGCGCGATCTCGGCAGCGAATGCAACCGGCTCGTCTTCGCGGCGCGCCGCTCCGAACGGTACGGCCAGGACGACAGGGCGCAGGCGATCTATCGCGAGATCCTCCTCCGCTTTCCCGGCGACGATCCCAGCGGGTGCCGGGCGCGTGCGCGAGAGAACCTCGACGACGAAGCAGACCGAGGTGCGGGGTGACGGGCCCGTCGGACGTTGCAGGGCCGTTTGCCCGGAGCGCAGGCGGGGCGGCGCCGAACGCGACGATGGTGTACTGCCGCCGCGCTCGCGACGGGTTGGGCCACGCCGGGGCGCGGCTGCTCGTCAGGAGCGGAGCGGGTGCCGGCACGGTGGTCCCCTTGTCCGGCGAGGAGACGTGCCTCGGCCGCGGCCGCGACAACGACGTCGTGCTGCCGGACATCTCGGTTTCCCGGCGGCACGCCTTGCTGCGCCGCGAAGGCGGCGGCTATCTGCTCGTCGACCAGGGCTCCGGGAACGGAACCCGCGTCAACGGGCGCCCCGTCGAGCAGGCCCGACTCCGCAGCGGCGATCGCATCCTGCTGGGTGATGCGGTGGTGGAATTCCTGGGCGTGGCCGACGTTGCGGTGCACGGTCGCGCGGCCGGCGTTTCGATGCCGCGATCGTGGACGCGGACACGGATCACGGTGGCGTGGGCAGCGCTGCCTGCCGTGCTCCTCGCTGCCACTGCGGTCGTCGTCGGGCCTGCCGCGCACCGGGGCGGCCGGGGAGCTGGCCCGGCGAGGCGCTCCGTGCTGACACGGCCCGAACCTTTGCAAAGCCCGATCGACGACCCTCCGCCGCTCGACGCGGTGGCTGCGCAGAGGGAGACGCGGGACGCGTGGTCGGTGCATCCGAAGCAGAGGCCTTCGGGCGCCTCGCTGGTAGCGGCGCTGCCGGCCATCGGCGCGGCGCCGCGGCCGGCAATCCGGAAGCGGGCAGCGTCGGAAGCGGCGGCGGCCGCGATCGAGGCCTATTCGTCGGGCGATCACGACGCAGCGATCGCCCAGGCGCGAGCTGCCCGCGAAGAAGGCGGCAGCGGCGAGATGCTGGCCTCCTTGGAGCGGCTCAGCGCTGCACGAGGGGAAGGGATGGCATTGATGGAGCAGGATCGGACGCGCGAGGCAATCGAGGCGCTCGAGCGGGCGGACGTCGAGGACCGCTTCCTCGCGAAGGGTCGGGACGGGCCGCTCGGCCGCGAGATCCGGCGCGCACTCTCCCTTCTGCATGCGCGGGCGGCGGCATCGCTGGATCCCGAGGCGGAAGTCGGCGCGGCCGCCGCGCACTTGCGCGCTGCTGTCGAGCTCGACGCCGGGAACGAGCGCGCGCGCGAGCAGCTGCGGCAGGTCGCCGCGCGCGCAGGAGACAGGTATCTGCGCGGGTACATCGGGAAGGACAGCGATCCCGCCGCCGCCCGGGAGCAATTCCGCTGGGTCGTCGCGGCGCTGCCGGCGTCGGACGAGACGGCCCTGAAGGCGCGGCGGTGGCTGGACCGGCTCGACGGGAGGGCACCGGCCGAGGATTGAGCGGACCGGCGAGCCAAGGTGCTCCGTTCGTCGGCCTCCGATGCTATGACTTCCATTCTCGTGCCCGAGCGTCTTCCACCGAAAGGGCCCCTCGCGGCCCAGGAATTGCCGCGGTTGCCGGCTGCGCCAGAGCGCGGGCCGGGGCAGATCGATCTGTTCTCAGCGCGCCCCCGCCCGCCGGTCGCCATCGCGCAGCCGCGCATCTACACGGTCGCCGAGCTGACGCGCGAAGTGAAGGGCGTGCTCGAAGGCCGCTTCCCCGCGCTGCACGTGCGCGGCGAGGTCTCCAACCTCCGACGTCCGTCCAGCGGACACCTCTATTTCACCTTGAAGGACGCCGAGGCGTGCATCGGCGCCGTGCTCTTCGCGCGCGACGCCCGGCGGCTGCGCTTCGCCGTGCAGAATGGGCTCTCCGTGCTCGTCCGCGGACGGATGTCGCTGTACGAACCGCAGGGGCAGTACCAGCTCATCTGCGACTCCGTCGAGCCGCTCGGCGCGGGCGCGCTGCAGGTCGCCTTCGAGCAGCTGAAGGCGCGGCTCGACGCGGAAGGCTTGTTCGATCCGGCGCGCAAGCGCAAGGTGCCGTTCCTTCCTGCGCGGATCGCGGTCGTCACCAGTCCGGCGGGGGCGGCGGTGCACGACTTCCTGCGCGTGCTGCACCGGCGCTTTCCCAACCTGCCGGTGCTGATCGTGCCCGCTCGCGTGCAGGGAGACGGCGCAGCCCAGGAGATTGCCCGTGGCATCGCGCGCGGCGGCGCCTCGCCGCGCGTGGACGTCCTCGTCGTCGCGCGCGGCGGCGGCAGTCTCGAGGATCTCTGGCCGTTCAACGAAGAGGTGGTGGCGCGGGCCCTGGCCGCTTGCCCCGTCCCGACGGTGAGCGCCGTGGGGCACGAGGTCGACTTCACCATCGCCGATTTCGCCGCCGACGTGCGTGCCGCGACGCCCACGGCCGCCGCCGAGATGCTCGCGCGGGTCAAGGACGAGCTCGTCGCCGACCTCGTGGCGCGCAGATCGCGGCTGCTGCGCGCCTGGCGGGCACAGGCGCAGAAGCGGGAGGCCCAGCTCGACGCGCGGCGCGCCCGCATCGCCGACCCGCGGCGGTTGATCGGCGAGCGCAAGCTCCGGCTGGACAAGCTGCAGCAGCGGCTCGAGGCGCGGATGCGCGACGAGGTGGGCGAGCGCGCCGCCCGGATGCGCTTGCTGCGCGAGCGGCTCCAGGCCGCCCACCCGGCGGCCGTGCTCCACCGATTGCACAAGGACGTCGCCCGGCTCGAGGAGCGGCTCAAGTACCTGGCGCGGCGGGCGCTCGCGGCCCGCAGGCATCGGTTCGAAGGGCTGGCCGGCCGGCTCGATGCTCTCAGCCCGCTGCGGGTGCTCGCGCGCGGCTACGCGGTCGCCTTCGACGAGGCGGGGCACGTCCTGGTCCGCAGCGACGCTGTCCGCCCGGGCGAGAGCGTGCGCGTCCGCTTGCACCGCGGCGAGGTGGAGGCGCAGGTGACGCGCGTGGAGCCGCCGCCGGAAGACGACTGATCGTCGCTGTCATTTTGACCGTGGCGCGGGGGGCCCTAGAGTGCTATCGCAAAACGCCGTGGCTGAACCGATGACGCAGGATCGTGCTCCTGCCGACGAATCCCGGTACGAGGAGATCGTCCAACGCCTCGCCAAGGTCGTCGAGCGACTCGAGGGCGGCGGACTGTCCCTGGAGGAATCGATCGCGGCGTTCGAGGAGGGCATCCGGCTCGCGCGGGCAGGCGCCGCCAAGCTGGAGGAGGCGGAGCGCAAGGTGGAGCTGCTGCTCGAGAACGATCGCGTCGCCCCTTTCGGGGGTGACGACGGTTCGCGCAGGTAGCTCGCGGGGACGACGCGGGGCAGGTGGGTGGAGATGGCCGGCCGCAAGAAGATCATCATCGTCGACGACGACCGTGAGACGCGGGAGATGCTGAAGATGGCCCTCGAGCTCGAGGGCTACGAAGTCAGCCAGGCGGCCAACGGGTTGCGGCTCATCTCCAACCTGCACGTCGACCGCCCCGACCTCATCCTGCTCGACGTGATGATGAGCTGGATCGACGGCTTCGAGCTGTGCCGCGCGGTGAAGAAGAACGACGAGTTCCGCGACATCCCGGTGATCTTCATCAGCGCGAAGAAGACCGCCGGAGACATCCGCACGGGGCTCGCCGCCGGCGCCGCCGACTACTTCTCGAAGCCGATCGACATGGAACGGCTGCTCGCCCGCATCCAGGCGCTGATCGGACCCGCGGGCGCGGGCACGGTTCGCGAGCGCTGATTGGCGCGCAGGCGGGCGGACGTGCTCGTGCAGCTCCGCGGACTGGCGGAGTCGCGCAGCAAGGCGCAGGCGCTCATCCTCGCCGGTGAAGTGGTCGCCGGCGACCACCGCGTCGAGAAGCCCGGGCAGCTCCTGGACGAGAACGTCGAGCTGCGCCTCAAGGCGGGCGAGGCGCTCAAGTACGTCTCGCGCGGTGGGGCGAAGCTCGAGCACGCGCTCGACCATTTCCGCCTCGATCCCGCGGGGCTTTCGTGCTGCGACCTGGGAGCCTCGACCGGCGGCTTCACCGACGTGCTGCTGCAACGGGGCGCGCTCCGCGTCCACGCGGTCGACGTGGGCTACGGGCAGCTCCACCCGCGGCTCCGCGGCGACCCGCGCGTCGTCGTGCACGAACGCGTGAACGCGCGGGCCCTGTCTCCCTCCATGCTGGGGGAGAAGTGCCGCGCTGCGGTGGCCGATCTGTCGTTCATCTCCCTCAAGCTGGTCCTCCCCGCGCTCGCCTCCGTCCTGGAGCCGCCTGCCTGGTGCGCCGTCCTGGTCAAGCCGCAATTCGAGGCGGGCCGCGCCGAGGTGGGGAAGGGTGGGGTGGTGCGAGATCCGGCGGTGCAGGCGCGCGTCGTCGAGGACGTCGAGGCGGCCCTGCGGGCGCTGCGCTTCTCGGTTCTCGGCAGCGCTCCCTCGCCGCTGTTGGGGCCGGCCGGGAACCGCGAATTCCTGGTTGCGGGTCGGCTCTTGTAGGCCCCGGTGGGTTTGGCCAGAGTGCAGTAGATGTGCAAGACTTTTGCTCCGTAGGCGCCGCCCGTGGGGGGGAGGCAGGGAGCCAGGATGTCGGTACATCCCTCAGTCCGCGTGCGCATTTGCGCCCCCTCTACCGAGGCGCGGCGGCTCGCGGCACGCCTGACGCGCGGCGGAATCGTCGCCGCGCCGGACGACGGTACCGGTGCTGAAATTCTCGTGACGGTGGGACTCGCTCCGCCGGACCTCGGTCCCGTGCGCGCGCGCTGCCAGGTGCTGTGCGCGGTGGGAAAGCCGGCCGGCGCGTACTTCGCGGCTGGAGCCGACGAGGTCGTCGTCCCCTTCGAGCCGGAGACCCTCTTCCGGCGGCTCAAGGTGTGGATCGAGCGCGCCGACCTGCAGGCGAAGCTCGACCGTCTGACCCAGCGCGCGACCGCGCTCGAGCAGGGTCTGGCGGACGCCGCGCACGACATGCGCGCTCCGCTTCACTCCTGCATCGGGAACGCGGAGCAGCTGGAGAGGGAAGCGACCCTTCCGACCAAGCTGCGCGCCGACGCGCAGACCGTCCTGCGCCAGGCGGAGCGGGCCTTGCAGGTCGCGGAGCGGATCCTCGAGGGTGCCCGCCGCGAGAACCCTCTTGTCGAGCCGGTCCGCGTCGACCTGGCCGGGCTGCTCGACGCCGCCGTGCGCGGAGCGGATTCCGTCGCGCGTGCCAAGGGCATCGCCGTCGCCGCCGCCCCGCCTGCGCGCGCAGTCGAGATCCGCGCCGACGAAGAGATGCTGGCGCGCCTGCTCGACAACCTGGTGACGAACGCGGTGCGCGCGACGCCCCGGGGAGGAATGGTCGAGGTGAGCGCGTGGCGCGCGAGCCCCCGCCACGTCCGGCTCTGCGTCCGCGACACGGGGCCGGGCATCGCGCCCGCGGAGCTCGCGAAGCTGGTGGCCGGTCTGGGCAGCGGGCGCGGGCTGCGCATCTGCCGCGACATCGCCGAGAAGCACGGCGGAGACTTCTGGGCCGAGAGCACGCCGGGGCAGGGCAGCAAGTTCGTCGTGGAGCTGCCTCTCTCGTTCCCGCAGAGCCGGCCGCGCGTCCTCGTCGTGTCCGACGACGAGAAGTGGGTCCGCGAGGTGGCGCGCTCGCTGCGCGAGGCGTGCGACGTGCGCAGCGCGACCGTCGCCGAGGCGAAGCTCGGCGGGCGGCGCACCGACCTCGTCCTGGTGGAGAGCCGCAAGGGCCAGTCCCGCAGCCTGGCGGCGCTGCGCAGCGCCGCCAAGGGCGCGCAGGTGCCCGTCATCGAGCTGCCCAGCGAGCTGGCGGCGGCGCGCCTCGCGCGCACGCTCGCCCATCTCACGGCCTGAGTCGGCCCCAGCCGCCGGCCGGGCCTTCCGGGCGCGACCGTCGGCGGATTGTTCTCGGGCCGCGGCGCGGGAAGCGCGCTACACTCGCAGCATGAAGCTCCGCCTTGCGTTGGTCGCGCTGCTCGCGGCGCCAGCGGTCCTGGCGCTCGTCCCCGACAAGGAGCTGCCCGCCTTCACGGGTTACGTGGTCGACAAGGCGGGCATCCTCGGCCAGGGGGCCGTCGAGCAGATCACCGCCACCGCCTCGCGTCTCGACCACGCCGGCGTGGCGCAGATTGCGGTCTGCACCGTCCCGGACCTGGGCGACTGGAGCAAGGAGGAGTTCGCCGTCGACCTCTTCCGCAAGTGGGGCCTCGGCCACGGCAAGAAGCGCGCGGACGGCCTGCTCATCCTCCTCGTCCCCGGCAAGCCGGGTCACCGCAAGATCAAGGTGGAAGTGGGGTACGGGCTGGAGGGCATCCTCCCCGACGGGAAGGTGACGGCGCTCATCGACCAGTACGCCGTCCCGGCGATGCGTCGCGACGACTATGGCGACGCGGCGGTGAAGCTCGTCGACGCGTACGCGCGGGTGCTCGAGGCAAACGCCGCGCCCGGCGGCGAGCTCGCCCCGGCGGCGGATTCGATGCGCGGAGGCCGGGGCGTGGGCTCTTCTGCGCGCGCACCCGCCGGCGCCGGCGGACTGGGCATCGCCATCCTCTGCATGGGCGCGCTGCTCTTCGCGCTGATGACGAGCGGCCTGCGACGCCAGTTTCCCGGCAAGAAGACGGGTCTCGTGGCGACGCTGCTGACCGCGGCAGCGGTGGTGGCGCTCGTCGCGATGGGAGGCGGCGCAGGCTGGATCGCGCTCCTCGTCGGGTTGGTGGTGAACGGGTTCGCGTATGCGTCGATCCGCTCGCACAAGTGCCCGCGCGACGGATCCTGGATGACCGTCGATCAGGAGATCGTCGACGAGCCGACCTACTGGAGCCGCGGGCTCGCGCACGTAGTCGAGCAATGCACCAATCCGAAGTGCGGTTACCGGCGCGAGTACGACAAGGAGCTGCCCCGCAAGCAGCGCACCGTGTACGTCGGCGGCGGCGGCCGTGGATGGGGCGGCGGCGGAGGTGGAGGCGGCGGGTTCAGCGGCGGAGGCGGCGGCGACTCGGGCGGCGGAGGCGGAGGCCGCGAGGTCTAGCCGCCTCTCGGCCTGACGCACCGCGATCCGTCCAGACTCGATGAAGTGGCTGGCTCCTTCTTCAACGAGCTGACGGTTTACCGTCGCTCACGCATTTCCGCGCTCGAGGCGCACAGAGGAGAAGCCAGCCATGGAGCATTGTGCGATCGATTTGGGTGGAAGGGAATCCCAGGTCTGCGTGCGACGAGCAGACGGGCACTTGCTATTCGAGGGGCGGTGGCAAACGGCCTTGTTGCCGGACTACTTGCGGCAACTCCCGCCCTCGCGGGTGATCCTGGAGACGGCGGCCGAGGCCTTCCGGATCGCCGATGCCGCGAAGGAGGCAGGTCACGAGGTGAGGGTCGTGCCGGCGACCTTGGTGCGGAGCCTTGGCGTCGGCGCGCGCAAGACGAAGACGGACAAGCGGGATGCGCGAGTGCTCAGCGAAGCGTCCTGCAGAATCGATCTGCCCTCGGTGCACATCCCCAGCGCCAGGTCGCGAGAGTGGAAGACGATCTGCGGGATGCACGACGCGCTGATCACTGCCCGCACCAAGCTCATCAACAACCTGCGTGGTTGGTTGCGGGGACGGGGCCTGCGGATCGGGCCGGGCAAAGCGGAAACCTTTGCCGATCGCATGCTGAAATTCGAGCCCCTTCCAGACTACGTCCGGTCGCAGGTGGAGGCGCTTGCCGCGCTGACCGAGAAGATCCGCGGGAGCGACAAGCGCATCGACGCCTTGGCCAAAGACGAGCTCTGCCAGAGGCTGATGACGGTGCCGGGCGTCGGTCCGTCGAGTGCGGTGCGCTTCGTCGCGGCCATCGACGAGATCACGCGCTTCGAATCTGCCCACAAGCTCGAGTCCTACCTCGGGCTGGTCCCGGGCGAGAGCTCGAGTTCCGAGCGGCAGCAGCGCTTGAGCATCACCAAGGCAGGCCCGTCGTCGGTACGCTGGGTCCTCGACCAGGCGGCCTGGTCGCTGCAAGTCCGGTGTCGGGACCCGGCGGCGCGGCCGCTGCAGCTGTGGGCAGCGGACATCGGCCGCCGACGCGGCGCCCGCATCGCGACCATCGCGCTCGCGCGCAAGCTGGCGGGCATCCTTTATTCCCTCTGGCGCGACGGTACGACCTACGAGCAGCGTCCGTAGACGACTGCTGCTCGCGGACACACCGAGCACGACGACGCCTTTCCACAGGCGGAGATCGCGACCG
>Ga0075433_10004586_pt1 | contig 10781 bp, 9 predicted proteins | sample RhiMethybrSRZTD2_FD_75299 | JGI IMG/M metagenome (GOLD analysis project Ga0075433, IMG submission 75299) | Populus rhizosphere microbial communities from Tennessee, USA - Rhizosphere MetaG P. TD hybrid SRZTD2 | ecosystem: Host-associated > Plants > Roots > Rhizosphere > Soil | place: USA... | reverse complement strand
GCACGTGCTCGAGCTTCACGATCCTGTAGTCGCTCGGCGTCGACGAGAATGTCCCGAAGCGAGCTTTCGGCTTCTACCAGATTGCCGCGACCCCGCATTGTGTCTGCGCGCCCGATCCGGCTGAGCAGCTCGGAGTGTGTGTCGCCGATCGCCGCCGCGAGCGTGCCACCCTCGGCGTACGACCGCTCCGCGGCATCGAATTCGTTGAGCTTGCGGTACACCCGCGCGCGCCGCAGCCGCGCCCCCACGGCGTCGGCCGGCGACACATTCTCGCCGCCGACCCGGAAGAGCGTGTCGAGCACGTCGAGTGCCTCCTCGAGCCGCATTTCGTCCTCGAGGTAATGCGCGTACGCGAACAGGGCAGGGAGCACTAGCCCGACGCTGCCCTGCTCGAAGGCGTCGTGCGTGCCCTGCACGAGGCCCACGAGGTGGCTTCGCTCGGTTGCGCCGGGCGGGAGGTCGCGGCAGCAGCGCGCGGTCGCGACGTACTGATAATGGAAAGCGTCGGGATGGAGCGTGGTGTACTCGGCGCCGAGCAGGTCCACCAGGCGGAGGGCGACGAAGGCGGCCCGGCCCAGCCGCGGCTCGAGCGCCGACGACGGGGACTCACCGGCGAGGCGGTGCAGGAAGACGGCGTGTGGCAGGCCGGCGCGCTGTACGACGGAGTCCGTCATCGTCCACCCGGAGGCGTGGGGGCCGGACCTAAGATAGCGCGTTTGGGAGGGGGCCGGGAGCGGGGAGCTGGGAGCAGGACGTCACGAGCCGTGTCTCGTTGTCTGTGTCTTGCCTCACTGCTCGTGCCCTCACCCCCTGTCCCCCTCTCGACGCTGTGTCCTCACCCCCTGTCCCCCTCTCCACGACGTGGAGAGGGGGGACGACATTTGGCGGCGCCGTCGTCAGTCATCCCGTCTGGAGGTGTTACCGCCCTGGAGTCCGTGGGTGAACCCGCGACTCGGCACGTGTCAGTAAACTGCCGCACGCACTGCCGCTTCAGCGGTAGACGCCGAGCCGCGGCTTGAGCCGCGACGCTCGACGGCACCATCGGCTCCCTCTGTTGTGAGGATGGGTCGTCACCCCCTGCGACCGTGAGGGAGTCCCTTAGGGTCCCCCCTCTCCAGGGGGGGGACGACATTTCGTCAAGACCCGCCGATCCGCAACGCACCGACGACGATGACGGCCAGCCCTAGCACCAGGGCCCAGCAGAACGCCGCGAGCTTGATGATCTCGATCGACAGATTCGCGAAGTGCTTTCCTTGCACGTGGTCGAGGCGCTCCTGGTCCTGCTCGGAGAGGCACCGGCGAAGATCGGAGTGGGTGGTGAAGCAGTTGTTGAGCGCGCTCATGTAGGGTCCCCGGGCGAGAGTTCGCCCACAATCTCGGGGAACCGTTGATCGCGAGCATAGACCAAAAAAACGCGCGTCCTTGTGGCTCTGTGCCCGTCGGGCCTCAGCGCCGGAGCAGCAGGCTGAGCACGCCGGCGCCGGTGCCGATCACAGCCAACGCCGTGGGGGCCCAGAACGCCAGCATCCACTTGAGCCCGCTCTTCACGTCGGCGAGTTCCTTCACCAGTTCGGCCCGTAGCTCGGCCAATCGCTGCTCGAGCTTGGCGTCGAGCTGGGTCCACCGACCGTCCCACTTGGCGTCGAGCTCGGTCCAGCGGCCGCCCCACTTGGCGTCGAGCTCCGCCAACCGCTGCTCGAGCTTCGCATCGAACCGTCCGAAGTTCAGCTCATTCATCTCTCGCAGATTGGCCCGGTAGGTGTCGTCTACCTGGTTGAACCAGTTCACGAGCTCGTTCGCGATCTCCTCGCCGAACACGTCGTAGAACCGCTTCGACAGCCTGGCCGTAATGGGCACGCGCCCTCCCCCTGTTGGACGGGCCCGAATGTGCGGCGGTGTCGGCGGTCCGGCGTAGGCGAAAGGTTGCGGGAGGGCGCCGATTCTCGCCGAGCATACCCTCGGCTCGGCGGCCGAGTCAACGCCTTACCTCCACCCCCTCAGCCCCGCCGGCCTGCTCCCTGCTCCCGGCTCCCCGCTCCCTCCGTGTGACCTCGGTCACACGGCCAACGGTCTAGCGGGCCTAGCGGCTCAGGCGGGTGCGGGTATATTCAGCCCCGACAACGCGGTCGCTACTGCGCGCCCTTGAGCGGCGAGCGCCCGGCTGTTCGGTTGCGGTAGTTCTGCTACACATTGTGCGGATCTGCTGGTAGTCCGATCACCAGGCGACGCCGTTTTCCACATGCCGTGGAAGGTGTGGTTCTTGCGGCGTTGCAGCGTGGCACTGCGGCAACAGTCCTAGGGTAGACAGCGACGCGCGTGCGGGCCCCGGCTGGGTAGCGCTGCTACCTCGCCTGTGTGGTTTAGTCACTCTCTAGTCTGGAGAGGCCGTGGAGACTGTGCCACGCGAGGTGAGGACGGAGTTGTCCTCGGGCGGAGCGCCCGGGGCCACCGCGCGCCTGCACTTCTCTCCCGCATACGCCCCGCTCGAGCTCGGCCCTCTCACCGACATAGACGCGCCCGCCACGATCCGTCTCGGCCTGCAGCGGCGGGCGGCGGCAAACCTGCGCAGTCATGTGCTGCGCGCGATGCGGCGGTTCACCGTCCTGCTGGTCGCGGACCTCGCCTCGTTCTACCTGATGCGCGAGCTGGTACGCGCGGTGCGCGACCTGGCCGTGTTCGGGGAGGGGTTCGCTGCGCCGCTGCAGTCGGCGTTGCCGCGCGGGATTCTGAACGGCTGGCAATACGCGGTGGCCCTGTTCGTCGCCTTGTTCGTGACCGGGACCTACGGACGCGGGGATCAGCGGCGCGATGCGCGGCGCTTGTTCATCGCGTCCGCGCTCGCGACCGCACTCCCCTTGTGGATGACGCTATGGACCCGGGGGATCGAGCCGGTGCTGGTGCAATACGCGTTCACCACACTGCTGGTGTGGGTTGGCATCGTGGCCGAGCGGAACGCGATCGATCGGATCGTGGCGCGGTTCCTCCATCGAAACGCCGCGCCCACGTTGTTCGTGGGACCCGCGGAGGCGTGCCGGCAGGCCATCAGCAGCCCCAGCTTCGCCCAGGGCGCAGAATGCCGATCGGTGGGGTTCGTGGACGTGCACGTCCCGCCGGCGCCCGATGCAATCGGGCACGCAGCGAACTTCCGCACGTTGCTGCAGCGGACAGGCGCCGAGGTGGTCGTGGTGGCTGGCTACCTCCCCGATAACCGATTCCAGGAGGTTGTGGACGCCTCGCTCGAGGCCGAGTCGCAGCTACTCTCCGTCCCGCGCTCCATCGCGATCGCAGGCGTGCAGCCGAATCTGGTGTGGCGGCGGGGGGAACCGCTCGTAGAGTTGACCGCGCCGAGCCTCAGGGGCTGGCAACTGGCTCTCAAGCGGTGCGTTGACCTTCTTGGCGCCACGGTCGGTGTGCTCGTCACCTTCCCGGTCATGCTCCTCGTGGCTGCGGCTATCAAGCTGGACTCGCGGGGTCCGGTGCTTTTCCGTCAGGAACGGATTGGGACGGGTGGGCGCAGGTTCCGGTTGTGGAAGTTCCGCACCATGCGCCAAGGAGCGTCGGACTCTGTACACCGGGAATTGGTGCACAAGCTGTTGAATGGCGACGAGTCCGGAGCGGCGTACTGTAAGGAGGGCGCCGACCCCGTTTACAAGCTCGTGAACGACGACCGCGTCACACGCATCGGGCGACTGCTGCGGCGGACCTCTCTCGACGAGCTGCCGCAGCTGTTCAATGTCTTCCGGGGAGAGATGAGCCTCGTGGGCCCGCGACCACCGCTGCCATACGAGTTCGAGGCGTACGACCACTGGCAGTTTGACCGGCTCCAAGTGATGCCCGGGATCACCGGCTTGTGGCAGGTATCCGGTCGCAATCGGCTGACCTATAGGCAAATGTGCGAGCTGGACGTCGAGTACGTTCGCCGCTGGTCGTTGTGGCTCGACTTCCTGATTCTGGTGAAGACGATCCCGGTCGTTGTCTTCAATTCAGGCAAGGCAGCGTAGGGACTGCGGCGTTGGCCCGGCCGCGGTCACACGGGTGGCGAGGACGCTACGTGTCCGTAGCGTACACGCACGCCCCCTCCGATCCCCGCATCCGGCGGCACTGCGAGGCGCTTGCCCGAGAGGGCTGGCATGTGATCCAGCTCGGGTTAGGCGTCGAGGGCGAACAGCACGTCGGTCGCCTGAACGGCGTAGTCCTGGTTCGGTGGCATCGGCCTCGGTATCGCGGAGGCCGCTTGCTTCGTTATGCCGTCTCGTATCTGGGCTTCTTCCTTTGGGTCCGGGCGTTGCTTGCGCGACTGTCGCGAGCTCGGGGCGTCCAAGTCGTACAGGTGAACAATGTCCCGACGTTTCTTGTCTGGGCTGCCCGAGTCGTTCGCAATCGAGGCGGTGGCGTTGTGCTGGACTTGCACGATCCTGAACCGGAATTGTTCTTGAGCAAATTTGGCGGTCGGCCCGGGGCACGCCTCGTGGCACGGGGGTTGGCGCTGCATGAGCGCCTGGCCGCCCGACAAGCGGGACTCGTCCTGTGCGTCCACGAACAACACCGTGCCGTGACCCAAACGCATGGCGTTCCCGGAATCCGGCTGCGAACGATCATCAATCTGGCGGATGACCGCCTGTTTCCACTGTCGCCGCCGCGCCGCGCCGGACCGTTCGTCGCCTTTCACGGTACCGTGGCGAGGCGAATGGGGCTCGATCTCGTGCTGGGTGGGATCCGCTCGCTGATCGACCGCGGAGTTGCATTGCGCATGGCCATCTGGGGCGACGGTGACGCGACTGGCGAGCTCCGCCAGCTACGCGACCGACTGGGGCTATCGTCGGTGGTCGAGATCCCTGCGCGACGGTTCAGGCCGGACGAGCTGAAAGGGCTGCTGACGCAAGTAGGGCTTGGAATCGTGCCGATCCGGCGAGACACATTCACCGACGTGATGCTCCCGACGAAGCTGCTCGAGTACGTGCGCCTGGGCATTCCGGCCGTCGTAACGTGGACGCCAACGATCGCGCAGTACTTCCCGGACGAAGCTGTCTATTACGTAAAAGACATGTCGGCAGCCGCCGTGGCCGACGCGGTTGCACGAGCCCTCGCGGATCCGGAGGAGGCACAGAACCGCGTCCGACGGGCGCAAGCGTTACCCATCGCGTGCTCATGGCAGGACCGGGAAGGGGAGTACGTGAAGCTGATTGAGGAGGCTGCAAATTGTGGGCACTCCACGTCGTGATCGAGACACGGCACGAATGAACCTCGTCATCGGCCTCGGTGAGATCGGCCGGCCCCTCATGGAGGTGCTGCGCAAGGCGCATCGCGTAGAAGGGATCGATGTGCCGCCACGGGATGTTCCGGGGCCGATTGACCTCATGCACGTGTGCTATCCGGGCGACATACCGGACTTCGCGGGCGAGACCGCCAGATACGCCCAGCGCTACGAGCCGGCCGTCGTCGTGATTCACAGCACGGTTCCTGTCGGGACAACGCGGGCGGTGCAGGCGCTCGTTGCGGTGCCGGTCGTGCACAGCCCCGTCCGGGGCAAGCACGCGCGCATGGCCGAGGAGTTGGTCAACTACGTCAAGTTCGTGGGTGGCACGGACCCCCACGCCGTCGCTCAGGTCGAGGCCCACCTGCAATGTGCCGGGATGAAGACGCGTCGACTGTCTTCACCTGAGGCGACCGAGCTGGCCAAGTTGACCGAAACAACCTACCTGGGCCTGCTCATCGCATTCGCTCAGGATGTCGACAGAATGGCGCGCGCCACGGGCGTGCCGTACGACGAGGTGGCGGGCTTTTACGAAGAGATCAGTTACCTGCCGCGGGTCCGGTATTTCCCGGGGGTTATCGGCGGGCATTGCGTGATGCCCAACGTCGGACTCCTTGAACGCAGCTTCGAATCGCGTCTGCTCGACGCGATCAAGTGGTCCAACGAACTCAAGAAGGGGGAGGCGTAACATGGTAGGCATAGGGGTAATCGGGTGCGGGTACTGGGGGCCCAAGCTGGTGCGCAACTTCTCCCGCGCCTCGACGAGCCAGGTGACGACCGTGTGCGACCTTCGATACGAGCGTGCCGCGCGCGTGGGTGCGGAATACCGAGTACCGCGCGTTACCGATCGGCCGGAGGACGTAATCGGAGCGTCCGACGTGCAGCTGGTAGTTGTCGCAACGCCCTCGGTGACGCACTTCGAGCTCGCGCGGCGCGCGATCGAGCGTGGCAAGCACGTGCTCGTGATGAAACCCCTCACGACGCGCGTGGATCAGGCGGAAGAGCTGTGCCACCTCGCAGAGCGCAAAGGCGTCGTGCTCGCAGTGGATCACACCTTTATCTACGCGGGCGCGGTTCGGAAAATGAAAGCCCTGATCGACGCGGGTGAAATCGGAGACCTCTACTACTTCGACTCTGTCCGGATCAACCTGGGACTGATCCAGCCTGACGTGAGCGTGATGTGGGATCTCGCGCCGCACGATGTTTCGATCATGGACTACTTGCTCGCGCGGGATCCAATCAGTGTGTCTGCAGCCGGTGCCTCACACGGTGGGAGCCCCGCTGAGAACATCGCGTACATAACCGTTCGCTATGAGGGGTCCCTCATCGCCCACATGCACGTGAATTGGCTCGCGCCGGTCAAAGTTCGCAGCACGATCGTGGGCGGCTCCAAGAAGATGATGATCTACGACGACATGGAGCCGAGTGAGAAGCTGAAGGTCTACGACAAGGGGTTCTCGGTCGTGCACGAGCTGGCACCCGAAGAGAGTGCCAAATGGATGGTGGCGTACCGGTCGGGTGACATGCACGCGCCGCAGGTCGACACGCGGGAAGCCCTTGCCGTGGAGGCGGACGAAATGCTCGAGGCCATCGCCGGCCGGGCCCCGATCGTGACCGACGGTTGGGCGGGTCTGCGAGTGGTGCGCGTGCTCGAAGCCGCGCAGCGGTCGGTGGAGCGGAGCGGCGCCGTCGTGCCCCTCTCGAGCATCTCGGCAGCCCGTCCGTCTTGAGCGTGGGAGCCATGGAAGCCGCTGAGCGCGATCGGTTGCTCCAACGCATCGCCCCCGACGTGAAACTCGGTCGGGGCGTGCGATTGCACGCGTTCGTCAATCTCTACGGATGTGAGATCGGCGAGGAAACGTCGATCGGAACGTTCGTGGAGATCCAGAAGGGGGCGAAGGTCGGTGCACGGTGCAAGATCCAGAGCCACACCTTCGTCTGTGAGGGCGTCACCATCGAGGATGAGGTATTCGTTGGTCACAACGTGAACTTCCTGAACGACCGCTACCCTGCCGCCACGACGACCGACGGCAAACCAAAGACGGAAAAGGACTGGGTGCTCGAGCGAACCGTCGTGAAGCGGCGTGCGGCAATCGGGACTGCGGCCGTCATAATGCCGGGTGTAACAATTGGAGAGAACGCTGTGATCGGAGCCGGCGCAGTGGTGACCAAAGACGTACCGGCCGGCGCCGTTGTCGCTGGCGTGCCAGCTCGGGTCGTCTCCTCTCCAGCGGCGGGAAGCTCGCGATGAAGGTTCCCTTTGCGGACCTCCGGGCCATGCATGAAGAAGTTCGAGGGGAGATCGAGGCGGCTTGGCGCGGCCTCGTAGACCGCTCGGCGTTCATCGGGGGACCGGCCGTGGCGGAGTTCGAGCGCGCCTTTGCTGAGTACTGCGAGGTGCCGCACGCCGTCGGCGTAGGGAGTGGGACTGACGCCCTCCGTATCGCCCTGCAGGCGGTTGGGATCCGCCCAGGCGATCTGGTTCTCACTGTGCCTCACACGTTCATCGCGACGGTGGAAGGGATCACGCAGGCCGGAGCCAGCCCGGTGTTTATTGACATCGAGGCCGACAGCTACACGATGGACCCTGTCTTGGTCGAAGAGTACCTCGAGCGCGGGTGCAGATTGAAAGACGGAGTCTTCGTCGAGCGCAAGAGTGGCAGACGCGTCGCGGGACTGGTGCCGGTGGATCTGTATGGCCATCCGGCCGATTGGGACCGCCTCGTGGCGCTGGCCCGGAAATTCGAACTCAAGATCGTCGAGGATGCGTGTCAGGCCCACGGCGCGCGGTACCGCGGCGCGCGGTGCGGCACGTTTGGACACGCTGCGGCATTCAGCTTCTATCCGGGCAAGAATCTCGGGGCCATGGGCGAAGCCGGTGCGATCACGACCGCGGACGCCGCCGTTGCAGAGCGGTGCCGGGTGCTCCGAGACCACGGCCAACAGGAGCGTTACATCCACATAACCGGAGAGGGCAGCAATGCCCGCCTCGACGCATTGCAGGCTGCTGTCCTGAGCGCAAAGCTGCAACGCCTCGAGGCGTGGAATGAAGCTCGCCGGCGGGTGGCTGCGTGGTACGCGAGCCGTCTTGAAGGGTTGGGAGTGACCCTGCCTCAGGAGATGCCATGGGCAGCGCATGTGTACCATCTCTACGTCGTGCTCTTGGATGAGCGGGATCGGGTGCGGAGCGCGCTGGACAGGGCTGGCGTCCAGACGGGACTGCACTACCCGGTCCCGCTGCACTTGCAGGGAGCGTACGCGTCGCTGGGACACCGGTCCGGTGACTTTCCCGTGAGCGAGCGCGTCGCCAATCACGGTTTGTCCCTTCCCATGTTCCCGCACCTCACCGAGACCCAAGTCGACACGGTCGTCGCCGTCCTTCGAGTCGCGCTCGCTTCCGGTATGGTCGCGCGCTGAAACACGCGCCGAAATTGTTACATATCTGCAACAGATGGCCGAGCCCGCGGTGCGGACGTTCGCGGCGCTAGTCGTCCTAAGTAACTTATCCTTAAGAGCTTATCACCAACCATAAATATTGTGAGATGGGGCACGAGGGGTGCCTTGGGCAGGGCTGCCCTTTGACCTGCGGTTCGAGCAATGACGGATGTCGTGCGGCTTCCGGGCTGACGGCCGATGCTTCGCCGAGTTCTGCCACTCCTCCTTGCCGGAGGCATCAGCGCCGCTTGCCTTGACGATCCGGTGGGCCCGGGGGCCCTGCGGGTTGTCTCGGAGCTATCCACCGATAGTCTGATCGCCGGTCATCCGGGCGAGGCTCTCCCACAAGCGGTGCGGATCCGTGCCGTCACTTCTGCCGGCACGCCGATCAGGGCGGCGAGGGTCGAATGGACACCATCGGGCACCGGATCGCACATACAGCAAGTCTCAAATGAAACGGATGCCCACGGCTATGCCTCCGCCGCGTGGGTTCTCGGTACTCAGGCTCGCGACTCGCAGACTCTTGACGTGCAGGTGAGTACCAGCACGCGCACCGCTCGCGCGAAATTCCGAGCAATCGCCGTTCCATATATGGTGACACGCGTGCATCTTCTCCGCAGCGGAGCGGACACGGTTCGCCTGAGTGATACCGTGCGGTGCGTCCTCCAGGCGGAGGACCCATTCGGCAACCGGTTTCCCGCGCCGCGCCCGTCATTTGTGTCCACCGATACCACGCGTTTCAGAGTGGATACCCTGGGTGGAGTCCGCGTCCTCCGCCGCGGCACCGGCCTCATCGTGGGTTCGGCTGCGGGCGTCGCCGACACGATGCGGTTCAGCGCAATTCAGGTCGTCCAGCGTATCGTCACCAGCGTCGACGTATTCCGGTTTCATGCGATCGGTCAGGTCGCGTCCGATTCTGTCAAATTGATCGACGACCGGAGCCTCGAGGTCAAGGACTCGGTGCCGCAGGTTCAACTGGCTGATACTTCGGTAGCGCGCCTCGTCCAGGTGTATCCCATTGTTCTGCGCAGCAACGCCAACGGGACGACGTCGTTGCGGCTGCAGGCTGGTACGGTAGTGAAAGATCTCGGGGTTGCGGTCGCTCAGCAGGCGAGCTCGGTCCAGCTCACCCCTGCGCCGATCACCTTCGATGCGCTAAACGATACCGTTCGCGTGGCGGCGGTGGTACGCGACAGCCTGGGAGTCCCGCTCGTGGGTCCGCCGCTCACCTACAGTTCCAGCGACTCGGCTACGGTAGTCGTGGGCGGTGATGGGTTGATCAGGTCGAGACGGAACGGCGTCGCGTGGGTGACCGCGCGTACAGGCAGCTACTCGGCTGACAGCGTACAAGTCACCGTAGCTCAACAGGTCGCGCGTCTCGCGGTTCAGCCAGATTCGTTCGTGTTCGACGCCCTCAATGCCGTCGGCGCAGTCCGAACCACGTTGCGCGACCGGCTGGGCTTCTCCCTGGTCGACGTTACGCCAAGCTATCGCGTCAGAGACACAACCGTCGCGACGGCAGGTGCCGATGGTACGATTCGGGCTCGCGGGAATGGCAGCACGTGGCTCGTGATGCACGCTGGAGCAGACTCGGCCTTGGTCGGAATCAGAGTCGCCCAGCGCCCGGTGAGACTAGTGGTCCCCACAGACACTATTCGTTTCACCGCCATCGGCGATACGGCCGTGATTCCCGGTACGCCGGTCGATTCACTCGGGTCTCCCGTTACGGGATCGGTGGCGCTGGGGTCCATATCTGACACGACCATCGTGGGGGCGCTGGGGCCGGCGACGATCCGGGCTCGCTCCGCCGGAACCGCCGTCGTCGCATTCACGGCGGCGGGATTGTCGGGCCAGGTTGTCGCTGCGGTGAGTCCGACGCCCGCGATTATCAACGCCAGGCTCCTGGGGCAAGCTGCCATTGTGAGCCTGCCGCTCGACTCGTTGATCCCATTGACCTGCCAGGTGCTCGATCGAAACGGGAACATCATCGACACGTTGCCACACGTCGCACCGTCCCCTGCCGGTCATTGGAGCGGGGAGACTTGTGGCGCTCTCCGGGCACGGCGATCGGGCTTCGACACCGTGCGCGTGC
>Ga0075433_10004585_pt1 | contig 10781 bp, 6 predicted proteins | sample RhiMethybrSRZTD2_FD_75299 | JGI IMG/M metagenome (GOLD analysis project Ga0075433, IMG submission 75299) | Populus rhizosphere microbial communities from Tennessee, USA - Rhizosphere MetaG P. TD hybrid SRZTD2 | ecosystem: Host-associated > Plants > Roots > Rhizosphere > Soil | place: USA... | reverse complement strand
AGTGTCGCGCCGCAGCCGCCGGGCCGAACGCCGCATCGCTCCGCGCTGCGGCTACCCGGCGGCGAGACTCTGCTAGCCCCGGCGGACAACCCCCGGACCCCCGAGCCTCCCGAAGCCAGCGCGGTGCCAGCCAGCGCGCCTGCGGCACGACGCACCGCGAGGAGGCCATGTTGCGAGGAGCCGTCCACTGGGCCGATGCTGGGGCCTATGCCGTCGGACAATGAGGTCGGGCTGGGATCGCTGGGACGCGACTACGGCGAGGTGCTGTGGCAGCCGGGCCCGGCAGAGGTCGAACGGGCCCGCATCACCGGATACCGCCGCTGGCTCGCCAGCGACCGCGGGGTGACCCTGCCGGGCGATACCGGCGCCGGCGGCTACCGGGAGTTGCACGCATGGTCGGTCGCCGACCCCGGCGCGTTCTGGGGCTCGCTGTGGGATTACTTCGATGTCCTGGGCGAGCGCGGCGACGGCCCCGTGCTCACCGGTGGCCCGATGCCGGATGTGTCCTGGTTTCCCGGCGCCACGCTGAATTATGCGCAAAACGCCCTGCGGGTGGCGGCGACCGATCCCGCGCGGATCGCGGTGATCGCCCGGGACGAGGCGGGGAACCAGTCCGCGCTGACCTATGGCGAACTGGCCGCCGAGGTGGCCAGGGTCAGGGCGGCGCTGCGTGCCCTGGGTGTGACCCGCGGGGACCGGGTCGCGGCGTACCTGCCCAACATCCCGGCGGCGATCATCGGCCTGCTCGCTACCGCCAGCCTCGGCGCGATCTGGTCGTCCTGCTCGCCGGACTTCGGCCCGGCCAGCGTGATCGACCGGTTCGCGCAGATCACCCCGAAGGTGCTGCTCGCCGTGGACCGGTACCGCTACGGCGGGCGCGACTTCGACCGCAGGCAGGCGGTGACCGACATCACCGCGGCGCTGCCCGGCCTGGCCGCGGTCATCGTGGTCGGCGGGCAGGGCGAGGACATCGGGCCGGCCGCGCAGACCCTTGCAGCGCATACTTCCGCTGGACGGACTTCTGCATCACGGGGTGTGGCCGCACACGGTGCGCCCGTGAAGGTTTTTGAATTTGAGTCGCTGCCCGGCGCCGGCGCCGCGGAACTCGAGTTTGAGGCCGTTTCGTTTGGCGATCCCTTGTGGGTTCTTTACTCCTCAGGTACCACCGGACTGCCGAAAGCTATCGTGCACAGCCACGGCGGCATCGTGCTCGAGCATCTCAAAGCGCTGTGCCTGCACCAGGACCTCGGGGCCGGCGACGTGTTCTTCTGGTATACGACCACCGGCTGGATGATGTGGAACTTCCTGGCCGGCGGGCTGCTCGCCGGGGTGACCGTGGTGGCTTACGACGGCAGCGCCACCTACCCCGGAACCGGCGCGCTGTGGCAGATGGCCGCCGAGACCGGCGTGACGTACTTCGGTACCGGCGCGCCCTACCTGCTGGCCTGCGCCAAGGCGGATCTGGCGCCGGGGCGCGAGCACGACCTGTCGCAGGTGCGCGGCATCGGGTCCACCGGCTCGCCGCTGCCGCCGGAAGGCTTCCGCTGGGTCTACCGGCGGGTGGGCAGCGACCTGCTGCTCGGCTCGTACTCCGGCGGCACCGACGTGTGCACCGGGTTCGTCGGGCCCAGCCCGGTGCTGCCGGTCCGGGCGGGCCTGATCGCGGCGTCGTGCCTCGGCGCCGGGGTGGAGGCGTTCGGCCCCGACGGCGCACCGGTCATCGGGCAGGTGGGGGAACTGGTGCTGACCGCGCCGATGCCCTCCATGCCGGTCGGGTTCTGGAACGACCCGGGCGGCAAGCGCTACCGGGCCAGCTACTTCACCCCCTGGCCGGGGGTGTGGCGGCACGGCGACTGGATCACCATGCTGCCGGACGGCGGGTGCGTGATCTTCGGCAGGTCGGACGCCACGCTGAACCGGGGCGGCGTGCGGATGGGCACGAGCGAGTTCTACCGGGTGGTGGAACAGTTGCCGGAGGTAGCCGACAGCCTCGTGGTGGACACCGGGCAGCTGGGCACCGACGGGCGGCTGATCCTGTACCTGGTTCTCACCGGCGACCTGACGCTCGATCACGACCTGACCGGCCGGATCAAGGCGGCGCTGCGCGCGGCGCTGTCCCCGCGGCACGTGCCGGACGAGATCTATCAGGTGCCGGGGATCCCGCGGACCCTGTCGGGCAAGAAACTGGAGGTCCCGGTGCGGAAGATCCTGCTCGGCACGCCGGTCGCCGACGCCGCCGACCCGGACGCCCTGGCCAACCCGGAGGTGCTGGCGTGGTTCAGCAAGTGACCAAGGGCCGTAGCTTTGGCGAAGAGGGCGGGCTGCTCACCTACGGCGGTTACCTGCGCCTGCCGGAGCTGCTGGCGGTGCAGACCCGGCAATCGGACCCGCCGGCGCACGACGAGCTGCTGTTCATCACCGTGCACCAGGTGTACGAGCTTTGGTTTAAGCAGGTGCTCTACGAGCTGGAGGCCAGCCGCGACGCGATGACCGAGGGGGAGACATGGCGAGCGAGGCACCTGCTGCGCCGGGTGCACGCGATCGAGCGGCTGCTGGTCGCGCAGGTGGACATCCTGGAGACGATGACCCCGCAGGACTTCCTCGAGTTCCGGGCAGGGCTCGCCCCGGCCAGCGGCTTCCAGTCGGCGCAATACCGTGAGCTGGAGTTCCTTTCCGGGGTCAAGGACCGGGCGTTTCTCGCCCGGTTCCGCGCCCTCACCGAGGCCGAACGGCAACAGCTGCATCGCCGGCTGGCCGAGCCGTCACTCTGGGACGCGTACCTGGCCCTGCTGGCTTCCCGCGGGCTCGCCGTGTCCGATGACGCGGAGACCCTGGCGTCGCTCCGGGCGATCGCGCTGGACCGGGCCACCCACGACGACCTCTGGCAGCTCGCCGAGGCCTTGCTCACCCACGACGAACTGGCCGGGCTGTGGCGGGCCCGCCACGTGCAGATGGTCGAACGCCAGATCGGCACGAAATCGGGTACCGGGGGCTCAACCGGGGCACCCTACCTGCGTAAGAGGGTGCCGTTGCACTACTACCCGCTGCTCTGGGAGTTGCGGGACCACCTGTAACAGGCGGCCGCGGATTGGGGATCGAGATGGCGGAAGCACTTGACGAGTCCGGCCTGCTGGATGAGGCGGCCAAGCTGGCGGCGCAGACCGTCGAGCCGGGCGAGGGCGGCGTCGGCGACCTGCGGAACTTCCTGAGCGCCTACTACCAGCACATGCCGGTCGAGGAACTGTTCGCGGCCGGGCCGGGCCGGATGGCCGGAGTGGCGACCGAGCACGCCCGGCTGGCGGCCAAGCGCCCGCAGGGCCGTGCGCTGGTTCAGGTGAGCGCTGGCGGCATGTGCTCGGCGCTGGAGGCGTCGCGCGGTGCGGTGAACATCGTCACCGACGACATGCCGTTCCTCGTCGACTCGATCACCATGGAGCTGAACAGGCACGGGCTGGACAGCTTCCACATCATCCACCCGCAGCTACTGGTCCGCCGCGACGTCACCGGCACCCTGTGGGAGGTCGTCGGCCCGCTGCACCAGGCCAGACATCAGCACGACGAGATCGTCGAGTCCTGGACGCACATCGAGATCGACACCTCCTCCGGGGTGTCGCTGGCCGAGCTGGAGAAGGACCTGCAGCGGGTCCTGCTCGACGTGCGGGTGGCGGTGGAGGACTACCCGAAGATGACCGAGACGGCGCTGCAGCTCGCCGACCGGCTGGGTAACGAAGGTCCCAAGGCGCCTGCCGAAACCCAGGCGCTGCTGCGCTGGCTGGCCGACAACCACTTCACCTTCCTCGGGTACCGCGAGTACGACCTGGTGGAGGGGGAGCAGGGGATGGCGCTGGCGCCCGTCCCCGGCACCGGCCTCGGCATCCTGCGGCACGACAAGAAGAGGTCGGCTTCGTTCGAGGCGCTGCCGCCCGAGGTGCGGGCCAGGGCCAAGGACCCGCAGCGGCTCATCCTGACCAAGGCCAACTCGCGCTCCACCGTGCACCGGCCCAGCTACCTCGACTACATCGCGATCAAGCGGGTCGATGCTTCCGGCGAGGTGACCGGCGAGTACCGCTTCCTCGGCCTCTACACCTACGAGGCCTACCACGAGAGCATCGCCCGGATCCCGGCGCTGCGCCGCAAGCTGGCCGAGGTCCTGCAGCGCAGCGGCGCGACGCCGGACAGCCACGACGGCAAGGACCTGACCGAGATCCTGGAGGCCTACCCGCGGGAGGAACTGTTCCAGATCTCGGTGGAAGACCTGACCCCGATCGCGCTCGGCGTGTTGCACCTGCGGTCCCACCCGCGGACCCGGCTGTTCCTGCGCCAGGACGTCTACGGCCGGTTCATGTCCTGCGTGGTGTACCTGCCACGGGACCGCTACACCACGGCGGTCCGGCTGCGCACCCAGGAGATCCTGCGCGAGGCGCTGAACGGGGAAACGGTCGAGTACAGCGCAACGGTGGGGGAGTCACCGCTGGCCCGGCTGCTGGTTGTGGTCCGGGCCAAGCCGGGGACAGCGCTGGCCGACGTGGACACAGGAGACCTGGAAGCCAGGATCGTCGCCGCGGTGCGCTCGTGGGACGAGGATCTGCTCGCCGAGGCCGCGCGCCGGCTGGGTGACACCGCGGCCCGCGCCCTGCTGGCCCCGTACGTGGGCGCGATACCGGAGACGTACAAGACCGACGTGCCGGCCGAGTACGCGGTGAACGACCTGATCCGGATGCAGAGCCTGCTGGACTCGGGTGAGTCCAGCTCATTCGACCTGTGGGAGGCCGAGGGGTACGTGGGCGGCCAGCCGGCCGACGACGGCGGGCACGGCGTCTGGCGGCTCACCATCTACCGCGTCGGCACGCCGATCACGCTCACCGATGTGCTGCCACGGCTCCAGCACATGGGCGTGGACGTAGTCGACGAGCACCCCTACGAGTTCGCGGGCCCCCTGGTGCCGCCGTTTTGGATCTACGACTTCGGCCTGCGGCGCACCGGCGTCGGCGCGGCCGGGAACGAGCCGATCACCGGGCAGTTCCCGGCGGTCACCCCGGGAGCACTGCAGCCGGCCGCACCGGTCAAGGGGCTGTTCGAGGATTCCTTGACCGCGCTGTGGCAGGGCATGATCGAAGACGACGGCTTCAACGCCCTCGTCCTCGACGCGCACCTGACCTGGCGCCAGGTCGTCGTGGTCCGCGCCTACGCCAAGTACCTGCGGCAGGCGGGGAGCGCCTTCAGCCAGCGCTACATCGAGCGGGTGCTCGCGTTCAACGTGCCGGTCACCCGGCTGCTGGTCCGGCTGTTCGAGTCCAGGTTCGATCCCGCGCGTGCGCACGGCGCCGCCGAGCGGGGCGAGGCCATTGCGGAAGAAATCCGCGGCCTGCTCGACGAGGTCGAGATCCTCGACCACGACCGCATCCTGCGCAGCTACCTGGGACTGATCCTGGCCACCCAGCGCACGAATTTCTTCCGTGAAACGCCCTCCCCGGTGCCGTCGGCCATCGGCGATACGCCGTACCTGGTGCTCAAGCTGGACGCGGCCGCGGTGCCGGAACTGCCCGACCCGCGGCCTCATTTTGAGGCGTTCGTCTATTCGCCGCGGCTGGAAGCCGTGCACCTTCGGTTCGCCCCGGTGGCGCGCGGCGGGCTGCGCTGGTCCGACCGGCGGGAGGACTTCCGCACCGAGATCCTGGGGCTGGCCAAGGCCCAGGAGGTCAAGAACTCGGTCATCGTCCCGTCCGGGGCCAAGGGCGGGTTCGTCTGCAAGCTCCTGCCCGACCCGGCCGACCGCGAGGCCTACCAGGCCGAGGTGCTCGCCTGCTACAAGACGTTCATCGGCGCCTTGCTCGACATCACCGACAACCTGCACGCCGGCAAGGTGGTGCCGCCGCCGGGCGTGATCAGGCACGACGGTGACGACCCGTACCTGGTGGTGGCCGCGGACAAGGGGACCGCCACGTTCTCCGACACGGCCAACGAGATCTCCCAGGCCTACGGTTACTGGCTGGGCGACGCGTTCGCCTCCGGCGGGTCCGAGGGCTACGACCACAAGAAGATGGGGATCACCGCCCGCGGCGCGTGGGAGTCGGTCAAGTTCCACTTCGCCACGCTGGGCGTGGACGTACAGAGTACCGAGTTCACCGTGGCCGGGATCGGCGACATGTCCGGCGACGTGTTCGGCAACGGGATGCTGCTGTCGCCGCACATCCTGCTGGTCGCCGCGTTCGACCACCGGCACATCTTCCTCGACCCCAGCCCCGACGCCGCGGCGAGCTTCGCCGAGCGGCAGCGGCTGTTCGCGCTGCCCCGGTCCTCGTGGGCCGACTACGACACCGCAGTGATCTCGGCGGGCGGCGGGGTGTGGCCGCGCACGGCCAAGTCCATCCCGGTGTCCCCGCAGGCCAGCCAGGTGCTCGGGCTCGGTGAGGCGGTCCACGCGCTGCCACCGGACCAGCTCATCTCGGCGATTCTGGCGGCGCCGGTGGACCTGCTCTGGAACGGCGGGATCGGGACCTACATCAAGGCGAGCAACCAGACCCACGGCGACGCCGGGGACCGGGCCAACGATGCGGTCCGCATCGATGCCGCCCAGTTGCGCGCCAAGGTGGTCGCCGAGGGCGGCAACCTGGGGCTGACCCAGGCGGCGCGGATCGAGTACGCCATGGCCGGGGGGCTGGTCAACACCGACTTCATCGACAACTCGGCCGGCGTGGACACCTCAGACCACGAGGTCAACATCAAGATCCTGCTCCAGGCCAAGGTGGACCGCGGCGAGCTGACGCAGGCCGCACGCGGCGAACTGCTGCACGCGATGACCGACGAAGTCGCCGCGCTGGTGCTGCGGCAGAACTACGCACAGAACCGGGCACTGGCCGCCGCGGGCGCGCAGTCCGCGCAGATGCTGCACGTACACAGCCGGTACCTGCGCAGGCTGGAGCGGGAGCACCGGATCGGGCGGCGGCTGGACTCGCTGCCGGGGGACAAGGAGATCGCGGAGCGCCGGTCGGCGGGGCTGGGGCTGACCGTGCCCGAGTTCGCCGTCCTGCTGGCCCAGGCCAAGATCTCCGCGGTGCAGGAGGTGCTGGACTCCGCGCTGCCCGACGACCCGTTCCTCCGGTCGGTGCTGACGACCTACTTCCCCGTGCCGCTGCAAGCCGCCTACGCCAGCGAGATGGACCTGCACCCGCTGCGCCGGGAGATCGTCACCACCGTGGTCGTCAACGACATGGTGAACACGGCGGGGACCACGTTCTTGTTCCGGATAAGCGAGGAAACGGGCGCGCGGGTCTCCGACATCAGCAGGGCCTGGCTGGTCGCCCGCGAGGTTTACAACATGACCGGGTTCTGGGCGCAGGTGGAGCAGCTGGATGGCCAGATCAGCGTGGCGACGCAGCTCTCGCTGCTGCTGGAGGGGCGCAAGCTCGTCGAGCGGGCGGTCCGCTGGCTGCTGCAGAACCAGCGGCCGTCGTTCGACATCCAGACCACCATCGACTTCTTCGCCGACGGCGTGCGCGTGGTCGGCGCAAGCCTGCCCAAGCTGCTCAGCGGGCGGGACCTGGCCACGTTCACCGAACGGCAGGAGGCGGCGGTGGCCCGTGAGGTGCCGCCCGAGCTGGCCGAGCGGGTGGCCGCGATGGTGCCCGCCCATTCGGCGTTCGACATCGTGAATGTGGCCGCCAGCGCCGGCAGCGACGTGACCGAGACCGCGGCAATCTACTTCAACCTGGGCGGCCGGCTGCAGATCGCCCGGCTCAGGGACCAGATCATCGCACTGCCCCGTGACGACAGGTGGAACACCATGGCCCGCGGCGCCCTCCGCGATGACCTGTACGCCGCGCACGCCGAGCTGGTCTGCGATGTGCTGAAAGAGACCGGCCCGGGTACCCCGGAGGAGCGGCTGGCCGAGTGGGCCAACCGGAACGAGGAGGCCGTGCAGCGCACCAGCCAGGTTCTCACCGAGATCTGGGAGACCGAGCGGTCCTCGCTGGCCACGTTGTCGGTGGCGGTCCGTGCCGTCCGCAGCCTCGTGACGTCTGGCACCCGGCCGGCATGAAGGGGGCAGGGGAGGCGGTTGGAAGGCCCGCCGGTGGATAGCACGCCGACCGTCCGGGAACCTCCGCGTCCTCGCGTAGGCTTTCCGCCATGACAGGTACCGACCCGGCAACTGAGATCTCGGAACTGTCGTCCAAGCTCAGCAACGTGGAAGCCGTCCTCAACCCCGACGCGATGGGGCGTGAGGCGGACAGGCTCAAGGAAGAGGCCGCCGATCCAGGGCTGTGGGGCGACCAGGAACGAGCGCAGGCCGTCACCAGGCGGCTTTCCTACCTGGAAGGCGAACTGGGCAGGCTCAGCCAGTTGCACCAGCGGCTCGACGACACCCGGGTGATGTTCGAGCTGGCCGACAGCGAGAACGACGAGCCCACGCGCGAGGAAGCCACCCGGGATCTGGCCGCGCTGCGCAAGGAGATAGACCAGCTCGAGATCCGGACCCTGTTGTCCGGCGAGTACGACTCCCGGGACGCACTGATCTCGATCAACGCGCAGGCCGGCGGGGCCGACGCCGCGGACTTCGCGCAGAACCTGCAGCGCATGTACTTGCGGTGGGCGGAGCGTCACGGGTACCCCACCGAGATCTACTACACCTCCTACGCGGAGGAAGCGGGGATCAAGTCCACCACGTTCGTGGTCAAGGCCCCGTACGCGTACGGCACGCTGCGCGGCGAGCACGGCACCCACCGGATGGTCCGCATCTCCAAGTACGACAACCAGGGCCGGCGCCAGACCTCGTTCGCGGGCGTGGACGTGATACCCGTCGTGGAGCAGGACGACCGGATCGACATCCCTGAGGACGAGATCCGGGTCGACGTCTACCGGTCAAGCGGCCCCGGCGGGCAGGGCGTGAACACGACCGACTCGGCCGTCCGGCTCACCCACCTGCCGACCGGAATCGTGGTCTCCTGCCAGAACGAGCGCAGCCAGATGCAGAACAAGGCCACCGCCATGGCGGTGCTCAAGGCCAAGCTGCTGGAGCGTAAGCGTGAGGAGCAGGAGGCCAAGATGGCCAGCCTGCGCGGCGAGAGCACAAGCAGCTGGGGGACCCAGATCCGCAACTACGTCCTGCACCCCTACCAGAACGTCAAGGACGTGAGGACCGGGCTGGAGACCGGCAACACCGGCGGCGTGCTTGACGGGGACATCGACGACTTCATCGAGGCGGAGATCCGCTGGCTGCGCACGCACGCCGCGGATGAGTCGGACGGCTCCAACGGGGCTGCGGACAAGGCAGGCGCCTCGCGCGCCTGAGGTGCTGGACTCGGTGTGGCCGGCTGTGCGTGGCTAGTGCGTGACCTGCAGGATGAGCACGAGCAACACCAGCGCCACCAGGGCGGCCGCGGTCAGCGGCAGGGTAAGCCCGGAGCCGCGGTGGTGGACGTGCGCCCGCGCCGCGGCGCAGGCCGGGCAGCGGGCTTCCACCACCGGGGATGCGCAGTTCGCGCAGATCAGGTGTTCGCAACTCATCGCGGCCCCTTCGCCCGAGGTGTTGACGTCGCTCAGCTCAAACAGCGTCTTAGTCAGTGTTGCACGCCTCAGCCCAGTTTCCCCCCTAGACTGTCGTGTGCCAAACCGGGCAGGAGCCAGGCAAGGCCAGGCAGCAGCGGCCGGCCGGTTCCCCAGGCCCGCGAAGTCCGCATTTGCCGAACGCGTGTGATGGGCCTGTGATCCACTTCGACAACGTCACAAAGACGTACCCGAGCCAGAGTCGCCCGGCGCTGGAGAGCGTCACCCTTGACGTGGAAAAGGGCGAGTTCGTCTTCCTGGTCGGCCCGTCGGGCTCCGGCAAGTCCACCTTCCTGCGGCTGATCCTTCGGGAGGAGCGGCCGACGGAGGGGCGGATCCACGTGGCGGGGAAGGATCTGGCCAGGCTGAACAATTGGAAGGTGCCCTACCTGCGCCGGCGCATCGGCTGCGTCTTCCAGGATTTCCGCCTGCTGCCGAACAAGAACGTCTACGGGAACGTCGCGTTCGCGCTGCAGGTGATCGGGAAGCCGCGCCGGTTCATCCGCAAGGTCGTACCCGAGGTCATCGACCTGGTCGGCCTGGAGGGCAAGCACGAGCGGATGCCCGACGAACTGTCCGGCGGGGAGCAGCAGCGGGTCGCGGTGGCCAGGGCGTTCGTCAACCGGCCCATGATCTTGCTGGCGGACGAGCCCACGGGGAACATCGACCCGGCCACCTCGATCGGGATCATGAAGGTTCTCGACCGGATCAACCGGACCGGCACGACCGTGGTCATGGCCACCCACGACGCCGCCATCGTGGACTCCATGCGCAAGCGGGTTATCGAGCTGGAATACGGCAAGGTCGTGCGGGACCAGTCGCGCGGGGTGTACGGCCAGGCGTACTGAGCGTCTGGCGGCCCTTGTCCCGGCCGCCAGCGGCAACACTGCCAAGGGATCTGCGACTATGCGAGTACAGTTCGTGCTGCAGGAGGTCTGGACCGGCCTGCGGCGTAACCTCACCATGACCGTCGCGCTCATCGTGGTGGTCGCCATCAGCCTGTCCCTGCTCGGCACGGGGCTACTGTTCGTCAAGCAGGTGGACGACACCCGAACCTACTGGCAGGGCAAGGTGCAGCTGTCCATCTACCTGTGCACCACCACCAGCGTCAGCCCCGAGTGCAAGGCGAACGGCCCGGCCACCGCGGCGGAGAAGGCGCAGATCGCCACGGACCTGCGCAAGCTCCCGCAGGTGGAGCACGTCTACTACGAGTCCCAGGAGCAGGCATTCCAGCACTT
>Ga0075433_10004583_pt1 | contig 10782 bp, 5 predicted proteins | sample RhiMethybrSRZTD2_FD_75299 | JGI IMG/M metagenome (GOLD analysis project Ga0075433, IMG submission 75299) | Populus rhizosphere microbial communities from Tennessee, USA - Rhizosphere MetaG P. TD hybrid SRZTD2 | ecosystem: Host-associated > Plants > Roots > Rhizosphere > Soil | place: USA... | reverse complement strand
GCCGATGCCGACGAAGTCGGCGAAGGCCTGGCCCGGGTTCGACGTCACCTCGGCGGCCTCCGGCGAGGCGGGGCCGAACACCGTCGGGATGTCGATCGCGGTGTTCTCGAGGATCGTGTTGGCTGTGGCGACGGCACCGAAATCGCAGCCAGCGCGCGTGAACGGTACCCACGGTGCCGGAGCGATCTTGCCGTTCTCGTTGATCATCTCGGGCGTGAAGTCGGTCTGGCCGGGTGCCGGGTCAAACAGCGGTGACGTCCAGTAGGCGAACGAGACGCCGGTGCGGCTCGCACCCGACGGCGTGAAATAGCGGAAACTATTAGACACCGGCTGGCCCATCCGGTCTGGATAGACGCCCGTGAGCGACGTCAAAATCCCGGTCGCCGTATGCGAGATCAGCACTGTGTGGTCGTTCTTCATCAAGGTGCCTTTGCCCTTGATGAAGTTGAGCAGGTGCGGCATCTGCTCGAGGTCGGATGGGACGTTCGGGTTGTCGCGCTGGAAGTGCGTGTTGTCGAACTGGATGTAAATCACATGCTGAATGTTGCCGCCCGCCGAGTTGAGCTGGCAGCCGCTCACCGACGTGGGCACGCTGGCAAGCGCCTGCGGGGCTGCACGCGATCCCACGCACGCGAACGCCGCCAGCAGCGCCGCCACGATCACATATCCGAACGAATGCCGCCAGCGCCGTGTTGCCCGATTCATGGTTCCTCCTCTTCGTTTGGGACCGCGTATAATGGCGGTCCTGTTCAATGAACAAAGAGCTACCATCGAGACTAAGATACGGGGGAGCAGATCACAATCACCCAGTCGGGCATCTGGGTGTAGTGGCAAGTGGAGCCACTATGCGCCTTGCTGCGGCAGACGTGCGAGCGCGTCATACGGTGCGCAATACACCGGCTAATACGCACGCATACGGATCAAAACTATCCTGTTGCAACAGTCTCGGATGCGCCGATTATAGCATATTGCTCTTGGTCTTAAAAGCTTTTTGTCTCTATTATGAGTGTTTTGTAATCATACGTAAAACATCATGCGCGCAGCCCCACGACAGCGTAACCCCCGCGCCACCATGGCCGTAGTTATGCACCAGCAGACGATCAGGCGCTGGTCGCTCGGCTTCTAGACGCACTGCTGGTCGCCCTGGCCGCAGCCCCACATGGTGCGAAAGCACGTCGGCATCGCGGAGTCGCGGGTCGAGCGCGATGCAGCGTTCGAGGATCGCTGCGGCGACGGCTGGGTCGGGCACCAGCGACTCGTGCCCATCCTCGGATGTGCCTCCCAGAACGCAGTCGTTCGAGCGCGGAACGACGTAGGTCAGGCCGCGCGGCCCGTAATCGTCGAGGATGAAGTGCTCGATCCCGACCTGGGTAACGCGCACTACTTGACCCTGAATGGCATACAGCGTTGCGTCGCCAACAAGATCGCGCGCACCAAGCCCGGCGCAGTTCACAACCACCGGGTGCCCGACGAACGCCTCGTCAAGCGATGTGATCGCGCGCATTTCGATCTGGCCACCGAGCGACTCGAACCGCCGCACGAGGTAATCGAGGTAGATCGGCATCTCGATCACCGGTGCCTCGAAGATATAACCGTCCTGATAGCCCGGCGGCAGCTTTTCCGGTGTCGCGCGGTGGAAGCCGGGCAGGGCATCGCGCCACCAGGGATCGGGCACTGGCGTCGGGAATATCTCAATGCCGCTGCGCACGCACACGCCGCTGCCCGCGACCTGGGCGAGCTGCACGAAGTCACCGTAGGCGATAGCGGCCCAGCGCCCGACCAGCTCCTCTGGATAGGCTTTATAGGGATACCAGATCGCAGCGGCGATGTTCGAGGTGGTGTGGGGCGGCAGCGCACGCGCCCAGATATGCGCGTCGAAGCCGGCCTCGCGCAGCCGGATGCCGCACGAAAGCCCAGAGACGCCGCAGCCGATGACCAGAATGTCCATGGGGTGCCTCATTGTTTCTCTACCAGCGCCGCGCCAGAAGCCGGAGTCCATTGACACAGACAACCAGCGTGCTGCCCTCGTGCCCAACGACGCCCAGCGGCAGCGCCATATTCCCGAAGATCGTCAGGAGCATCAGGGTCGCCATCACGCCAAAGGCGAAGGCCAGATTCTGGCGAATGATCGTCCGCGCGCGGCGGGCGTGCGCCAGTGCATCAGGGAAGCGCGCCAGATCGTCGGCCATGAGCAGCACATCGGCATTCTCCAGCGCCACATCGGTGCCCGCCACGCCCATCGCCACGCCCAGCGCCGCCGTCGCCAGCGCCGGCGCGTCGTTGACACCGTCGCCAACCATCGCCACCGGGCCGTAGCGCTCCTGGAGTTCCTTGATCGCCGCGACCTTATCGTGCGGCAGCAGATCCGAGCGCACCTCGTCCACACCAAGCGCGCTGCCGAGCGCCATGGCGACCTGCGCGTTGTCGCCGGTCAGCAGCACCACGCGCGCGATCCCGATCTGCTTAAGCCGCCGCACCGCCGCCGCCGCCTCCGGGCGCACGGTGTCGGCGATCGCGATCAAGCCCCATGGCTCCTCGGCACCGAGCGCCACGACGGTGTGGCCGAGGCTTTCCTGCGCGGCGATCTCGATCGCCACGTCGGGCGTGAGGTGCTCGAACAGCGCGGGCCGACCGATCCGTAGCCGTAGCCCGCCGACCGTCGCGAGTGCGCCGGCACCCGTCAGCGCCTCGAACTCGTCGGCCTCGGCGATGGCGATGCCGCGCTCCTGGGCCGCCTTGACGATCGCGCGAGCGAGCGGATGCTCCGAAAACTGCTCGATCGCCGCCGCAGCCACCAACAGCCGAATCTGTAGATCGCTCATCGGTCCAAGTTTATCATCCGCCGGCATGGAGGCGGAGACCGGCAGCACAGGCGAAATAGAGAAAAGCGGATGGCGCTCGCTGGCATCGCCTTCAGTCGCGTGCCCGCCGACCGGGATGATCGCCACGACGCCGGGCCGGCCAGTGGTGAGCGTGCCAGTCTTATCGAAGGCGACGACGCTGACGCGCGCGGCGACCTCCAGGAAGCGCCCACCTTTGAACAGCACACCGCTGCGCGCCGCGCTCGCCAGCGCCGAGAGCAGCGCCGCCGGGATCGAGATCACCAGCGCGCAGGGCGAGGCGACCACCATCAGCGTCATCGCGCGATAGAGCGTCTTTCCGAGATCCCAGCCGAAAAACAGCAGCGGCACGATGATCGCCAGCAGCGTGATGCCGACGACCGCGTAGGCGTAGTACTGGCCGATCACGCGGTCGGTGAAATCCTGGCTCTGCGCCTTCTGCTCGCGCGCCTCGCGCACGATCGCCACGATCCGCGCGAGCGTCGAATCGCCGACCGCCGTCGTGACGCGCACGTCGAGCGCGCCCTGGCCGTTGAACGTGCCCGCGAAGACGCGCAACCCCTGGCGTTTATCGACCGGCATTGCCTCGCCGGTGATCGATGCCTCGTTGACCGCCGATTCGCCCTTAATGACCATGCCGTCGGCCGGCACCAGCGCGCCTGGGCGCACCAGCACGACCTCGCCGACCCGCAGCTCCTCGACCGGCACGCGCACCAGCGCGCCATCGCGATATAGCTCGGCCTCTTTCGGTGCCATGTCGAGCAGCGCGCGGATGGAGGCGTGCGTCCGGCCCATGGCATAGGTCTCTAGCGTGTTCGAGAGCGAGAACAGGAACATCAATATCGCGCCCTCGCGCGGCTGGCCGACCAGCGCAGCACCGACCGCCGCAATGATCATCAGGAAGTTGACATCGAATTGGCGCTGTTTGAGCGTTTCCCACGCCGCCTGGACGCTGTAAAAACCGCCAGCGACATAGGCGAGCACATAGAGCGCCGTGGGCAGATATACCGGTGCCTGGAAGCCCTCGCTGGAGAGCAGCCAGCCGAGCGCTGTGGCCAACAGGCACACTACGGTCAGACGAATCATCCAGGGAAGTTGGGCGATCTTGGCTTCTTCGTCGGAGAGCTGGGTTGTGGTCGCTGGCGGTGGTGCGGCATGCGCGCCGTTTCCCGCTAATTCGCGCCCAGCGGTCAGCGCTGGCTGGGTTTCCCTCATGACGCTATTAGCCTCTCTACGGCGATCTTCATAGTCGTGAAGTCGCCGCCTTCGTGTACACAAACATATTGGCTTTGAATATACTAATAATGATTCTAAATATGCATCAAAGTTATGCGCTCCGTATCTGAGCGGAAGTGCATGGCCGATGAGCGAGCAGACTATGCTGGCGCGGCGGTCTTGGCCTGGCACACGTCACAGATGCCGTACACGATCACGCCAGAGTCGGGCGAGAGCTGATAGCGGGAGCGATGCGCGACCAGGACCAGCAGCGCTTCGAGCGTGTCGGTAAAGACATCGGTGATCCGTCCGCAGCGTGTGCAGAAAGCATTGACGTGCGGCTCGATATTGATATCATAATGTGCGTGCTCGTCGCCGGTGATCTCAAGCTTCTGAACGAGCCGCAGCTCCTCCAGCACAGTGATGGTATTATAGACCGTCGCTTGGCTGATCGACGGATGGGTTTCGTGGACGCGTTGCCAGACTTGAGTGGCAGTCGGGTGGCTGCCATGTGCGAGCAACGCTTCGCAGACGATCATGCGCTGCGGCGTGATGCGTCGGCCAGCACTTTCCAGCTGTGTGAGCAGTCGATATAGCTGCGGTTTGACATCTTTCATATTGTCCATCGTCTATCGTCAGATTTACATATCACATCGGATTGCTACAACTTATAATGATTCTAACAAAATGTTGTTGTTCCGTCAAGTATGGCTGCCGTTATTCGTCAATTGACAGAGCGCGCCACGACGCGTATACTTCATCATGAATTGTCATTCTATAGCCTCAGATGCTCGTCGACCGCGCGAGACTGGCATACCGGAAGGCGCGGTGCATGAAAGTATATCGGCGACCCCGACATAGTGACTCCGCTGCCCATCGCCTGCGATTGGTGCAACGGCGTGCCCAACAACTCCAACTGCTCCAAGAGGTAAGCCATCAGATCGCTGCTGCGCTTGAAGTGGAGACGGTGCTGGAGCGGCTTGTTCACACAGTTTATGTCAAGCTGGGCTACCGCTTCGTGGCCGCTGCGCTGGTCGAGGGCGAGCTGCTTGTGTTTCGGAAGGTCGCCGCGCAGCCCGACCACCCGCTGCCGTCCTATCCCGAAGGGCTCGCCCTCAGCGGCCCTGGCCTGACAACCTGGGCAGTGCGCCAGGCCACAGCGGTGCTGGTGAACGATGTCAATGCCGATCCGCGCTATCTCACGCGTGTGTCGTCAACCCGCTCAGAGTTGGTCGTGCCCCTGCTTGGCCGCTCTGGCGTGATCGGCGTGATCGACCTTCAGAGCGATCACGATCGTGCCTTCGATCAGCACGACTTGAATCTGATTCAGACACTGTCCGAGCACGCCGCGACGGCGATCGAGAACGCGCGGCTCTATCAGGCCGCGCAGGAGCGCCGCCGTGAGCTTGAGGCGCTTCAGATGATCTCACTGGAGATCGGCGGCGAGCTCGACCTCGATGTGCTCTTGCAGACGATCGTCCGTGCCACTGCGAGCGCCTTCGACGCCGATGCGACCGCTTTGCTGCTCGACGACTATGGGCAAGAAGATGTCAAGGTCCGGTCGCACTATCAGCTGCCGGAAGAGTGCATCGACACGTTGCAGGTTTCTAAAGCCACGGTCGAAGCGCTATTCGATTCATTCGGTCGGTCGGGCGTGCTGGAATTCCCGCTCGCGGCGGACGACCGGGTCATCCAGGCCGCAGCAGTCGAGCGTGCCGGCTTCGCCAGTGTTATTATCTGTCGGCTCACCATCGAGAACGCTTTCATCGGCGTGCTCAGCGTCTATAGCCGCGCGCCACGCCATTTCTCAGCGTCCGAGCGTCGTCTGCTGAGCGCGCTGGCCCAGCAGGCGGCGTTGGCGATCAGCAACGCGCGCCGCTATGAGCACGAGCGGCAGCTCGCCGCTGATCTGGAGCGCTCCTATGATCAGCTGTTGCATACTCTGACCGAGCTAGAGCGCAAAGAAGAGCAGCTTGAGCGCACCGCACGGATGCGCGCGCTGGGTGAGCTGGCGTCGGGTGTGGCGCACGACTTCAACAATCTGCTGGCGGGCATCCTCGGCAACGCGCAACTGCTGCTGCTAGACGAACGCGATCTTGATCGCCGGCACATGCTGCGGGTGGTCGAGCAAGCCGCCAAGGATGGTGCTGCAACAGTGCGTCGCATCCAGGAGTTTGCGCGTCAGAGCGAGGGCCGGGCGCGCGAGCTGGTGAACCTCGTCGATGTGATCGATGGCGCGCTGGCGATCACGCGGACGCGCTGGAGTGACTCGGCGCAGCTCGCCGGGCGCGGCATCCATGTGCAGCGCGAGATCTGCGCATCGCTTTTGGTGCTGGGCAATGCTGCCGAGCTGCGCGAGCTGCTGATCAACCTGATCATCAATGCAGTCGATGCGATGCCGAACGGCGGCGAACTGATGCTCCGGCTCGACGTGCAGCCGCTCGAGTTCGAGGGAAACGCGCTCGGGCACCAGCCGTTCCAGCAGCGGTTGGCGATGATCGAGGTGATCGACAGCGGGATCGGTATCGCGCCCGAAATCCAGGAGCGCATCTTCGATTCGTTTTTTAGCACCAAGCCATCGGGCGCGGGCAGCGGACTCGGCTTGGCGATCTGCCAGAATATCGTCAGCCGCCATGGTGGGCGGCTTGAGCTGCACAGCGTCGTCGGGCAGGGTACGACCTTTCGGGTGCTCTTGCCACTCGACAAGGAGGTGTCGCCGCAAAACGTCAACCCATCGCCGATATTGGCGATCTCGGCCTGCCGCGTGCTGGTGGTGGACGACGAACCGGCGGTGCGCGAGGTGCTGACGTGTATTTTGCAGCGTGCCGGCCATCACGTCACCGCTGCGTCGAGCGGCGAGGAGGCGTTGGAGCATTTCGCTCCAGGCCAGTACGATCTGCTCTTCACCGACCTGGGTATGCCGGGAATGGGCGGCGCGGCGCTGCTGAACCATGTGCGCGCGCGCGACCCGAACCTGATCGCCGTCGTCATCACCGGCTGGGGCCAGGTCGATGATACCAAGAACAGCCTGCTCGGCGCGGCGACGATCATCCCCAAACCATTCACCGCCAACCAAATCATCGATCTCGTTGGCGAGCTGATCAGATCACATACCGTTTAAGGACTCGAAAACTAAAACGAAGCTCCTCTCCATGAAATGTGAAACGTGAAACGTGAAACGTGACCTCAGCCTACGCTTCACGTTTCACGTTTCCCGTTTCAGCTCTCTTGGAATATAACAAAATTGTCACTTGATCTGCGCCTTTTTCGTGAGCCAAACCATCATTATTCAACGTTCTGTAATATAGAGAATCCAGAATCATTTCAACTATATACACTCTACCACGAACGTAGGATTCAGCTAACACGCCTAATCTGTTCTGGCTGTTCGCCGTCGTGTACTCATGTAAAATCAAGACACCGATGCAGAAATAACCGCATCGGTGCTCTGATTGTACACGAGCTCGCATTTATGGGAGACCTGCTATCCAAGCTCCCGCTGTCAGTCAGATCCGAATTCTGCTCGTCGACGACCACGAGATCGTGCGGATGGGGCTGTGCCTGCTGATCGAGCAGCACGCAGGCATGGCGGTCGTTGGCCAGGCGGGGAAGCGCGCCGACGCGCTGGCGATCGCTGCTTGCGAGCGGCCCGACATCATCCTGCTCGAGCTCGATCTGCACGGCGAGAGCGGGCTCGACTTCCTGACCGAGCTGATTCAGGCATCGGGCGGGGGACGCGTGATCGTGCTGACTGGCCTGCTGGATTCCGAGATGCATCGCAAAGCCGTACGGCTTGGCGCGATGGGCTTGGTGTTGAAGAATCAGGCGGCCGATGTCTTGATCACGGCGATCGAGAAGGTTCACGCCAACGAGGTCTGGCTCACGCCGGCGATGGTGGCGAACGTGCTGAGCGAGCTGTCGTACCCGCGCGAGGTCGTGCGGCCCACGCCCGAGGCTGCGAGGATCGCTGCGCTCACCACACGCGAGCGCGAGGTCGTCGTCCTGATCGGCGAGGGGCTCAAGAATAAGCAGATCGCCGCGCGCCTGTCGATCAGCGAGGCGACCGTCAGCCATCACCTCACGGCGGTCTTCGACAAGCTCGGCGTCGATAATCGCCTCGATCTGGTGATCTTCGCCTACCGCCACGGCCTTGCCCACCCGCCGCGCTAGACCCAATACGGTTCACACCTATAGCAATCCTATGTGATTTGTAAACGTGACGATATGACGATAGACGATAGACGATACACACGCACCGTCCATCGTCTATCGTCTATCGTCACGCCAGTTTACTTCTGATGGAGGTTCGCTATATGTGAAACGTCTTGCTGCAAGGGGGCATATTTGTGCCTGACAGGTAGCAGGATTCTGCTATACGGATCATGCAAAAAATGGCAGCGGCTTGCTATTCGCAAGGGCCGCTTCGCACGATTGCGAATCCGGCGCACATACGTTATGATACGGGCACCGCTAATTGCGCGATAATCGATCTGACTGATGGATGTCAAGCTGGAGAAAGACTTCTCCAGTCTTCCGGCATTGTTTTACTATTGTATGCTTCTTTACCGGTTTAGGTTAACGATTTTTTTACTATTGCTATTTTCATTACCGATAAGAAAGGAGATTAGCGCGCAGATGGTATAACATCGCTGCACTGGGCTGGCATACTGGCATCAAACATAACTTCGCCGTCTGCCGTTCCACGTATGGCATCTAGACAACCCAGATCACCTGGAGGAAGCGACGACCCAGACTCCTCTTACCTGGTCATGTAGGGAGCTGGCGAGCTAATCATGAAACCGGCCTCCGCTCGATTTCGAGTAGAAGTCGGTTTTTGTTCGGTATGTCGTGCAAGGCTGATCATTCAACAGCAGGAGTTGCGTAGTCGCGTCTCAACTGGGAGGTTTGGAGGGCGTGCCGCCCTCCAAGAAACCTCTTTTCCCGCCCGACTGGGCGGCTGTGCCGCCCAGTCGGGCGGGAAGGAGGGGATCATGGGGAGGCTGCGCCTCCCCATGATCCCCTCCACCGAAGTCCTGTCAACGGCAGGTGACCATAACCTAGACCACCAATACGTCACAGGAGGACACCAATGACCGAACATCAACGCCGCACACGCTTTGGCAGACTCACACGGCTGCTGGGCCAGCGGAAGAGCCCAGCACTCGTTTTGTCGCTTGTGTTGGCGCTATCGCTCGCCGTCGTTGCAGGCATAGCCCAGGCGACCGTCTGGACAGACAAGCCTGATTACTCACCAGGCCAGGTCGTCACCATCAGCGGCGACAATAGCGACGGAGTCGGCTATCTGGCCGGCGAAACGGTGGATGTGAATGTAGTTGGCCCCAACGGCTACACCGCCTCCTGCTCGGGAACCGCTGACGCAAACGGCGCATGGTCCTGTCGGGTGACTTTGCGCTCCGATAGCTCTGCGATTGGCCAGTACAGCTATACTGCGACTGGGCGGGACTCGCACGTTTCGCAAAGCGGGACGTTCACTGATGCAGCCGGAGCAAATTTGGATCAGTGTGCGAATGGCGACTTCACCAGCACTCCAACTGATTGTCCACCTGGGACCTCCTCGGATGGCGACTGGCAGAATGGGGATTTGAACGCTAACAATTCCCATTTCCGCGAAGGTGATTCAGTTCCATTCCGGATCGTCTTCAGCGGCCTCTCCGGCTCGAACAGCATCACCATCAGTTGGCAGGCGACAAACAGCCCGGACGCACATGCGTATGACTACCTCACGACGTGGAACCGCACCGTGACAACAGCCGATCCCTGCGACGGCGTTTCGGGTTGCGTGCTTGGGAGTCCGTCTGATACGGAGCCCATCCCACCCGACCCAACGCTGAATGTGAGCTGCGGTTTTACGGGGTCGCAAATTGCAGGCGTCTTTACCATGTGGGGTGGCACGATTACGAGTGTCTCCGCCTACGGTCTGTCTGGCTGCGCCCCCACAAATGCCAATACCAATAACACGATCACGATCAACTTCATTGCCAGTGCTCCCAACCCTGTTTTGGCATGGGGTGGGCACATTGCATCATCCGTCGATTGGGGCCAGGGACATTCCGCTTCTGCGATCAGCGGCTCGCCGTATCACATGGCCCTCGATTCCTGCAGCTTCAATTGCGGCGCTCAGGATCGCGCACTCAAAGCCTCGGGCGTCCTGCCAGAGCCGACGATCGTCACACAGGTCAGCAGCACCACCGCCGTCGTCGGCCAGACCTCGATAACCGACCTTGCGACTCTCACTGGTCCAAATGGAACGGTGACGGGGTCAGTCGCCTTCTTCGTCTGTGGCCCGACTGGCGGCGCAACTCCGTGCGTCAGCGGTGGCGCATCGGCTGGCACAAAGACCTTAAGCGGTGGTCAAGCCACGTCCGATGGCTTTACGCCCTCTGCCGTAGGCACGTACTGCTTCCGGGTTGAATACACCCCGGATGCGAATGCACAATATTCGCCAGCTGTCAGCTCGGTCACCACGAACGAGTGCTTTACTGCGATAGAGGCGACGGCTACGCCGACGAATACGCCCACCAATACGCCAACACCAACCAACACGCCGACCAACACACCCACCAACACACCCACCAACACACCCACCGACACGCCCACCAACACACCCACCAACACACCCACCGACACGCCCACCAATACGCCGACCAACACGCCGACCAACACACCGACCGACACGCCGACCAACACGCCCACCAATACGCCGACC
>Ga0075433_10004582_pt1 | contig 10782 bp, 6 predicted proteins | sample RhiMethybrSRZTD2_FD_75299 | JGI IMG/M metagenome (GOLD analysis project Ga0075433, IMG submission 75299) | Populus rhizosphere microbial communities from Tennessee, USA - Rhizosphere MetaG P. TD hybrid SRZTD2 | ecosystem: Host-associated > Plants > Roots > Rhizosphere > Soil | place: USA... | reverse complement strand
GGGTGCCGGTGACGCCTGTCAGGTTGACCGTCACCGGCACCGTACCGCCGGCCGGCAGGTAGACCAGGTATTCAACGCCGACGTTCGCGAGGCAGTAGCCCGTGGAGGCGAGTTGGTCGTGCGGCTGCATGGCGATGAGGTTCATGCGGTCTGCGAAGGTGCGCGCGTAGCCGAGGTTGGTCCGCACCAGCTCCCAGAGGGGATCGCTGAGATTGTAATGACCCGCGGTGGGCGCGTACGCGCCGTCAAACGGATCCATCAGCATCGGGTTCAGCCCCCGCGTGAGGCTCTTCCAGACCCACGACTCGTCCAGACAAATGCCACAGAGGTGATCGGTGTCGAGGAGGATCACTTTGCTGCCGTCGGACGCTGGCTGGTCCAGACTCCCATTCGGCGCGATCCAATCGGCTGAGCTCGCGAACAAGGTGGCGTTGGTTCCCCCGGGCCACAACGCCGTCATGCCGACGGGATGCTGCTTCGGCTTGGTCGCCTCGTACTGTTTGATGACCGCGATCATGTGCGCTTCCCACTCCTCCGCGCCCCCTCCCGCGCGGCTCTCGTTGCTGATCTCGTAAAGGACGTTGTCGAGGTCGTTCACGGCGTCGATGACTCGGCGGACGTAGGCCTCCTGCAGGGCGACGACGGTGGGAATCGCCAGGGTATGCGTCGCGAGCCCCTCGCCAGTATTGCTGGGGTCGCCGTCGATCCCGTTGATGTTGTTGTTGCGATTGAAGGGATGGCCGGGCCACGGGTTGCCCGTCGCCAGCCCCTTTTTCTCGATCGACCAGCCGTTGAACAGCAGGATCGAAACGTAAATCCCACGTTGACCCGCTTCGATTATTCGCTGGCGCATCCGGGTGAAATAGGTCGGATCGAGCTGGTTCAGATCGAACTTCGGCTTGCCGTCGAGCGCCAGGGCCGGTCCCGGGCGCAGATATGGCATCGGATAATACCAGACGTCGTTGGGGATCTCTGCGCTCCACTTGGCCTGTTCCCACCGCCACAGCTTCATGACGTTGTGATGGTGTTGCACCAGAAAGTCGAGATAGGCGGTCCAGCTGAACGGCGTCGGCGGATCGGTGAGGCCGACGTCCTGGAAGTTCGGCCAGGTGTGCGAGCCGGTGAGATAGACTGCGCGGCCGGTGCCGTCCGTGAAGTAGCGCGGATTGACGGAGCTCACGCGCAGCGGACCCGTGGCGACAAACGGTAGAACGGTAACGTTCGCAGTGCCGTTCTTGCTTTCGCTCGTGGCGGTGATCGTCACCGGGCCGCCCACGAGTTTCGCCGTGACCAGGCCGGTGCCATCGACATCGGCAGTCGCGGCGTCGTTGCTGGTCCAGACGATGGGCCGGCCGGTGAGCGGATTGCCGTCCGCGTCCTGCGCCACGGCCGTGAGTTGTACCGTATTGCCGATAATGACATTTGCCGTCGGCGGCGTGACGGCGACGGAGGCCACGGGCGCGGAGATGACAGTGATCGCCGCGCTCCCGCTCTTGCCCTCGCTCGTGGCGGTGATCGTCACCGGACCACCGAGTGCTTTGGCGGTGACGAGCCCGGTGGCATCGACGTCGGCGATCACGCTGTTGCCCGTCGTCCAGACAACGGATCGTCCGGGTAGGGGATTGCCGTCCACGTCCTTGGCCACGGCCGCGAGCTGCATGGTCTTGCCGACAATGACGCTCGCTGTCGGCGGCGTGACGGCGACGGACGCCACCGGCGCGGGGATCACAGTGATGATGGCAGAGCCGTTCGTCCCCTCGCATGTCGCTGTAATCGTCACAAGCCCGCCAACCAGCCTCGCCGTGACCAGGCCAGTAGCATCGACGGTGGCGATCGCGGTGTTGCCGCTGGTCCAGGTCACGTGGCGTCCAGCGAGCGGGGTGCCGGCCGAGTCCTGCGCCACCGCGGTGAGCTGTACCGTCTTGCCGATGATGACGTTCGCCGTCGGCGGCGTGACGACGACGGACCCAACAGGCACGGGACTCACGGAGACTGTCGCGCTGCCGCTCTTGCTCTCGCTCGTCGCAGTGATCGTCACCGGCCCTCCCACAACTTTGGCCGTGACGAGTCCTGTTGCACTGACATCGGCGGCGCCTGCGTTATCACTGCTCCATGCAACGTCGCGCCCAGTGAGCGGCGTCCCGCTTGCGTCCTTTGGGGTCGCCGCGAGCTGCACGGTGCGGCCGATGGTCACGGTCGTGCTGGCTGGGCTGACGCTGACCGATGCGACGGGCACGCGAATCACCGCGATCGTCGCGGCGCCGCTTTTTCCTTCACTCGTCGCGGTGATCGTCACGGGGCCGCCGACAGCCTTGGCGCTGACGAGGCCGGCGTCGGTCACGCTGGCGACGCCAGCGTCGCTGCTTAGCCACGCAATGGCACGCCCGGTAAGGGCACTGCCATCCGCGTCTTGGAGCACGGCGGTGAGCTGCTCCGACTCGCCCAGCGTGAGCGTGGGGCTCGGTGCGGTCACGGTGACGGAAGCGACGGGGACCGGCATCACCGTGACCGTGCCGGTCCCGCTCTTCCCCTCGCTCGTCGCGATGATGGTGACCGGTCCGCCGACGTCCCTACCCGATACCAGCCCGGCACTATTTACCTGTGCGACAATCGTGTTGCTCGAGGACCAGGTGATCAGCCGGTCTGCGAGAGCATTGCCCGCCGCGTCGCGGGCGCTCGCTGCGAGTTGGGTGGTGCGGCCCACAATGAGACTTGTGGAGGAGGGACTTACGGCCACGGACGCGACAGCGGCGGGGGCAGTGGGCGACTCCGGGCACCCGACGAGGAATGCGGCAAGCAATCCGACAGCAACTTTCACGGTTCCCCTTCGCCGTAGCGCCCATCGAAGGGGGCGAATTCCATGCCGTCGGACGTTGCACCATGGCTCGGCCCGCGCGGGGAGTCGTGGAGACGCCGCCGGCAAAGGTGTAAGCAAACTGCCACACTTCGCGGTCTGGCACCATCCAAGGCGTTGCCCGCCGGAGCGTTAGTCGCGCCAACCTTGTAGTCCTGTTTTTGCGTAGCCGCGTCCTCGGACGAACGGAGGCAGGGGCGATGATTGGGAACGGAGCGAACCCGCAGAAACTCGGGCTCCGGGCGGGCGATGTCGTGGAGGTTCGTAGTGAGCCGGAAATCCTCGGCACACTCGACGAAAATGGCAAACTCGATGGCATGCCGTTCATGCCCGAGATGCTGCAATTCTGTGGGAGGACATTCCGCGTATTCCGTCGCGCGGACAAGACCTGCGACACGGTGAGCAGTTACACCTCGTTGCGACTGACCGACACCGTGCACCTCGAGGGGCTACGCTGCGATGGCGGGCACCACGGTGGCTGTCAGGCGGGATGCCTCCTGTTCTGGAAGGAGGCCTGGCTGAAGCCCGCCGGTGGCCATCGCAGCGCAGCGAACGTGGTCGAATCGGCGCGCGGACGTACCCGGGCGGAACTGGAGGCTCTGACGACACGGGCGACGCCCGGATCGGACGACGCGGCGCTGTTCGTCTGTCAGGCGACCGAACTCCCGCGCGCGGGCACGCCATTGGCGTGGTGGGATCCCCGCCAGTACATCCGCGAGCTGCGCTCGGGGAACGTCCGCTTCGGCACGTTCATTCGGGCCCTTGCCATTTCGTGGTTCAACGCGCTGCAACGATTGCGCGGTGGTGTCGAGTACCCGCACGTCGCCGGGCGGCTGGACAAGACGCCGTCCCGACCGCTCGACCTCCAGCCGGGGGAGCGGGTCCGCGTGCGTCCGCGCGAAGAGATCGTCGCCACGCTCAACACGAAAAAGCGGAATCGCGGGCTGTGGTTCGACGTGGAGATGGTTCCGTATTGCGGCGGCGAGTATCGCGTGCTGCGCAAGGTCAAGCACATCGTCGATGAACGTACGGGGAAGATGATACAGCTGCCGGGGGATTGCATCGTCCTCGACGGCGTCGTTTGCCAGGGGTGCCTGAGCCGAAATCGCCTTTTTTGTCCGCGCAGCATCTACCCATATTGGCGGGAGATCTGGCTGGAGCGGGTGTAGGCCAAGCGCCCGCGGCGCCATTGGTCCCGGACGTGGGCGTCCTCGGCCTTGTCCCCGAATGGTGGGGCGGGCCGTGGATGCCTCGTCACCACGTGATGTCCAGGTTGTCTCGCTACTTCCACGTCGCTTGGGTGGAGCCGGCCCGGGAATGGCGCGAGATCTGGCGTGCGGAGCCCCGCGCCGCGGCGTTCCCCGCGACGGCGGCGTTTCACCGCTACCAAGCCCCCCCGTGGTTGCCGCTCGTGTACCGGCCGCGCTTTTTGTCGGCGGCGACCGCCCGGGCCCGTCTCCGCGATGCGGCCGCCCTGCTTGCCGCGCGAGGCTGCCGGCGCCTCGTGCTGTACGTGTGGCGCCCCGAACTGGGTGACGCGCTCGATCACGTGCCGCACGACGTCAGCTGCTACCACATCGACGACGAATACAGCTTCTCAGATGTGGAGCGGCCCATCAAGCCAGTGGAAGCGGCCCTGCTTGCGCGCGTCGATCAAGTGATCATTCACTCCCCCGCGTTGCTCGAGAAGAAAGGGACCGGGGACGGCCGGACGGCGTTCGTGCCCAACGGGGTGGATTACGCGGCGTACACAACCGAGCAGCCCGAGCCCGCCGACCTCCGGGACGTCCCCCGTCCACGGATCGGCTACGTGGGCATGATCAAGCAGCAGCTGGATTTCAGATTGTTGCATGCATTGGCCGAGCATCATCCCACCTGGCAGTTCGTGTTCGTGGGTCCGGATGGATCGCTCGGCGACCAGGCGGCGTTGCGCGCCACGCTCGCGCAGCGACCGAACGTCACGTTTCTCGGCGGGAAGCCGTTGGCGGCGCTCCCTGCCTACACCCAACACCTGGACGTTTGCTTGATGTGCTACCAGGTCAACGATTACACCAATTTCATCTATCCCTTGAAGCTGCACGAATACTTGGCAGCCGGCCGGCCCATCGTGGGCGCTCCCATCCGGACCCTCCACGACTTCGCACACGTCGTCGAGATCGCGCGGACTCCGGCCGAATGGTCAGCGGCGATCGCCCGCAGTCTCGCCGGGGATGCCACTACGCCGCAGCGGATCGAGGCACGGCGTGCCGCAGCCCGACCCCACGACTGGGACCGCCTCGTGGCCACGATTGCCGGGCTGCTGGCGGAGCGACTCGGTCGCACGGCGTCGTTTCTCTAACGGGACAGTGTTGCAGATCTGTGACACCTTGCCTGGGCTAACAGGGTCTGGGCATGGGCCAAGTCTTTGCGGATTCACACATTAGGCGCTCGGGCGGTAGTCCGTGTCTTGCGTCTCGCGATCACAAGCGGCGGGAGGGCGGCGGCGATTCACGACGGGTGTGAGGAGTGCACGTGCATAATGGAACAATAGCTGAGACGTCGGCGGTCAACACGCAGCCTCTCGTCAGTATCGTGACGCCCGTGTACAACACGGCCGAGTACCTCTCCGAATGCATTGAGAGCGTCCTCTCGCAGTCCTATCAGAACTGGGAATACGTGATTCTCGACAACCAGAGCACGGATGGGTCCGCCCGTATCGCGGAAGAGTATGCGCGGAAGGATCCACGCATTCGTCTGGTTCGCGCCGACGTTCATCTCCGCCAATTGCCGAATTTCAACCGTGCGCTCCGCCTCATTTCTCCGCGAAGCGTGTACTGCAAGATGTTGCTGGCCGACGACTGGCTGTTCCCGGAATGTATTGAGCGGATGGTGCGGCTCGCCGAAGGAGCTCCTCGGGTCGGGATTGTCGCTTGCTACCTGCTGCAAGACGGCCGTCACGTGTCCTGCCAAGGGCCGGCCTACTCGCGACCAGTCCTCACGGGGAGGGAAGCGTGTCGCCTCCATCTCCTGCGGCATGTATCGCTATTCGGAACCCCGACGTCCGTGCTCTACAGAAGCGAAATCGTGCGACGGCGAAACGCCTTCTATCCTGAGTCGAGCCTGATGGGCGACACGGAGGCGTGTCACGACATCCTCAAGGATTGGGACTTCGGGTTTGTTCATCAAGTGCTCGCGGCGGCGCGAGTGCGCGACGGCTCCATCTTTGACAATAGTTTGGACTTCAATCCGTTCACGCTGCAGAAATTGATCACTCTCTACAAGTATGGCCGCAACTGTCTCAGCGCCGCCGAGCTTCACACCCAGTGGGACGTCCTCTCGAAGGAGTATCGCGGTCACTTGGGCGAATGTGCGTTACGCGGCGCTGATGCCGCCTTTTGGGAGTACCATCGACGTGGCTGGGAGGCGATGGACTTCTCGGTCACGCGAGCGCGACTGGCCTGGTACGCGTTGGTGGCCCTGGCCGATTATGTCCTGAACCCCAAGCGCACGGTGGAGCGCGTGTTCAAAAAGCTCCGCTCCCAGTGGAACCGCGTGTCGACTCCGGCCGGTGACCATTCATGAGGGCCTCGATCGGAGAACTATTGGCGCGTCGGGATCTGCTCTACACCATCACCTGGCGCGAAATCAAAGTGAAGTACAAGCAGTCCGTCATGGGCATGCTCTGGGCGCTCCTGATGCCGATCGTGATCGTGCTGGCCGGGGTCGTGATCCGCTACGGTTTCTCGTTGCTCGGTGGCACTCGCCTCAATGCTGCAGACGTGGCCTCGGTGAGTGTCCGAGCCGTGCCATGGGCGTTCTGTGTCTCCTCGATCCGGTTCGCGACCAGCAGCTTGGTAGCCAACGCCAACCTCGTGACGAAGATCTACATGCCCCGCGAGATCTTCCCGATTGCGGCGATCCTGTCCCAGTTCGTCGACTTCCTCGTCGCCGCTGTGGTCCTTGCCGTCCTGCTCGCCGTGATGAACGTCGGCATGAGCGTCCAGCTGGTGTGGGTGCCGGTGCTCGTGTTGATACTGGTACTGCTGACCACCGGTTTGGGCATCCTGCTGTCCGCGGCAAGCTTGTTCTTTCGGGACGTCAAGTACCTCGTCGAAGTCGTCCTGACCTTCGCGATCTTCTTCACGCCGGTGTTTTACGACGTTCAGATGTTTGGCTCGTGGGCGCCGGTGCTCATGCTGAACCCCGTGGCGCCACTGATGGAGGGGTTCACTGCCGTGGTCGTGGCCCATACGCCACCACCACTTCTCTGGCTGAGCTACAGTGCAGCCTTCGCCCTCGGAACGTTCCTCGTCGCCAGCTTCGTGTTCGAGCGGCTCGAGCCCTACTTCGCCGAAAGCGTCTAGCCTGTGACAGACCCAGCCCTGAGCCTCGACGGCGTCTACAAGAAGTTCCGCAAGGGTGAGCTGTACGACTCCCTGCGCGAGTTCATTCCCGGTTTCCTCAGAAGGATGGTGCGGAGGCCCGGGCGCGAGACCCTTGCGCCTCGGGAGTTCTGGGCCCTGCAGGACGTGAACTTTGACGTGGGCCGCGGGGAGGCCTTCGGCATCATTGGCGCGAACGGAGCAGGCAAGAGCACGATCCTGAAACTCCTGAGCGGCATCATGCGCCCCACGCGTGGGGCGCTGCGGGTGCGGGGGCGGATGTCGGCCCTGATTGAGGTCAGCGCGGGGTTTCATCCGGACTTGACCGGGCGCGAGAACATCTTCCTCAACGGCATCATCCTCGGGATGTCGCGCGCGGACGTCAAACGGCGTTTCGATGCGATCGTCGCCTTCTCCGGGCTCGAGGAGTTCATCGATACTCCGGTGAAGCGGTATTCCTCCGGCATGTTCGCGCGACTCGGCTTTGCCGTCGCTGCGCATGTCGAGCCGGAAGTTCTCATCGTCGACGAGGTGTTGAGCGTCGGCGACTACTTGTTTCAGCAGAAATGCCTCGAGCGGATGAATCAAATCCTGTCGAGTGGCGTGACGGTCGTCTTCGTGTCTCACAATCTTCGCGCGGTGTCGGCCCTGTGCGGACGCAGTTTGCTCCTGGAGCGTGGACGGGTCGTCCAAATCGGTCCATCGAGCGAGGTCATCAAAGGGTATCTCACCCGGGGCAGGCAGACGCGCAGCATGGAGTCGGATCGGGGCATCCAGATCACCGACGTCTCGCTGAGCTCGTCGGACACCTCCCAGGTGACGTTCGAGACCGACGCCGTCCTCGAGATCACCGTAGAGGTCAACGCGCGAACGCCGCACCAAGACCTCAGCGTCGTGATCGGTATCGTGGACGATAGCCAGTATGCCGTCTTCGACACCTGTACGCGGCGGCTGGGGGCAGGGCCGTTGTCGCTTGGGGCGGGGGAGAGCCTGCGCTGCACGTTCAGGCTCCGGCTGCGGCTCGCCGAGGGGACATACCATGTCAACGCGTATCTCCATCGATACGTCACGGACCGCGCGTTTGACCGCTGGCTCAGCGCGGCGACGTTCTTTGTCGGGGGCACGCCCACAGTCCGCGGTGTCGCGCATCTGGAACCCACGCTCACCCGGTGTGAGAAACACTCATCCGCGCCCGAGGTCGTGGCACTGCCGGTCCGCTAGGACGCGCTCCACCAGACCTTCCGAAGTCCCCAACAAGCGCTCCAGGTGACGTCAGACTCGACCCGATGGTCTTGATGACGGTCGCCTCGGGCACGCGTGAAGGTCAGGTCAGGAGACAGGCGGAATGCGGTGATCGCCACGGAACACTCCGAGATTGCATCGGCGGCGGCGCGCGCGCGTCCCGCCGAGATGTGGGTCGTTGGCCTGATCGTCGCATTTGGCGCGCTCCAGTTCTTCCTCTGCTCCCACGCGCCCGATTTCCTCCACGATGATGTGTTTTATGCCGACGCCGCTCGTTCCCTTCTCGAGCATGGCGTCTACGGTATCAACGGTCATGCCGAAACCAATCAGCCGCCCGGATTGCCGGCGATCCTCGCCGTGCTCGGCCTCCTGGGAGCGGGCACTCATGGCGCGTTCTTGCGCGCGATGGTGGTCTTTCAGACCCTCGGCTTCCTGGCGAGCTACGCGCTGCTCCGGCGTTACACGTCGTGGATGATAGCCGCCGCGATTTGTCTCTTGCTGATCTCCTCGGAGATCGCGTTCTCGTCGGTGACCCGGTGGGTATACCCGTACGCCCCGTACTTCTTCACCACGACGTGTGCGCTGCTGGCCGCGCGGCAACTCGAGACTGTTCCCTCGCCGCTCGGCCGCGTCGCGTGGGGACTCGTGTTGGCCGCACTGTGCGCAGCGTCCATCATGATCGCAACGGCCGGAATCGCCCTGATCGCTGCGCTGGTGGCCCGGATTGCCATCACGTTCTTCCGCGACCGGCAGCGCGCGCTTGTACGCCTGCGACTGTTTCTCGGAGCGGTGCTCGTCGGCGTCGCGGTCCAGGGGTGGTGGATGCGACGCGCGCCCGCCCCGTTGGAATGGCCGATCGCCGGATATCCGGGTCCATACCTCGAGCAATTGCGGCTCAAGAACGGGAACGATCCGGAGCTCGGGATGGCCAGGTTGAGTGACGTCGTTACCCGGGTCGCGCACAACGCATTCGAGGACTCCTCGCTGGTGGCGCGGCTGCTCGAGCGGCATTGGATCAACGTGACGTGGATGTCGGTGGCGATCACGGGTCCACTGAGCCTGATGGTCCTGGGATGGCTCGCCTCCATCCGACAGAACGGAGGTGAGCTGCACGACTGGTACTTCGCGGGATATGAATTCATCTACCTGCTCTGGCCCTGGAGCGTGGAGACCAGGTTCTTTCTGCCGGTCGCCCCGCTGGCCTGCCTCTACCTGTGGCGTGGCCTCGTTGCCGTCGCGTGGTTGGCGAGAAACAAGCCGCGCGCACTCGGAATCGCGTGGCTCCCCCTGTCCGTGTGGCTGACGATCAGTGCTTGGTACTGGCTGCGGGGATCGGGGATGGCGCGCCACATGCTGCGTGGCGGGTTCCAGGGGGACATGTCGTTCGTGATCTGGCTACTCTCGGGACTGATCGCTGCCTGGATGGCGTGGGCAGGTTCCGCATGGTTGCAGTGGACCGTCCCGCTCCGGCAGTGGTTGCGGGAGCGCGTGCACACATTGGACACCGCGCCGACGCGAGTCTTCCAGCTCGCCGCAGGCGCGCCGGTGATCGGGTTGGTTACGGCCGGACTGCTGCATCAGCTCGTGATGGGTCGCGAGAACATCGACATTCATTCCCGAGTGAATGTCGTATCCGCAGATGCGGACGCCGCTCGCTGGATGGCCGCCCATACTGACGCCCGCGCCGTGCTGATGGCACGACAGGTTCCGATCGTCTATCACTATGCTGGAAGGAAAGTCGTCTGGTTTCCGCCGAGCTCGAACGCCCACCTGCTCATGGACGGCATTGAGAGACTTCGAGTCGATTACGTGCTCGTGGTGCATCGCGTCGATAGCTACTACCTGCCGGGGGATGACGAGGCGTTTGCCCCGCTCCTGGCGGCCTACCCGCACGCGTTCTGTCTCGTGTCCCGCTCGCCCGACTTTCAGGTTTTTCGGGTGCGCCGCGAGCAACCCTGTTAGAGCGTGAGCACGCCTTTCCGGGTGTAGAACGCTTCGGCGAGGCCTTCCGACGCACCCGATTCCACCCCCCGCAGGCGAAGCAACCCCTGAAATGTTTCCGCAGTGAACCAGCGCTTGCTCCGCTGCGATGAAAAAGCTGTCCGCAGATGCTGGACTTTGCGTCGGGCAACCGCCGGCCGCACCGGCACGAAGAGATTCGGCACGCCGAGATCGCCGTCGTACTTCGGAACTTCGTACTCGAGAATCAGGTGGTCCCGGAACGTATTCCACGTGAGATCGGAGACGACCCGGTGGTCCTGGTGACGATCGTCGCGGGTGTGGGTGAAGATCAGATCGGGAGACAGCTGGCGCGCGAGCTCTTCG
>Ga0075433_10004578_pt1 | contig 10785 bp, 8 predicted proteins | sample RhiMethybrSRZTD2_FD_75299 | JGI IMG/M metagenome (GOLD analysis project Ga0075433, IMG submission 75299) | Populus rhizosphere microbial communities from Tennessee, USA - Rhizosphere MetaG P. TD hybrid SRZTD2 | ecosystem: Host-associated > Plants > Roots > Rhizosphere > Soil | place: USA... | reverse complement strand
GTGCCCCAGAAATCGTCGACCCAGAGAAATCCGCCCTTGAGCAGATACAGCCGCAGGCGACGCGCTTCCTCGGGCAGCATTCCGATCGTGCCCACATCGGACGCAATCGTGAACGGACACTGAAACAGCGCATCATCGGTGAGGCGGACGACGTAGTGATTCGGTTGACGGGCGCCGATCCAGCTGACGCGCGTTCGGGTCAGCTCGGAGAACCGGATCGACAGATTGATCTCGCCGTAGGGGTAGTCGGTGCGCCACCCGCCGCCCGCAGGCTCGCGGCGCACCGACGTATACATCAACCGGCACACCGCGAAGTTCGCGTCGGGCAGCTGCTTGGGTGCCATGCGCGCGGGAGCATTGGAATCGCCGCGCCCGAACCCGAACTGGGCGTAGGCAAACCCGCCCGACGCGATCAAGAGAAGCGCCAGCAGGGGAACGGCTTTCGTCGCCTGCCACGCACCACGCATCATGCTCACTTCAACGGAGAGTAGTCCGTCGGATCGAGGAACACCGATTCCACCTTGGCGACGATCTTGCCGTTCTTCTGCGATTCATTCGCCACTTTCTGCCATTCGGGATCGGCCTGGAACGCGGCCCAGTTCGCCTTGGCCGCGTCGCGGCTCGGATGCGAGATCAGATAGATGAGCGTGTTCTGCGACAGCGGGGCATCCTGCGGCCGGAAATAGGCGACGTTGGTCATGCCGTGGTTCTTGAAGATGCGCATCGTGTGATCGCGGAAGCGCTTGTGCAGCTCCTCGAGCTTGCCGTCAGGTGCAGTGTAGGTCCGCAGTTCGAAGACGCGCGCGCCCTGCGCATGCGCCACCGGCTCGCCCGGCACGATGCCGCGCGCAAGGAATCCGAGAACGAACGCGGCGCCGATGGCCGCAGCACTCCACATCGTCTTCATCGCTCCTCCTACGATCGCCCGCCTTCGCGCTCCGCGCTACGGCGGGCAAGCACATGCGCCTCGATCGCGCTGAATGGTGAGTCGGGGTCAGGACAGATCCGGCGGCAGCGCCACTTGCGCATCGCGACCGACAACGGTGGTCCACTCGCGGACGCGCCACTGCTTGACGAGCCCATTCACCACGTACGGATCGGTGGCCGCGAAGGATTCAGCCGGTTGCGGCGAGTCTCCCTTGAACAGCAGGATGGCGTGGTCGGCAGGATTGGCGAGCGCGCCACCCAACACCAGCTCGCCACGCGCGATCGCCTGCTTCGCATGCGCGACGTGCAAGCCGCGCAGCGGCGCGCGGCGCTGCATGTAGTCGTCCGCCAAGTCGTACATCAACAAGTAATGCATGAGAAAGCGACATTATAGTGAACCGCATCGTGAACCTGCAGTTCCGGGTTCGATGTTCGAGGTTCGAGGTTCGATAGTTCCCTGTTGTTGGTTCGCCGTTCGGCGCTTTGCGGAGGCCGTCGTACAACCCGGTTGTCGAACCATGAACAAGGAACCAACAACTCGGAACCCCGAACGTCGAACCTCGAACATCGAACCCCGAACGGCAGATACCGCCAGCTACGCTCGCTCCGTCGGACTCATCGTTCCCGAGCCGGGCAGCCGCGGCCCATTTCCGCCGTGCGCTTCCCCGTCGATCAGATCCTCGACCGATCCGTAGCGATAGATAACCTGGGCGTTGTTCTGGAACAGACCGCCGGTGTCCGCTGTCGGTCCGTACGTCGAATACAACGACTGGCCCCACAGTCGCAGGTAGACCGTGAGCTGTCCGCGATGATGCGCCGAGTGTGTCATCCGCCGCGTCAGCACCCACGCGCGCGAGCGCGTCACGTCGAAGAACCGCGTCTCCTCCTCGAACCAGTCGTCGGACGTCGACTCGAGTGCGATGAGCCGCTCCAGTGACGTCGCCGCATAGTGCTCGATGAACGCGAGCCGCGATTCGTCGGCCGGCAACGCCGGGCGCGACACCGTGATGCCGAGCATGTTCCGCATCCACGTGTCCTCGCTCACACACTGATGCACCATGTGCTCGTGCGGCGTCCGCGCGCGCCGCTCGGGACGAAACGTCATGCGCGCGTCGGGCACTTGCGACCACACGGTCAGTGTCTTGAGCCGCTCGGTGCGGTAGGTTTCGATCAGAAAAGCGTAGCGGGACATGAGAACCTACTGTTCCACGTTCGAGGTTCGAAGTTCGGTGTTCGGGTGTTCCGTGTTCTTGGTTCCTCGTTCATGGTTCTGCGGCATCGAACCCGAACGCGGAACGGCTACGCGCGCTTCTTGGGCTACTTTGGTCCAATCGGCGCGCTATCCTCGGTCGTAAACATCACCACCGGCTTCCCATCCTGGCCCACATAGCCGCGTGACATGCCGGTGCTGTTGAACGAGACCGCGACGTTGCCGGCGTGGTCCATGCCGATGATGCCGCCTTCGCCGCCAGCCTTCTTGAGCTCGTCCTGCACGACGGCGTCGGCCGCAGCCTGCACGGTGGCGGACTTGTACTCGACGCGCGCACAGATGTCGCGCGCCACGGTGTAGCGGATGAAGAACTCGCCGTGGCCGGTCGAGGAGATCGCACAGCTGCGATTGTCGGCATAGGTTCCGGCGCCGATGATCGGCGAGTCGCCGACACGGCCGAACCGTTTGTTGGTCATGCCGCCCGTGGACGTCGCCGCCGCAAGGTTGCCTTGCTGATCGAGCGCCACCGCACCGACGGTCCCGAAGTAGGCGCCTGCGCGCGCCGGCGTCGGCAGCTGCGCAGAGCCGCTGCCTTTCGTCGTCTGCTTCTTCTCGTCGTCGAGCGCACGCTGCAGCGCCTGCCACGATCGTTCGGTGTAGAAGTAGCGCTCATCCACGAACGCGATCCCGCCTTGCTCTTTCGCGAATGCCTCGGCGCCCTCGCCCACCATCATGACGTGCGGCGACTTCTCCATCACCAGGCGCGCGAGCAGCACAGGATTCTTGATGTGCCTCAGGCCGGCGACGGCGCCAGCGCGGTGGGTCGCGCCGTCCATGATCGACGAGTCGAGCTCGTTCTTGCCTTCGTGATTGAACACCGCGCCTTTGCCAGCGTTGAAGTACGGCGAGTCTTCGAGGATGACGATCGCCGCTTGCACCGCATCGAGGCTCGAGCCGCCGCCTGTCAACACGCTGTGTCCCGCCATCAGCGCCGCGGTCATCGCTTCGCGCATCGGCTCGCGTCGATCGCCCAGGCTCGCGAGCGTGAACTGACCGGCGCCCGTGTGAATGACGATGCCCCATCGCGGCGACTGCGCCGGCGCGGCCTGCGATGAGGCCGCCGCCACAGGCGTGGAGTCGGTCGACGAAGACGAGCACGCACCAGCGACCAGAGAGAGTGCGACGACGAGGGAGAACGGCTTCATGTCAGGTTCCTCTCGTGAGATTGTCGATCTGGATCGGCTCGATGACATCGGCCGGTGCAAAGCCGAACACCGCACCGTAGAAGTAGAGCTCGGATTCGAGACTGCGAACGATCGTCTCGGCCTTGCGGAACCCGTGCTGCTCGCCTTCGAACGCGAGATACGCCACCGCAAGCCCTTTCGCCCGCACGGCGTCCGCCATCATCTCCGATTGATTCGGCGGCACCACCTTGTCTTCGAGTCCCTGAAACAGAATCAGCGAACACGACAAGCGATCGACGAAGTGAATCGGCGAGCGCGCGCGATAGATCTCACGCGCCGCCGGATAGGGACCGATCAAGGTGTCGAGGTAGCGCGACTCGAACTTGTGCGTATCGTGTGCCAGCACCTCGATGTCGCTGATGCCGTAATAGCTGGCACCGGCGGTGAAGGCCTGCGGGTGAAACGTCAGCGCCGCGAGCGCCGTGTACCCGCCGGCGCTGCCGCCGCGAACGATCAACCGCCGCGGATCGGCCAGGCCCTTCGACACGAGAAACTGCGCCGCGCGGACCACATCTCCGACATCGACGACGCCCCACTGTCCGCTCAACCGCTGCCGGTAGGGCCGGCCGAATCCAGTACTGCCGCCGTAGTTCACGTCGACGACGGCGAACCCGCGAGTCGTCCAGAACTGCACCTTCAGGTCGAGCGTGGCGTTGGCGGCTGTTGTCGGTCCGCCGTGACTGATCGCGATGAGTGGCGGGCGGTCGCCGTCAGGCGCGGTGGCGTTCGCATTGCGCGGAGCGTAGTAGAACGCGTGCGTCCGTTCGCCGCGCTGGTTGGCAAACTCGATCGCCTCGGGCACCGAGACGTCGGCGTCGGCGAGCGCCAGGGTTGATGACGAACGCAGCGTCTCGACCGTCTGCTGCTCGAGATCGATGCGAACCACCGCTGGCGGCTTCGCCGCCCATCCAGCCACGAGCACCGCGTGAGTGGTCGTCGCGGCGAGCCAATCGTGCGGTTCCACACCGGGGACGATGTCGATCATCGCGCCGCTGACAACATCGACGGTCGCCAGCACCCAACGACCCGCGCGCGTGTACGACACCACCAGGCGCGACGGATCGGCAAAGACCCACGTCGCGCTGCCGAAGACCCACTGCGGCCGGCCGAACTCCGCGTCGGCGGGCGCACCCTTGATCACGCGCGACACGCGCGATCGATCGGATCCCTCCGCGCGATAAAGCGTCCACCATCCGTCGCGATCGCTGACGAAGTACAGCGTGCCGTCGGGCGACCATCCGGGCTGATAGATCGACTCGGTCTCGCCGCCGGCGACTCGAGTGGCGTTCTCGAGCGTTCCCGCATCCGTGACGCGCGCAACCCAGAGCTCGGTGCCATCCCACGGCATCTGCGGATGCCGCCATGACAGCCAAGCGAGGGTCGAGCCATCAGGGCTGAGTCGTGGCGTCGAGTAGAAGTCGTAGCCCGAGGCGATGACATCGCCGGCGCTCGTCGGAGGGTCGGGCGGGTCGGGCGGGTCTTCGGGCGGGTCTAAAGACCCGCCCCTACGTACGATCGGAATACTCACGAGCGTGGTGACCGCTTCGCGATCCGGCTGCGAGTGATCCTCTCGAACGCAAATCAATCGCCGCCGCTGCGCATCGAACGCCGCGTCGGCGTAAAACCATTTGCCCGGAGGAGTGATAGCGTCCGTAGACGCGAGGCTCCGATAAATCCGTTGATCGGAAAAATTCGAGAAAAAGATCTCCCCATCAGCAACCACGTACGCCCCGCCGCCGTACTCGTGCACGCGAGTTCGCACGTTGAAGCCGGGCGGCGTGACGTCTGCGATGCGGCCGTCGGCGCTGCGCTTCACCAGCACATTGCGCCCGGCTTCGCTTGCGCGCCCCTCGACCCAGTAAATGTCCCCGCCATCCACTGCCACGCTGCCGAGTCGGAGTCCCTGTATGGCGACGATCTGCGCGGAAAGAGGAGACGACCAGCTGCCGTAGGTTTTGATCACGTGGGTGAACTGTACATCGTAGAATCGCGACGGCGGAGGAACGGAGGAGACGGAGAGAACGGATCAACACGGGGTGAACGGGGAAACGGGGCGAACGAAGATCGGTCGCACTCCGTTAACCCCGTTCCCCCGTTACCCCCGTGTTAAACCGTTCCCTCCGTCTTCTTCGTTACCTCCCAAGCAGAGGAACAACCATGCGAAAGCTTGCCGCAGTCTCCGCACTGATCGCGATCGGATCGATCCTCGTTGCCCAGCAGCGTCAATCGACGGTCGTCGAGTGGCCGTACTACGGCGGCGATCCCGGCGGCACGCGACACTCCGCGCTTGCCGACATCAAGACCGACAACGCGCAGCGGCTGCAGATCGCATGGCAATGGAAGCATTGGGAAACGCCGCTGAAGGAATACGAGACCACGCCCGGTCAATTCGAAGCCACGCCGCTGATGATCGACGGCACGCTTTACGTCACGACGCCGTACAACAGCATTGCGGCGCTCGACGCCGAGACCGGGAAAGAACGCTGGCGCTTCGACGGCGGCGCCTACGAACTGGGACAGGTGCTCTCGGGCAGCGGATGGAAGCTGCGAGGCACGGCCATCTGGCGCGACAACGGCAAGCTGCGGATCTTCCTCAACAGCCGCCATCGCCTGTTCCAGCTCGACGCGCAGACCGGCAAGCCGGTCGCGTCGTTCGGCAACAACGGCCAGGTGTCCTTGACCGAAGGACTGTCGCGCATCTCCGACCTTCGCCACGCCACGCAAAGCTCCCCGCCGACCATCTACGGCGATCTCGTCATCGTCGGCAGTCAGGTGCCCGACCGCGTGCAGCTGCCGGATCCGATGGGATACGTGCAAGCGTTCAATGCACGCACCGGCAAGCGCATGTGGACGTTCTCGGTGATTCCAACGTCGGCAAAAGACCCCGGCGCGGAGACGTGGGAGAACGAGTCGTGGCGGCGCAACGGACACGGCAACGTGTGGGCGCCGATGGCGCTCGACGACAAACGCGGACTGCTCTATCTGCCGACGTCGACGCCGACGAGCGACTACTACGGCGGTGGACGCCCCGGCGCGAATCTGTTTGCCGAATCGCTGGTGTGTCTCGACGCCTCCACCGGCAAGATCAAGTGGCACTTCCAGACGGTGCATCACGGGCTGTGGGACTGGGACATCCCGACGCAGCCGACGCTGGTGACGATCACCGTGAACGGCAAGACCATCGACGCGGTGGCGCAGGTCACCAAGCGCGGCGACACCTTCGTCTTCGATCGCGTGACCGGCACGCCGGTGTGGCCGATCGTCGAGCGTCCGGTGCCGACCGACAGCGATGTGCCCGGCGAGAAGCCGTATCCAACGCAGCCCTTCCCTACGAAGCCGGCGCCGTTCGTCGCGCAGGGCGTCTCGCTTGACGATGCCAACAATCTGACGCCGGAGATCAAGAAGCTGGCGCAAGAGCAGTTGCAGAAGTTCCGCATCGGACCGATCTTCACGCCGCCGTCGCTCAAGGGCACGCTGCAGCGGCCGAGTCAGGGCGGTGGCGCCAACTGGGGCGGCGCGGCGTTCGATCCCGACACGGGTTACCTGATCGTTCGCGCGAACAACACGGTGGGCGTCAATCGCGTGGCGAAGAACACCGGATCGAATCCATTGGTCGGCGTCGATTACTCGAACGTCTTCGCCGGCGGCGGCGAGACAGCCACGCTCCCCGGTGGCCTGCCGCTCATCTCGCCTCCATATGCGATTCTTGCGGCGATCGATTTGAATCGCGGCGAGATCGTGTGGAAAGTGCCTCTCGGCGAGGCCAGCGCCGCCATTCGCAACCATCCTCTGCTCAAAGGCGTGACGCTGCCCGATCGACTCGGGTCGTCGGGAAACGCGGGCGGGGCACTGGTGACCAAAGGCGGTCTCATCTTCATCGGCGGCGGCGACGGCTACATCTACGCATTCGAAACCAAGACCGGCAAAGAGGTCTGGCGCGGCAAGGTTCCGTACAACGCCTCCGCCAACCCGATGACGTATCGCACGGCGTCGGGCAAACAGTTCATCGTCATGGCCACGGGCACAGGGGCCGACAACGCGCTGGTCGCGTTCTCGGTGAATTGAGGACGTATGAAGACGATAGCTTTGTTGATTTCTTGCGTCGTGCTCGTCACCCCGAGCGCACGCGCACAAGGATCGCAAGCCGCGAACGAAGCGCTCTGGGATGCGGCGCGCGCCGGCGACACGGCCAAGATCACGGCGGCGCTCGCGAAAGGCGCCGACGTCAACGCGAAGTCGAGGTACGACGTCACCGCGTTGTTCTTCGCCGCGAGTAGTGGCCGTCTTGACGCGGTGAAGCTGCTGGTCTCGCGCGGCGCCGACGTCAACGCGCAGGACACGTTCTATCACGCCAGCGCCGCCGACATGGCCCTGGGCAACGGCCACACCGACGTCACCGTGTTTCTGGTTCAGTCGGGGGCGTCCGCCGACGGCGCGCTCGTGAGTGGTGTGCAATCGAACAACGAGGCGGTCGTACGCGCGGCCGTCGCCGGCAAAGTCACGCGTCAAGGTCTGCAGGCGGCGCTCGGCATGGCCGGGTCGATGAAGCGCGAGACGCTCGTGCCGATCATCAAGACCGCATTCGACAAGCTGCCGCCGGAGCCCGCGGTGGCGGCATTCAAAGTCGATCCCGCGGCATTGCCCAAGTACGCCGGGACCTATCGCGACAACGCCAGCGGTCTGACGCTCACCGTGTCGCTGCGCGAAGGCGAGTTGATGGGACAAGTCACGGGCGGGCCGCTGGTGCGACTCGTGCCGTCCGCGGCGGACGTGTTCAAGATCAACGAGGCGAACGCCACGCTCACGTTCAACGGGCGCGGCGGTCTCGTCGAATCGGTGGGACTCGTGCAGGGGCCGGCGAACCTGACGCTTGCGCGCGTGACGGGAGATGCGCCGGCAGCGCCACCCGCTGCCGCTGCCGCTGCCGCAGCGCCTGCCGCTACCACCGCGCCACCAACGGCCGTGTCGCGCGCAACCGGTGCACGCAACTGGCCGTCGTTCCGTGGCGACGGCACGAGCGGCAACGGCGATGGCCAGCACGCGGTCACGGAATGGGACGTGGCGAGCGGCAAGAACATCAAATGGAAGACGGCCGTCCCCGGCATCGCCAACTCGAGCCCCATCGTGTGGGCGAATCGCATCTTCGTGACATCCGCGTTCAGCAAGACCGGCGACAACACGTTTCGCACCGGTCTCTACGGCGACGTGAAGCCGGTCGACGATCTATCGGTGCACGAATGGAAGATGTACTGCCTCGACAAGGCGACGGGAAAGATCCTCTGGGAGCGCACTGCGGCCAACAAAGCGCCCGGCACCAAGCGCCACACGAAAAGCAGTCAGGCCAGTTCCACACCGGTGACCGATGGCACACGCGTCGTCGCGGTGTTTGGATCGGCGGGATTGCTGGTCGCGTGGGACTTCAACGGCAAGGAGCTGTGGCGCGTCGATCTTGGCGTACTCGACAGCGGATGGTTCCTCGACCCGTCGTTCCAGTGGGGGCACTCGAGCTCGCCGATCATCTACCGCAATTCGGTCATCTTGCAGGCGGATGTGCAGAAGGGTTCGTACATCGCGGCGTGGGATCTCGCGACGGGCAAGCAGCTGTGGAAGACCGCTCGCACCGACGAGATCTCGACGTGGGGAACGCCGGCCGTTGTCCGCGGCGCCGACGGACGCGAAGAGCTCGTGACCAACGGGACCAAGGTCCGCGGCTACGATCCCGCCACTGGCAAGCATCTCTGGACGCTCGGACCGAACTCCGAGATCACGATCGGCAGTCCGGTTGTGGCGAACGGTCTCGTATTCGTCACCGGCGGGTATCCACCCGTGCGTCCGATCTACGCGATCAAGCCAGGCGGCGAGGGCGACATCTCACTGCCGAAGGGGCAAGACAAGAATCAGTCGATCGCGTGGAGCAACATGACGGAAGGCACCTACATTCCGACGCCGCTCGTCTACGACGGCCTGTTGTTCACACTGAACATCAACGGCGTGTTGACGGCGTACAACCCGCAGACCGGCGAGCGCGCGTTCCGCGGCCGCGTCGGCACCGGCGGATCGTTCTCGGCATCACCGATCGGCGCCGACGGCCGTCTCTACATCGCCAGCGAAGACGGCGAGGTCTACGTGCTGAACGCCGCGTCCGGCCTGACGCAGGTGGCGAAGAACGACATGAAGGAAGTGATCATGGCGACGCCGGCGATCTCAGACGGGCTGGTGGTGATTCGCACGCTGGGGCATGTATACGGGGTTGGACAGTAGTTCGAAGTTCGAGGTTCGAAGTTCGAGGTTCGAGTTCGAGGTTCGAGGTTCGGCGGTTCCCCGTTCGACGTTCGACGTTCAAGGTTGGGCAACGAGCCAGCTCGACGCCGAACCGTGAACGCGGAATCAACAACCCGGAACAACGAACATCGAACCTCGAACCCCCGAACAGCAGTTACTTCCGTACCGCTGTCAGCAACGCAATCAACGCCTTATCTCCCCGCACCCGCGAAGTACCCACAACGACGGTCTCGCCGAGGCGCATGTTGAATGAGGTGTCGATAAGTGCCTCAGCGCCGGTCGAACGCTGTTGCTGCTGAATTTCCTTCTGAAGGGTCGCAACCAATCTGTCTAGCATCTGGATTCTGTCGCGGTTCCGCGCGAGGCGTTGACCCCGTTGTTCGGCAGATTCAGATGCATCCGACGTCTGACTGTCCTTCTCGACCCCTGCGCGTTCGTTCGATATCTGCAGAATCTTTGCCTTCATCTGCGCTTCGTTCTCGGCCGCCTCGGCTCGCCGACGAGGGTCGCTGCCCGCCTCGCGCAATTGGAACGCCACGCGCAGCGAGGGCGATACGACCGGCGTCGAATCGAGGCTCACGTCGTACAGCTGATCGTCGGCGCCGCGCACGTGTGTGTTCGCCTGGAACCGTGTCGCCGAGCCGAGCACCCACGCGGTGTCTAGCATGCGATAGCTCCTGTACGGCAGGAAGTCTTTCAAATCGCCGAGCGCCGCGCGCGCCGCCGCAGGAATGTTGTCCGATGTGGAGCCGTCGTGCAGATCGCCGAGCACCAGGACGATGCTGAATCCCTGCAATGTGGGCTGCGGAGCCGACACTGGCACCTGCTGTGCCGACACCGGCCGATACGACAACACCAACGCTGCGACGATTACGAGTGCGCGACCGATTCTCACCAGGGCCATCGTGTCTCCCTCTTACGGTTTGAAGTCCGGGTTGAAGATCCAGATCACGTGCGTCCCACCCGGTGCAACGAAATGCACCTGCCTGCGCGGTTCGCTCGTCAGGCGCGACGGCTCGTCCGTTGCCGCGACCGGCGCGTCCGCTCGCGGATCGCGCCAGCGATTCACGCCGAACACCGCGGTTGCCGCCACGACGAGCGTGATCGCGGCCCACGACGCCC
>Ga0075433_10004574_pt1 | contig 10791 bp, 8 predicted proteins | sample RhiMethybrSRZTD2_FD_75299 | JGI IMG/M metagenome (GOLD analysis project Ga0075433, IMG submission 75299) | Populus rhizosphere microbial communities from Tennessee, USA - Rhizosphere MetaG P. TD hybrid SRZTD2 | ecosystem: Host-associated > Plants > Roots > Rhizosphere > Soil | place: USA... | reverse complement strand
TGCAGGAGCTCGACCACGCGATATCCGGCCTCGGGTGCCATTCCGTACATCGCGATCTGACGACCGGCGAGGTCGTCATTGCCTCGTGCCGCCAGCGCGGCGGCGCCCGGATCGTCGGCGCAGGCCACGAGCCACCCACCCAGCACGATCCCCGATGCGAAGCGCGCGAAGGCCTGCGTCACATCGTCGGGGGTCGGAAAGACGTCGATGTGATCGTGCTCGATGTTCGTCACGATCGCGACCTCGGGCTCGAGCGAGAGGAACGCGCGGTCGTACTCGTCGGCCTCGATCACGAGAACGTCGCCCTTTCCCCAATGCGCGTTCGTGCCGAGGTCGCGAAGTACGGCGCCGCAGATGAGCGACGGGTCAAGCCCACCGGCGCGAAGCGCGGTCCAGGCGAGCGCGGTGGTGGTGCTCTTTCCGTGCGTGCCCGCGACGGCCAGGACGCGCTTTCCGCGGGCGAGCTCGCGCCACGCGTCCTCGCGCTTCCACACCGGTACTCCAGCCGCGCGTGCGGCCGCGATCTCGGGATTGGCGTCGCCATACGCGCTGGAGCGGACGACGACGTCAGCGCCCGCCACATTCTTCGCATCGAACGCGGTCGCCACCGCGGCACCGTCCTCCGCGAGTGCCTGCGCGAGCGGCCACTCGCCCGTATCGGAGCCGCTCACGGTGTCGCCCCGTGCCAGCAGCAGACGCGCGACCGCGGACATGCCCATGCCCCCGATCCCAACGATGTGAAACCTGGTCCGAGTCAATCTCTGGCCAGGGGGCAGGGGCCCCCGGACGCGAAGCGGAGCCAGGAGACACGCTCAAGGCTGTAGGTCTCGCTCCTTACGGCAAAGCCGCTCGTCGCTCGCCTTTTCATGAGCAACCCCCGAGCTTGCGCAGCTCGCCCGCGATCGCGATCGCCGCGTCGGGCCGGCCCACGGCACGCGCGGCCTTGCCCATGCGGGCGAGGCGGGCGGGGTCATCGAGTAGCCCGGTGACCTGCGCGACCAGCCGATCCGCGTCGAGCTGGCTTTCGCGAATGACGAGCGCGGCCCCGCGCTCGGCGATGTCCTGGGCGTTCGCCGTTTGATGCGCCTCGGCCGAGGCCGCGAAGGGCACGAGGATGAGCGGCACGCCGAACGCGAGCGGCTCCGCGATCGAGGACGAGCTCGCGCGTCCGACGACGAGGTCCGCCGCGGCGAGCGCCGCGCCCATCTCCTCGTGGAGGAACCCGTAGACGTGATACCGCTCGCGAACATCGGCCGGCAGCGTGTCGCGCTTGGCCGACACCTGCGCGAGGTGCGCGGTGCCGGTGTGGTGGATCACGGTCGCGCGGCGAAGAAGCCGCGTGAGCGCTCCGGAGACGGCATGGTTGATCGCGGCCGAGCCCTGGCTGCCTCCGGTCACGAAAATCACCGGACCTTCCGCGGGGATGCCGAGCTTGGCGCGGCCCGACTCCCGCGTCCAGGTGAGGAGCGAGCGGCGGATCGGATTGCCGTCTACGAATGTGCGGCCGCGCGGCAGCACCCGCAGCGATGCCTCGAACGTCGCGCCGATCCGCTGCGACCACCCCGCGAGCAGACGGTTCACTCGACCGGGGACAGCGTTGCCCTCCCAGATATAGATCGGCACGCGCGCAACCCGCGCGGCGAGTGCGGCCGGCAGTGAGGCAAGTCCGCCGGATGTGCAGCAGACGTCCGGACGGAATCGGAGGATCTGCACGAACGCGTCGACGCTCGCGATCGGCATCAATGCGGCGCGCGTGACCAAGGAGAAGCGCGAGTCCGGATCCCGCAGGGACGGCATCACGGTCGCGTGGAAGGGAATGCCGGAGCCCGACACGAGCTCAGCCTCGTGGCCGCGACGACCACCGATGAATAGGAACCTGACGTCGGGATCCGTTTCGCGAAGGGCTTCCGCGACCGCGAGGAGCGGGCTGACGTGTCCGCCCGTCCCGCCACCGACGAGAAGTACGCGACACGCTCGTCCGCTGCGTGGTTCGGGCTCGGCCAACGTTCAGGAGGATACCCACGGCGATGAGCCCGACACAGAGCGAGCTCCCGCCATAGGAGATGAACGGGAGGGTGATGCCGGTCATCGGCACGAGACTCGCGACGACTGCCATGTTCACCCAGGCCTGGAAGCAGAGCCACATCGTTACGCCTGTCGCGAGAAGCGCCCCCGTCGCATCTTCCGCGCGGAGCGCGATGCGCACGCCGCGGAACGCGAGACCGAGGAAGAGCAGAACGATGACCAGCGTTCCGGCCAGACCGAGCTCGTCGCCGAGCACGGCGAAGATGGAGTCGGTGTATGGGTGCGGCAGGTAACCGAACTTCTCCTTGCCCGCCCCGAGGCCCTCGCCGAACGGGCCGCCGAGGCCCAGCGCATAGAGCATCTGGATGGTCTGGAACCCGAACTTCTGCGGATCGGACCACGGATCGAGAAATGTCACGAGCCTTTGAAGGCGGTACGGCTGCGCAACCGCGAGAGCGAGGACGACGACACCGGCGAGGCCCCCGAGCGCCGCGAACTCGCGCAAACGTGCGCCGGCAGCGAAGTACATGGCGAGGGCGACGACCACGACGACGATCGCGGTACCCAGATCGGGCTCGGCCACGACGAGTCCGACCACGAGTGTCGTGACGAGGATGAACGGCACCGTGATCCGCCAGGAGCCGATCTGATCGCGCTTGCCGCCGAGCCACGTCGCGAGGTAAACGATGATCGCGAGCTTCGCGAGCTCCGCGGGCTGCAGCCCGAAGCTGCCGCCGAAACGCAGCCAGCGCGTCGCGCCACCGGCGCTCACGCCGACCCCCGGGATGAGGACGGCGCCGAGCAAAAGAACAGCCAGCACGAGAAGCGGCACCGCCACGAACCGCAACAGTCGGTAATCGACCCTGGACGCAATGAACATCGCCGCAATGCCGAGCGCGGCCCACGCCGATTGCTGCGCGAGGAACGTGCCTGGGTCGTCGTTCGCGTCGAGCGCCGTGATGCCGCTCGCGCTGTACACCATGGCGAGCCCGAGGAACAGAAGCACCAGAACGATCGCGACGAGCGGCAGGTCGTACGTCGTCGTGCGCGACAGGCCGAGCCTCATGACGTGAACGACCGCACGATCGCAGCGAATTTCTCGCCCCGCTCGTCGGCGGAGGAGAACATGTCGAACGATGCGTTCGCGGGCGAGAGCAGCACGACATCGCCGGGCCGAGCCATGTGACGCGCGACGGCCACCGCTTCATCGAGCGTCGCCGCGCGGCGCACCTCGACGGCGCCACTCGGGTCGGCGACGCCGATCGCAGACGCGATCTCGTCGGCGGCGCGACCGATCAGCACGACTCCGTGCGCTCGCCGCGCGAGCACGCGTGCGAGCTCGCCGAAGTCCGCGCCTTTGGAGACGCCGCCGAGGATCGCGACTGCCGGCCGCTCGTAGGCGGCGAGCGCCGACATCGTCGCGGCCGGCGTTGTTGCGGCGGAGTCGTTCACCCAGAGCACGCCGTCTTTTTCTGCGATCGTCTCCAGGCGCCGCGGCACGCCCTGGAACTCGCGGAGGACGCGACCGATGTCGTCGGCAGGGATATCGAATACGTCCCCGACGATCGCGGCGGCGAGCGCGTTCGCGACGTTATGCCGACCGGGGACGCGAAGATCGGTCGCCTTGCACAGAGCGGTCCGGCGGTCACCGTGCACGAGCACGAGGTCGCCGTTCTGGTCGAGGTACGCGCCGCGCTTCGGTCGCAGCGAGAGCGAAAAACCGCGCACCTCCGAGGCCGCGCCCGTATGCAAGGCCACGGTGGCCGGATCGTCGAGGTTCAGGACGGCGATGTCCCGCGGCCCCTGCCACGCGACGATGTTCCTTTTCGCCGCGATGTACGCGTCACGAGTCCCGTGGTGGTCGATGTGATCCTCGAGGACGTTCGTCACCACAGCGACCTGCGGGCTGTGCCCGAGCGTTTCGAGCTGAAAGCTCGAGAGCTCGAGAACGACGATGTCCTCGCGTCCAAGGTTGTCGACCTCCTGGATGATCGCGGTGCCGATATTCCCGCCCACCACGACCTTGCGCGAGCCCGTTCCGAGGACCCGCTCGACGAGCGTCGTCGTCGTGGTCTTGCCCTTCGTGCCGGTGATGCCGACGATCGTGGCGCGGCAGAGCCGGAAGAAGAGGGCCATCTCGGTCAGCACCGGGACGCCGCGGTTCAGTGCCCTGAGGATGGTCGGCGAGCGCGGCCGTATCCCCGGGATCACGAAGACAAAGTCCGGCTCGGCGAGCGCGGTCTCGTCGGTCGATGGACCGAGGATCAGCTTGACCTTTTCGGCAATGTCGCCAAGTCGCGCGATCCCGTCGACGAGCTCCTCGCGCGGCTTCGGATCCGCGATCGTGACGTTCGCGCCCTTCCCGACGAGGAAGCGCGCGAGACCCGCCGTCGTGCGTCCCTTGCCGAGGCCGATGATCGTGACGCGCCGCCCGCGGAATTCCTCCGCAGTGACCTCTGGGTCGAACGTGACCGTCATGCGGGGCCCCGACCCCGGCTTCCGATGAAGGCGAGCTGGGTGCCGTAGCGCCCGGCGGTGTCGCGGCCGCGGTACGACCACAGGTCGTGCCCACCGCTCAGCGTGCAGATTCGCGACACCTCGATCGATTCGACGCCGAGGTCGCGGAGCTGCGCGACATTCGCCGACCAGAGGTCGAACGCGACCGTGCCATCGGCACCGCGGCGGAGGTGCGCGCCTTGGCCGCTCGCGCCGATGAGCTTCGCCCGACCCTCGTCGATCGTGTAGCAGCACGGACCGATCGAGGGTCCGATCGACGCGACGAGCGCCGACCCGCGAGAACCCGCGCCGACGAGCGCGCGGACGAGGGCCTGCGCGACGCGCAGGCGCGTGCCCTGCCACACGGCGTGTGCGGCGCCGATGCGGCCGGACGCCGAGTCGACGACCAGGATCGGGACACAGTCGGCGGCCGCGACGCCGAGCAGGACTCCTGCGCGGTCCGTCCAAAGCGCGTCGGCTTCCGGCCACGGCTCAACGGGCCGATCGAGGCGGACCACTGTGTTGCCGTGGACCTGGCGCACGCGCGCGACCGCGTCGAACCCGAGCCGTCGGGCGAGCGCGGCGCGGCTACGGTCCTGCTCGTCGAGCGGGAATACCGATCCGGCCATGCTTCCCTGCGCGCGCGTGGTGAAGCCCGCGAGGACGCCATAGCGCTCGAGGAGCGGCGACCAGAGAAGACCGTCGCGCTCGACCCACGTCGAGCTGATCACGCTCATCGCGTCGGGGTCGCGAACGCGAGGATCGCCGCGACGATCCCGGCGAGCGCGCCAATGAGCCAGAACCGGATCGTCACCTTCACCTCAGGCCACTCAAATTGGTTGTGCAGCGGCGCCATGCGGAAGATTCGCTTCCCGCGCAATTTGAAGCTGCCGACCTGGAGGATGACCGAGAGAGTTTCGGCGACGAAGATCAACCCGGCGACAGGCAGAAGCAGAACGAACCCGGTCGTCAGAGCGCAGGCCGCCAGCGTCGCGCCAATCGCGAGCGCTCCGGTATCGCCCATGATGACTTCGGCCGGGTGCACATTGAACCAGAGAAACGCGAGGAGCGCGCCGACCATCGCGGCGCAAAACACGACGAGCCATGGGTAGCCACGGAACGCGGCGATGAACGCGAACGACAGGAACGCGAAGACGCTCGTGCCGCCGGCGAGGCCATCCATGCCGTCGGTGAGGTTCACGCCGTTCGAGGTCCCGACGATGGCGACGACGGCGATGATGCCGAACACGACCGCGCCCACCACCCACTCGCCGGCGAGCGGAACGAAGATCCCGTTCACGGCGAAGTGTTTCTGGATGTAGATCGCCGCCGCGATCGCAACGATGGTCTGCCAGACGAGCTTGTGTCGCCCGCGGATCCCGAAGCCGTACTTCACATTCACGAAGTCGTCGATCGCACCGAGGGCGCCGACACCGACGAGCGCGCCGATCGGGACGATCGTCTGGGGGATGAAGTCCGAGCGCTCTGAGTCGGGCATCAGAAAGACGACGAACGCCCAGAGGAACGCCACGACCGCAATGAAGAGGCCGCCGCCCATGGTCGGTATGCCCTGTTTGGCGAAGTCTCGCGTAGGGCCCTCGCGCCGAATGTTCTGGCCGATGCCGAAGCGCCGCAGGAGACGGATATAGGGGCCGCCGAACACAAGGCCGAGAAGGAAGGCCGAGAGCATGACGCCAAGCGCGAGGATCGTGCTTTGCATCAGGCCTTCGCCACCGTCTGAACAAGCGCGTCCGCGAGTTGGTCGAGCGCGAGCGAGTGCGATCCCTTCACGAGGACCGTGTCGCCGCGCCTCACGATGCGCCGGAGGAGCATCAGCGCTTCGGCGCCGTCCGCTACCTGGTACGTCTCACGGAGGCCGCCCTCGCGCGCGGCGCCCACCATCGTCCGCGCGAGCTCGCCGACGCCGACGAGAATGTCGGTCTGCTTCGCGGCTTCGCGGCCCGCGGCCTCATGCGCATCCGCGGACAGCGTCCCGAGCTCGAGCATGTCGCCGATCACTGCCACGCGCCGCGTCGGTACCGATCCGAGCACAGCGAGAGCGGCCATGACCGCAGCCGGGCTCGCGTTGTACGAGTCGTCGATCACCACGAACTCCGGCGTGCGACGAACGTTCATGCGGTGCGCCGGCGCGTCCATCGCCGACAGGGCGATCGCCGCTTCGTCGAGAGGAACGCCGAGAGCGGTCGCCGCACCGAGCGCGGCGAGCGCCGACCCGACGAGATGCCGACCGGGCAGCGGAAGCGCCACCTCGACCGTGCGCGCGCCGTCGTGCGCGACGAAGCGCAGGCCGTCGATCCCGTGCGCGACCACGTCGGTGGCACGGAGCGTCGCGTCCGCGGACTCGCCGAAGAGAACGACGCGAGCTTTCGTCCGCGGCGCGAGCGCGCGGACCCTCACGTCGTCGGCGTTCAGGAGGGCGACGCCGCTCGCGGGCAGAGATTCGATGAGCTCGGCCTTCCCCATCGCGATCGCGTCGACGCTGGGCGTCCGCGAGTAGTGGACCGGCACCTCGGGGATGCGGGTGATGATGCCGACCTGCGGACGAACGAGGCGGCAGAGATCGGCGATCTCGCCCGGTACGTAGAAGCCCATCTCGATCACCGCGACCTGGTGGCTCGGCTCGATCGCGAGGAACGTCAGCGGGACGCCGATCTCGTTGTTGAACGATGACTCGGTGCGCAGCACGCGGTAACGCGCGCCCAGCGCCGCGGCGGTCGCCTCTTTCGTGGTCGTCTTGCCGACATTTCCCGTGATACCAACGGCCGGGATGGGATGCGCGTCGCGCAGCGCCTCGGCGAGACGCCGGAGGGCGTGCTGCGTGTTGGCGACCTCCACGACGAGCGCGCCGTCAGGAAGACCATGGATGGGACGCTCCACGACCGCCGCACGGGCACCGTGCGCAAACGCGTCCGCCACGAACTCGTGGCCGTCACGCTGGTCGCGCAGGGCGAAGAAGACGCTGCCCGGTTCGGCGATGCGCGAGTCGAACGCACCCCCGACGAACCGTTCGTTCCCGCTCGGAGCACCGTGGATGACCCGTCCACCCGTCGCGCGAAGCATCTGGTCGAGGGTGAACACGTTTGTTCGAATGGTACCGAGCGTCAGGGCCGATCCGGCTGAACGCGCGCGTAGCGGAGCGCGTCCGTCGCGATCGCCTTGAACGTGTTCATGGCCGGCACGGTGCCGAGTAGCTTCGACTGCGGCTTTTCCAGGACCACGACCACCACCATGCGCGGGTCGATCGCCGGCACGAAGCCGGCGAACGATGAGATGTAGGCATCGTCGACGTAGCTCCCGTCGTCGCTCGGGATCTGCGCCGTGCCCGTCTTCCCCGCGACGCTGTAGCCCTTGAGCGACGCCGCGTTCGCGATCCCGTTGTCGACGGTCGTCGTGAGCATCGTGACCAGCGCCGCGGAGGTCTCTTCCGAGATCACCCGGCGGACCGCGACCGGCGCGGTGCGGTGCTCCCCATCCGCATCGCGCCGGCTTGCGACCACGTACGGCCGGTAAAGGGTCCCTCCGTTCGCGATGGCCGCGTAGGCCGCCGCGAGCTGGAGCGGCGTGACCGAGAGGCCCTGACCGAAGCTGATCGTACCGAGGTCGACCGGGTACCACTCCGCGAGCGGGCGCACGATGCCCGTGGTCTCGGCCGAGAGATCGACGGCAGTGCGCTGGCCGAATCCGAATGCGTGGAGGTACGCGTTCAGGTCGCCCGCACCGAGCTTGCTCGCCACGAACACGGCGCCCGCGTTCTGCGACCGCGCGAGGATCTGCGTGATCGTCGTCGGCCCGTACACCTTGCATTGCGCGTTGCAGAGCTTGCGTCCGCCGATGACGGCATAGCCGACATCCTGATAGCTCGTAGTCGGAGTGACGACACCCTTGTCCAGAGCGGCCGCAATGGTGATCGGCTTCATCGTCGACCCAGGCTCGTAGGTCCACGAGATCGCTCGGTTACGGAGTGCCTCCGCGTCCGCGCTTCCAACCCGTGCCGGGTCGTATGTCGGCGACGACGCGATCGCGAGCACGGCACCGTCCTTCGGGTCCAGGACGACGATCGCACCCCCGGAGGCCTTCTCGCGTTCGACGACCGCCGCGAGCTCGCGCTCGACCGCGTTCTGGACGGCCAGATCGATCGTGAGCGAAAGGTCGTCGCCATTTCTCGCGGGGACCGCGGTGCGAAGGCCGAGCGCGAGCTCGCGGTTCGCGGGATCCCGCGCGACGACGAGACGCCCAGGCGTGCCGCTTAGCTCAGCGGCATACCGGCCTTCGACGCCGTACTGACCGACGCCATCGTCGTTCACGAAGCCGAGAACCTGGGCGCCCACCGTTCCGTTCGGATACAGCCGCTTGGGCTCCATCTCGAACCCGAGCCCCGCGAGGCGCAGAGCGGCGATACGCGCCGCCGTCTCTTCGGGAAGTCGTCGCCGGACGAATAGCCACTCCGCGCCGCTTTCGAACGCGGCGCGCAGGACCTCGGGCCGTTCGCCGAGTATCGGCGCCAGCGCCGCCGCGGTGGCCGGCTTCAGGTCGTGGCCGTCGCGGTCGGTCATCAGCGCGGGGATCGCATACAGCGAGCGAAGCTCGACGGTGGTCGCGAGGATCGCGCCGTTTCGGTCGCGGATGACGCCGCGCTGCGCGGCGACGACGAGGTCGCTGTGGACCTGGTCGGTCGCGCGGCTCAGAAGGTCGGCACGGCCGGCCGTTTGCCAGTACGCGAGCCGGGCCGAAAGGAGGAGCGACGCGACGGTGAAGAATGCGAACAGGACGCGAAGACGCGTGTGCGAGATCGTCGCAGTCATCCTTCACCTCCGCGATCCTCGAGGGTGCCCGCTCCCCGCCGACAACCCCGCCGCTGTTATCGCGTCGCTGCGGCGGCCTCCGTGACGACGACGCGGATCGTCGCGGCCCGGACGAGCCCGAGGCGCTGGGCTTCGGTCTCGACGCGCGCCGGCGAATCGAGGCGGGCGCTCTCGATCGTGAGGAGCGCGTTCTGGCGGCGGAGCTCGTCGCGCTGCGCCGCAAGGCGCTGCGCCTCGTAGCTCGCGGCCGACACCGCCGTGGCCTGAGCGAGATAGAGCAGGACGACGAGGAAGCACGCGACGATCACTCCGCTCGCGAGCAGGAATGAACGGATCTCCCAGCTCGAGGTGCGCGTGCGAGTGGCGGCCTGACGCGACGTACCCCGATGGTGCGGGGCGGCCTGGCGATAGAGACGGTGCGGCACGCGCCGCGCTTGCGGCGCGCGCACGGCCTGCGCGAACGTCAAGGCAGGCGCTCGGCGGCGCGAAGGGCTGCGCTGCGGGCGCGCGGGTTGCGGTCTACCTCCGCCGAGGCCGCACGTAGCGGCCGCCGGGTTAGAACATGCAAGCCCGCGCGATGCCCGCAGACGCAGGTGGGGAGGTGGGGAGGACAGATGCAGTCGCGCGATTCACGCGCGAAGAATTGTTTGACGATCCGATCCTCGAGCGACTGGAACGAGATCACGACGATCCGTCCACCGGGACGAAGGACGCGCATGGCCGCCGCGAGCGCCTGCTCGAGGTTCGCCAGCTCGTCGTTGACCGCGATGCGGAGAGCCTGGAAGACGCGCGTCGCGGGGTCGATGCCGCGAGGCCTCCGCGTCTTCACGCCGGCGACGAAACGGCCGAGATCGTCAGCCGCTCCGAATGGCGTTTTGACGCGGCGACGGACGATCGCTCCCGCGACGCGCGCCGCCTCCGGCTCCTCGCCGTACTCGGCGAAGACGCGTCGAAGGTCCTTCTCTGCCCAGGTGTTCACGATGTCGGCCGCCGTGGCGCGAAGATCCGGATCGGCACGCATGTCGAGCGGTCCTCGGGACCGGAAGCTGAAGCCACGATCTTCATCGGCAAGCTGGATGGACGAGAGGCCGAGGTCGAGGAGAACGCCGTCGAGCGGAGCGAAGCCGTGCTCGCCGGCCAGGTCGTCGAGAACCGCGAAGTTCCGACGAACGAGGACCGCGCGATCGCCGAAGCGCGCGAGCTCTCGCGCGGCGATAGCGAGCGCTGCCGGGTCGTGGTCGAGTCCGAGGAGGCGACCACTCGGAGCGCTTGCGTCGAGGATGGCGGCGGCGTGCCCGCCCCCGCCGACCGTCCCGTCCAGATATCGGCCGCCTTCCCGGAGATCAAGCTGTGCGAGAACCTCGGCCACGAGAACCGGCTCATGAGCGATCCGGGGGGCTTCGCCCCCCGAGGACCCCCCAAGACTCCGAGCATTCTCAAATCCCAA
>Ga0075433_10004570_pt1 | contig 10795 bp, 9 predicted proteins | sample RhiMethybrSRZTD2_FD_75299 | JGI IMG/M metagenome (GOLD analysis project Ga0075433, IMG submission 75299) | Populus rhizosphere microbial communities from Tennessee, USA - Rhizosphere MetaG P. TD hybrid SRZTD2 | ecosystem: Host-associated > Plants > Roots > Rhizosphere > Soil | place: USA... | reverse complement strand
GCTTCCGCTTCCGTGATCACCTGGATGACTGCACTCGAGCCCGCCGCGGCGGAAAGTCGTTGACGTTCCGTCGCAGTCAGGACTTCATCGGCGTTCTGAAGCACGCCACTGCCGGCAATGACGTAGCCCGCCGGGGCCGTCACTGAATAGTCGTAGTCGCCGTACTCCAGATAGAACTCTCCCTGCCCCAGATAGGGATCGGTATTCCATCCACGCACGTCATCGTAGACGGCCATGCGCGGATACCATTGGGCTATCTCGTAAAGCGCGCTGTCGCGACCCATGCGGTCGGAGCCGTGCTCCGGGACCCGAAACGCGTATCGCATCGCAATCGTTGTCTTTCCGCCGCGGGGCACGAGCGGACTCGGCAAGTCGAGACGCATCATGGTGTCGTTGATGCGGGGCTGGACGGTGGTGCCGTTTACGCGAACGTCGGTGAACGTGTATCCGCCTTCGAAACCTCGGACTCCCCACCGTGAATCTGCGGGAAACAAAGCGGATCCCTTGCTACCCGTGCGATAGAGATTCTGGTCGGCTTGGAGCCACACAAATCGCAACGTATCGGGCGAGTTGTTGGTATATCTGATCTCGACGGAGCCGGCTATTTCGGTCGTCGCTGTGTCGAGGGATGCGCTGATCGTGTAATCGGCTCGCTGCTGCCAATAGTCAGGTCCCGGTACGCCTGCTGACGACCGATAGCGATTCGGCCCCGGCCAATCCATTCGATTCATCGTCGCGAACGGATCGTCGCGCTGAGTCTCGAATACTCGTCGTGATGTCTGCCGCTGCGATGTAGTGTCAGCAGAGAGCTGAACGGTCGGCAGGATAACCGGACGCTGCGGTGCGCACGCAATGAGCGTCACCGCGATACAAAAGTAAGGTTTCACGTTGAAATGCAGCGGGTGTAATCGAATGTGTAGATAATGTTAGCAACGTAAGGGCCAAACGCGTTGCTGCATCCCTTGCATTACGCGCTTGCTGTCCGTAGCCTCTCACGCCATGCCACGAACGCAGGCTTCTCACGCGTTGATCAAGGGTCACGCTACCGCCGATGGTACGCGCGCGCTGCGCAAGCAGTACAACAAGTCCCGCATTGACACATTCTATCGCCCGCTTGCGAACGGCGTTTTCGTGTCATCGCTTGGACTCGGAACCTACCTCGGTGAATGCGATGATGCTGAGGATGACCGGTACACGACGTCGGCCGTGGCAGCGCTGTCACGGGGCGTGAACCTGCTCGACACCGCAATCAACTACCGGTGCCAGCGTTCCGAGCGCGCGTTGGGTAAGGCAATCAGAGCTGCGCTCGAGAGCGGAAAAACCAAACGCGAAGAAATCGTGGCGTGCACGAAGGGTGGATACATCCCGCTCGACATGAACCCTCCGGCTACCAAGGAGGAGTACCGCGGTTTCCTGGATGACGAGTATTTCCTACGCGGTGTGATGGATGCCGGCGATGTGATTGCGAGCGGGCATTGTCTCACCGCGAAGTTTCTGGAGGATCAGATCGAGCGCAGCCGTCGAAACCTCGGCCTGGAAACGATCGACGTTTACTACCTTCACAATCCCGAGCAGGCTCTCGACACGCTGTCGCGTGAAAAATTCCTGACCTTGGTCCGTGATGCCTTCGCCACGCTCGAGCGTGCCGTCGAAACTGGCCACATTGCAGCGTACGGTTGCGCCACCTGGAACGGGTTGCGTGCAACGCCGGAGTCGAAAAATCATCTCAGTCTGGAGGAGCTCGTGTCGCTGGCGCAGGAGGTCGGCGGCTCAGATAACCATTTTGCGGTCGTCCAGCTGCCCATCAATCTGGCGATGACCGAAGCCGTGCGCGCGCAAACCCAGTGCGTTGGACGCGAACGGTTATCGGTCCTGGAAGCGGCACACCGGCTTGGGATCTCCGTGATTGCGAGTGCTACCCTGATGCAATCGCAGCTCACCCGCGGTTTGCCGAATCAGGTACACGCAGCCTTCCCTGGATTCCGCACCGATGCGCGACGCGCGATTGCGTTCACACAATCATTGCCAGTGTCGGCTGCGCTGGTGGGTATGAGGTCGGTGTCACATCTGGACGAGAATCTCGCCGGACCAGAAATCAGCTGACCCGATCGCACTGCCGTTGCAGTATCATTCGCGGTTCCAATGACCGCGTCTCCTTCATCGCCTCCTGAACACCATCGGCCCGGCGGCGGATTCCAAAACCCGTGGCCTGCGTCGCAGCTGCATGGCTTTCGCGACTTCCTGAAGTGGACGCTGGTCGAGCGTCGCCGGAATCCGCGGCGCCCCGACCCCGATCCTTCGTCTTTCAAGCTCGCGACACCCCAGTTTGTAAAGCCAAGGGCTGCGCCCGATAAAACGACGTTGACCTGGGTCGGCCACAGCACCTTTCTGCTTCAGCTCGGCGCGCTCAACATTCTGCTCGATCCGATCTGGAGTAAGCGGGCGTCGCCGGTACAATTCGCCGGCCCAGGCAGATGGGTTCCACCAGGATTCGCGTTCGACGACCTTCCGCCAATCGACGTCGTCGTTCTTTCTCACGACCATTACGATCACCTCGATGCCGGAACCATCCGCCGACTCGCCGCGCGCTATCCGGCGGCACAATGGCTGGCGCCCCTCGGCGTTGGCGGCTTCCTGCGTCATCGTGGTGCCCGCGACATTCTCGAACGTGACTGGTGGCAGGCGGCACAGGTCGCCGGGGGAGTCGAGGTCACTGCCGGTCCCGCTCAACATTTCTCGGGTCGCACACTCGGCCGGCGCAATCAGACCCTCTGGTGCAGTTGGACGTTTCGCACCGAAGATCGATCCGTTTTCTTTGCCGGGGATACTGCGCTTCATCCCGAGTTCGGGGCGATCGCCAGACAACTCGGGCCATTTGATCTGGCGATTCTGCCGATCGGCGCCTACGAGCCCCGCTGGTTCATGGGAACCGTGCACATGAATCCGGAGGACTGCATAAAGGCCGTCGCACAAATGGCGCCCGCCCAGGACGGTAAGCGGATGATTGTTACCGCCTCGCACTGGGGAACGTTCAAGCTGACTGACGAACCAATGGACGAGCCACCAGCGCGAATGCGCCAGGAGTGGCTAACCGCCGGACATTCGGCAGACGATTTATGGATCATGAAACACGGTGAGACGCGTAGACTTGATTGACTGAACGCGGCGCTGCAATGACTACAGTTACATCCTTTGCCGTGTTGTGCGCGAATCTTGCTATGCGAGGTAGCGAACTCCCCTACTATGGAGCTTTGCAATGGCTGCAGCTAAGAAATCCAGTCGTTCCAGAGGTGGTAGAAAGCGTTCACGCTCTGCATCGTCCGGCCGCAAGAGTGGAAGCTCGCGCAGACGTAGCAGCAGCCGCAGCAGCGGTGGCCGGAAATCTTCGCGCAGCCGCGGCAGAAAGAGCTCGAGCGCACGCAAGAGCAGCGGACGCAAGCGCTCTTCGCGGAAGGCGAGCAGAGGATCGTCGCGCAAGTCGAGCGCACGCAAGTCGAGCGCGCGGAAGGGTGGCGGCCGCAAGCGGTCAAGATCGCGTTCTCCGATTCAGCGCGTGAAGCGCGTCGCGACCGGCGTTGCTCACCAGGCCGTGGATCTCGGCGAGCGCGCGGTCGATACGGTTACTGAGTTCGTCCAGGATCGCTTCTAGTATCTGGCTCGTCTCGACAGCCGCTTCACTTGCGTTGAGCGGCTGTCGCGCCACGACCAGCATGCGACTCGAGCCAACGCTCGGCCTCGGAGAAAAGGCGCTCGCGACCATAGTCGACGGTGATGACGTGCCCCGCGCCAGTCATCCACAATATCCTTTTCTCCGGTGACGCCAGTTTCCGCAACGCGTATTTCGCGACTGCGGGTGCCACCCGCGGATCTTCAGTCGATTGGATGATCAAAGTCGGCGCGCTGACTTTCGGAAGTGCGCGCTTAGCCCGCCGTACTACGCGTGCCAGCTCGAAGATCGTCCGCCCTGTGACTTCTCCATAAGCCAGATTCTTTTCGCGCTCGATTGGATCGTGGATCGATAGCGGACTCTCTGCTTTAACCGCTCCGACCATTCTTCCCCACGCCCAGAAAGTCAGTGCGGCGCCACGCAACCAGCGAGGCATTCCGACATAAGGTGCGAACAGAACAAGCGATGCAATGTCAGTTCTGTCTGCCGCGATTATAACCGCGAGTGCGCCACCCATCGACAACCCGCTGATGCTGACCGTCGCATACCTGCGCCGCATGTCGTTTAGTGCATCCGTTGCCGCGCGAATCCAGTCATCAGCTCGAGACCGCGTGAACTCTTTCATGCTGCGACCGTGACCAGGCAGGAGCGGAGCGTAGACTGCGAACCCGCGCTTCGCGAGATGGCTGGCAAACAGCGAAAGCGTCTGTGGCGTATCCCCAAAACCATGCAGGAGGAGAACTCCGTGTGAGCTCTCCTCCCGCAAGTCGATCGTTTCCGCGCCTTTCATTATCGCCGCGTCAACGGCGTGCGGATCAACCATGTACGCTCAGGAAACGGTCATCTCTCTCGCCACAGGAATCGCGACTTCCCGGGTAGTATAATCACCGAGTGTGTTCGTCAGCGAGTTCGGCTCGATCAGAAAAGTCATTCCTTTTCTCTCTGCTATTCCTGCTGACACCAGGCGACTGAGCGCCAGAGCAATGGATTCTCTCGTCGCGCCAACCATCTCGCACAACAAACGATGATGGTTGTTCTCGAGTTTGAGCCGCCCATCGGGCGCCGTAAACGTTCGATCTGAGCTTAGATGCGACAGCGTTGACATGAGTCGCTGATCCACATTGAGCGCCGCCAGCTCATGGAGTTTCTCTAGCAGGAAGGCGCGTTCCGACATGATCTGCGACAACAGCGGAATGGTTTGGGCTGGACGCTCTCTCACAAACGCGCGGAATTGTTGACCGCTGAGGAACATCGTTCTCGTTTCTTCTGCGGCGCTGGCGTCGGTGACGTATTGCGCGTTCGCCGACAGCCCTTCGCTGCCAAAGGTCTGTCCCGCAGTTGCAATCACCGGAACAAATCCGCGTCCGACTTTGATCTTGTTGCGCAGAACGATGTGTCCATCGAGCACGATGAATACCCCGTCCGCTGCTGCGCCACGCTGATATATCTGGAATCCGGCAGGCCAGGCTGCCTTGGCACCGTAGTCGGCAATCGCCGCTATTTCTTCGAGAGAGAGACGCGCGCGTCGCACGCCCTGCCCGTTCACTTTCATTCCACACACCGTCCGTTCTCGTCGAACATCGTCATCGCAATGTCCGTTCCGAAATCCGGTGTGTGTTCGCTAGTTACATTCGCCGCAGAATTTCCGTCGATGACTGCAACGCACGCGTAGCTGCGTCAAATCTCGCAGCGAGATCGGCGATCTCGCGCGCAACTATTTTCTGGTCGCCGAGACGAATCGCTTCTCCGATCGAAGGGAAAACCATCGTTGCGTAGCCATTGTTCTCGTCGGACGCGTAGATCAGGTTCCTGAACCACGGCCGCGTCGCGAGACCTGCTGATCGTGTAAGCTGGCGTTCAGTTTCGAGGAGAGCGGCGTTCGCTTGCTTCAGCTGAACGGTAGATGGATGAGCCGCCAGCGCGCGATCTCTCGCCTCGTTGAACGCGACGGCTGTCGCCTGCATGCGTCCGATGGCATGCGTCAGAGAATCCACGGACACCGTCCAGTGTTTTTCCGCAATCGCTTGCCCCGCCTGTGTGGCAAAACGCTGCATCGTGCGCGTGAATTCGACGTAGTCGTATGGCAGAATGTCTGCATTGGCCAGTCGCAGTAGCATTGCCGCTCCGATCTTCGCGGCAGTCGCGTGATACTCGAATCCAGGGTCACCGAACTTCGACATCCAGTGATAAGAGTCGTACGCGGAGTGATAAATCCCCTGCGGTCCTCCGAATCCCCAGTCTGCGATCGGAATCCCGAGATGATTGTAGAAGCCGGCGAAATCGGATCCGCCTCCGGGATCTCCCATCTGCGGCTCGAGAGAATCGGCCGCGAGATTTGCGCGCTTCCGCCATACGTCGTACACGCTCCCCTGTTTACTCGGATCGGGAACTCGCTTGGCTACGTCACGCAGCAGCCCGCGCAACGATGGCGACCCACCGGCGCTGAAATTCGGGCCTTGCGCAATGTCGTCCTGATTCAGGTAGGCAACGGCGTGTGAGCGGAGTCGTAGCGAGTCGTCTTCCACGAACTCCGTCGACCCCAGCAGCCCCCACTCTTCCGCATCCCAGGTCGCGAAGATGATAGTGCGCCTCGGACGGATGCCCGCCTTCATCTGATCCGCAATCGCGTGCGCGGCTCCAAGGACACTCACCGTACCACTCACATTGTCCGCGGCTCCCGGACCCCACGCATCGCGATGCCCGCCAATCATTACGATCTCATCGGGAAAGTCAGCGCCACGCACGACGCCGAAGGTATCCCAGATTTCCTTGTAAGGATTGGTGTTTGCGTCGGTGGTCACCGCGATTCGCACGCGCACCGGCCCGGGCCCGACGTGATAGCGAAATGGCAATCCTCCCTGCCAGGGCTGCGGAATCGAGTTGCCGGCGAGTCCGCGCAACAGCTCGGCGGCGTTGCCGTATGAGATTGGCAGCACTGGAATGCGCGGCACTTCCATTTGTGAGAGCGGAATTCTGCGGGCGTTCGCCGTGCTTGCGTAGCCAGGTGTGCTGGGATCACCGTTCGGGTTCATCACGCTGCCGCGCTGAATCCCGTTCGATGGACGCATTGGGCCCGACGGATAAACATCTCCGCGCGTGTACCCATCGTCGGCAGGATCACTGTAGATGATCAAGCCCACAGCACCGTGCTTTTCTGCTTCACGTGCCTTGATCCCGCGATAGGAACGGCCATAGCGAGCTACGGCGATCTTGCCCTTGACCGAAACTCCCATTGAATCGAGCTGCGCGTAGTCCTCGATCAGCCCATAATTCACGTACACCACCTCGCCGCTCACGTCGCCCGCAGCACCGTAACCGTTGAACGCCATCACCTGAAGAAACTCGGTGGAGGTCGTGTCTTCCGCGATTGGACCTTCACTCAGCTTGAGCTCGATCGGATCCGGTGACACTCGCCAAACGTGCGTGCTGACTGGATGAGGCATCCACACCCTGTATGAGCGAACTTCAGTTTCGAGGCCCCACGATTTCATCTGGGCGATTACGTAATCGCGGGTCCGCGCCTGCGCCGGCGTCCCTGCCATGTGCGGTCGCTGGGAGAGAAATCGGGAGTGCTCCGCTGCCGCCTGTGGGCTTGGTCTGCTTATGACATCCGTCTCTGCGCTGCGCTCCTTCGCTGACGCGTCTGTCGTATAGCCCTGCAGAGTTTGCGCGCGCACCGGTAGCGCGAACAGCATCGCCAAGCCTATCAAGTGTCCTTTCATTGTCTTTGTCGTTCCTCGGATTGATTCGGCCGTGGGATGTATTTATTCGTCAAGCTGCTCGAGCGCCGCAGTGATCGCCTTTCGTAAGCGCGCCTCGCTGCCCTCACCGGAAGGAATGCTCGCTGCAAGCGAGTTGAACTTGGCGAGCATCTCCGCCTCCACGAACTTCTCCGAATCGCGAACGCCGAGACTCTCGAGCGATCGTATCGCCAGCAATCGAAGGAGTTTTAAGGTAGCGCTATCGAGAGCATTGAGTGTCTGCGGATCAATCGCTGTCTGCTGCGCGCTGTCGCGATCGCGCTTGCGTCGTGGCGCGTTCAGCAATGCGGAGATTGGCTCGAGCGTGACCACGAGTGAGCCAGGTGAATGCTCACGCCAATCAGTGACTACGCCGCGGCGTCGCAGCCCCGGTAACATCTTCAGTATCGCAGCGCGCACTACCGACACACCACCCGGACTTTGATTGCCGCGGCCGGTGATAATCAGCACTTCCTTCGCGCCGCTTACCTGGCGCTCCCGCAACCACGCTTCTGTTCTGTACGAGGCGTCCGCGGCGCTCGGCAGCGAGTCACGCAAGTTCAGACTGTTCTTGCCGCCAAACTGCGCTTCGTCAAACGCTTTCCAGACAGGTGCGAGCGGCGCTTTACCTGATCGCATTCTGAAGCACGTGTCCGTCGAGCTTCTCCAGTGGAGTGGCGCGAGCAACCGCGGCAAGAGTAGGCGCCATGTCCGCTACCGTCGCAAACTCTGGATAGCGTCCCGGCTTGAACCAGGTTCCGTAAAAGAGAATCGGCACGTGGGCATCGGTGTCGTTCGGACTGCCGTGCTCCGCCAGATAGGTTGAAAGCCAGTAATTGTAAGGAGCGAGGCTCACGACCATTGCCGCCGTACTCTCATCGCTGAACATGTGCAGCCAACGTCGCGCGATCCTGTCATTGACCGTGTCTGCCGTTGCCAACGCCGAGATTCGATCAGCTCGCGCCACTCCGGGAACCTTGAGAAAGTTCGCGCGCAGCGTTGCGAGCAGAGTATCTACGTTGACATTCGCTCGTTGCAACGCAGTGCGATCGAGCTGAAGCACTCCGCTATCGAAGAAAAATCCGTTGCCTGCGTAAACGCCGGATATTACTTCCAGTCCGTTCCCCGGCACGCCACGAGCCGCGAGAGTATTGCTCAATCGCTGCAGCACGGGTCGCACGTTGATCCGAGCGGCTCCCGCATTCGTATCGTGCGTGGTGTGAACTTCTGGAAAAGGCGTCAAACCATGATCGGCGGTCAGTGCGATGACGACGTCTTTCTCGTTTCTGACCTTATACAGTGAATCGAGAAAGGCGCCGAGCGCGCGATCAAGTCGCAGCATCTGATCGTGGATCTCGCGAGAATCGGGTCCGTACTTGTGACCGATTGCATCTGTCGTCGAAAGCGAGATCGCGAGCACGTCGGTCTGTGGGCCGGCACCGAGATTGAGTGCTTTCACACCTGAGAGCGCGAAGTCGAGAGTGACTTCATCCATCCACGGGAACTCCGTGATGAATGCTACCGCCGAATCAGGAGCCGTCGGCTGAACGTGCGGGAACATGAACCCGACTGCACCGGCTTCGTACGGCACGCTGTCTGGCTCCGGATAAGCACTGTCCACCAGCATCGGCCGCCACACTCGCCCCGCGTAGCTGAGCGGAACCTTCCGCGCGTTGTAGGCTTTCACCCAGTCAGGAAGTGCCGGTCCATAGTAGGTGCTGGTTGTGAAGTTTCCGTTGACTGGGTCATACCAGAATACCGGTTGCTTCGACTTTCCAATCGGCAGAATTGCAGCGCGATCCTTTCGCGAAACAGAGAGCACTTTCGTGCGCGGATCCTTGGCAATCAGCCAGTCCGTTAGCGTTGTTCCACGAAAGCGGAACGGAGAGGCGCCCATGCCAGGGGCGTCGATGAGTTTGACCGTCGAGTCATTCACGCCGGCGATGTTCATCACGATCCCCGTATGCACGGGGAAACGACCCGACATTGTCACAGAGTGACCCGGTGCGGTTTCAGTGATCGCGTGATCCTGAAAGCCGTTGGTAAAGAAAGCCCCGCCCCGATACAGTTTACCAAGTCCGCCAATGAGCTGTCCCTCGAAGCGCGCGAGATAATCGGAGCGCATAGCGTCGATAGTGATGAACAGCACCAGTTTTGGCGTAGTGGTGTCGGTGACGTGAGGCACTGCCGCCGGCTGCTGTTGCGTGGGCGGCTGCGTTGGTTGTTGCGTATGTGTCGCGGCGGGAACAGCGAGCAGCATCACGCTCAACGCTGGCCAAAACGAACGCAGAGCGGGGATCCTTGTCGTTTTCATTTGCATTGTGGTGGCCGTCCAACCGGCAGGCCGAACGCGGTCGTCACCGCGATGCGCCATCCTTCCGGAGTCTTTACGAAAAGTCGTTCTGATACTCCGCTTGTCGTCGTATCGTGTTGCGTGACGGTATAACAGTATGTGCCGTAGACGATGCCAGGCGCGATTGGAAGTACCCGGAGGTTTGTCGCGATCAGCGTATCCGGCCAGGTCGAATCTCTTCGCGCGCTCCAGTTCTCGTAGCCGAGCTCGAGTCCACCAGGGCCGTTCCTCGCCAGGGACGGGCTGTGAAGGTAGGTGGCCAGATATCGTGCGCGATCACGCTTATGTATCGCGTCGATGTTTTCTTCGAAAAGCCGACGTGCCTCGATCGTGTCGGTCGGTGCGGTTGCGGAGCGCGTTTGGCCTGTAGTGGAGGTCAGACCCGCGCACGCAGCCGCTCCGCTCATGGCGAGGAGATAAACGATGCGGCCAGTTGGGACGGTGTGAGTGGAGCGGCGTGACATGCTCCGAAATTCTAACCGCCGCTCCCTCTCTTCGCGACTCGTCGATTACCCGATGATGCTCTCTATGATCGAGACACCGCGCTGAAGTTCGGCGCGATCCATGATCAACGGCGGAAGAAGCCGCAGGGTATGTTCGCCGGCAGTAAGCGTCAGCAAGCCTTCTTCCCATCCTCTCTTCACGATGTCGCCTGCCGGCTCGACGACGTCAATTCCCCACATGTAGCCCATACCGCGTACCGCGCGAATTCTTCCGGAGCGCGCGGCGATTGCGGTGAGCTGCTCTCCGAGCCATGCGCCGTTGCTCTTGACCGAGTCCAGTAGTGACTTATCCGTCAATCGATCGAAAACGTAGCTGGCAACCGATGCGACTAAAGGCCCACCTCCGAAGGTTGTGCCGTGCTCTCCGGGTTGCATCGCCGCACCAATGTCCTCGTTGACGAGTACTGCACCCATCGGCAGCCCCCCGGCGAGTGGTTTTGCCAGCGTCAGAATATCAGGAACGACACCCAGCGATTCGTAAGCGAACAGATGGCCGGTGCGACCGAGGCCGCACTGAATCTCATCGAAGATC
>Ga0075433_10004569_pt1 | contig 10797 bp, 8 predicted proteins | sample RhiMethybrSRZTD2_FD_75299 | JGI IMG/M metagenome (GOLD analysis project Ga0075433, IMG submission 75299) | Populus rhizosphere microbial communities from Tennessee, USA - Rhizosphere MetaG P. TD hybrid SRZTD2 | ecosystem: Host-associated > Plants > Roots > Rhizosphere > Soil | place: USA... | reverse complement strand
TCGAGCGCCCCCTGCGCGAGTCCGCGATCCTCCGCGGCGAGGCCGGGATCGTCGGCCCGCGTGACCGCCGCGGCTGCGACCCGCTCGTCCACCGGGGCCACGAACGTCCGCTCTCTTCTACGGATGGACCGGAGCTTGTCGATTGCTCGCGTCTTCGCCCGCATCACGAGCCAGGCCTCGGGGCTGCCGCGGGAGGGGTCGTAGCTGGGCGCGTCCTGCCACACCTGCCAGAACACCTCCTGCAGCACCTCCTTCGCCGCCTCGGGGTCCCGGAGAATGCGGCGGATCAAGCCGAACGCCAACGCCGCGTGCGCGTCGTAGAAGCGCTCGAAGGCACCGCGATCGCCGCGGGCGATGGCCGCGATGAGGTCCGCGGCGGCGGAAGCCCGATTGCCCTCGCGCATCCTGGCGTCCATGAGTAGCAGAGGCGCCGGCCGCTGACAACTTCGCGGCGCAAGATCCGCCGGGCGGGCGCCGCGCGTAGGAAGGCTGAGAGGGCGTGGTGCCCGCTACTGCCGGAGCTTGAACCGCTGGATCTTCCCGGTAGCGGTCTTGGGCAGCTCGCTCACGAACTCGATCCAGCGCGGATACTTGTACGGCGCGATCTTGTCCTTCACGAACTGCTTGATCTCGGCATCGAGGTCGGCGCCGGCCGCATGCCCGTCCTTGAGCACGACGTAGGCCTTGGGCTTCACGAGGCGCTCGTCGTCCTCCTGCCCCACCACCGCCACCTCGAGCACGGCGGGATGGCTGATCAGGGTGTTCTCGACCTCGACGGGCGAGACCCAGATGCCCCCGACCTTCAGCATGTCGTCGCCACGGCCGCAGTACCAGAAGAACCCGTCCTCGTCCTCGTAGTACTTGTCGCCGGTGTTGATCCAGTGGCCGTGCAGCGTGTTCTTGGTCTTCTCGTGCTGATTCCAGTAGTACGCCATCGTCGAGTCGCCCTTGACGCGCAGGTTGCCGATCTCCCCGCGCGGCACCGGCTGTCCCTCGTCGTCCACGATGCGCGCCTCGTAGCCCGGCACCGGGAGCCCGGTCGACCCCGGCCTCGTCCGTCCCGGCCGGTTCGAGAGAAAGATGTGGAGGATCTCAGTGGTCCCGATCCCGTCCAGGATCTCGACGCCGAATCGCTCGCCCCAGCGCTTGAAGAGCTCCTCGGGCAGCGCCTCGCCCGCCGACACGCAGAGGCGCAGCGACGAAAGATCGTACTTGGCGTCGGCGTCCTTGACCTGCAGCATCGCCGCGTACAGGGTGGGAACCCCGAAGAAGAGGGTCGGCCGCGTCTTGGTGATCAGCTCGAACATCGCCTCGGGCAGCGGCCGGCCGGGGTAGAGCACTCCCCGCCCGCCCACGCCCATCGGGAAATACATGTTGTTGCCCATCCCGTAGGCGAAGAAGAGCTTGGCCGCCGACACCGTACGATCGGCCTCGGTCATGCGGAGGACCTGCCGCGCGTAGGTGTCCAGGCAGACCACCATGTCGTGCTGGAGATGCACCGCGCCCTTCGGGAATCCGGTGGAGCCCGAGGAGTAGAGCCAGAACGCGGCGTCGTCCCGCGAGGTGTCCACGGCATCCAGGCGCGCACTCGCCTTCTCCAGCAGGGCGTCGAAGCCCAGCGCCCGCCCCTTGGCGGCGCCGGTGACGATCACTTGGCGGAGGAAGCGCGCCTCCCCGAGCACGGGCTCCACCACTGCGTAGAGCGGCTCCGAGACCACGAGCACGGTAGCCCGGCTGTCGTTGAGGAAGTAGAGATAGTCGGGCGCGCGCAGCATCGTGTTGAGCGGCACCGGGATCGCCCCGATCTTGATGGCGCCCCAGAAGGCGGCGAGAAAGTCCGGCGTGTCGAGCAGGAGGCAGAGCACACGCTGCTCACGCTCCACCCCGAGCGCCTGAAGCGCGTGGCCCGCGCGATTCACCCGCTCCTGGAGCTCCGCGTAGGTCAGGGTGCCCCCCTCGTGGTGGAAGGCCACGCGCGCGCCGCGCCCTTCCGCGACGTGCCGATCCACGAAGAAGGACACGGCGTTGAACCGCTCGGGAATAGGCGTCGACGTCCCGTCCACCGGGGCGCTCACCTGCGCCGCCGCGCCGGGCGCCGCCCGGCGGGCTTGGCCTTCCGCGACGCCGCGCGGGCCGGCGCGGTCGCGCGCGCCGCCGGCGCCGCGGCGGCCGGCTTCACCGCCATCGCCTCGATCTCGACGAGAAGCTCCGGATGCACGAGGCGCGAGACCACCAGCAGGGTGTTCGGGGGGAACACGCCGTCCGGGAAGTAGGCAGGGAATGCGGCGCGGCGGGCGCTCATGAAGCCCTCGATGTCGGCGGCGCTGGTGAGGAAGGTCTGAAAGCGCACCACGTCTCGCATGGACGTACCCGCCGCCTTCAGCACCGCCTCCACGTTGGCGAGCGCCTGACGCGTCTGCGCGCCCACGTCGCCCGCCCCCACCACCTGCCCCTCCCGCATGCCCACCTGCCCCGCGACCACGACGATCTCGCCGGGCCCCGCGATCATGCCGTGCGAGTACATGCCCAGCGGCGAACCCAGCGTCTTTCCGGTGACGGCGCGCGGCGCCATGGCGACCTCCTCAGGCGAGCCGGACGTACTCGAACTCGATGGGCTTGCTGTTGATCCCGCGCGGGGGCGGCGCGATCCAGCTGGCGAACTTGCCCGGCTCTGTCACGCCCTGCATGAGACTCCCCACGAAGGCCTGGTCCTCGGCGGTTGGTAGCCACGCACGGTGCTTCGCGTCCCACTCCGCCTGGCTGAGCACCCGGCCGTCCGGAGACACCTTCACGTCGGCGAAGGCGCCGATGGCGCGGTGGAAGGCGCGATGGGGCAGCTTGAGCTCCGCGGCGATGCCGTGCTGCTTGATCACCTGGTTCCAGCGCGCGACCCCGCGGGCGCAGTCGGCCACGTAGTCGTCGCGCAGGCGCTCGTTGAGGGAGACGAGCGCGCCCTCCGGGCGGGTGACGAGGCGGTCGCCCTGCACGTCGGCGATCGTGTAGGTCGCGTCCTTCAGGCGGTGATCGTCCTCCTTCTTGGTCTCCTCGAAGCGCCCCTTGAGCCCCATCGTGTAGAAGTTGGCGGCGTTGGTGGAGACCTCGGAGCCGAACAGGTCTAGGGACACCGAGCAGTGAAAGTTGATGTACTTCTGGATCGTCGCGAGGTCGATGCCTCCGTGCTTCCGCACGTCGTCCGTCCGGTGCTCGCGCATGAGCTCGCACGTCCGCTGGACGACCCGCTGCACACCCGACTCGCCCACGAACATGTGATGAGCTTCCTCGGTGAGCATAAAGCGGCAGGTGCGCGACAGCGGGTCGAAGCCGCTCTCGGCGAGGCTCGCGAGCTGATACTTGCCGTCGCGATCGGTGAAGAAGCAGAACATGAGGTACGAGAGCCAGTCCGGCGTGCGCTCGTTGAACGCGCCGAGGATCCGCGGCTTGTCGGCATCGCCCGAGCGTCGCTGGAGCAGCGCCTCGGACTCCTCCCGGCCGTCACGCCCGAAGTGGGCATCGAGAAGGTACACCATGGCCCAGAGGTGCCGCCCCTCCTCCACGTTGACCTGGAAGAGATTGCGCAGGTCGTAGAGCGACGGGCACGTCTTGCCCAGGTGGCGCTGCTGCTCGACCGACGCCGGCTCGGTGTCGCCCTGGGTGACGATGAGGCGGCGCAGGACTCCGCGGTACTCACCGGGCACCTCCTGCCAGGCCGGCGAGCCCTTGTGATCGCCGAAGTTGATGAGCCGGCTCGGCTCGGGCTCGGCGAGGAAGATGCCCCACCGGTACTCGGGCATGCGCATCCAGTCGAAGTGGGCCCATCCCTGCGCGTCCACGCTCACCGCGGTACGGAGGTAGACCTCGTTGCCCTGGAAGCCCGTCGGCCCCATGTCGTGCCACCACTCGAGGAATTTCGGCTGCCATTCCTCGAGCGCGCGCTGGAGCCGGCGGTTCTCGGTGAGGTTGACGTTGTTCGGGATCCGCTCGGAGTAATCGATGCCCGGCATCACACTCTCCTTCGGTCGAAATCGGCGCGCTCGCCCGTGCCGTACACCTTGAGCGCACCCTTGGGCCCGACCGCATTGGGTCGCTGGAAGATCCAGTTCTGCCACGCGGTGAGCCGGGCGAAGATCTTGCTCTCGAGCGTCTCGGGACCGCCGAAGCGGAGCGACGCCTCCATGCCCGTGAGGGCGTCGGGTGAGAAGGCCGCGCGCTCTTCCAGCGCGATGCGGACCTCGTCCTCCCAGTCGATGTCGTCGGGCGCGAACGTGACGAGCCCGGCGTCGAGGGCGGCCGCCGCCTCCAGGTCCTGACCGATGCGGCCCTTGAGGTCGTCGGCCCGGGCCGGCTCGTCGAGGAAGCGGCTGGCCAGGCGCGAGAGCCCGTTGACCATGGGATAGGACCCGAAGTTCGCGCCGGTGAGGCGCACCGTCGGCGCCGTCCGGTCGTCGCCCTCGCGCGGCCCGTCGAGCATGTAGGCGCGGTCGGCGGCGAGAGCCAGCTCGAGAAGCGTGCCGGCGGAGCACGACCCGGGCTCGATCAGGGCGAAGATGGACCGCGACGTCACGTCGAGGCGCTTGAAGACGCGCTTCAGGAAGAGCCGCACCTCGCGGACCAGCCAGTCGCTCTGATGATCGAGGAGCAGCCGGTCATGCGTCTCGACGCCGTCCGCGCTTCCTTCGGTGCGGAGCACCCAGACGCCGATCTCCTCCTCGTTACAACGAAGGTGCAGGATCAGATCGTCCAGCTCACGCGCCAGGGCAAGCGGCCAGAAGTCGGCGCCGGCGGCGTGGATGGCGGCGAGGCCGGTGGGGACGGTCCCGGTGGGCGCCGAGACCGTGATCTCGGCGATGCCGCGCTCCCGATCGAGGTCGCAGCGCACGTGGCGGTAGGCGATCCGGTCGCCCTCGATGGTCCGGGCGAGCGGAGTGAGCGCGATCCCGCGGGCGTCCGCCGGCCGATCGGTCCGGGCCGCCAGGGCGGCGGCGCGGGCCTTCACGGTCTCGTCCAGGCGCGAGCGCGGCACCACCTCGTCCACCAGCCGCCACTCCACCGCCCGCTGGCCCTTGATGCCCTCCTCCAGCGTGCAGAAGAAGTCGGCGCGATCGCGCCGCACGCGGCGCTTGTCGACGAGCCGGGTGAGCCCGCCGGTGCCGGGCAGGACCGCGAGCAGCGGCACTTCGGGCAGCGCCACGGTCGTGGAGGCGTCATCGGCCATGACGATGTGGTCGCAAGCCAGCGCCAGCTCGTAGCCGCCCCCCGCGCAGGGCCCGTTCACCGCGCAGATCCACGCCTGCTTCGACTCGGCGGTGGCTTCCTCGATCCCGTTGCGCGTCTCGTTGGTGAACTTGCAGAAGTTCACCTTCCAGCCGTGCGACGACTGGTTGAGCATGCGGATGTTCGCGCCCGCGCAGAAGATCCGCTCCTTGCCGGACGTCAGGATGACCGCGCCGACCTCGGGATGCTCGAAGCGCAGGCGCTGGATGGCGTCGTGGAGCTCGATGTCCACGCCGAGGTCGTACGAGTTGAGCTTGAGCTCGTAGCCGGGCACCAGCCCGCCCGCCTCGTCGACGTCCATCCGGAGCGTCGCGACCCGGCCGTCGATCGAGAGCTTCCAGTGCCGGTACCGGGACGGCTCGGTCCGGAAGTCCACGATCGTCCGCGTCGGCTCCTTCATCGGTTCCTCTCCCATCAGCCCAGAATGACCCAGAGCACCTTGGCCGTCCGGGGCCCGAGGTTCTCCCACCCGTGGGGGCTGCCGCCGTCCAGATAGGCGCTGTCGCCCACCTCGAGCGGGTGGGTGCCGCCATTGTAGTGCAAGGCGACCTTCCCTTCGAGGACGTAGAGGAGCTTCATCTGGCCCGGATCGAGGATGACCTTCTCGGTCTTCACGCCCTTCGCGCGAGGGCCGAGGGTGCTCACCACTGCGCGGATCTTGCCCTGGAAGAGGCCGGCGCCGAGCACGTGCCACTTCTCGGAGCTGCCGTCGAACGAGACCACCGGGTAGTCACTCTTCCGCGTCACGTGTAGCCGCCCCTGCGGGCCCTGCTCGAAGAGCGACGCGATGGGAATACCGAGCGCGCCGGCGAGGCGCCCGAGGGTGTGGAGCGAGGGTGTGAGGCGGCCCGACTCGATCTGCGACAGCATGCTCGGCGTGAGGCCCGCCTTCTCGGCGAGCTGACGCTGCTGCAGCACGCGCTCCGCGCGAAGGGCCTTGATCCGCTCGCCCAGTGAGGTCACGGTCTCGCCTCCTCGATGAATGGATCGGGACGGCCGCCGTCCGCCAGCCCGGCCAGCCGTCGCAGGGCCCGCTCCACGTAGACGCGGCTCATCTTCTTCCGGTAGGGATGCGTGAGGTCGGTGTTGTCCAGGGGCTTGGACGGCCGCGCCGCGCGCTCCGCCACCGCGGCGATCAGGTCGGGCTCGAGCCGCTGCCCGGCGAGCATCCCGGCCGCCTCCGCGGCCTCGCGCGGGAGCGAGGCCACCGCGCCGAGCACGATGCGCGCGGATGCGATGCGGTCACCGTCCATCTGCAGGGCCGCCGCGACACCCAGGACCGGGAAATCGAACGCGCCGCGGCGGCGAAGCTTCAGATACACGCTGCGGATGCCGTCGGCGGGCGGCAGGTGGATATCAACGAGCACCTCGTCAGGCCGCTTGGCGAGATACTCGATGCCATCGTCGCGATAGAGCGCGGCGATGGGAATCGTGCGCTCGCCGGTCGGCCCGACCAGCCGGACCGTCGCGCCCAGGCTCCAGAGCACGGGGGCGGTGTCCGAGGAGGAGACGGCCCAGCAGCGCGGGCTGCCGGGTGCGACCAGACAAATCTCGCCGTCCTTCTTCATGCAGAAGTTGACGGCTTTGCGCCACTGGTAGGACTGGTTGTAGTAGTTGCAGCGCGTGTCGACACAGACATTGCCCCCGAGCGTGCCCATGGCGCGGAGCTGCGGCGTCGAAACGACGCCTGCCGCGGTGGCGAGCGCCGAATAGGCGGTCGCAAGATCGGGGTGCCGGGCGACCGCGGTCAGGGTGGTGCCGGCGCCGATGCGAAGCCCGCCGGCCGGCTCCCGCCTCACCCCGGAGAGATCGCGGATCCCGCGAAGCCCCACCAGCACCGAGGGCTCGAACTGGCGCCGCTTCATGTTGGGGAAGAGGTCGGTGCCGCCCGCCACCAGCATGGCGGCGGGCCCGTGGTCGGCCATGAGCTTCGCTGCGTCGGCCACGGAGACCGGGGCGAGATAGCGAAACGGCGGCAGCCGCATCATGACGAGAAGGGCCTCACCGCAATATCGTCGGCCGGCTGGCCGAACGCGGACTCGACGGCGCGCGGCGCGGGAAAGGTAAAGAGCGGCAGCCGCGCGGGTCCCACCCGCGGCGTCTTGCCTTGACGCCGGAGCTCGAGCCCCTTGAGCACCTTGTCGGGCGTGATCGGGATCTCGTCCACGCGGACGCCCACCGCGTTCCACACCGCGTTCGCCACCGCGGGAATCACCGGGAGGAGCGGGCCCTGCCCCGCCTCCTTGGCGCCGAATGGCCCGTCGGGGTCGTCGGTCTCCACCAGGATGGTGTGGATCTCCGGCGTCTCAAGCGTGGTCGGGCTCTTGTACTCGAGCATCGACGGGATCTTGTGCACGCCCTTGCGGAAGACTTGCTCCTCCATCAGCACCTCGCCGAGCCCCATGTAGACGGAGCCCTCGACCTGGCCTTCCGCGAGCAGGGGATTCAGGGCGCGGCCGATGTCGTGGGCGATCCACACTTCAGTGGGCTTGACGTCCCCGGTCTCCTCGTCGACATCCACCTCGACCACGCAGGCCGAGTAGGAGTAGCACGGCGAGGGCCCGACACCACCGCCCTTGTACTTCCCCGCCCGCTTGGGCGGCGCGTACGAGCCGGGGAACGCGAGCACACCGTGCCGGCTCTCTCCCAGCACGACCGCGTCCTGGAACGACACGCCCCGCTCCTCGTCGTCGGCGACGAACACGCGCCGGTCGCGGGCGACCAACCGGCTCGCGTCCACCTCGAGCTTGCCCGCGACCGCCTCGAAGATCTTCGCGCGCAGCCGCTCGGCCGCTTGGATGGCGGCGTTGCCGGCCATGAGCGTCACGCGCGAGGAGTACGACCCGAGGTCCACGGGGGTGAGGTCCGTGTCCGCCACGTGCACGCGGATGTCCTTGGGCTCGATCCCGAGCACCTCCGCCACGAGGTAGGCCAGCACCGAGTCCGAGCCCTGCCCGATGTCCGTCGCCCCGCAGAGAATCGACACTCCGCCGCTCCGGTCGGCCCGCACGACCACGCCCGAGTGCGGCATGTCGTTCCAGTAGATGGCGGTGCCCGCGCCGGTGAGATAGGACGAGCACGCGATGCCGATCCCCTTCCCGCGCGGGAGGCCGTTCCACTTCTGCCGCCAGCCCGACGCCTCGACGACGCGGTCGATGCACTCCCCCAGTCCGATCGTCGTGACGGTCAGGTGATTCGCGGTCTTGGTGAACGGCTCGGCGAGGTTCCGTCGCCGCATGTCGGCGGGATCGAGACCGAGCTGCTCCGCCGCCTTGTCGAGCTGGCACTCGAGCGCGAAGCGCGGCTGGGGCGTGCCGTGGCCACGCTTGGGGCCGCACGGGGGCTTGTTGGTGAAGATCCGCGCGCCCTCGAACTTGTACACCGGCACCTTGTACGTGACGGTCTGCAATGCGCCCGTGTAGAAGGTCGACGCCACGCCGTAGGAGCCGTAGGCGCCCCCGTCAAGCCAGGTGCGGAAGTGCATCCCAGTGATGGCGCCGTCCTTCCGGAACCCCGTCTTCACCCACATGAGCACCGGGTGCCGGCCCCGGTGCACGTAGAAGACCTCTTCGCGGGTGAGCGCGATCTTCACCGGCCGCCCGGTCAGCTGCGAGAGCTTGCACGCCGCGATCTCGTGCGCGAAGGGGTCGAGCTTGCCGCCGAAGCCGCCGCCGACGGGCGCCGCGATCACCCGGATGTGCGCCTGTGGCACGTCGAGGATCTTCCCGAGCAGGCGATGCACGTAGTGCGGCGTCTGGGTGGACGACCAGAGGGTCAGCTTGCCGTCCGGCCCCCAGTGCGCCACTGCGGCGTGCTGCTCCAGCGGCAGATGCGTGTTGCCCTCGAAGAAGAAGACGTCCTCGCGGACGAGATCCGACGCCGCGAACGCGGCGTCCACGTCGCCGAACTGGAGGGCCACCGCCTTGTGGACGTTCGGGCCGTCCCCGTACTCGTGGATGCGCACGTCCGGGTGCTTGAGGGCATCCTCGATCGACATCAGCGCGGGCAGGGGCGCGTACTCGACCTCGATCAGCTCGGTCGCCCGCTCCGCCGTCTCCTCGTCCACCGCGGCGACCGCCGCCACCGGATCCCCGACCATGCGGACCTTGTCCGTGCAGAGCGCCTCCTCGTCCTGCGACACGGGCAAGATGCCGAACTTCACCCGGGGGAGATCGTGGCCAGTGATGACCGCATACACGCCCGGCAGGGCCGCCGCGCGAGTGGTGTCGATGCGCACGATGCGCGCATGTGGATGCGGACTGCGCAGGAGCTTGCCGTAGGCCATGCGAGGCAGCACGAGGTCGTCCGCGTACTTGGTCTCGCCGGTGACCTTGGCCCAGGCGTCGATCTTGGGCCGCGACTGGCCGATGACGGAGAAGCGCTTGCTCATGAGCGGGTCCCTCCCCGCATCCGGAGCGCGGCCAGCTCGACCGCGTCCAGGATCTTCGTGTAGCCGGTGCAGCGGCAGAGATTGCCGGCGAGGGCGTGGCGGATCTCGTCGCGAGTCGGCACGGGCGTCTCGGCCAGGAGCGCCTTCGCGGTCACGAGGATGCCGGGCGTGCAGTAGCCGCACTGGGCCGCGCCGAGCTCCGCGAAGGCCTGCTGGAGCGGGTGAAGGCGCCCGTGCTCCGCCATCCCCTCCACCGTCTCGATCCGGCGGCCCTGGCACTCCACCGGCAAGGCCAGGCAGGAGAGCACCGGCTCGCCGTCCACGAGCACCGTGCAGGTGCCGCACTCGCCGAGCTCGCAGCCGTGCTTGGTCCCGGTGAGATCGAGGTCCTCCCGGAGCACCTCGAGGAGGGTCTTGTGGGCCGGCGCGATCAGCTCGCGCGCCTCGCCGTTGACGGTCAGCGCCAGGCGCAACCGGGGGGCCTCCGCTGGTGACTTACCGGATGGCGAAAGCACGATTAAGTATAGCTGAACTCTTCGCCCGGGTGTCAAGTGCCACGGGGGAGCCAGCGCCCTCCTCCGTCCCCTTGCCCCAAGGTCGTACTTGCTGGACCCGACGCGGTGGACCTAGACTCGGGTCGCTCGAGCCGACCTCTCGCCAAAGGAGCGTGCCGATATGCGAAGCGTGGTGCTCGTCGTCGTGACCCTCGCGACGGCTCTGACCTGTTCGACCGCGGGGGTGGCGGCGGCGCAGACCCGCCCCACCGACGACATGGAGATCCTTCGCGAGAAGCTGCGCGCGGACAAGAAGCTGGTCCTCGCCTCGGCGCTCCAGCTGACCGACGCCGAGGGCACGGCGTTTTGGCCGGTCTACAACGCCTATCAGAGCGACATGGTCCAGCACTACGACCGGGTGCTCCAGCTCATCGACATCTACTCGCAGAATTACCAGAACCTCAGCGACGAGGCCGCCCGCAAGCTGATCTCGGACTTCCTGGCGCTTCAGACGAACCACCCCGCCCTGCTCAAGAAGTATGCCCCCCAGTTCCTGCAGGTGCTGCCGGCCAAGAAGGTCGCGCAGCTCTACCAGATCGAGAACAAGCTCCGCGCCGTGGTCGACTACGACCTCGCGCAGTC
>Ga0075433_10004567_pt1 | contig 10799 bp, 10 predicted proteins | sample RhiMethybrSRZTD2_FD_75299 | JGI IMG/M metagenome (GOLD analysis project Ga0075433, IMG submission 75299) | Populus rhizosphere microbial communities from Tennessee, USA - Rhizosphere MetaG P. TD hybrid SRZTD2 | ecosystem: Host-associated > Plants > Roots > Rhizosphere > Soil | place: USA... | reverse complement strand
ATCCACTGGCCTAGCCGGATGGACTGCTTCGTGATCGCGTCGGCGGAGCGATCGACGCGCGCCCGACACGCGCGCGAGAAGCGATCGATGCCGTACTTCTCGATGTCGCGCTTGTCGTTGAGGTTCAGCTCGCGCTCGACCTGCACCTCGACCCAGAGGCCCTGGCAGTCGAACCCGTTCTGCCAGCGCTGGTCGAATCCCTGCATCGCCTTGTAGCGCTGGTAGAGATCCTTGTAGGTGCGGCCCCAGGCGTGGTGGACGCCCATCGCCTCGATGTTCGCCGTGATCGGGCCGTCGATGAACGAGTACCGCGGCCCGCCGGCGTTCTTCTTGCGCAGCGCTTCGAAGCTCTGCTCGCGCTCCCACAGCTCGAGCACGCCGTGCTCGATCTCCGGTAGATCGAACGACGACCCGACCGGCGTGAATCGCAGCTTGCTCGAACCCTCGTTGTCACTCGGGCTACGGACTTCGCTCCTCGCGAGTGAATCGCTCGTCGCTCGACTCCCTTCAATAAAAAAGCCGTCCCGCTCCCGGGACGGCGCGTGCCGTGGTGCCACCCGAGTTGGCACGCCTGCGCGCGCCCACTCTTTGCTTGCTAACGGAGTAGCTCTCCGGCTGGGTCTAGTCGCTTTGCGGCTTTCTTCCAGCGGCATCGGGGTGGATGGCCCCTCGAACGCCTGTACTGGTCAGTCTACCGACAGACCGCCCCGCGCCCGCTGCCCTGACGCGGGCGGTCGCCACTATGATGACACTTGACCTATATATGTTCTACCGATATATAACGTGCGACCGGAGGTGTGCAGTGGCCAAGCGAAGTGAGCAGGTGAAGGACGTGCGGTTCCGCGCCGACGCGAACGGCTGTCTGTCGCGGCCCGCGTTCGAAGGCGCGGTCATCGCGGCGCTCAAGCGCGAACCGGTCGCGACGATGGTCCACCTCGACCTGGACAACCTGCTCGTGCTCAACGAGAGCGCCGGTCGCGAGGCCGGCGACAGGGCGATCGGCACGGTGATCGCCTCACTGTCCAGGGCCGCAGCGAAGGAGGGCTGGACGCTGGGCCGTATCGGCGGCGACGAGTTCGCCCTTCTCGCGCCGGGCACCACGCTCGAGCCGGTGTTCCTGCGCGCCGAGCAGCTTCGGCAGGAGCTCGACGCCGCGCTCTTGAAGGTCGTCCCGCGGGGCCAGACCTGCACGGTGAGCATCGGCGTCGCCAACACGCCACGCGATACGAAGTCACGCGGCCCCGCGAGTGCGGAGGAGCTGATGCGGAAGGCCGATCTCGCACTGCTCGCCGCGAAGGAGCAGGGCGGCGACGCCGTCGGCCTCACCCCCAGCGACGACATGGTGCTCAAGTCCTCCTATTACTCAGCGGCGCAGCTCGGCCGCCTCAAGGGCCTCGCGGAGCGCCAGAAGAAGAAGGAGGCCGCGCTGCTGCGCGAGGCGCTTGACGATCTGCTGCGCAAGCACGAACGCTCCTGAGGCTTAGCCTCGGCAGCGATGGAGCTCCCAGCCGACGCGCGTCTCGAGGTCACTACGCTCGCGCGGCGCTACGGCGAGCCGCGCCGGCTCGACGCCACGATCCACGACAGCTTCGACGACCCGATCCGCCGGAAGGACCGCTTCGGGGAGGTCCTGATGGCGGTGCGGCGGCCCAACGGCAAGCTGCTCCTCGCGATCAAGACCTTCTATCCGCGCGGCGCATACCGTCTTCCGACCGGCGGCATCCATCACGGCGAATCCATCCATGACGCACTCGTGCGTGAGACCAAGGAGGAGACCGGGCTCGACACCGCGGTCCGTCGGTTCCTCACCGCGATCGCGTATCGCGGGCGCTCATCACCCGCGGCGCCACCGCTCTTCCACACGTTCGCGTTCCTACTGGACGAGCTCGGAGGCACGCTTGGGGCGATCGACACGGAAGAGCAGATCGAGGACTGGCGCGAGGTGATGCCTTCCCAGCTGCGCGCGCAGGCCGGTGTTCTCGAGCGCCTCACCAGTGAGGGCACGAAGAGCATCGGCGGTAGCTGGGCCGATTGGGGTCGCTTTCGCGCGATCGCGCACCGTGCCGTCGCGGACGTCCTCGAGGTCTAAGAACAGGGCAAGGGGGATTCTTCCCCTGCGATGGATCAGTCGAGCCGGAACAAACGGTACGCGAGGACGAAGGAGACGATCGCCCACACGACGAGGCCGATGATCTGCCCGCTCACATCGGCGAGCGACGCGCCTGTCGTCGCGATGGCGCGAAGCGCGTCGTTGAGGAAGGTCAGCGGCAGGTAGTCCGCGATCGGCTTGAGGAACGCGGGGACAGCGTCGCGCGAAAAGAACACTCCCGACAGGAACATCTGCGGCAGCGTGACGATCTGCGTCGCGACGGCGGCCTGGTTCTCGGTCGTCAGCAGGCCGGTGACGGCGAAGCCGAGGTTGAGGAACACGACCGCCCCAAGCACGGCGACGGCGAGCAGCGATGGGAGCCCGCCGACGACGGTGACCTTGAACGCGAGAACGGCGACCGCGAGCAGGATGAGCACCTGCACCACAGCGAGGATGAGTCTCTGAAGCACGTGAGCAGCCATGTAGCTCCGCCGCGGGATCGACGTCGCCATGATCCGGCGGATGACGCCGCGCTGCCGGTCGGCGACGAAGGCGAACGCGACGCTCGAGATGCCGAGCTGCATGATCGTCATCCCCACGATCCCGGGCGTGAGGAAGTCGACGTACTTCAGATTCCGCCCCGTGACCTCTTCGCTCTTGAGGCTGACGACCGGCGCTGTTTGCGTGACCGCGAACGACAGCTGGTCGATAACGGAGTTCAGGATCGCGCCGCCGATCGCAGCCTGTTCCGGGCGTGAGCTGTTTCGATATAGCGACAGCGTTGGCACGCTGCTGCCCGGAGCCGCGGGCGCGATGCGGAAGTTGCTCGGGATCACGAGCACCAGATCGAGATCGCCGGCGGTCAGCTTCGCGAGCTGTGCGTCGCGTTCGCCACTCGTGACCTTGAGCGTGTCGATCTTTCCCAGCGTCGCGATGAACGACGCACTCTGGTCGCTCTTCGCCTCGTCGACCATTCCCAGGTTCACGCGAACCGAACCGCCAAAGTTCAGCACGCCGAACAGCACCATGAAGAGGAGTGGGAAGAAGAAGCCGAAGAACAGGGCGGTGCGATCACGCGCGTACGCACGAAGCAGCATGACCGTGTAGCCGAGGATCTGTCGCACCTAATCCTCGCGCAGCGCGTGGCCGGTAACGTCGAGGAAGACATCGTCGAGATTCGCCTGCTGCTGGACAAGCGGTTTGCGGAAGCCCCGTTTGATCAATGCCTCGATGAGCGCGGGCGGAGAGTCGAGCGCGACGATGTGGCCGGCGTCCATGATCGCGACGCGGTCGCACAGCGCCTCCGCCTCGTCCAGGTAGTGGGTCGTGAGGAACACCGTCGTCCCCCGGGCGCGGATGGCGCGCACCAGCTCCCACAGGTTGCGACGCGCCTGCGGGTCGAGGCCCGTGGTCGGCTCGTCCAGGAACAGCACGCGCGGCTCGTTCACCAGCGCAACGGCGATGGAGAGACGCTGGCGCTGGCCACCCGACAGCTTGTCCTGCTTCTGCTTCGCCTTGTCCTCGAGACCGACCGATCTCAGGATCGCCATCGAGTCGACCTTCCTACCGTAGAAGAGCGCGAAGAGATCGACGATCTCGCGCGCCAGGAAGTTCTCGGGAAATGCGCTCTGCTGGAGCTGGACGCCGATCCGCTCCTTCACGCCCGACGGATCTTTTCGCACGTCGACGCCCGCGACGATCGCCGTCCCGCTATCGGCCGTCCGAAGGCCCTCGAGGATCTCCACCGTCGTCGTCTTCCCCGCCCCATTCGGACCGAGGAGCGCGAAGATCTCGCGCTCCTGAACATCGAAGCTCACGCCGTCGACCGCCTTGATCTGACCGTAGCTCTTGCGGAGCTCGCGCACGGAGACGATCGGCGGCATCAGGGTCGAACGAAAGCACGATACGCGGCGTCGTGCAGATACAGCGCGACCGGGAGGAGGGCGACGGCCGCGATCACGATGCGCACGACGACCGGGTGCGGCCGCCGCAGCCGCGTGTAGGTCACGACGAGGGCGACCGAGATACCGGCGAGCAGCGGCACCGTCGTCACCCAGTGCGAAGCGGCGGCGCTATCGAAGACGAGCGAGTAGATGGTCGCCGCCCCGAGCGAACCAGCCGTCAGCCCGACGACCGCGAAGACGCCGGCGTTGCGCGCGGGGTCGCGGAGCGCCAAAAGGAGGCCGATCCCCAGCGACCCGAAGATCGTCCCGAGGAGCCGCTCGTAGGTGCGGTGGTAGGGGGCGAACAGGAACCAGTCGGGGAACGCCAGCGAGAGCACGACCGGCGCGAAGAAGAGCGCCGCGCACACGATGCCGACCGCCCGGGCACCGCGGAGGGTGGTCGTGCTCACGTGCGGCTGGCGATCCACGGCTGGCGAGTCTCTTACGCTAGGTGTTACATGTCGAATGTGGGGAGTCGGCAGCGCCCGCTCATGCTCGCCGCGGGACCGCCGCTCGGGTCTCCGGGCTTCGCCGCGCTCCTTTCGGCGCTCCTACCAGGTCTTGGTCAGGCCTACCAGAACCGGTGGATCAAGGGCCTGCTCATGCTGCTTCTGCCGATCTTCGCGTTCGTCCTGGCGGGTGCCTTCGTCGTGAACGCGGATCCGCTCACCGCCTGGGTCCTCCGCAATGCGACCTATGTGACGTTGCTGGTGATCGCGACCACGCTCGTGTACCACGTCTTTGTCGTGGTCGACGCGTTCGCGGGCCGCATGCGACGGCTCCGCGGTCGACATCTCATCGACTACGCCGTGCTCGCGCTCGTGACCACCACGCTCATCGTCACGTACGGAACGATCTATCGAGAGTCGGCGCCGTGGGCATCGGTGTTCGCGAAGATGTTCGCGCCGATCGCGCGCCAGCAAGCGGCTCCAACGCCCATCGGCCAGGAGCCCGCACCGGTGTGGACCGGCAACGACCGCTTGAACGTCCTCGTGCTGGGGATCGACACGCGCGACGGAGACCGCACGACGCAGAACACCGACACGATGATCGTCGTCTCACTCGATCCGCTGAATAAGACAGCCGCGATGCTCTCGATCCCGCGAGATGTGTACATCAACAAGCCCGGCACGTTCCAGGGAAAGATCAATGGCGCATTCGCGTTCGGCGGCCCCGACCTGGTGCGGCGGCTCACCAGCGACCTGATCGGGGTCAAGATCCATTCGTTCGCGCTCGTGAACTTCGACGCGTTCAACAACATCGTCAACGGCGTTGGCGGTGTCATCGTCGACGTGAAGCGGCCGGTACGCGACGAGACCTACCCCACGTTCGACTACGGCGTCGAGCGAGTGGACATCGAGCCGAGCCCACAGCTGATGTTCGGTGAGACCGCACTCAAGTACGCGCGGTCGCGTCACGACACCAACGACTACAGCCGCGCGCGGCGTCAGCAGGATGTGCTCGGCGCTCTCAGGGTGAAGCTGTCGACGCCGCAGGCGCTCCGATCGCTCCCCTCACTCATGGACGGCGTCGGCACCACGATCGAGACCGACTTCGATCCATCCAACGTCCTGCCGCTCGCGCGGGCGGCCGCGAGCGTCGACAGCGGGGACATCACCAGCGACGTGCTCTATCCGTGCGGCGGCGACTATCCGCATTGCGAGCTGACCTATGACAACGTGGGCGGGTTCTACCTCATCCCCGACGTCGCGAAGGTGCGTGACCTCGCCGCGTCGCTCTTCTACGACCCGAAGGTGCGCCAGGAGGGCGCGCGCGTCGAGGTGCAGAACACTGGCGCGCGCAGTGGCGTCGCGAGGGATGTGGCGGATCGGCTCGAGGCGCGCGCGTTCGGCGTTAGCGCGGTCACCGATGGCTCCACGGCGAAGTCGGCGATCGTGCTGCGGAATCCCGGCAAGCGCTACACGGCCGAGCAGCTCCGCACGCAGCTGGGCCTTCCGATGGAGACGGCCGACGGCTCCGGCGGGCCCGACATCGTCGTCCGCCTCGGCAACGACTTCAGGAGCTTCGCTAGCGACTCAGCTCGCTGACTTGTATACCGGTGTGAGCCAGTCGCGATAGCGGGCGTCCTTGCCGCGGACAGCATCGAAGTAGACCTTCGAGATGCGCTGTGTGATCGGGCCGATCTCGCCCTTGCCAACGTCGCGGTGGTCGACGCTCGTCACCGGCGAGATCTGCACACCGGTGCCGCACATGAACATCTCATCGCAGACGTACAGCTCCGTGCGGTCGATGACCCGCACCTCGACGGGCACGCCGAGATCAGCGGCGATCCGCATGACGTCGCCGCGCACGACGCCCTCGAGGATGTTCTCCGTGGCCGGCGGCGTGAGGAGCCTGCCATCGCGCACGAGGAACAGGTTCGCGGCGCTTCCCTCCGACACGTGGCCTTCCTGGGTGAGCACGATCGCCTCGGCGAAACCGGCTTCCTCGGCTTCGCTCTTGGCGAGGGCCGCGTTCACATAGGAGCCGGTGATCTTGGCGCGGGCGGGGATCGCGTTGTCGTCCACCCGGCGCCACGAGGAGACGTGGCAGGCGATGCCTTTGTCGATGTCGATGTAGTTACCGAACGGGACGGCGAACATGGTGAGTCCGTCCTCGAGGTGATGGAGGCGCACGCCGATGACCGGGCTCGCCTTGTAGGCGACGGGGCGGACGTACGCGTCCTCCCGGTAGCCGCACTTCCGGAGAAGGTCGACGGAGATGGCGACGAGCTCGTCCACGCTGTGCGGGACCGCGATGCGCATGATCTTCGCGGAGCGCAGAAGCCGGGCGAAGTGCTCCCGGAGGTGGAGGCCGTACAGCTGCTCCTCCTGCGCGTTCCAGTAGGCCCGGATCCCCTCGAAAACACCCGTCCCGTAGTTGAAGCCGTGCGTCATGACCGAGATCTTGGCCTCGCGGATGGGCACGAAGTTGCCATCCAGGTAGGCCCAGGCGGTGTCGGGGGCAGCACCTCGCGGCAGCTTGGCGGGCCGGACCAGCTCCTGCACCATCACCCACTCCTTAGCCGGTCGCGTCAAGCGACCCCTGACCGGCCGACCGCACGCCCCGTGCCGACCTCGTTCCCGCATTGTGACACGCGGGCCTCGCAGGGCTGGTGGCGATTGTTGGTCAGACCGCTAGGATGCCGCTGGTCAGACCGCTGTTGAGCCATTCGCGGCCGAACGGCGTACGAGTCCGTGGAGGTGCATAGGCAATGTGGCGAGTGACCGGTAGACGATTCGTGTCGATCCTCGGCGCGGGAATGCTTGTGGCGACGGCATGTGGAGGCGGGGCAGTCGCTCCCTCTCCCAGCGCGACAGTCGAAGCCTCAGCTTCGGTGGCGACCGTCACGCAGCCGACCCGCCCGGTGGAGTTCGTCATCAGCACCGCGGTCGGCGGCGGGTCCGACATCTACGCGCGTCAGATGAATATCTCGATCGAGGAGCTGAAGCTCTCGCCTCAACCAGTTCAGCCGGTGAACAAGGAAGGCGGTTCCGGCGCGGTCGCGTTCACATACGTGTTCGAGAAGAAGGGTGACATGCACTACATCATGATCACCCTCAACAGCTTCTTCACCACGATCGTCACGCAGCCGACGCTCCCCTACAAGGCGACGGACTTCACGCCGATCGCCAACCTCGCGCTCGACCCGTTCTTCCTCTGGGTCAACGAGGACAGTCCCTGGAAGACCGCCGCTGACTTCGTCACCGCGGGGAAGGCGAAGCAGCTCGTCGCCTCGGGCACCGGCTCGAAGCAGGAGGACGAGGTCATGTTCCTCCGCATCGCCGAGCTCACCGGGATCCAGGTACCGCGCTATGTGCCGCAATCCGGCGGCGGCGCGGTCGCGACGGCCCTCGCCGGTCACCAGGCTGGGGTGGAGGTCACGGTGAACAACCCGAGCGAAGGGCTCGGACTGTTCCAGCAGAAGAAGCTGCGGCCGCTCTGCGCATTCACGCCCGCGAGCCCGACGACCGGCCCGTACTCGGGGCTCGCAACGTGCAAGTCACAGGGCATCGCGATCGACGACTACTACATCATGCGCGCGGTCATGGGTCCGCCCGGCTTGACGCCCCAGCAGCAGGCGTTCTGGGTCGGCGTGTTCCAGAAGGTCTTCGAGTCCGCGAAGTGGAAGGCGTTCATGGACACGAACGCACTCGTCCCGGACTTCAAATCGGGCATCGACTTCCGCACGTTCATCAACAACTACCAGAAGCTGCACCAGGACATCGCGACCAAGAACAAGTGGGTGTGACCCAGAGCGCGTGAGGCCGTACCAGGTCGCGACGGCGGCGGTCATGATCCTGATCGCCGCCGTCGCCATGTTCGACAGTCGCGCGTCCGCCCTCCCCGACCTCAGCGGGAGATTTCCCGGTGGTCTCGGGCCAGGCTTCTATCCCTTTTGGTCCGCCGCGCTGATCGCCGGAGCGGCGGTCGTCGTGATGTACCGCTGGTTCGTCACGGTCGACACGGGCGAGGGCGTGTTCGCGAAGCGGGAGGCCTGGACCGCACCGCTGAAGATCGCGGTCCCGATGATCGTTGCGGTCGCGATCATCCAGTGGATCGGCTTCTACTTCGTGACCGGTCTCTACATGGGCTTCTTCGCGCGCTTCATCGGCCGCTACCGCTGGTTCTGGGTCGTTCTCATCGCGGTGCTGTTCCCGGCCCTCATCTACTTTTCGTTCGAGAAGGGTTTCCGCGTCTTCCTGCCTAAGAGCAAGCTGTACGAGCAGGGCTTCCCCCTCTAGCGCCAGAGACCGATGGACATCATCAACGGATTCACCAGCACGCTCGGGAGCCTTGCCGGCGGCTTCGGCACGGCGGTCCAGCCCTTCAACCTGCTGCTCCTCACGATCGGGTGCTTCCTCGGTCTGGTCATCGGCGTGCTCCCCGGCCTCGGCGGGACGAGCGGCGTCGCGATCCTGCTGCCCATCACGGTCTTCATCGCGAACACCGGTCCGAGCGGCGCGACGAGCGCGGTCATCTTCCTCTGCGGCATCTACTGGGGGGCGCTGTTCGGTGGCGTCATCACCTCGATCCTGTTCAACATCCCCGGCGAGCCGTGGTCGGTGGTGCTGCTGTTCGACGGATTCCCGCTGGCGAAGAAGCTAGGGAAGCCGGCACTTGCGCTCACCTCATCGTTCTTCGCGTCGTTCATCGGCGCATTCATCGCGACGGTGCTCTTCACGTTCTTCGCGCGTGCGCTCGCGGACGTCGCGCTCGCGTTCGGTCCGGCCGAGCTCTTCGCGGTCTTCATCATGTCGTTCGCGACGCTCATCGGGCTCGGCTCGGAGTCCCCGGCGAAGAGCGTGATGATGATCGGCTTCGGGCTGCTGCTGGCCGCCGTCGGATTCGACACGCTCACCGGCGCGCCACGCCTGACGTTCGGCCACATCGAGATCCTCTCGGGCATCGGTTTCGTGCCGGTGACGATCGGCCTTTTCGGCATGGGCGAGATCCTCGCGTCCGCCGAGGAGCAGGGCATCGGCTTCGTCGAGCGCCTCTCCGCGAAGGTCGGTCTCAAGGACATCGTCGAAACGCTGGGTGAGCTGCGAAAGCGCATCTGGACCGTGGTCGTCACCGCGGTCCTCGGCTTCTGGTTCGGCGTCCTCCCCGGTCACGGCGCCACCGCGGGCTCCTTCCTCGGCTACGGCCTCGCGCGCCAGTACTCGAAGAACAAGGCGAACTTCGGCAAGGGCGAGATCACCGGGATCATGGCGCCGCAGGCGGCCGCCGACGCGTCGGCGGTCGGATCGCTCGTGCCGATGGTCGCCCTGGGAGTACCCGGCTCGCCGACGTCGGCGGTGATCATGGCCGGGCTCTTCATCTGGGGACTCCAGCCTGGACCGCTCCTCTTCATCGACCACCCAGACTTCGTGTGGGGCCTGACCGCGAGCATCTACCTGGGTCACCTCATCACGTTCTTGATGTGCCTGCTTGCGGTGCCCCTCCTCGCGAAGATCATGCACGTGCCGTACGCGATCATCACGCCCTTCATCGTGATCATCTCGATCATCGGCTCGTACTCGCTCAACAACAGCATGTTCGACGTCTTCATCACGATCACATTCGGGTTCATCGGCTACTGGCTGCGGAAGATGAAGTACCCGCTCGCGCCGCTCGTCGTCGCGATCGTGCTGGGTGATTCGACCGAGCGCGAGCTCCGGAAGGCCCTCATCGCGAGCGGCGGTAGCCCGCTGATCTTCGTCGCCAGCCCGCTGGCGGCGACGCTCATGATCCTCGCTGTGATCCTGCTGCTTCTGCCGATCATCCGGAACCTGCGCGAGCGTCGCAAGCCCACTGCCACCGACGCCGCGGCGTGACGCCGCTCGACATCGCGCTCATCGTCCTCGCGTTCGGACTCATCCTCGTCGGCGCCGAGGTCTTCACCAATGGCATCGAGTGGCTGGGGATCAAGCTCAACATGTCGGAAGGCGCCACGGGCAGCATCCTCGCCGCGCTCGGCACCGCCACCCCGGAGACGCTCATCCCCGTGGTCGCGATCCTGTTCACGAACACGACAGACTCCGACGAGATCGGCGTGGGGGCGATCCTCGGCGCGCCGTTCATGCTCGCGACGCTCGTCATGCTCCTGATCGGCGTGACCGCCTACGTCCTGCGGAAGCGCAGGGGCCGAGACACGCTCCGCGTCGACGCGGCGCACGCGTCTCGTGACTTGTCGTTCTTCCTGGTCCTGTACACGATCGCGCTCGGGCTCGCCCTCTTGCCACGCGACCTGCATTTCCTGAAGGGCTATCTCGGATGGATCT
>Ga0075433_10004562_pt1 | contig 10806 bp, 9 predicted proteins | sample RhiMethybrSRZTD2_FD_75299 | JGI IMG/M metagenome (GOLD analysis project Ga0075433, IMG submission 75299) | Populus rhizosphere microbial communities from Tennessee, USA - Rhizosphere MetaG P. TD hybrid SRZTD2 | ecosystem: Host-associated > Plants > Roots > Rhizosphere > Soil | place: USA... | reverse complement strand
AAACTTGGCCATCGGTAATCGACCCCAGCTCTGGGCTCTGAGCCTGTGGAAGGCCAATGGTGAGAAGTGGGCGAAGGAATTCCTGACCAAGCTTTTCAACGACGTCAAGCCTCAACTACGTCGAGAAGGCATGAACGCCATGCTCGAGCTTTCGGCCGCGGGGGAATTTAACGCGACCATTCCGTCCGCCGAATACCGCACCTATCAAAAACAGCTTGATGGCGCGCCGGTTTCGTACCACTGCCCCGAGCCGGTGCCGATCGCAGTCTCCGAGATGGGCATCCTAAAAGGCGCGCCAAACGTTAATGCCGCGCGCATCTTTGTCAACTGGTTCCTCAGCAAAGAAGGACAGATCGCTCAGTACGTCGCCGACTACGCGCCGCCGGTTCACAAGGATCTCCGTCGCAAGGAGTTCGTCCCCTTCGCCGACGAAATATTGCCCAAGAAGGGCGCGTTTCGCGATCCCGCCATCGAAGTTGAGATTCAGCCTAAGCTACTCACCTTTTGGGACGAGCTATGGATGCGTGGCGGCGGTAAACGCCGCGGACTGTAACTAGTAGGAAGCATGAGTCGAGACTTTTCTCCGAGCTCATTACTACAACGCTCCAGTACTCCAGCACTCCATTCTTTCCCTCTTCGTGGTCTTATGACACTGTCCCGTCTCCAACTTGGTCAATACGCAGTCTTTCTATTCGTCTCCTTGCTTGTCAGTATGCCGCTGTTTTTTCTCGTACTAGGAAGCTTTAGCACGGCCAAGCTGCCCACCGATTTTTCACTCGACACGATGAGCCTGCAGAACTACGTAAAGGTTTACTCCGATCCCGGTACTTTCGAGCTCTTCACCAATACCTTGATTTACGTGACCGGCAGCGTCGCAATCGGCATCACGATAAGTTTCGTCCTGGCGTGGTTGGTCGAGCGGACCAACATGCAGGGTAAGATCTGGATCTATGCCGGTGTCCCGATGACGCTTGCGATGCCCGGGATGCTGCAAGCTATGGCATGGGTGCTGCTCCTCAGCCCGCGGATCGGCTTCATCAACAAATCGCTGCAGAGCATTTTTGCGCTGGATCAGGCGCCGATCAATATTTACTCCCTCGGCGGCATGGTGTTCATCGAGGGGCTCCGTCTCGTGCCCACCGCGTTTTTGATGCTGGTGCCGCTCATGCGCAGCATGGACCCGTCGTTGGAAGAGGCCGCCGCGGTGTCGGGAGCGCGGCCGCTTTCGACGGCGCGTAAGATCACTCTTCGCCTGCTTGCTCCCGGGCTGGTGGCGGTGATGATTTACCAGGCAATGACCGCGCTCGAGGTATTCGAGATTCCGGGAATCTTGGGGCTGCCGGCGGGCATCTACGTTTTCAGCACGAAAATCTATGCCGTCGTGCGCAGCGCGACTTTCTTGCCGGCCTACGGCCTGGCCAATGCGCTGGCCATGGTGTACCTCGTGATTGCCTTGGTCACCACCTATTTCTACACCCGCATGATCAGCCGCGTGGAACGATTCACGATCATCACAGGCAAAGGTTATCGACCGCGACAGTTCGATCTTGGGCGATGGCGTTATCCGGCATTCGCTCTCGTCTTGCTGTATTTATTTTTGGCCGTCCTGCTGCCGTTCTTGGTGTTTGCCTACGTGTCCTTCCTCTCCTTCTTGCAAGCTCCTTCGGTCGCCGCGCTGCAAACGCTCACGCTCAAGAACTATCGCTTCTTGGCCCAATACGGCGAGGTCGGCTCGGCGCTTCGAAATACCCTGCTGATGGTTCTGGTCACCGCCACCGCGACCGTGATCTTATCGTTTTTCGTCTCGCTGGTGGTCGTGCGCAGCAAGTTTTGGGGCCGCAAACTACTCGATCAGCTGGCGTTTGTGCCCCACGCGATTCCCGGGATCGTGATGGGCATAGCTTTCTTTTGGGTGTTTCTCAAGGTCGATTTTCTGCCGATCTACGGCACGGTTTGGGCAATGGCGATCGGCTTCACAGCCGGTTTCCTTTCCTACGGCACTCGTTCCATGAACGCGGCGCTCTTGCAGGTCCACAAAGAGTTGGAAGAAGCCGCTTACGTCAGCGGCGCGCGGCCGTGGCGCACCCTTTGGCGCGTCTTTCTGCCTCTAATGATGCCGACCTTCGTCGGCGTATGGATCTGGGTCGTGCTCCACGCGGTAAGGATTGCCGGGTTACCGCTGATTCTCTACGAAGGACCGCAAAACCAAGTCCTGTCGATTTTGATTTGGAACATGTGGGACGAAGGCTATGTCCCCGCCGTCGCGGCGATCGGAACGCTGCTCATGCTCTCGCTGTTGCTTCTCACCGTGGCCGTTCGTTATATCGGTTTTCGGCGCCAGCTCGTGCAGTCGCCAGCTGTATGATTCGCATTCAGAACCTCCACATGGTTTATCAAACCGAGCGCGGCCGTGTGCATGCCGTGCGGGGCATTGACCTCGACATCAAGCAGGGACAGTTCTTTACCCTGCTCGGCCCGAGCGGCTGTGGTAAAACCTCCACGCTCCGTTCCGTAGCGGGATTGGAGACGCCGGAAGAGGGCGAGATCTTCGTTGGCAACGATCTGGTGTTTTCGTCGACGACCCGCAAGGTGGTGCCGCCTTACAGCCGCGATATCGGCATGGTCTTTCAGTCCTACGCGATCTGGCCGCATTTAAATGTCTTTGAAAATGTCGCCTTTCCCTTGCGTGAAATGAAGCGCCGATTTTCACAGCAAGAAATTCGTGAAAAGGTCGACCGAGCTCTCAGCCTGGTGCACCTTGACGGCCTCGCTGACCGGCCCGCGCCGTTTTTGAGCGGCGGCCAGCAACAGCGGCTGGCCCTGGCGCGGGCCATCGTCAAAGAACCACGTGTCCTGCTGCTCGATGAGCCGCTCAGCAACTTGGATGCGAAGCTACGCGAAGAAACCCGATTCGAGCTGCGCGAACTGGTAAAGCGATTAGGCATCACGACGCTCTACGTCACCCACGATCAGCTGGAAGCCCTGACGATGTCGGATGTTGTCGCCGTGATGGAAGAGGGCCGCATCGCACAACAGGGATCGCCGATGGAGATTTATCAGTCACCGCAAGATCGCTTCGTTGCCAACTTCATCGGCCTGACGAATTTTATCGACGGTCGCGTGAAACCGAGCCCATGTGAAACAGCATCGATTCGCCAAGTCGAAACGGCTGCTGGCGATCTAAGTTGCGTGTTGGAAGAGGGCATGAAACCCGGTGATCCCGTGATCGTCGTCGTCCGACCGGAAGATATCCGCGTGATCACCGACGCTAAACCGCGGCACAACTTGTTCCAGGGTAAGGTGAATGCGGTAATTTTTATGGGCGATTCGTTGGAGTGCCAAGTGCTGGTGGGTAGCCAACGTCTGCGGACGAAGCTGCATCCTTCGTCCGCCGTGCAACAAGGTCAGAATATTTCATTGGAATTGCCGGCCGAACGGTGCCGAGCCCTGCGCGGGTCATGAACCTTCGAAGTTACGCTCGAAAATTACCTCGGAATGATCACCTTGCCGGTCTAAAATGTTCTGCAGCGGAACTGGAATAATTGACATTAATGGTCGTTTGACTTCGAATTTCACAGTGCAATAAAGTGAAGACGTGATCGAGACCGGCTTTACGGCACCGGGAATGTCCCGCGATGAATAATCTGGTCAAAATCTTTCCGGCATTATTTCTCCTATGCGGTCTTTTACCGAACCCAAGTTTCGGCGCCGCTACGAGATCGGCGGAGGAGATTTGGAAGTCCCTGGAAAAGTTGCCGGCGGCGGAGCGCGAGAAAAAACTCGTCGAAGGCGCCAAGAGCGAAGGCGAGATGCTTTGGTACACCAATTCTGGCCTGGAAAACGCCACCCGTTATATTCAAGCCTTCAAGAAGAACTATCCCTTTATAAACGCGCAGGTCTGGCGCGCCAAGACACGACAAGTAACCCAGCGGGTGATTTCCGAGGCCAATGCCGGCCGTAATTTAGTGGACGTCGTGAAGCCGTCAACTGACCTCTTGCCGCCGCTTTTCGAAAAGAATCTCGTCGGTAAGTATGAAACTCCCGTGCGAGCGATTTACCCGGCCCATGCGAAATCTGTTTATTACACAAACATGAACTACGCCTTTCGCGTTTTTGCTTTCAACCCGCGGAAGGTAAACCGCAAAGATGCGCCCAAGAGTTGGGAGGACTTGCTTCAGCCGCGCTGGAAAGGCGAAATTCTTTTCGACGAATCTTCTTTGGAAGAAGTAATGGCCTTGCTCGGCGCGTGGGGCAAAGAAAGGACCATCAATTATTTTACCAAGCTCAGCCAGCAGCAACTATTGATCCGTGTCGGCCGCGACACCACGACCCAAATGATGATGGCCGGCGAGGCGCCGCTGGCCGTGACGACCTACGCCTATAATAATGAAAGCCTGCGCGCCCAAAACGCGCCCGTCGATTGGATTGCGGAAGATTTGATTCCTGCTTTGATCTACCCGCTGACGATGGCGCGCAACGCGCCGCATCCGCATGCCGCCGCGCTGTTTTATGATTTTCTGATTTCCGAAGAAGGCCAGCGGCTAATCGCCAAGGAAGGCCGCGTCGTTGCTCACCCGAAAGTCGAGCCCATATATCCGCGCATGAAAGAGTTGCAGAATTTGTTGGGCACGCCGCGCATCCAGCTCAACACCTTGGAGCAAAGCCACAAACTCCTTAAAGAGGGCATTCAAATTCTCGACGAAATCGTTTTGAAGCGAAAACTATCCTAGCGATCGGAGGAAAACAAATGTTCGGCGCCGAAACACTCGATCACGTCGCCTTTCCGGTGCGCGATTTACCGCGCTCGGAGAAATTCTATATCGACACCGTAGGCCTGACGTTTCTCACCCAGCGAAAGAACGCCGACGGCTCGCCGCGACATACTTACGTAAAAGCCGGAGAGAATATCATCGGGTTGAATCTGCCCGGCATCCAAACCGAGCCGTCGCCTAGCGGCGCGCCGCGCTACGCGGTAGCCGTCGGATCGGAACAAGTGTTTGGCACCACGGTGAATCGAATCAAGCAATCCGGCGTAGCGTGCGGCGAAATTCACGAGCACGGAAGCGCGTCACCTTTCATTCGCTCCTTTCGCTTCACGGACTTTGACCACAACCATTTTGAAATCTGCATGACCCGCCAAGCGCTCGGCGACATCTGCCTAAGTCATGTTGTGTTCGAGACCAAGAACCTGGAACAAGCAAAGAAGTTCTATGCCGAAGCGCTCGGCCTAAAATTCGTCAGCGAAGAACAGAACGAGCACTTCTTCGAATTTCCCAATTATCAACTTCTGGCAGTGAAACAAGTCGACGTGCTTTCCGATCGCACGAAACGGCATGGCCGGGCGGTTCACGTCGCCTTTAACGTGAGCCAGGATGATTACGACCGCATGCTCGAACTTATTCCCGCGCTCGGCGGCGCCAATCAGGGTGATTTTCGCTCCGAGGATGGGCTGCGCGCTCCCGGTGAGCGGAGCATCTATTTTTCCGACCCCGACACCAACAAACTGCAGATTACCGCGCTGGGCAAAGAAAATTGGTCGCTGATTTCCGACGAAGAGAAATGGAAACGGACTGCCGAAAATCGCGAGAAACTTGGCCGAGGCCTCTCGCGCTTCGACCGCGGCGTTAAACCGAATCAGTGAGGAACATACGTGGCGCTAGAAAAACCAATCATCCCGACGTTTTCAATTCAGGAGCGCGACCGACGTTGGAGTCTGCTGCGCACCGAAATGAAAAAAACCGGGCTGCACGCCCTCATCAGCCTACCCAACGAAGGCCACTGGGATCAGTTCGGCGCCGATACGCGTTACATGACGCAGATCGGCGGCACGCAAACGGAAGTCGGGGCCGTATTGCCGCTTGAAGGCAACGTCACGGCGGTCGTGCGCGGCGCCAATGAAATCGAGTGGTGGGGACTCGCTCAGGATTGGGTCCAAGACATACGACCTTCGCGCCGCTCCTATGGCGAACCGGTGATCGAACGCCTTAAAGAAATTCGTGCTGAGCGAATCGGCGTGATCGGGCTCTCCGGATTGGTTCGCGCTCCCGAGGGCGTCGTGCCCTGGGGAACTTTCGAGAAAATTCGCACGGCCTTACCAAACGTCGAGTTTGAAAACGCCACGGATCTCGTGCAGGAAGTCCGTTCGGTGAAAAGCGCCGAAGAGGTCGCCTTCATCGAGAAAGCCGCCGACATCATCGGTAAAGCCATCGACGCGCTCATCGCGCACTCAAGAGTCGGCGTGCGCGAGAATGCGCTGATCGCCGAGATGCTGCGTGAAATCGTGCGCCAGGGCGGCGAACCGATCACCATGCTTCTTTTCGGCACCGGCGGACCTGAAGTTCCCTGGGCGCAACGCGTATTCACGACACGGCAGTTGAAGGCAGGCGACTTGATCAACACGGAAGTGGAAGGCAAATACGCCGGCTATATCGCCCAAGCGCTGCAACCGATCTCTCTCGGTCCGAAGCCCAAAGATCTGGAGAGAATTTTCGACACGACCAAGATCATCTTCGATAAGATGCTAGAGTTTCTAAAGCCTGGAGTCACTTTCGGCGACGTCGTCAGGTTCTACCAAAACGAAGTGCAAACTGCCGGCTACGAGCCCGACGGCGCTCTCATGCACGGCCGCGGGCTCGGTGAAGACGCGCCGATGCTATGGGGCGCGCGCCGGGATTTTCCCGAGAAAGATGCCAAGCTCAAAGAAGGCCATGTCTTCATCCTCAAGCCCGCCGCCAAAAAAGGTTTTATGCGCGACTCCATCCGCGCTGGTGATACCGTGGCAATTGAGGCAAGCGGCGCGAGAAGGCTAGGAAAGCGGGAACTGAGGTTCGAGACTGTATGAACCTTTACCAGACGCTCGATCACGTCAGTGAAGTCTCGCAATTATTCAACACTCCAATACTCCAGTACTCCAATTTCATTTTCGGAGGTCTCCCATGAGCGATGAAAATTTTAATCCCGATGCGCCGCTGCACATTCGCGGCTTGAACCATTTGACCATGCCTGTCAAAGACCGTTACCGCGCCGCGCGCTTCTACATCGTTGTTCTCGGCGGCGAAGCTCATCACGAATCGGCGCCGGATCGCGCTGCTAAAGGCCTTGCCCGTTCGCTGCAAGTCGGCGTCCGCCTTGCGCCTGGCTTCGAAGTCGATCTTTTCGAGCAAAGCTTCGGCCAGCCGCATTGGGACCAGTCCCATCCGCATTTGGCACTCGATACATCCGCTGAAGACCTGGCCAGATGGACCGAGCATTTGAACAGATGGCATGTCCCGTTCGTCGGTCCAATGACGCGCGCGGGAACAAAAGGCGCTGAGATTTATTTTAACGATCCCGACGGCAATCATCTGGAGATTCATTGCTCCGACGTGCCGCAACAGCAACGCGAGAAATTTCCGGTCGGTCCGTACGACAAAAGTCACTGCGTACACAAAGAGGAATGGCCGCCCGCGGAATTGGCTGAACAATCCGAGCGGCTGTTCCAAGCATCACTGGCGCGCATGCGCGAACGCAGAAAACCACACTGAACGAAATACCGGCTGCGCTGCAGCCAAGCGAAAATGATGCTTCACCACGAAGGACACGAAGAGCACGAAGTATATTAGAAAGATGTCTTAAACCTTCGTGTCCTTCGTGAACTTCGTGGTGAACTTCTTCTCATCTTGGTTGCAGTTCCGCCGTGTCAGGTAATTCGTAGTACTGCACCTTCCGACGACTTGAACGCTTTAAACGTTTTGAACGACTTGAACGGAGTAAATCATGTCTGAACTCTACCCTTATCCCCGATTCTCTCTCGCCGAGCGCGACCGCCGCTGGAAAGCCGTGCGCGCGAAAATGGCCGAGCAAAACATCGACGTCATCGTCACACCGCAAAACACCGGCCACTCGATGGATTTCCAGGCCAACACCCGCTATCTCACGCACTGCGGCGGCGGTGGCGACGCCGACATCGCCGCGGTGTTTCCACTTAACGGCGACGTCACAGCGATTGCGACTTCGGCAAATCCTCGCTGGACCACTACACAGGATTGGACCAAAGATGTCCGCGAAGCGCGACGCGAATACGGCAAGATTACCGTCGAACGTTTGAAAGAACTGAACCTCGAGCGCGGGCGCATCGGCATCACCGGACTCGGTGAAGTCGAAGGCACGCGCACGCCGGAAGGAACCATCCTACACGGCACGTGGCAGAGGATTCGTGACGCATTTCCCAACGCGGAATTGGTCGATGCCACGCCGATCTTGACCGAAGTTCGTTACATCAAGAGTCAAGAAGAGATCGACGTCCTCACCAAATCGATGGAAATCATCGAGCTTGCCTACCAGGCCGAGATCGAAGCGGCGCGACCGGGCGTCAAGGACTGGGATGTTTGGGCCGCGACGCAATATGCGCTCATGCGCAACGGTTCCGAAATGCCGGTCCACTGCAACTGGGTATCCGGCAAGAATGCCAAGCGCACGCTGACAAGACCGAGCATGCGGATGCTCGAGCCGGGCGATCTGATCATCAACGAAGTCGAAGCATCCTGGATCGGCTACCGTTCACAGGGAGTGCAACCGGTCTTCGTCGGCAAGGCGAGTCCGGTGCATCAGGAGCTGATCAAGATGCAGCGCGAGATTTTCAATCGAGTCATGGAAAACTTGAAACCCGGTGTGACGGTCAGAGAATTGGCCGAGCTTACCTTGAAGGCCGGTGCGGTCGCCGCGCCGAAGTCCGGTCCCGCTGCCGGCGCGCGCGGGGACTTGAATATGCACGGCCGCGGCGCCGGCGACGACGGCCCGATCATCACGGCCCACGCCAAGAGCCCGCGCCAGCTCGCCGTCACACTGCAAGAAAACATGGCCTTTATTTGCAAGCCCTCAGCGATTTCCGCCGACGGCGAATCGCTCTGCACCTGGGGCGACACGATCGTCATCACGCCCAACGGTGGCAAGAGACTCGGCAAACGGCCGCATGATCTTGCGGTGTCCGGCGGCTGACAGGGGCAGAACCGGCTACAGGCAAGTTTTTCGAGCGGTTTTCTCGGGGACTGGCTGCTTTTGGTATTTCAAAAAGCTGCCTGTCCCCATATCGTGCTGATGAATCGCACCCGGGCAACCATGGCTGTTGTTTCTACACTGAAGTGACTATCGTCTTTCTGTAGGGGCGACCGGCCAGTCGCCTTTCCGGCGCCACGCGCCGATACCCATCATTCTTTTCTCAACGCTCGCTTCAAATAAAATAGCAGCACTCCGATCGCTATCGCCGTCAGCCCCCAGGCAAACCAGTCACCGAAGCGGACATAGTATGTTTCGCCGTTTAAAATTTCCACGTCGGCCCACATGACCGCGGCGGTGAACAGCGGTAACGATTGAACCAACTCTCCCTTGGCGTTGACCAACGAGGTCACGCCGGTGTTGGTTACCCGGAGCAGGCTGCGCCGGGTTTCGATGGCGCGCGATTGCGCCAGCCGCAGATGCTGCCAGGGTCCGACGGATTTGCCGTACCAGGCGTCATTGGTGAGGTTTACGAGAATGTTCGCGCGCATTTCACTGACGAACTTGCGCGACAGTTCAGGCATCAGATCTTCGTAACAAATCAACGGCGCGATTCGAACGCCGCCCGGAAGATGAAACACCACCGGCCCGGGTCCAGCCGTGAAACCGTCGGCAAATGGCATCGCCGGCAGTAATGATAAAATTCGTGAGAATGGCAAATACTCGCCGAACGCGAGCAGCACTTGTTTGTGATAACGGCTCAACACTCGCCCCTTGGCATCGACCAAAAATGCTGTATTGAATGCTTTCATTCCCGGAGCACCGAGTTTGCCGCGAAAGCTTTTGGCGCCAAAAATAAAAAACGTTCGTTCCGACTTGAACAGCGGCATAATCTCAGTCGGCAATTGCGGCAATTCTTCGGGAACCCATTCCTCGATCGCCGACTCCGGCCAGATCACTAGCGGCGCGGCGTCGAGCTCGTTGGTAAGCCGGCGATGCTTTTCCAGATTGCTCTTGGCTCGCAGCGGGTTCCACTTGAGATCGATGTCGACATTTCCTTGAACCGCAGCCGCCGACAACTTGCGCGCTCCGGCCATTTCTTCAGTCACGCTATCGAGGCGCTGGATGCCATAAGCCACAGAAGCGACAACGGCGAGCCCGGCATACGCCGCAGGTAGTATCTTCGCCGACCGTTCTCCTTTGCCTCCGAATGCGGCTTGATAGAACGCCCCGTTGACCCAAAGAATAATGAAGCTTGCGCCATAGGGGCCGACGAGATCAGCGGTTTGAACGAACCACGAAAAGAACACTTGTGAGTTGGCAACATGCCAGGGAAACAACAGCGGAAATAAAAACTCGAGTGGAATCCAGAATACCGCGGGAAAAATTTGTAGCGGGCCGAAACCGATGCGCCACACGAGCAGCGCAAAGATCGCCATTTGAACGGCCTGCAGCGCCGCATAGATGATAAATACAACCAGGCTAATCGCATAGGGAAACTCACCAAATGCGCTAATCGTGTACACCAGCCAGTGAAAGCCCGTCAGATGCGCGACAAAGCCCATCAACCAGCCGTAAAAAAAGGCTCTGCCCAAAGTCTGCGCTTTGTTCAGAACCCAGAACAGCGGCAGGAAAGCGATCCATGCCAGCGGAAAAAAGCGCGGTTCAAGAAATGGCGCCGCCAGCAGAGCGGCTGACAACACGGGAAAGAGTAATTTTGGCAAAGTCACAGAAGCCAGTCGCAGTCGGGCGGGCCTACGGCAGATTCACGCCGTGAATATCCTTGCCGTCGAAGGCCGGCGAGTACACCGCCAGGGCAACCGTCGGTTCGCT